>X42_Goitered_Gazelle__coassemble_0_pt1 | contig 180273 bp, 155 predicted proteins | sample X42_Goitered_Gazelle__metabat2_low_PE_007 | metagenome-assembled genome bin X42_Goitered_Gazelle
ACAACCCCGACCTGAAGGTCGAGATGCTGGCCGAGGAGGTGGGCTTAAGCCGTGCACAGCTCCACCGCCGGCTGAAGGAGCTGACGGGCATTTCGTCGGGCGAATTTATCCGCAACATCCGCCTCAAGAAGGCGGCCGAACTGCTATCCGAGCGCAAGGTGAACATCTCGCAGGTGGCCTACCTGGTGGGCTTCAGCAGCCAGACCCACTTCTCGACCGCCTTCCGCAAATTCTACGGCATCTCCCCCACGGAGTATCTGAATCGGAAAGGTGAAAACTGAACTTTGCGATTAAGCCGAGAGCAGAGGCCGCTTGCGGACTATGCCGAAGCGGAGCAAAGTCGAGCTGCCGAAGGCTGGTCAAAACTGAAAACTTTAGTTGCCTTTAGTCTCCCTTAACGCCCTTTCCGCCCCTCAAAAACAAGAGCCGGTCCTCGCAGGAGGGCCGGCTCTTGTTATACGCCAAGCGTTTCTATCTACGGCTGTAGGGGCTTTCGTTGCCCATCAGGTAGCTCGGTTTGTAGCCACCCCAATCCACCACCACCTTTTCAAAGACGATACCCGGGTCGAGCGGCTCGATGCAGAGGTCGTAAAGCCCCTCCGCGCCCTCGGGCAGGGTCAGCTCCATCGTCTCGATGACCACGCGGCGCGCCACCGTGGGATAGAAGATGGTGTAGATATTCTCCGGCCTCTCGTTCAGCTTGTCGTTGAAGCAACGCTCCACGGCCTCACCGCCCCGGAAGCGCACGCGATAGCTGTGGCCCGTGCCGTTGTGGAACGGCAGGGTCGATTTCGTGGCCAAATGGACCTTCACGCTTTTCACCCCCTGCGGAATGGCCATGCGGTAGGTCAGCTGCGCCCCCTCGACCGAGGTCGTGTAGGGCATCAACGCCACACCGCCCAGCGTGCGACCCATATCGGGAATCAGGGTCCAACGCCCCTCGGCATTGCCCTCCTGGGCATAAATATGCGGAGCCTCGATGGCAAGGTAATCCTCCTCACCGCGGAACACATAGCCCCCGACCAGCGGTTCGGTGTTGTCGATGCGGAAAATCTCGGGCAGCGTATCTTCGGGGAAGTCATCATTCCAAATCGTGTAGCCAATCTTCTTCTGAATCATCATATTCTTCCACTTGCCCCCCGCCATCTCGTTGTTGTATTGATGCGAGAGCTGCTTATCGCGGGCAAAGCAGGCCTCCACCTTGTCGGCCCAGCGGTTGGCTGCGGGGTCGCCGGCGGCATAAAGGGCGTGGTTCATCGCCTGGGCGTAGTACATCTCATAGATGTTGGCCATCGCCTGCACGGGGAAGAGAATCAGCTGGAAATAGGCATCACGCATCTCCTCGGGCAGGGTCAGGTATTGGCGCAGGGCCTCCGCCTCGAGCTTCAGGTACTCGTCCGAAACCTGCTTCCACTCCCCCGTTTCGAGGTTGTAGGTCGTCTTATCCAACATCTCGGCCGTGATGCGACCGTTGTATTTGCTGTACAGATTCAGGATGCGGGCCGCCTCCTCGGCCTGCGCCTCGCCAAACTGCTGACGGCAGAAGGCCAACGGATGCTCCATCAGGTTCTCGACCGTCAGGCGGGTCGGATTCCAGGCCATGTCGAGGAACAGGGTGATGGGGTACTCCATCGGTTTCAAATCGCCCACATTCAGCACCCAGAGGCGGTCCACGCCGTAGGCATAGGTGAGCTGCATCTGCTCCCAGAGGTTCTGGATGGGGGTCACGTTGAGCCACTTCGAGTTGCGGGGTGCGCCCACATAATCCACATGGTAGTACATACCCCAGCCGCCTGCACGCTGCCGCTCCTCGGCATTGGGCAGACGACGTACATTGCCCCAATTATCGTCGGCCAAGAGAATCGTCACATCGTCCGGCACGCGCAACCCCTTGTCGTAGTACTCCTGCACCTCCTTGTACAAGGCCCACACCTGGGGGGTCTCCTCCGCCGGACGCTTCGTCACCTGGCGGATGATGCGACGCTGGTTCTCAATCACACGCTCCAGCAGCTCGATATCGGCCTCCTCGCTCATCGCCTCGTCGCCATCGCCACGCATACCAATCGTGATTAAATCCTCGGTGTGCTTCGCACGCTCGATGCCCTCGCGGAAGAAGGTATCAATCACGCGACGATTCGTTTGGTAGTTCCACGCGCCATATTCGCTTCGGTTACGCACCCACTCCTGGTGGTTGCGGGCCATCGGCTCGTGGTGCGAAGTACCCATCACGATACCCATCTCGTCGGCCAGGCGACTGTTGGCGGGGTCGTCGGCATAGAAGGCCCAGCCCCACATGGCCGGCCAGAGGAAGTTACCGCGCAGGCGCAGAATCAGTTCGAAGACCCGCTCATAGAAGCGGTGGTCGCCATAATCGGTGCCGAAGGTGTGCTTGACCCACCCCGTGAGGCAGGGGGCCTCGTCGTTAAGGAAGATACCGCGATAGCGCACCGCCGGTTCGCCGGCCGTGTAGCAGCCTCGGACCATCGAGAGGTTCTGCCGCTTTTTGACCGGCACATCGGCCCAATCGTACCAGGGCGATACGCCAATCTGCTCCGAGAGTTCGTAGATGCCATAGACCACACCGCGACGGTCGCTGCCGAGGATAACCAACGCCTCCCCGACCCCCTCGATGGGCGATTCGATGGTGGCCATCCAATACTTTTCGGTGCATCCCTCCAGCTCCGCGCGGTCGAACTTACCGCGACGAACCAGCTCGTCGGCCAGCGACGAGTGGAGCGAACCGACCAGCACGGCCCGCTCGGCAGGGCGCGGCTCCCCCACCTCGGCCTTCACCCCCGTCACCCGCTCGAAGTCGAGCGCGAGGTCGTTCACGGCACGCAGGATGGCCCTGTTCTCGCTCAGCGCGACAAAAATCGGGAGGGGTTTCGCATCGGCTACCAACGTAAAGCGGTCGGCGGCCAGGCCGGCCTTCGTAGCCGAAGGGTGGTCGATGGCTTGTGCCGTCTGTGCAAAGGCACCGGCAACCAGCAACAGGAGGGAGCATAGGATTCGTTTCATGGCAAAGTGATTTTTTGTACTTTTACAAAAATACTAAAAATGCAACAAAAACAAATATACGGATGTTGCAAAATCGTATCAAAACATTGCAACCGAACAAAAGAGAGAGGGTGTCCGATAGGTTTCGGACACCCTCTGCATTTTCTTGAATATGTATAACAAGAGGGGTTTTTAGGCACGCGAAGTCCGAGAAAGCGCAGCGTACTAAAGCGTATGTGAGGATTTCGAGGACGAGCGTAACGCCAAAATCACCTTGTTAGACGGATTCCATCATCTCTTATTTGCCGAGCTGCATTTTATCAATCAGGGCCTGCGTTGCGGGCTTGTGACCACGGAACTTCACATAGAGGTCCATCGGATGCTCGGTGCCACCCTTCGAGAGGATGTTCTCGCGGAAGGAGGCAGCCACCTCGCTGTTGAAGATGCCCTGCTCCTTGAAGAGGGAGAAGGCATCGGCCTCCAACACCTCGGCCCACTTATAGCCGTAGTAACCGGCTGCGTAGCCACCCGAGAAGATGTGGGTAAAGGCGGGAGCCATGGCCGTACCGGCCACCACGGGCAGCACCTGCGTAGGTGCCATGGCCTGCTGCTCGAACTGCTCTACATCGCCCTCGAAAGGCTCGGTGAGCGTATGCCATGCCATATCGCTGATACCAAACGAGAGCTGACGCACGTTGGCATAGGCGGCCAGGTAGTTCTGGGCAGCCACGATGCGGTCGATGATCTCCTCGGGCATCTTCTCGCCCGTCTCGAAATGCTCGGCCCACAGATCGAGGAACTCCTGCTCGGTGGCCCAATTCTCCATAATCTGCGAGGGCAGCTCCACAAAGTCGCGGTACACCGACGTACCGGTCATCGAGCCATACTCGCCATCGGCCAGCATACCATGCAGACCGTGGCCGAACTCATGCAGGAAGGTCGTCACCTCGTCGAAGGTCAACAGGGCGGGCTTCGTCTCCGTGGGCTTCGAGAAGTTCATCACGAGCGATACCAGGGGGCGCGTCTCCACGCCATCGACAATCTTCGAGCCGCGGAAATCGGTCATCCACGCACCGGCACGCTTCGTGGCGCGGGGGTGGAAATCGAGGTAGAGAATCGCCATGTGGCGGCCATCCTTGTCGGTCACCTCATAGACGGTCGTCTCCTCGTGGTAGCCCTCAATCTCCTTCGTCTCGGTGAAGTTCAGCCCATAGAGCTTGTTGGCCAGCAGGAAGACACCCTTCTTGACATTCTCCAACTTGAAGTAGGGCTTCACCAGCTCATCCGACAGGGCATACTTCTCGTCCTTGTACTGCTCGGTGTAGTAGGCCCAATCCCAGGGCATCAGTTCCCCCTCGAAGCCCTTCGAGGCGGCATACTCGCTGATGGTGCGGTAGTCCTGGTCGGCATACTCCTTCGTGGCGGTCAGCAGCTCGCCGAGGAAGCCGTTTACGGTCTCCGTATTCTCGGCCATGCGCTCCTCCAGCACATAGTCGGCATAGGTCTTGTAACCCAACAGGTTGGCAATCTTAAGGCGCGTATTGACGATGCCCTTGATGACCTCCGAGTTATCGAACTCGCCACCCAGCGCACGCGCATTCGAGGCCTTCCACAGCTGCTCCTTGAGCGCACGGTTCGACGAGTAGGTCAGGAAGGGGATGTAGCTCGGAGCCTGCAAGGTCACCGTCCAACCCTTCTCACCGCGTGCCTTGGCCTCGGCGGCAAGCCCCTCCTTCACAAAGTCGGGCAGCTCCTCGACCTGCTTCGGGTCGGTGATGTTGAGCGTAAAGGCATTCGTGGCCTTCAGGGCATTCTGGCCGAACTGCAACGTGAGGGCGGCCAGCTCGCCCGAATATTGGCGATACAGCTCCTTATCCTCGTCCGAGAGGGCGGCACCGCTGCGCGAGAAGCCCTTGTAGGTATCCTCCAGGAGCTTCTTATCGACCTTCGAGAGGCCGAAACCGGGGTGCTCATAGACCGCCTTGACGCGGGCAAAGAGGGCCGGATTGAGCGAAATATCGTTGCTCAGCTCGGTCATCTTGGGCTGGATGCGCTGGGCCACCTCCTGCATCTCGGGCGTGGCATCGGTCCCCATGAGGTTGTAGAAGACACCGGCCACGCGGTTCAGCAGCTCACCGCTGCGCTCCATGGCCACAATCGTATTGCCGAAGGTGGGCTTCTCGGGGTTGTTTACGATGGCCTCAATCTCGGCACGCGAGCAGGCGATGGCGGCATCGACGGCCGGCTCGAAATGCTCGACTTTAATCTGCGAGAAGGGCGGGGTTTGGTAGGGGGTGTCCCACTCGGCCAACAGGGGGTTCGAGCGGTCCAGCTCCGGATAATCGGCCTGCGGAATCGACTGATTGCCACACGATACGGCCAAAACGGAAAGTGCCATAATTACAAACTTTTTCATCTTCTTATCTATTTTTTGTTTGGTTTTCGGTTCTTATTTCCAATCGTTCTCGACCTCGACGATCGCCTCCTCGGCCGCTTCGGCCTCCGCAGGGGTCAGGGCCGCCTTCTTCGCAGCGGCTACCTGTGCCGCGTTGGGTTGCGCCTCCTCGGCGGGCTTCTCCATCAGGCCGCGCCCGATGAGCATGGCCGTCTTGTCCGGCTCCTGGCCGCGGAATTCGCGGTAGAGGGTCATACCGTCCTTCTCGCCACCGCTTTCGAGCAGCTTGCGGAAACGGGCGGCAATCTCGCGGTTGAAGTAGTCGCCACTCTCGGCAAAGGCGGCAAAGGCATCCTTATCCAGCACCTCGGCCCAGATGTAGAAGTAGTAGCCGGCCGAGTAGCCGCCATCGAAGATGTGGCTGAAGTAGGGATAGTGGTAGCGCGGTTCAATCTCGGGGTTCATCTTGCGCTGCTCGTAGAGGGCGTTGCGCTCGAAGGCCATCGGGTCGAAGGGTTCGTACTCCGTGATGGCGTGGATATCCAAATCCGACAGGGCGGCCGCCACCAGCTCGGTGGTCATGAAACCCTGGTTGAACAGCTCGCTGCGCTTGAGCTTATCAATCAGGTGCTGGGGAATCACATCGCCCGAACGGTAGTGTACGGCATAGTTCTTCAGCACCTCGGGGTGGAAGGCCCAATTCTCCATAATCTGCGAGGGCAGCTCCACGAAGTCGCCCTCCACCTCCGACAGGGAGCGGTACTCGACATCGTGCAGCAGGAAGTGCATGGCGTGGCCGAACTCGTGGAAGAGGGTCTCGGTCTCATCGACCGTCAAAAGGGCGGGCGACGAGGCGGTCGGACGGGTGAAGTTGCAGACAATCGAGACCACGGGGGCGATGCGCTCACCCTCCTCGTAACGCTGCTCGACATAGTTGCCGCACCAGGCACCCTGCCCCTTGCCATCGCGCGGATGGTAGTCGAAGTAGAGGATACCGAGGTGCGATTGGTCCTGGTCCAGCACCTCGTAGGCCGTCACCTCCTCGTGATAGACGGGGACCGACACGGGACGGAAGGTCACCCCGTAGAGGCGGTTGGCGAGGAAGAAGATACCGCCCCGCACATTGTCGAGCGAGAAGTAGGGGCGCAGCATCTCCTCGTCGAGGGCATACTCGCGCTTGCGCACCTTCTCGGCATAGTACCACCAATCCCAGGGCTGGAACTTTTCGCCCGGGTGGTCCTGCTCGAAGAGGGGCAACATCGCCTCCACCTCCTTGTTGGCACGCTCGACGGCCGGAGTCCAAATCTCGTCGAGCAGCCCATAGACCGCCTTGGTCGAACCGGCCATCTCGTTCGAGATGACATAGGCGGCGTAGTTGTCAAAGCCCAGCAGGTGGGCCTTCTCGACACGCAGACGAACGAAGTCGTTGATATTCTGTTTGTTATCGTATTCGTTGCCGTTGTTGCAACGGTTCAGATAGGCCTTGTAAATCTCCTCACGCAGGGCGCGCTCGGTCGAATAGGTCAGGAAGGGGATGAGGCTCGGCTTGTGGAGCGTGAAGGCAAATTTGCCCGGCTGTCCCAGCTCGGCCGCCTTCTCGCGGGCCTGGTCACGCACACCCGACGTGAGGCCGTTGGTCTGGCCGTTCTCCAGAAAGAGGACATAGGCGTTGTTCTCGGCCAGGATGTTCTGCCCGTAGGCCACCGAGACGGTCGAAAGCTCCTCGTTGATGGCCTTCAGTCGCTCACGCTGCGCACCCTCGAGCAGCGCACCCGAACGCACGAAGTCGTTGTAAATCTGCTCCAACAGGCGATTTTGCTTCTCGTTCAGCCCCAACGAACGACGCTCGTCGTAGAGTGTGCGAATCCGCGCGAAGAGCGTTTCGTTGAGCATGATGCGGTCGCTGTGTGCCGAGAGCAGCGGCATCACCTCGGCCTCGATTTGCTGCATCTCGGGGTTCGTATCGGCCGCGGCCAACATCCCGAAGAGGAGCGACACGCGCTCCAACAGCAGCCCCGAGCGGTCGTAGGCCAAAATCGTATTCTCGAAGGTCGGCTCCTCGCTCTGCGAAGTGATGGCCTCGATTTCGGCCACATGAGCCGCCATGGCGGCCTCGAAGGCGGGCTTGTAGTGGGCCGGCTCAATCTCGTCGAAGGGGGGTACGCCATAAGGGGTCTCCCACGGCTCCAGCAGCGGGTTGGCCGTTCGGCGGTTCTGTTGCTGACACGAAAGGTTCATCATAACCAGTAAAAGTGTAAAGATTGTAACAATCCGTTTCATCGGTTCTCTTTTTCTTATTTTTTACTTAACTTTGTCGCACGCAAAGCGTGCCAATTGGCAAAGATAACGAAAAAATCGTCATGCAACTCTTTTATGCCCCTGAAATTACACTTCCCCTCTACACTTTAAGCGAGGAGGAGTCGAAACACGGTGTGCGGGTCCTGCGTCTGAAGGCGGGGGATGCGATTCACCTCACGGATGGCCGAGGTGCGCTCTACGAAGGGCGCATCGTCGAGGACCACCCGAAGCGTTGTCGGGTCGAAATCCTCCACACCATAAACCCCTTCGAGCCGCTCCCCTATGCGCTGACGATGGCCGTAGCCCCGACCAAGAACAACGAGCGATACGAATGGTTTCTCGAAAAGGCGACCGAAATCGGGGTGGAGCGGTTCATCCCGCTCGAGACGGAGCATAGCGAACGACGCACCTTCAAGGCCGAGCGGAGCGAGAAGGTGATTATCTCGGCCATGAAGCAGTCGCTCAAGGCCTTCAAGCCCACGTTGCAACCCCTCACCTCGTTTCGGGAGTTGGTGGCACAGCCCTTCGAGGGGCGCAAGCTGATTGCCCATTGCGACGAGGCGATGAGCGAAACGGGAAAACGCTACCTCGCCTCGACCCTGAAAAAGGGGGAGCGCGCGCTGGTGCTGATTGGTCCCGAGGGGGACTTTTCGAAGGAGGAGATTCGGGCAGCCGTCGAGGCCGGTTTCGAGGAGATTACGCTCGGTGAGCAACGCCTGCGCACGGAGACGGCAGCCGTGGTGGCCGCGACGATGGTATCGGTGGTAAATAACCAATAGTTCAACCCGTTACGAGCGATGAGCCTGCGCCTGTTTTTGAGCTTTCTGAAGATTGGGGCCTTCACCTTCGGTGGGGGCTATGCCATGATTCCCTTAATCGAACGGGAGGTCATCGACCGTCGCCATTGGGTCGAGCGAGTAGATTTTCTCGACCTTTTGACCCTTGCCCAATCGGCCCCGGGACCGATTGCCCTCAATACGGCCGTCTTTGTGGGCTACAAGGTGCATGGGCTACGGGGAGCCGTGGCGGCCCTGATGGGGATTGTCGTCCCCTCGTTTCTGATGATTCTCTGCATCGCCATCCTCTTTGCCGATATACGCCACAACGCCTGGGTCGAGGCCGCCTTTCGGGGGATGCGCCCCGCGGTGGTGGCACTCATCATCTTTCCGGTCATCAACCTCTCGCGGGGGATGCACCGCGCCCTGTATTTAGTCATTGTCGCCACGGCCGCATCCATCCATTGGCTCGGCTGGTCGCCCATCGTGATTCTCTTCACGGCCGCCCTGCTGGGCATCGCGTGGGAGCTGATACACATTAAAAAGTTGAAGTCATGATTTTCTGGCAGCTCTTTCTTTCCTACCTTAAAATCGGATTCTTCGGATTCGGTGGCGGCTACGCCATGCTCTCGCTCATCCAAAACGAGGTGGTGGTGCGCCACGGCTGGATGACGGGAAGCGAGTTTGCCGATATTGTGGCCATTTCGCAAATCACCCCGGGCCCGATTGCCATCAACTCGGCCACCTACGTCGGCTATACGGTGGGGGCGCAGGCGGGCGGTGCGGGCTATGGCATTTTAGGTTCGCTCATCGCCACCTTTGCCGTCTGCATGCCGGCCATGACCATCATGCTGCTGATTACCCACTTTTTCCTGCGCCTGAAGCACAACACCCTGATTGAGGGGGCGATGCGCGGCATGCGCCCCGTGGTGGTCGGCATGATTGCCGCCGCCGCGCTGATGCTCATCTTCCCCCAATCGAACGACCCCGCGGAGCAGAATTTCACCGACCTGTGGAGCTGGGTGCTGTTCGGAGCCGTCCTGCTCGGTCAGTGGCGCAAGGTAAATCCGATTCTGCTTATCCTGCTCTCGGCCGTGGCGGGCATTGTGATCTACCACTAAACCAAAGGGGCTGCCCAACAAATATCGTTGAGCAACCCCATCTGGTAGAAGTTGTCTAACAAGAGGGATTTTTCGGGCAAGGCAGATGCCGAAATAGCCTTGTTAGGCGGATTCCTTTTTACAATGCGGCAATCATTGCCCCACCCCCAAAGAGCAGCACAAGGAATCCGATGAGGAACAACAGGCCGAGGCAACCCAGCGTATTGCCGATGCAGCCCCAGCGACGCTCCCCGGCCGTGGGCAGCTCGTCCGAGAAGAGGACAAAAATCAGACCCACAATCGGGGTGAAAATCAGGCTAATCAGGAACGACCAGCCAAAACCGATACGACGGCGTGCGCCCAGCATGCCGACCAACGCGGCCAGAAAGCAACCGCTCAACAGGCCGAATGTCAATACTAAAAGTCCCATGGTGTATTTTTTTTTGCTTAAAGTTACTTGGTAAGGGGGCTTAAGGAGGTTTAAGGTTTCTTAAAGGTACTTAAGGGTACTTAAGGGTACTTAAGAGTACTTAAGGGCGATTAAGGGCGATTAAGGGTTTTAGGGATCCTCCGTTTTCTCCGTTTTCCGTTTTCAGTTTTCCGTTTTGCCCTTATCGCTGAAAGCGATAATACGTCCCCAGCGGCAGCTCCTTGCCGGCGCGGTCGGTGAAGGTCAGTTCGCCATACTGCTCCCTCTTGGGTGCGCCAAAGGCCTGACGGACAGCCGTTCGGGCCAGCGTTGAGGAGAGGCCCATCGAGTAGAGGTTCAGCACCAGAAAGGCCTCCGACGGCTCGAGCAGCTCGGCACAGCAGGCCAGCATCTCGCCGATATGCTCCTCCAAAATCCACTTCTCGCCATTCGCACCGCGACCGTAGGCGGGCGGGTCGAGGATGATGCCGTCGTAGCGGTTGCCGCGCCGCAACTCACGACGCACAAATTTCAGGGCATCCTCCACCATCCAGCGCACCCCGGCCAGGCCGCTCTGCTCCATATTTTCGCGCGCCCACGTCACCACCTGTTTCACCGAATCGACGTGTGTCACCTCGGCCCCTGCGGCCCGTGCGGCCAGCGTGGCACCGCCCGTATAGGCAAAGAGGTTCAAAACCCGCGCGGGGCGTTTTTGCCCGATGGTGCGGCAGTTGTCGTAGATAAAATTCCAGTTGGCCGCCTGCTCGGGGAAGATGCCGACGTGCTTAAACGAGGTCATCGCCAGGCGCATACGGAGTTGCATCTCCTTGTAGCGGTAGGAAATCGTCCAGCGGTCGGGCGTTTGGGGCTTCACGCGCCACTCACCGCGTTCCTCGCTCCGCTCCTCGCGCAAGAAGGAGGCATCGGCTAATCGTTGCCACTCCTCGTTGGAGAGGCTCTTGTGCCAGATGGCCTGCGGTTCGGGACGGCGCGTTACGATGCGCCCGAAGCGTTCGAGCTTCTCGAAGTCGCCCGAATCAATGAGTTCATAATCCCGAAAATCGGGTGTCAGTTGCTCCTGCATACTATTTCGAACAATCTATCAAATTCATCTCACAACGCTTGCAGTCGAACTCCAAGCGGTATTTATGGCCGCCCGTCTCGAGGTACAAATCCCCCTTGAGGCGGGGTCGCTCTTTGAGGCACTCGCCCATCTCGCGCCGCAGGCAGTAGGCCGACTGCATGACCCGCGCACCGACGGTCGTGGGGGCCAGCTCCAACGGCTCGACGATGCGTTCCACCCCGTGGTCGCGGTAGAAGGCCGCAGCAAGGCGATTCGTCACATTCTCCTCGGCCGTGAGGGTCTTTAGGGGGTACAACGCATCCCCTTCTGCGAGGATGCGCGGTTGGGCGGGGCGGTTCAGGCGCTCCGTAAGCAGTTTTTCCAGCCCCTCGCGCCGCACCTCGGCCATCAGCGAAGCGGGGACAAACCATTCGCCCCCCTCGACCTGCACGGCATCGACACGGAAGATCGTCTCCCCCGAGCGCATCACCTGCCGACGGATGGCATCGCTGTTTTTTGCCTCGTTTTGCGCCCTTTCGAGCGGCTGCGGGCGGGTCAGTGTGGCCGTCACCCCTTCCTCATCGCACAGGCGCAGGGTCACCCCCTTGGCCGTGGCCACCACCGTAGCACGGACCGGAATCACACGGCGCGTGCGGTCGGCCGCGAGGAGCTTATGAAAATGGTGGTCGTAGTTGCGGTAGAGGGGGGTACCGGGGGCTACCGAGGTCGGCTTGTTCGGCACGATGCGGTCGCCCTCCACGGCATTGAGGTTCGTGCCATACCACCCCTCGGAGGTCATCAGGCAGACCCCGTCACCGGCCGCCAGGGGCTTTTCCATCGCCACCCGCCAACCGCGACGGGTCACCTCGACAATCCGTCCCACATACTCGCCCACCGCCTTCGGGGTATCGAACGAGGCGACCCCGCGCTGTTTGCCATCGAAGAAGTAGGCCGACTCACCGCGCGTGAAGCTCTTGGCCGTATCGGGTCGGAAGGAGGTTGCGGACTCCCCCACCGAGGCCCGCTTCAGGTGCGGACGCTTCGCCAGCTCCGCATCGAGGACCGCACGATAGGCCGCCACCACATTTTTAATATAGGTCGTATCTTTCAGTCGCCCCTCGATTTTGAACGAGGTGACTCCGGCATCGAGCAGCTCCCCCATCCGACGACGGAGCGAGAGGTCCTGCACCGAAATGAGGTGCTTATCTTTCAGATAGATGCGCCCCTTGCCGTCCGTCAGGTTCCACTTCAGGCGGCAGGGCTGACTGCACGCACCGCGGTTGCCGCTGCGCGAGGACATCGAGCGTGAGAGGAAACAGCGGCCGCTATACCCCACGCAGATAGCTCCATGGACGAAACACTCCACCTCGGCCGAGGTCGAACGGCAAATTTGGCGAATCTCGTCGAGCGACAAGGCACGCTCCAAAATTACCCGCGCAAAGCCCGCATCGGCCAGAAAACGGGCCATCTCGGGGGTGCGCACCTGCACCTGGGTCGAGGCGTGGAGTTCGCACGCAAGCCCCATACGGCGGTAGGCCATATCCTGCACAATGAGGGCATCGACCCCCGCATCGAGGAGCGCACGGGCCTCCCTTTCGGCCGTCTGCAACTCCTCATCCCACAGGAGCGTATTCATCGTGGCATAGACCTTCACCCCGTAGCGATGGGCATAGTCCACCACACGCGCCACCTCCTCGGTCGAGTTCGTGGCCGCCTGGCGCGCACCAAAACGCGACCCTCCGATGTAGAGGGCATCGGCTCCATACTCCACGGCCGCCACGGCCGCCTCGTAGTCCTTGGCTGGTGCCAACAGTTCGATGTGTTTCATACCACAAAGATAAATCTTTGAAATTAAAAATTAAAAATGAAGAATTAAAAATTGACATAGAAAAAGCGCAACCCCGAAGGATTGCGCCTAAAATCCGAGCGAGTTACGCTCTTTACTCCACAATCAGTTTTTTCATTGCTGCCTCGGCCTGATCCTTGGTATATTGACGCAAATTGACAAACCAACTATTCAGGCGATAATTATATATATCATTTTGCGAGAAATAGAGCATAGGACTTTGGTAATAAAGTACCTTCAAGCGAAACTCTTTCGAATTGTGATTTGTCACAATCACTATTTTACCCGTTTCCGGCTCATATCGCCAAGTTGCCTCATAGGACATATAAGTCAAGCGCGGAATATAATCTTCATACAGAGTAACCACATTAACAGCCTCGCCATCTGCATCAAATATCCATTTCACATTGCTGGACCCGCCACCGAGAACCGGATTATAATTAAATTCCCCGGTTTCTTCCTCCCATGTTCCAATATACAAAGGCGCCCAAATTGCTCCTTGGGTCAAATCGACAAGCAATTGATCATGGTCGATCTTCGTCGCATCAAAGCCCTCGCTTAATACCTTTAACTCCTCAATGGTGTAACTTTCCGCATCACGACCAAAATCTGAATCGTCGTTGCACGCCACCAATGCCATCGCGGCCAACATCAAAACAAATGCTTTTTTCATTATTCCGCAGGTTTGAAGTTAGTTAATATTTGAACGAATGCACCATAATTAAATGTTACTCCCCACACCGTACCTTGAAATACGCCGGATTGATAATAGCCATTCGCATTACCATCCCATCCCCAATTAATGTGGAGCATATCTATCGTCCCTCAGTCTTCCTCTCGAATCACTCGAGGAATTTCCATTCCGGGGATTTCTTGATACGTACGTAACACTTTCGACTGATAATGATAACCATCAATCACCCATGCATGTCCATAATTTGTCTCAGGGATTAACCCTTGACAATATACAGGACGTCTTGCATTCAATTCTGCAACCACTTCGTTTCGAGCATATGGCACAAAGGCAGGTGGCACATCATAACCTAAATTGACAATTCCGGGGATTATGGTAGTTTCATTGGTCGCCCCTTCAAACCTCACAACTCCATTTGAATCAGTCCTATTATAATAGACCGTCTTGACTCTCTCTCCAATTTCACGCATCAAATGTTGCAAGTGCGTATGATCAGCACACCAGCAACCATATATTGATGTCCCGTTTTTCTCGTGATATTTAATTTGCTCCCAATCCAACTCCAAAGAATTTAAATCTCCCTTATATGGATGCGTTTTCCACTATTTACACATAATCAAATCGGTCAATGTTTATCTTGTTTATCTATCCATATTCCCTCCTCGAAGTTGGAGCAATGATCAATCCATTCATCGTGGCTTCTCTCCTGCAAATTCACCAGAATACGCTCATCATCGGTCTCATACACAAGATATGGCGATTCATAATAAACCACTTTTCTACGCACCTTGGTTACGATATTTTGCACCTCTCCTTCGATAATCTGCCACTCGGTACGATCAATCAGATCAACACGATACTGGTAGGTAGATTCAATCAACAGCTCGGAATTTTCCGCATCATATTTCCACGTCGATGCAGCCCGAAACCACGGCTTTTCGCGATGAAAAGGATCGAGCCAACGATTGCAATAGAGCCAACCTGTTTGGTCTGCATTGAAAAGATAATCGACATGATACCCACATCCATATACCGGTATAGGTGCCTGCCATTTACCATCTCTAAACTCGGCTATACAAACACCTTCACCCATGCCACCGGAAGTCAAATCATTAACAAAGATTCTGGTATCAATACTTTGCACATCGAACTGATCTACCAACAAATTGACGGCATCATACGCACCCTCCTGCACCAACTGATCAAAGGAAGGCTGCTCTATGGTATCCATCGTATCCTCGCACGCCACAAATGCCATCGCGGCCAACATCAAAACAAATACTTTTTTCATTATTCCGCAGGTTTGAAGTTAGTTAATATTTGAACGAATGCACCATAATTAAATGTTACTCCCCACACCGTACCTTGAAATACGCCGGATTGATAATAGCCATTCGCATTACCATCCCATCCCCAATTAATGTGGAGCATATCTATCGTCCCTCAGTCTTCCTCTCGAATCACTCGAGGAATTTCCATTCCGGGGATTTCTTGATACGTACGTAACACTTTCGACTGATAATGATAACCATCAATCACCCATGCATGTCCATAATTTGTCTCAGGGATTAACCCTTGACAATATACAGGACGTCTTGCATTCAATTCTGCAACCACTTCGTTTCGAGCATATGGCACAAAGGCAGGTGGCACATCATAACCTAAATTGACAATTCCGGGGATTATGGTAGTTTCATTGGTCGCCCCTTCAAACCTCACAACTCCATTTGAATCAGTCCTATTATAATAGACCGTCTTGACTCTCTCTCCAATTTCACGCATCAAATGTTGCAAGTGCGTATGATCAGCACACCAGCAACCATATATTGATGTCCCGTTTTTCTCGTGATATTTAATTTGCTCCCAATCCAACTCCAAAGAATTTAAATCTCCCTTATATGGATGCGTTAAAGAAAGTGCTGAAGGGTGTTCATGGTAAGCCATAATTTGCGCAATGGCAGTCGGCACACAACCTGACACGGATTGCGCACCCGTTTCTTCATCATAGCAAAACGCATTGTATGGGAGGTTCTGCCCCCACTCTGTGGATAAAAGAGGTCCCACTATCCACTCAGGTCCAACAATCACTTTACCATACTGAAATCCCAGTGCGGTAGTATCACGAGGGATGCTTGCCGGACTTTGCTCATACTCATCCAAAAGCATGATAAAATCATCAAATCCCGTGTTGGTCACTTCTCCCGGTGAATAATTACCCTGTTCGGTTACAGCAATCAGCGGAGCCGGCTTGGTTGAGTCCGCTGCCACCAATGCGAAACCGGCACTGTCTGCAAAGTTTACAACATAATACAAGGTATCCGATTTCCCCGAACGTGTCGAAGAAGAAAGAGCTGCTTTAATACGGGTTGAATCAACTATACGATAGCTACCCGAACGTGTCGGAGCATTGCCTAACATGGCAATACCCTCTTCGGCTACACGCGTAAGGTACACTTCAAGTGGCGTCATTTGTTCTTGTTTGATATTCACAACATCTAACTCACTCTTTTCACAAGCCGTCAGTACCCCCAGGACAAGCATCAAATATAGTATTTTGTTCATAGTTAAGGAATTCAGAAAAGCACCCAGTTTCCACAAAAATAGAATAATAATTTATAATATACAAACAAAATCAAGATTTTCTGCCCAAAATTGGTCCTTTACGGGGTGGGGAGATTGAAGTCGATGTTACAGTTTGTAATCGAATAAAAAAGGCATCGAAGCAGATCACGGAATATTTTTTCAATCTTTAATTTTTAATTTTTAATTCGATTTCGTATTTTTGTGGATTGTAAACCGAAACGACACATTAAATCCTTACAATATGCTTACAATCAAGCAAATCCGCGATGATAAGGCCGCTGCAATCAAGAAGCTGGCCAAGAAGGGCGTAGATGCCGCCCCCGTCATCGAGAAAATCGAGGCACTCGACGACCGTCGTCGCGCCATCCAGGTCGAGCTGGACAACACGCTTGCCGCACAGAACAAGGCCGCCAAGGAGATTGGTATGCTGATGGGCCAGGGCCGCAAAGAGGAGGCCGAGGCCGCCAAGGCCAACGTAGCCGCCCTGAAGCAGAAGTCGGCCGAGTTGCAGCAGGAGTCCGCAACGGTACAGGAGGAGCTGAACGCCGCCATCGTATCGCTGCCGAACTTCCCCGCCGAGATTGTCCCCGAGGGTCGCACGGCCGAGGACAACGTGGTGGTAAAAATCGACGAGAACTACTCGACCCTGCCCGAGAATCCGCTGCCCCACTGGGAGTTGGCCCGCAAGTACGACATCATCGACTTCGACCTGGGTGTGAAGCTCACCGGTGCCGGTTTCCCCGTCTATAAGGGCAAGGGTGCCCGTCTGCAACGCGCCCTGATTAACTACTTCCTCGACTGCAACACGAAGGCCGGCTACGAGGAGGTGGAGCCGCCCATCATGGTCAATGAGGCTTCGGGCTTCGGCACGGGTCAGCTGCCCGACAAGGAGGGTCAGATGTACCACGCCACGGCCGACAACTTCTACCTCGTGCCGACGGCCGAGGTTCCCGTAACGAACATCTTCCGCGATGTGATTCTTCAGGCCGACGAGCTGCCCGTAAAGATGACCGCCTACACCCCCTGCTTCCGTCGTGAGGCCGGTTCGTATGGCAAGGATGTGCGCGGTCTGAACCGTCTGCACCAATTCGACAAGGTGGAGATTGTCCAGGTGGCCCACCCCGACAAGTCGTATGAGGCCTTAGACGGCATGGTGGCCCACGTCGAGTCGATTGTCAAGTCGCTGGGGCTGCCCTACCGCATCCTGCGCCTGTGTGGCGGCGATATGTCCTTCACCTCGGCTTTGACCTATGATTTCGAGGTCTATTCCGAGGCCCAGCAGCGTTGGTTGGAGGTTTCGTCGGTGTCGAACTTCGAGTCGTTCCAGGCCAACCGCCTCAAGCTCCGCTACCGCGACGAGCAGAAGAAGACCCAGCTGGCCCACACCCTCAACGGTTCGTCGCTGGCCCTGCCCCGCATCGTGGCCGCCCTCCTAGAAAACAACCAGACCGAGGAGGGAATCCGCATCCCGGAGGTGTTAATTCCTTATACGGGATTTGATTTTATCAAATAAATCACTACATTTGCATTAACAACACTCATTAACTTAAAACAACAAGACTATGGCTTACAGAATTACCGACGCTTGCGTTGCTTGCGGTACCTGCATTGGCGAATGCCCCGTTGAGGCTATTTCGGCCGGCGACATCTATGTTATCGACCCCGAGAAGTGCATCGACTGCGGTACCTGCGCAGGCGCATGCCCCACGGAGGCTATCGTTGCCGAGTAAGTTTTACGCAACTTACAAGAAAAATCCCGCGAACCGAAATCGGTTTGCGGGATTTTCTTTGCTCTCTTTGCTCTTTGCTCTTTGCTCTCTGTTCTCTTTGCTCTCTATTCTCTGTTCTCTGTTCTCTTTGCTCTTTGCTCTTTGCTCTTTGCTCTTTCCACTTTCTCGCCCTTACCGCCTTTCTCTTTTGTGGGCGGTAGGCTCCATCAAAGTTTGATATCGTAGATTTGGATGACACCTTGCAGGCGTTCGGCCTCATCCACGACCAGCAGCGAGGTGACCTTATGCCGGGCCATCAGCCGCTCCGCCTCGATGAGTTTGGCCTCCGGGCGGATGGTTTTGGGTCGGGCGGTGGCGATATCCATCGCGCGGATGTTGAAGAACTGCTCCTTGAGCCGCTCCATGGCGCGTCGCACATCGCCATCGGTCACAATGCCTCGAATCGTCCCCGCCTCCATCAGCACAATCAGCCCCAGGCCGCCCTTCGAGATGGCGTGAATCATCTCCACGGCCGAGCAATCGGGGGCCACGACCGGCAAATCATGGTCGCGCATGGCCTGCCCGACCGTCATCAGGAGCCGACGACCCAGGCTGCCGCCCGGATGCAGGCGTGCGAAATCGACGCTCGAAAAGCCTCGCAACTCCATCAAGGCCACGGCCAGGGCATCGCCCATGGCCAGCTGTGCCGTCGTCGAGGAGGTCGGAGCGAGTTGCAGGATGCAGGCCTCATTCTCTACATGCACATTCAAATGGATATCGGCATGGCGTGCCAGGGTCGAATCGTCGTTGCCCGTCATGGCAATCAGTGTGTTGCCGTTGGCCTGGATAAAGGGGACGATTTTCAACACCTCGTCCGTCTCGCCCGAATAGGAGAGTGCCAGCACGACATCCTCCTTCGAAATCATGCCCAAATCGCCATGGAAGGCCTCGCCGGGGTGCAAAAAGAAGCTCGGCGTACCGGTGGAGGCGAGTGTGGCGGCAATCTTGCGCCCCACAAGCCCCGACTTACCCATGCCTGTCACGATGCACTTCCCCTCCGAGGAGAGTACGCGCTGCACCGCCTCGGCAAACGAGTCGTCCAGACGCTGCTCCAAATTTTCCAGCGACTCGCGCTCGGTGCGTATCGCCCGACGAGCCAACTCCAAAATATGTTCTTTCAGCAGTTCCGTCATCGCAAAAGTTGTTCTATAACCCCCTCCAGGGCATCCAGAGGCAACATATTCGGTCCGTCCGAGAGGGCCTTATCGGGGTCGGGATGCACCTCGAAGAAGAAGCCGTCGGCCCCGAAGGCCTTGGCGGCATAGGCCATGGCGGGGACAAACTCACGATTGCCGCCCGTCTTCCCGCCATCGGCTCCGGGTCGTTGCACGGAGTGGGTGCAATCCATAATCACCGTGGGGGCAAATTGTTTCATATCGGGGATGTTGCGAAAATCGACCACCAGGTTGTGGTAGCCGAACGAGTTGCCCCGCTCGGTGAGCCACACCTCACGCGCCCCCGCCTCCATCGCCTTCTCGTAGGGGTAGCGCATATCTTCACCCGCCAGAAATTGCCCCTTTTTGATATTGACCGTCTTACCGGTTCGGGCGGCGGCCGTCAGCAAATCGGTCTGTCGGCATAGGAAGGCGGGAATTTGCAACACATCGACCACCTGACCGGCCGTCTCGGCCTGCCACGGCTCGTGAATATCGGTCAGAAGCGACAAGCCCCACCGCTCTTTGACGGCGGCAAGCATCGCCAAGCCCCGCTCCAAGCCGGGGCCGCGAAAGGAGTGTATCGAGGTGCGATTGGCCTTGTCGAACGAGGCCTTGAAGAGGATGTCGATTCCCAATCGGCGGTTAATGGCCACCAAGCGGGCAGCCACCTTATCCAGCAACTCGGCCGACTCAATCACACAGGGACCGGCTATGAATTTCATGGTGCAACCTTCTTTTACAGGGTACGCGATGAGAGGAAGGCCTCGGCCTTTTCGAGGTCCTCGGGCGTGTCGATGCCGATGGTCTCGATATCGGTCACACCCACACCAATCTTATAGCCGTTCTCCAGCCAGCGGAGCTGTTCGAGCGACTCGGCCTTCTCGAGGGTCGATTGCGGAAGCGAAGTGATCGTCTTCAGCACCTCCGCGCGGAAGGCATAGATGCCGATGTGTTTGTAGAAGGTGTGCTTGTCGAGCCACTCCTCGCGCGCCACACCCCGCAGGTAGGGAATCACCGAGCGCGAGAAATAGATCGCCTGCTGCTTCTCGTCCAAGACCACCTTCGGCGAGTTGGGATTCTCCAACGCGGCCAGGCCATCCGCCGGCTTAAAGGGTTTGACCAGGGTGGCGATATCGGTCTCGGGATGGTCGAAGCAGGCCTTGAGGGCCTCGAGCTGGGCCGCCTGAATGAAGGGTTCGTCGCCCTGCACATTGACCACCACATCATACGTCGCGCCCTGCTTGCAGTAGGCCTCGTAGCAGCGATCCGTACCGCTGCGATGCGCCGTGGAGGTCATCTCCACCTTGCCACCAAAGGCCTTCACGGCCTCGTAGATGCGCTCATCGTCCGTGGCAACCACGGCATCGTCCAGCACGCCCACGACCTGTTCATAGACGCGCTGAATCATCGTTTTACCTCCCAACATAGCCAGCGGCTTGCCCGGAAAACGGGTGGAGGCGTAGCGCGCCGGAATGATGGCAATAAATTTCATACCTATTATATAAGGGCGAGGCGGAGTACCTCGTCGTTGGTTCTGACATAGTGGAACGTAAGCCCCTCGATGTAGTCGGCCTTAATCTCGGCCACATCCTTGCGGTTCTCCTCCGAGAGAATCAGCTCGGTGATGCCGGCCCGCTTGGCGGCCAGAATCTTCTCCTTCACACCACCCACGGGGGTCACGCGGCCGCGCAGGGTCGTCTCGCCCGTCATGGCGATACGCTCCTTGACCTGACGCTTCGTGTAGGTCGAGACTATCGAGGTGACCATCGTGATACCGGCCGAGGGTCCATCCTTCGGAATCGCCCCTTCGGGAACGTGGATATTGAGGTCGAACTTCTCGAACAGCTCCACATCAATGCCCAGCTCCGCATAGTGGGCTTTGACCCACTCGTGGGCGATGGTGGCCGACTCCTTCATCACGTTGCCCAGGTTGCCGGTCAGGGTCAGCTGCCCCTTGCCGGGGGTCAGCACCGACTCGATGTAGAGGATGTCGCCCCCCACCTCGGTCCAGGCCAGGCCGGTCACAACGCCCGTCATGCCACCCACCTCGTATTCGTCCTTGAGGAACTTCGGCATACCCAGCACGCGCTGCACCTCCTCGGCCCCGATTTCGGGCGTGTACTCCTCCTCGAAGGCAATCTGCTTGGCACGCGAACGGGCCAGCTTGGCCAGTTGCTTGTCGAGCGAACGGACACCCGCCTCGCGCGTGTAGCCGCCGATAATCTGCTCGACGGTGGCGGGCGAAAGGGTCATCTTATCGGCCTCGATGCCGTGGGCCTCGCGCTGCTTCTGCAAGAGGTGGTCGAGGGCAATCGAGACCTTCTCCTCCATCAGGTAGCCCGGGATGTTAATCATCTCCATACGGTCGCGCAGGGCCGGAGCGATGTTCTGCACGTTGTTGGCCGTGGCGATGAAGAGGACCTTCGAGAGGTCATACTCCACGTCGATATAGTTGTCGTGGAAGGTGGTGTTCTGCTCCGGATCCAGCACCTCGAGCAGCGCACTCGACGGGTCGCCGTGGTTCGACACGGTCAGCTTATCCACCTCGTCGAGGATGATGACCGGATTCGACGAACCGCACCGCTTGATGGTCTGGATGATACGGCCGGGCATGGCACCGATGTAGGTGCGGCGGTGACCGCGAATCTCCGACTCGTCGTGCAGACCGCCCAACGAGATACGGCCGAACTTACGACCCAGGGCGGCAGCCACCGACTTGCCGAGCGAGGTTTTACCCACACCCGGAGGGCCGTAGAGGCAGATAATCGGGGACTTCAAATCGCCCTTGAGCTTGATGACGGCCAGATGCTCCAGGATGCGGTCCTTGACCTCCTCGAGGCCGAAATGGTCGCGGTCGAGCTGTGCGCGGGCCGCCTTCAGGTCGAGGTTATCCTCGGTGTACTCCTCCCAGGGAAGCTCCAAGAGCAGCTCCAGGTAGGTTATCTGCACCGTATATTCGGCCACGGCGGGGTTGATGCGCTCCAACTTTTGTAGCTCCTTTTGGAAGAGCTTGGCCACCTCTTCGGGCCACCTCTTCTTGGCGGCCGCCTCCTCCAGACGTTGCAGGTCGGCATCGTTCGTGTCGCCCAGCTCCTCCTGAATCGTGCGCATCTGCTGTTGCAGGTAGTAGTCGCGTTGCTGCTTGTCTATCTCCTGCTTCACACGCTCCTGAATCTCGTTCTTCAGCTCGGCCAGCTGCTGCTCACGAATCAGAATTTCGAGCAGCTTGCGCGAACGGGCCAACAGACCCGGAGCCTCCAACAGAGCCTGGCGGTCGTCGTCGGCCAGCTCCATGTTCGAGCAGATGAAGTTGATGATGCCGCGCTTCGAGTCGATGTTCTTGATGGCGAAGGCCGCCTCCTTGGGCATCGAGGGCGAGATGTTGATGATACCGAGGGCCGTATCCCGAATCGAATCGACCAGGGCCTCAAACTCCACGCTCTTCAAATCGGGCGTCGAGTCGCGCAGGGAGCTGACCCGCGCCTTGAAGTAGGGCTGGGTCGCCACATATTCGTGGACCTCGATTTTTTGCAGGCCGTTCAGGATGACGGTCAGGTTGCCGTTGGGCATCTCCAGAATCTTGATGATGCGGGCGGCCGTACCGACGCGGTACATATCGGCCGGCGTGGGGTCGTTCACCTCGCTCTCGCGCTGCAACACGGCACCCAGCATACCCCCCTCCTGATTCACGGCACGCACCAAGGCAATCGACTTGTCGCGGCCGACGGTGATGGGGGTGATGGCTCCCGGGAACAGAACCGAGGAGCGCAGGGTCAGAATGGGCAGAATCTCGGGAATCTCGACCTCCTCCTGCGGTTCGTCGTCGCCCACCACAATCGGGACGACACGCTGACGACCGTCGGCCAGCTCGGTGACGAGGTTCGCATCCTCAAACTCCATACCCTCTATGTTTGTCTTCTTACTCATACTTTTCTTAACTAATAACGCCACAAAGGTAACGATTTTTCTTTCGTTTTTATTTTAAGTTTGGCAGATTGTTAATAACTTTGCACCTCAAAACGGCGAAAACCGTTCCACGAGAAAGAAATAAACGCTTTTATTCTATAAAAACTATGCAAATCGCAGACAAATACACGCCCCAACAGTTGGAGGCAAAATGGTATCAGTACTGGATTGACAAGGGTCTGTTCCACTCCGAACCGGACCACCGCGAACCCTACACGATTGTCATTCCGCCCCCCAACGTAACGGGTATGCTCCACATGGGCCACATGCTCAACAACACGTTGCAGGATGTGCTGATTCGTCGCGCCCGCATGTCGGGCAAGAATGCCTGCTGGGTGCCGGGTATGGACCACGCCTCGATTGCCACCGAGGCCAAGGTCGTAGCCATGCTCCACGAGCAGGGCATCGAGAAGGCCGACCTGACGCGCGAGGAGTTCCTGAAGTATGCCTGGGAGTGGAAGGAGAAGTATGGCGGTGTGATTCTCAAGCAACTGCGCAAGCTGGGTGCCTCGTGCGACTGGGACCGCACCTGCTTCACGATGGACGACGAGCGCACGGAGAGTGTGCTGCGCGTCTTCTGCGATCTGTACGAGAAGGGGAAAATCTACCGCGGTGTCCGCATGGTGAACTGGGACCCCTCGGCCAAGACGGCCCTGTCGGACGAGGAGGTGATCTTCAAGGAGTCGCACGGCAAGCTCTACTACCTGCGCTACAAGGTGGAGGGGTCGGATGAGGCGTTGATTGTCGCCACGACCCGTCCGGAGACCATCCTGGGCGATACGGCGCTGTGTGTCAATCCCAACGACCCGCGCTACCGGCACCTGCCGGCCGATGCCCGCGTCATTGTGCCGCTTGTAGGCCGCTCGATTCCCGTCATCCGCGACGAGTATGTCGATATCGAGTTCGGTACGGGTGCGCTGAAGGTAACGCCGGCCCACGACGTGAACGACTACATGCTGGGCGAGAAATACAATCTCGAGACGATTGATATCTTCAACGACGACGGTACGATCAACGACAAGGTGGGCATCTATGTCGGCATGGACCGATTCGAGCTGCGCAAGCAAATCGAGGAGGATTTGAAGGCGGCCGACCTGCTGGAAAAGACCGAGGAGTACACGAACAACGTAGGCTACTCGGAGCGCACGGGCGTAGCCATCGAGCCGAAGCTCTCGATGCAGTGGTTCCTCTCGATGGAGGAGCTGGCCAAGCCCGCCACGAAGGCCGTGCTGGAGGATATCATCCGCTTCGTACCCGAGAAGTACAAGAACACCTACCGCCACTGGATGGAGAACATCAAGGATTGGTGCATCTCGCGCCAGCTGTGGTGGGGTCAGCGTATTCCGGCCTACTACCTCCCGAAGGGCGGTTATGTGGTGGCCCTCACGGCCGAGGAGGCTCTGGAGAAGGCCCGCGCCAAGTCGGGTGACGAGACGCTGCAACTCGAAGACCTGCGCCAGGACGAGGATGTGCTGGATACCTGGTTCTCGTCGTGGCTCTGGCCCATCTCGGTATTCGACGGCATCCGCAACCCCGACAACGAGGAGATTCGCTACTACTACCCCACGAACGACCTGGTGACGGGTCCCGATATCATCTTCTTCTGGGTGGCCCGTATGATTATGGCCGGCTACGAGTACCGCTCGGCCGAGCCGTTCCGCAATGTCTATTTCACGGGTATCGTCCGCGACAAGATCGGCCGCAAGATGTCGAAGCAGCTCGGCAACTCGCCCGACCCGCTCGATTTGATTGAGAAGTATGGTGCCGACGGTGTGCGTCTGGCGATGCTCATGTCCTCGTCGGCCGGTAACGACGTGATGTTCGATGAGGCCCTCTGCGAGCAGGGGCGCAACTTCGGCAACAAGATTTGGAATGCCTACCGCCTGCTGAACGGCTGGGAGGTGAAGGAGATGGAGCAGCCGGCCTGCAACCGCAAGGCGGTCGAGTGGTTCGACCAGATGCTTTCGCGCACGCTCCGCGAGGTGGAGGCCGACTTCCGTCAATACCGCATCTCGGAGGCCTGCATGACCCTCTACAAGCTCTTCTGGGACGAGTTCAGCGGCATGTACCTCGAGATGGTGAAGCCCGCCTACGGTCAGCCCGTGGATGCCGCCACGATGGAGGCCACGAAGGCCTTCTTCGATGCGCTGATGCGTATGCTGCACCCCTTCATGCCCTTCGTAACGGAGGAGATTTGGCAGGACCTTGCCCCCCGCGCCGAGGGCGAGTCGATTTGCGTAGCCCCGATGCCGACCCCCTCGGAGGAGCAGCCCACGCTGCTGGCCCGCTTTGAGCTGGCCCGTGAGGTGATTTCGTCGGTGCGCAACATCCGCAACCAGAAGAACCTGCCGCAGAAGGAGCAACTGACCCTCCGCGTGGTCGAGGATGAGAACTACCCCGCCGAGTTTGCCCCCGTTGTGATGAAGCTGGCCAACCTCGCGGCCATCGAGCCGACCACCGAGAAGGATCCGACGGCTGCCGCCTTCCTCGTGAAGACGACCCAATACTTCGTTCCGCTGGCCGGCATGATTGACACGGAGGCCGAGAAGAAGAAGTTGGAGGAGGAGCTGAAGTACTACGAAGGCTTCCTGCGCAGCGTCATGGCCAAGCTCTCGAACGAGCGTTTCGTGCAGAATGCCCCCGAAAAGGTGGTTGCGAACGAGCGCGCCAAGCAGGCCGATGCCGAGGCGAAGATTTCGGCCATCAAAGAGCAGCTCGAGGCATTGAAATAAATTCAGCATGTAGAATTCGAAATTCAAAATGGAGAATACGATGGCGGTAAATGGTGATTTTTAGCCGTTTACCGCCATCCTACATTTTGAATTCTAAATTTTGAATTTGCTTTGCATATCACGATTTATACCGACGGTTCGTCGCGGGGCAATCCGGGTCCCGGCGGCTTTGGGTGCGTATTGCTGGCGGGTCCCTACCGCAAGGAGCTGTCGGCCGGCTACCGCCTCACGACCAATAACCGCATGGAGCTGTTGGCCGTCTGCGTGGCGTTGGAGGCGTTGAAAAAGGAGGGGTCGGAGGTGACACTCTACTCCGACTCGAAATATGTGATTGATGCCGTCACGAAGGGGTGGGTTTTCGGCTGGGAGAAGAAGCGGTTTCAGGGGAAGAAAAACCCCGACCTCTGGATGCGTTTTCTGCGTATCTACCGCCGCCATCGGGTCCGCTTTGTCTGGGTCAAGGGCCATGCCGAGACCGTCGAAAACAATCGGTGCGATGAGTTGGCCGTAGCGGCCGCGAGTGGTCAAAATCTCCTCGAAGATAGCGGATATATTCCTGAATAGCCCTTCGAATTTGGAGAAAGCGTAAATTATTGGTATCTTTGTAAGATAACAAAGCTGTAACCCGCCATGTTTAAGACCTACCTTCGACTGCTGGGCTTTGCCCGCCCCATCGAAAAGTACGCCATACCCTACTTTTTCTACTCGCTCTTCTACGCGGTATTCAACTCGCTGACCTTCGTGTTGATTGTCCCCATCATGAACACGATGTTCGACCCGGACTACACCTTCGAGCGGGTGACCGAGTTGCCGCCGGTGGAGTTCAACACGGAGTATCTCACCACCTTCTTCAACTACACCTACTCGCAAATCTACCCCGAGTATGACCGCCAGAAGGTGCTGATTATGTTGGCCCTGTTCACGATTTTCATCAGCTTTTTAAGCAATCTGTTCCGCTACCTCGGTGCCTGGACCGTGGAGTCGATGCGCGCCCGCACCCTGCAACGTATGCGCGATGCAATGTTCTCGCGCGTGATGGATATGCACGTCGGCTACTTCAGCGACCAGCAGAAGGGCGATATCATCTCGCGCATCACGGCCGATGTGAATGTCGTGCAGTTCTGCATCACGAACACCCTCCTGGTGGCCTTCCGTGAGCCGTTCCTCATCATCGGCTATGTGGCCATGATGATTATCCTGTCGTGGGAGCTGTCGATCTTCTCGGTGCTGTTCCTGCCCCTGGTGGCCCTGCTCATTGGCAGCATCGTGAAGCGGCTGCGCCATCCGGCACGCACCAACCAGCAACGACTGGGCGAGATGGTCTCGGCCCTCGACGAGTCGCTGGCCGGTGTGAAGGTCATCAAGAGCTACAACGCCACGGACTATGTGAAGGGGAATTTCTACGGCATCAACTCCGATGTGGCGGAGCTGACCCTCTCGATGGCACGTCGTCAGCAGCTGGCCTCGCCCATGAGCGAGTTCCTCGGCATCTCGGCCGTGGGTGTGGTGCTGGTCTTTGGCGGCATCCTGGTCGGCAACGGCTCGCTCGACCCGGGTTCGTTCATCGCCTTCGTGGCCATCTTCTCGCAAATCACCCGCCCCGTGCGCCACTTTGTGGACCAATTTGCCAACATCAACCAGGGTATTGCGGCCGGTGAGCGCATCTTCGAGATTATCGACTCGAAACCCGCCATCGAGGACAAGGCCGATGCCCGCACCTTCGAGGGGCTGAAAAAGAGCATCGAGTTCCGCCACGTTCACTTCTCCTACGATGGTCAGCGTGAGGTGATTGACGACGTATCGTTTGAAATCAAACGCGGGGAGACCATCGCGCTGGTCGGCCCGTCGGGCGGTGGTAAATCGACCCTCTCGGAGCTGATTCCGCGCTTCTACGACCCCCAGAAGGGTGAAATTCTGATTGACGGCGTGCCTCTTACGGCCTACTCGCAGGAGTCGCTTCGCGCCCACATGAGCATCGTGGCCCAGGAGACCGTCTTGTTCAACGACACGATTGAGGGCAACCTCAAGATGGGCAAGCCCTCGGCTACACACGAAGAGATTGTCGCCGCAGCCCGCGTGGCCAATGCCCACGAATTTATCGAGCAGGCCCCCGAGGGCTACCTCACGAACATCGGTGACCGCGGCTCGAAGCTCTCGGGCGGTCAGCGTCAGCGACTTTCGATTGCCCGTGCCGTGCTGAAGAACCCCGAAATATTGATTCTCGACGAGGCCACCTCGGCCCTCGACACGGAGAGCGAAAAGCTCGTGCAGGAGGCCCTGGGCAAGCTCCTCAAGGGGCGCACCTCGATTGTCATCGCCCACCGCCTCTCGACCATCCAGGATGCCGACAAGATTCTGGTCGTGAGCGAAGGCCGCATCGCCGAAACCGGCACCCACGAGGAGCTGATTCGCAAGGGCGGCATCTACGCCCATCTGATTGAGATGCAAAGTTTTGCCTAATCGGCCCGAAAGCCCGAAGAGGCCGGAGGGACCGGAAAGGGGCATTAAAGGCGGGAAGGGCGAGAAGGGCGGAAAAGGTTGCTAAAGGGAGCTAAAGGAGACCAAAGGTTGCTAAAGGCGGCTAAAGGGAGCTAAAGGGAGCTAAAGGAAATTAAGGTTATTAAAGAGATTAAGGAGTTTAAGGATGCGCACTCTTTAATCTCTTTAATCTCTTTAATCTCTTTAATCTCTCCTTTCTGCTTTCTCATTTCTTTCCTCTTTGCTCTTTCAACTTTTTTCGCTATCTTTGTCCGTTAAAGCGAAAACAAAAGAATAAAAACAGGATAGAACCATGAAATTCAAAGAGTACAAAGGCCTTGACCTGGCCAAGACGGCTGACGAGGTACTCGCCCGTTGGGACGAGCAGAACACCTTCGAGCAGAGCCTCACCACCCGCGAGGGGCATCCTTCGTTTGTCTTCTTTGAGGGTCCCCCCTCGGCAAACGGCATGCCGGGCATTCACCACGTCATGGCACGCACGATTAAGGATGTATTCTGCCGCTACAAGACCCAGCAGGGCTTCCAGGTACACCGCAAGGCGGGCTGGGATACGCACGGCCTGCCCGTCGAGCTGGGTGTCGAGAAGAAGCTCGGCATCACGAAGGAGGATATCGGCAAGACGATTTCGATCGAGCAGTACAACCGCACCTGCCGCGAGGCGGTCATGGAGTTCACAGGCGTGTGGGAGGAGCTGACACGCAAGATGGGCTATTGGGTCAATATGCAGGACCCCTACATCACCTACGACAACAAATATATCGAGACCCTCTGGTGGATGCTCAAGCAGCTCTACGAGAAGGGATTGCTCTATAAGGGCTACACGATTCAGCCCTACTCCCCCGCTGCCGGTACGGGTCTCTCGTCGCACGAGCTGAACCAGCCCGGCTGCTACCGCGACGTGAAGGATACGACGATGGTGGCGCAGTTCAAGATGGTGGACCCGAAGCCCGAGATGGCCGAGTGGGGTACGCCCTACTTCATCGCCTGGACGACGACCCCCTGGACGCTCCCCTCAAACACGGCCCTCTGCGTAGGCCCGAAGATTGACTATGTGGCCGTGCAGAGCTACAACGGCTACACGGGCGAGAAGATGACCGTCGTATTGGCCAAGGAGCTGCTGCACCACCACTTCAACGCCAAGGCGGCCGACCTGAAGCTGGAGGATTACAAGGCGGGCGACAAGCTCATCCCCTACCGCGTGGTGGGCGAGTACAAGGGTACGGACCTCGTGGGGATGCGCTACGAGCAGCTCATTCCGTGGGTCAAGCCGGTCGAGATGCTTTCGGACAAGCAGTGGCAGGTGGCCTCGGAGAAGGCCTTCCGTGTCATCCCGGGCGATTACGTTACGACCGAGGATGGTACGGGTATCGTCCACATCGCCCCCACGTTTGGTGCCGATGATGCCTTTGTGGCACGCGCCGCAGGGATTCCGGCCCTCTACCTGATTAACAAGCGCGGCGAAACGCGCCCGATGGTCGATTTGACCGGTAAGTTCTACCTGATGGAGGAGCTGGACGAGAAGTTTGTTGCCGAGTGTGTCGATACGGCCGCCTATAAGGACTACGAGGGTCGCTATGTGAAGAACGCCTACGACCCGCAGTTCAACCCCGACGGCAAGTACGACGAGAAGGCCGCTGCGGCTGCCGAGACGCTCGATGTCTATATCGCCATCCGCCTGAAGGAGGCCAACAAGGCCTTCAAGATTGAGAAGCACATCCACAACTACCCCCACTGTTGGCGCACGGACAAGCCGGTGCTGTACTATCCGCTCGACTCGTGGTTCATCCGCTCGACGGCCATGAAGGAGCGCATGATGGAGCTGAACAAGACGATTCAGTGGAAGCCCGAATCGACCGGTACGGGCCGCTTCGGCAAGTGGTTGGAGAACCTGAACGATTGGAACCTCTCGCGCTCGCGCTTCTGGGGTACGCCCCTGCCGATTTGGGCCACGGAGGACCGCTCCGAGGTGCGCTGCATCGGCTCGATTGAGGAGCTGATGGGCGAAATCGAGAAGTCGATCGAGGCGGGTCACATGACCGAGAACCCCTTCCCGAACTTCCGCGTGGGCGATATGTCGAAGGAGAACTATGCGGTGGAGAACATCGACCTGCACCGCCCCTATGTCGATAAGATCGTCCTCACCTCGTCGAAGGGCGAGCCGATGCGCCGTGAGGCCGACCTGATTGACGTATGGTTCGACTCGGGTGCCATGCCCTACGCCCAGCAGCACTATCCGTTTGAGAACAAGGAGCACTTCTCGGAGGTCTATCCGGCCGACTTTGTGGCCGAGGGTGTGGACCAGACGCGCGGTTGGTTCTTCACGCTCCACGCCCTGGCAACGATGCTCTTCGACTCGGTGGCCTTCAAGCACATCATCTCGAACGGCCTGGTGCTGGACAAGAACGGCAACAAGATGTCGAAGCGTCTGGGCAATGCCGTGGACCCCTTCGAGGTGCTGAAAACCTACGGTGCCGATGCCACGCGCTGGTACATGATTTCGAACTCGCAACCCTGGGATAACCTCAAGTTCGATGTCGAGGGTGTGAAGGAGGTGCGCAACAAGTTCTTCGGCACGCTCTATAACACCTACTCCTTCTTCGCCCTCTATGCCAACGTGGATGGCTTCACGGGCCGCGAGGAGGAGGTAGCCCTCGAACATCGCCCCGAGATTGACCGCTGGATTCTCTCGGAGCTGAACACGCTCATCAAGAACGTAACGCGCTACCTGGAGGATTACGACCCCACGCCCGCTGCACGCGCCATCCAGGAGTTTGTCGATAGAAACCTCTCGAATTGGTATGTGCGCCTGAACCGCAAGCGTTTCTGGGGCGGTGAGATGACCCGCGAGAAGCTGGCCGCCTACCAGACCCTCTACACCTGTCTGGAGACGATTGTCAAGCTGGCAGCCCCCTTTGCCCCCTTCATTTCGGACCGCATCTTCTGCGATTTGAATGCCGTGAGCGGTCGCCACACGGAGTGTTCGGTCCACATTGCCGACTTCCCGAAGGCCGACGAGGGGCTGATTGACAGCAACCTGGAGGAGATGATGGCCATTGCCCAGCAGCTTACCTCGATGACCCTCGCCCTGCGCCGCAAGGTCTCGATCAAGGTGCGCCAGCCGCTGCAAAAAATCATGATTCCGGTGTTAGATCCCGCCATGGCGGCCCACATCGAGGCGGTCAAGACACTCGTCGAGAACGAGGTGAATGTCAAGTCGATTGAGCTGCTGCACGATACGACGGGTCTTATCACGAAGCATATCAAGCTCAACTTCAAGAACTTCTGCACGCGCTACGCCCGCTATTCGAAGCAGATGGCCGCCCTGCTGGCATCGTTCACGCAGGAGCAAATCACGGCCATCGAAAGCGCAGCAGAGAGCCGCATCGTGGTCGATGGCGAGGAGCTGACGGTAACCCCGGCCGACTTCATCATCACCTCGGAGGATATGCCGGGCTGGTTGGTGACGACCGAGGGCAAGCTGACCGTGGCACTCGATATCACCGTCAGCGAGGAGCTGAAGAAGGAGGGTGTCGCCCGTGAGCTGGTGAACCGCATCCAGAACATCCGCAAGGAGGCCGCATTCGAGGTGACGGATAAGATTCGTGTCGAGATTGAAAACACGGAGGCTGTGGCGGATTCGCTCTCGGTATGGGCCGACTTCATCGGGCAGCAGACGCTGGCCGTCGAGGTGAAGGCCGTGGCCGAGCCGACGGGTGCAGTCGTCGTAAACAGCGACCTGGACGAGGAGCCGCTCAAGATTGCCGTAACGCGCCTGTAAAGGGCTGTGGGGGCGATTGGCCCCCGATGGGTCTTTTCGAGGTACGATTTTTGGGGCGAAAATTTGGTTATTTCGCAAAAAAGATTTAATTTTACGTTATAACCAGTAGAGATTTACGACTATGGCTGAAGAAAGAACCCGTTACAGCGATGCCGAACTCGAAGAGTTCCGCGAGCTTATCTTGAAAAAATTGGAGAGCGCACGAGCCGACTACGAGCTGTTGCGCGCGGCAGTCACCCATCAGTCGGGCAACGATACGGAGGACACATCGCCCACCTACAAGGTGCTCGAAGAGGGTGCAGCCACCCTTTCGAAGGAGGAGAACGGCCGCCTGGCCATGCACCAGATGAAGTTCATCCGCAACCTCGAAATGGCTTTGGTACGCATCGAGAACAAAACCTACGGCATCTGCAAAACCACCGGCAAGCTGATTCCGAAGGAGCGACTGATGAAGGTGCCACACGCTACGGAATGCATCGAGGCCAAGATGGCCAAAAAGTAAACAACCGAAAGTCCCGACCTGATGGTGTCGGGGCTTTCTTGTTTTTGAGGGGAGGGTGAAGGGATATGTCGTGATTGCTTTCTCGTCATTTCAGTCTTTAACCAGCGTTAGTTGCCTTTAGTTGCCTTTTCTCTTCTTCGCTATCTTAACCTTCGCTCCGCAGAGTCTTCCGACCCGCGCCGCTTGGCACGAAGCCGATTGGATTTTATTTCGAGCCTATTTGCCTTTCAAAGGCTTACATGATAAATAAAATCCAAATCGGCTTCGTGGATAAATGCGCCTTAGCACTGCAAAAAAAATCAACCGAAAAGCACTCTTTTATAGCGACTAAGTCTCCCTTATCAACTGCTGCAACAGCCGAGTGCAGAGGCCGCTTGCGGACTATGCCGAGGCGCGCAAGCAGTCACGGAAATTATTGCCGTAAAGGGAGGTTTGGAGGGATTGTCTATATATTTTTTTATTAGTAGGGGGAGCTTCTATGCTCTATGCGTTTTTCGTTCAATTCTTTTGGCGGTGCGCTCGGCTTACACTATCTTTGCAGTCCCATTCAGGTTAGGTTATGGATTATTTCAGACTGCTATTTATCGAACACTCGGCCCTGCAGGCGATTGTGGTCTTATCCCTCATATCGGCTGCGGGTGTATTGCTGGGGCGCATCAAGCTCTTCGGCATCTCGCTCGGCACGGCCTTTATCTTCTTTGTGGGCATCCTGGCCGGTCATCTCGGCCTCTCGATTGATGCCCAGATGCTCAAATATGCCGAATCGTTCGGTCTCGTCCTCTTTGTCTATGCGCTGGGGTTGCAGGTCGGCCCGGGTTTCTTCTCCTCGATGCGCACCGAGGGGGTACGGCTCTTGGCCCCATCGTTGGCCATTCTGCTCCTCGGCACGCTCCTGGCGGTCGGTTTGAGCCTCGGCTGCGGGGTGCCGATGTCCGATATGGCGGGCATTCTGTGCGGTGCGACGACCAACACGCCGGCCCTCGGTGCGGCCCAGCAGACGCTGGAGCAGGTGGGCGTGGAGAGCAGCAGTGCCGCCCTGAGTTGCGCCCTCTGCTATCCGCTCGGCGTGGTGGGTGTCATCCTGGCCATCGTCCTCCTGCGCAAGGGCTTTGTGCGCGAGGGGGATTTGGCGGGTCCCGATGCCGTACATCGCAAGCAGGTCTTTATCGCCTCCTACCGCCTGACCAACCCGGCCGTCTTCGGGAAGAGCGTCTCGCAGGTGGCCGCCGAGAGCCACCACCACTTTGTCATCTCACGCCTCTGGCGCGAGGGCCACGTTTCGATACCCACCTCGGACAAGCAGCTGCAAGCGAACGACGTGCTGATGGTCATCACCACGCCCCAGGAGGCCGATGCCCTGCGACTGATTTTCGGTGAGCAGGAGGAGAAAGATTGGAATGCCGAAAACATTGATTGGAACAAGATTGACAGCGAGTTGATTTCGCAACGCATCCTCATCACCCGCCCCGAAATCAACGGCAAGCGGCTTGCATCGTTGCGCCTGAGAAACAACTACGGCATCAACATTTCGCGTGTCTATCGTTCGGGGGTACAGCTCCTCGCCACGCCCGACCTGGTGCTGCAACTCGGTGACCGTCTGACGGTTGTAGGCGAGGCGGCCGATATCAAGCATGTGGAGAAAATTCTCGGTAACGCCGTGAAGAGCCTCAACGAGCCGAACCTCGTATCGGTCTTTATCGGCATGATTCTGGGTCTGATGTTAGGCTACATCCCCTTCTCGATGCCGGGTATCTCGGTACCCGTCAGGTTGGGTCTGGCCGGTGGCCCGATTTTAGTGGGTATTCTGATTGGTACCTTCGGCCCGCGCCTGCACATGATTACCTACACCACGCAGAGTGCCAACATGATGTTGCGCGCCCTGGGGTTGGACCTCTACCTCGCCTGCCTGGGCCTTTCGTCGGGCGCACGCTTCTTTGAGACGATTGTCCGTCCCGAGGGGATGCTCTGGTTGGGGTTGGGATTCCTTTTGACCGTGGTGCCGATTTTGGTGGTGGGGCTGGCCGCGCTGCGCTGGTGGCGGCTCGACTTCGGCTCGATTTGCGGGCTGATGTGCGGCTCGATGGCCAACCCGATGGCCCTGAACTACGCCAACGACACCATCGAGGGCGACAACCCCTCGGTGGCCTACGCCACGGTCTATCCCGTCTGTATGTTCCTGCGCGTGGTGATTATCCAAATCGTGGTGATGTGGATGGTGTAGGCGGAGCAGTACCTATATAATAAGGGCCGTTCAGTACGCTGAACGGCCCTTTATGCTATTTTATCGGTTCGGGTAGGGCTGCCCCACCTCAAACCCCAACGAGCGCATCCACTCCACGGTCTCGATATCGACCTCCTCGTTGCGGTCGGCCCACTTGCCGTCGCGCACCAGCTCTTCGCGCTGGCGGTCCACCCACTCCCGAATCGGGAAGGTCGGCACAGCCTGTGTCTCGGCATCGGCACGCTTCGAGGGACGAATCTCGCGGTCGAATATCTCGTTGCGCGTGGGTCGTCGCTCCCCCTCCCAGCGGAAGCCCTTGAGGTAGAAGGGGACATCGGCCGGCACACCGTCGATGGGATAAATCGGCCATACGGGGTTGGTGCGATAGACGATGCTGGCCAACTGCCGCTCCTCGATGAAGAAGGAGGCATCGCCACTCTCGATGACGGCCATCATCACCACCTCCTGCGGCACGCCGTCCTTTTGGAAGAAAATCGTCTGCACGTTGCCGTTCACATCGACCCGGTACAGTTCGTTATCGGCAAAGTAGGCCTCCATCTCCTTGCCCGTAATCTGGTCGTAATAGACCGTATCGAACTGCGAGGCCATCATCGGGCTGCCGACAAACTCGGCATGTTCAATCTGGCTGTTGGCCGTGTAGATATCCATCACCTCGGAGGTGATTTGGTTCGTCTCGTTCCACAGCACGGGGCTGATATAGAGGTGGGCCGTCGAATCGAGCGAACGGGCCGTCAGCGAGTCGCACACGGCCTGGAAGTCGGTGCGGTAAATCTTCACGTTGCGGAAGCCCTTCACGAAGCGATAGATGCTGTCAATCACCTTGGTCGAGTCGGTCGTATCGACCAGGAGCGACATACGGTGCAACGAGTCGAGCGAGTCGGCTATACGGCCCATCACCAAATCGACAAAATTCATATCAACGACCAGCGCGGAATCGACCTGGCGGAAGGTGGCCGAGTCAATCAGGTGGACAATGCCGCGACGACGGTCACGCTCCATGCGCTGGAGCATCTTCGCGCGGACCTTCTCCAACCGCTTGGCCTGACGAATCGAGTCGCTGACCTCCATGGCCCGCAACTTCAGGTTGGTCTTCTTCTGTCGCTCGACGGCAATCGAATCCAGCAGGGCCTTCTTGGCGGCTGCACGCTCCTTGCGCTTTAGCTCGGCTGCAGCACGGGCCGCCTCCTTCAGCTTCAGCTTTTCGAGGGCCAACCGCTCCTTCGGCGAGAGGGTATCGGCCGGAATCGTATCCGTCTGCTCAAGCTGCAACGAATCGCTCGGCATCGCCTCCTCGGCCGCTACGGACTCCTCTGTAGCCTCAACCGCCTCCCCCTCCACTGCCGTCGAATCGGCCTGTTGGGGTTGCAGCTGCGGCTCCTCGGCCGTCATCCGTCCCACCAGGGGTTTCAAGGCCCCGTCGGCCAACAGACCGGAACGATCCAGGCGATGCTCCGAAAGGGCATTTCCCGCCTCGCCTACGGCTCGCTCATCCGCAGCCGCCAACGAGTCCGTCTGCGGCTCATTCACGGCATATTCGTTGGGTATCGGGTCGCCGATTTTGAGCGTATAGAGGTAAATCGAGTCGCTCCGCATAAAGACCGAATCGGTGTTGCGCTCCGTGTCGTAGTTGATAATCACGGGGTCCTTGGTCAAAAAGCCGTTGCCCGAAACCTCCCAATACTCGCCATAGTTGCCAAAGACAAGGTTCTTATGCTCCGTCTCGTCGATTTGCAGGTTGTTGCGCAGAATTACATGCTGCTCGGCACGGAAGTAGTCGAGCGTGTCGCTCCACAGCTCCTGTGTCTCGGTGAGCAGGTAGCCCCGCTCGGTGACCATGTATCGCTGCTCGGCCTTGTTGTATTGGCCGCGGTCGCCATAAAGGTAGTTGCCATCCACATCCCAGATGTGGGTGTTGCGATGGAAGAAGGCATTTTCGGTCTCGGTGTTGTAGATGACCGAGTCGCCCCGCATCTGGTACTCCTCGTTGCGCATCTCGACCTCATCGACGGCCACCAGCTCCTTCTTGTCGGCAAAGTAGTAGCCGCGTTGGGCCTCCATCACATTCTCGCGGTTGGTCAGCACACCGCCACCCCAGAACTCGCCGATGTTCTCCTCCGTATTGAAGCTGAAGTTGGGCGTATAGAGCGTGGCATCGCCATCGACCACCTTCACCAGCTCGGAATAGACCCGCACCTCGTTGATGGCTCCGTCGTAATCGGCCCGCTCGCCATACATGTAGGTCGTATTCTTGTTGATAAGCACATTGCCGAAACACTCGACCCGCGTATCGGAGTAGCGCACGGCACTGTCGCAGGTGATGACCGCCCCGTTGTGCTGGGCGGCCACGTTGCCCACCAAAAAGAGGACCGAATCGCCCGGGGCAATCGGACCCGAGAGGTCGGATTTGAGGTGGATAATCTTCTTCTCGCCACTTCGGTTGGCGGGTGCGACACCCCCTCTGCCCTCGGCAAAGAGCAGCGTACCGACCACCGTCAGCACCGAAAGGATGGCTACAATCTTACGCACAGCTTACTCGACCCAATGTTTGTTTTCGAACGCGCCGTCGCGGAAGGCGGGGTCGATATAGACATACATACTCTTAATCTTGCTCGAAAGCCACTCGTCAAAGACGCGCTTCTTCTTGTCCTGCAAGGCCAACTCCTCAAGGCGCAGGTAGTCGTCGGCCAGCGAGGCGGTGTGGGTCGGGATAATCTTTACCAACTTCACCACCTTGGCCAGCTGGTCCTGCATTACGTCGGTCGTCAGGAACGAATCCGATACGTCGCCCTCCTTCATCATAATCAGATGGTTGTAGTCGTCCAGTGCGCTGAATTGGGCAAAGTCCTCGCGCAGGAACTTGGTCACCATGAGGTTGGCATCGAAGGCCTGGTAACGCTCCAGGATGGCCTGGTTCGAGACGATACCGCCGTTCATCTTCGAGGTCTTGTCGTCCGAGTGGTCGAGGGCCGCCTGCTCGAAGGTAATCGAATCGGCACGAATGAGTCGTACCAGGCTGTCGAGCATCGTGAGCGACTCGCTCAACTCCTCCGAGGTGTAGGAGGGTTTAAGGATGATGTGGCGGAAGTGGTAGAGCTGGCCCTGCTTACCGAGCAGCTCGATGATGTGGAAGCCGAACTGCGACTCGACGACCTCCGAAATCTGCCCCACGCGCAGCTGCTCGAGGGCGGCACCGAAGGCGGGGTCGAGACCCGACAGGGGCGTGGGGTCCATCTCGCCACCGCGCATGGCCGTACCATCCTGCGAATACATACGCGCCAGGTTGGCAAACTTGGCCTGCCCGTTGATGATTCTCTCGCGCATCTCGAGCAGACGCTCACGGGTACGCTGCTTGGCCTCCTTAATCGACTTGGGGTACTTCGTGATGTGGGCATAGACATACTGCTCGGCAATGGTCGGCAGGCTGTCCTTCGAAATCGAGTTGTAGAAATGCTCCACCTCGCCCGGGATGATGCTCACCTTGCTCTCCACCTCGTAGCGCATCGACTGGGCGAAGGACTGCTCGCGCATCCGCTGCTGCAACATCTCGCGGATGTTGAAAATCGGCATGTGATGCACCGCCTCCAGCTCGGAAATCGAACCGCTCTGGGCAATCATCGCCTGCACCTGGTCCTCGACGCGCGAAAGGATATCGCCCTCATTGACCGACACGGAGTCGATTTGGCCCTGGTGGTAGAGCAGCTTCTGGGTCATCATGGCCTCCAACGCCTCGTTCATCGGGTCGCGGTCCGAGGTGTAACCCTCGGCACGACGCTGCTCGACCAGCTGGCGGGCATACTCCGAGACCTCGGAGTGCAGAATCGACGAGGCACCGACCACGGCCACCACCTTATCGAGCATGACCTGGCGTTTCTGTGCCAAAGCGGCCGTCAGGAAGAGCGCAGCCGCGAAAATCAGGATGAAAGTCTTTTTCAACATATCTCGTTTCTGTTTTTATTCGTTGTTCGGTAGCTCCTCGTCACCCTCCGAGGGGGCGTAGAGGCGGATATCGCCCGTCTCGAGCGAGGTTTGGTAGAGCTGCTCCTCGTGGTCGCGGATGACCTGCTGCTGCCGGCCGTTGAAGAGGATGCGGCGAATCGTCGGGCGCACCTCCTCGATCGGGGCGGCTTCGCCTGCACGGCGCACCTCGTCGATGCGGAAGTAGTAGTAGGCACTCTGGTCGCTCATCTCCTGCACACCGCTCTTCGTGAGCAGTGCATCGTAGGAGGCCGAGCGCACGGTGGGCAGCTGGCTCAAAAAGTCGTTCCAATCGACCCACTCGGTGGCATAGTCGTTCATCCGAAACTCCTGCTTGAGGCAGATATCGCGGAAATCCTGCTGACGCGCCTCCTGCTTCGAGGCCATCAACTCCTTGAGGCGGCTGCGCTGGCGGTAGCTCTTCGGCACCCGCACCACGCACCCCTTGACCAGCGTGCGGTCGAGTTTGAAATCGCTCTTGTGGGTGTTGTAGTAGCTCTCCACCTCCTCGGCCGTAAAGGTCGTATCGACCATGCGGTCCACATAGAATTGGTCGAGTTTGCGCACCAGGAGCGACTGACGATACTCCTCGACCTGGCGGTCGATATCGGCCACCGCGGAGGAGAAGAGCTGCTCGGCCTCGCGGATTTTGAGCTGACGACGTACCCACCTATCGACAAAGACATGGGCATAGGCCGACGAATCGGCCTCGGTCAAACCACTCGGAATCGAACGGCGCAACTCATCGACGACCAACTCCTTGTCGCCCACCTTGGCCAACAACTCCTCGTCCGAGAAATAGCGCGGCAACTCCTGGCATGCAGTCAGGAGCATCCCCGCAAAAAGTATCGTATATCGCTTCGTTAATCGCATACCAAAGGGCAAAGATACTATTTTTTCGGGGAAATAACGCGCGCCGAAGGCGGATTATTACTTCTCGATGTGATTTTCCTCCTTTTCGAGGCTCTTTTCGCCCGATTCGTCGGCCGGCAAAAGCTCCACGGACGAGGTTTCGGGGGCCACGTCCGAAGCCTCGGCCGGCACAGCGACAACCTCCGGAGCGGTCACCATGCGCCAGATGGCTGCAAGCGACACGATAAGCAGCACCAAAGCCACCCCGTAGAAGAGCAGATAGAGCGTGCGATGCGTGCCGAAAAACTCGCTGAAGGAGCTTTCGCCATAGCCCGCCACGGTCAGCGCGTAGGCCGTACCGTTGTAGAGGGCATGGAGCAGGATGGAGGAAAGCAACGTATTGGTTTTGTGATAGATAAATCCGAGTACAAGCCCCAACACAAAGGCATTCAGCACGGGGACGGGTTGCACATGCATCAGACCGAAAATCAGGGCCGAGAGCAACAGCGAACGCACCACCCCGTAGCGCGTGCGGAGCGAGCCGAAAATCTGTCCGCGACAAATCCACTCCTCAAGCAGCGGAGCAATCACCACCACGGCCATAAAGGCCCACACACCCCGGCCGAAATCCTGATGCGGTGCGGGGAGCAGTTCGTAGAGCGGCTCCAGGGCCACCGAGGCGGCCATCATCAGCAGGTAGCACCACCCGACAAGGAGCGGATTCAAGCCCGAAAAGCGGAGCGGAATCCGGATTTTCGGAGCCTTGCGCCAACGACGGTAACGCCAAATGATTAAGGCCGTTGCGGTACACGAAAGCAAGCTGCTGGCGGCCAAAAAACGCCCCAGCTCGTGCGGTTCGAGGTCGATGACCCCCTGCCCCGAAAAGAGCAGCACGAGTGACCCGATCAGCGTGACGGCAATCTGGACGGCAAAGAAGATGCCGAGCATGGCCAACAAATCGCCATAGGTGGGGAACTGCACCCCCGTTGTCGTCTGCTTATCTGCGTGCGAAAGATTCATAATGGTTCATTTTGGGGATATTATGGCTCAAAGGTAATTATTTTTCGGTTAGTTTTCCATTTTTAGGGTGGAATATTGCAGGAAATTCACTATTTTTGTCCCGCATTATGGCCTCACGAGCCGTTGATGCAAAGCGAACCAACCAAATAAGAAAAAGAGGATAAAAACGATATGGCAAAAGTTATCGCATTGGCCAACCAAAAAGGGGGCGTGGGCAAGACCACCACGGCCATCAACCTCGCCTCATCGCTCGCCCTGCTGGGCAAGAAGGTGCTGCTGCTCGATGCCGACCCGCAGGCCAACGCCACCTCGGGACTGGGCTTCGATATCGACCTGGAGGGCATCTATGAGTGCATCTCGGGCGAGCGCAAAGCCGAGGAGGTGATACTCAAAAGCGAGGATGTGAAGAACCTCTGGGTCCTCCCCTCGTCGATTGACCTGGTGGCTGCCGAGACCGAGCTGGCTACGCGCGAGAAGGCCCACCATGTGATGAAGGAGATTGTAAACAGCGTGCGCGAGAAGTTCGACTACATCTTCATCGACTGCTCCCCGTCGCTGGGCTACACGACACTCAACATCCTAACGGCCGCCGACTCGGTGCTGATTCCCGTGCAGTGCGAATACCTCGCCCTGGAGGGTCTCTCGAAGCTCCTCTCGACGATTCGCAAGGTAAAATCGTCGCTCAACCCGTCGCTCGAAATCGAGGGTTTCCTCCTCACGATGTATATGCGCAACCGCCTGAACAACCAGGTCGTGACGGAGGTACGCAACCACTTCGGCGATTTGGCCTACGAGACCATCATCCAGCGCAACATCCGCCTGGGCGAAGCCCCCTCGCACGGCAAACCGGTCATGCTGTACGATGCCTCGGCCGCCGGTTCGGTGAGCTACCTGCAACTCGCACGCGAGTTCCTCAAGCGCAACCGTCGTGCAGCCAAACAGATAAAAAACGAACAAGAAGCATAAGACGATGAAGAAGCAGAAGGGATTAGGACGCGGCTTGGACGCCATCTTCGGGAGCGATAAAATCGACCTGAAGGCCGCCCCGATGAGCAAGATGCTCGAAATCGAGCTGACGAAAATCATCCCCAACCCCACACAGCCCCGCACGGAGTTCGACGAGGAGGCCCTCGACGAGTTGGCCGACTCGATTCGCCAGCTGGGCATCATTCAGCCCATCACGGTCCGCAAGGCCGACAACGAGAAGTACATCATCATCAGCGGTGAACGTCGTTGGCGCGCGGCCCAACGGGCCAACCTCGAAACCCTTCCCGCCTATGTGCGCGAGGTGGACGACGAGAACCTGCACGCCATGGCCCTCGTGGAGAACATCCAGCGTCAGGACCTCAACGCCATCGAAATCGCCCTCGGCATGCAACGCCTGCTCGATGAGTGCAACCTCACGCAGGATGCCCTCTCGGAGAAGGTGGGCAAGAAACGCTCGTCGGTGGCCAACTACCTGCGCCTGCTGAAGCTCCCGAACGAGGTACAGCTCGCCCTGAAGGAGGGGCTGATCTCGATGGGCCACGCCAAAGCCATCGCCGGTGCGCCCGACGAGGAGCAGGTGCGCCTGCTGAAAAAGTGCATCAAGAAGGGGCTTTCGGTGCGCCAAACCGAGGAGCTGGTACGCGCCTGGAGCGAAAAGGGGGTCAAGCCCGCACGCGAGGGCGAGGAGGAGGAGTATCCCGACAGCTACCTGCGCCTGGTGGAGCGGCTCGAGCAGCTCTTCACCTCCGAGATTGCCATCAAGCGGGCCAAAAACGGCGGTGGCAAAATCACCATCGGCTTCTCGAACGATGCCGATATCGAACAATTCATCGAGCGACTTGGCAACTAAACGACTATACGGCAAGGGGATGAAAAGCGGCATGAAAGGTTGGATTTTCTCTTTGGCGGCACTCCTTGTCGCCCTCTGCGCCCTGCCCGCCGAGGGTCAGACCGCACAGGGGGCCTTGCAGCGTTACGGGCAGGGGGGCGACTCCCGACCGCTCACCATGCCGCGCGGCAAACGAACCATCGTGCGTGGCGGTATGCTGCAACGTGCCGACTCGGTCGGCATCAAGGCCGACTCGGTCGCCCTGGCACAATTCTATGCGGAGGCCGATTCGCTCTTCGGGGCCGAATTCGAGGCCGACTCGTTGGCCCTGCGCGAGCTGCGCACGGACGACCTCACGACCCTCGACTCGATTGCCATGGCCGAGGTGCTGCTCGAAGGGGTTGAGCAGGACACGACCAAACGCTTCTTCCACAAGGGGTGGTTCATGAGCGACTCGATGGGGCTTTCGCGTGTGAGCTGGATGTCGGCCGTCGTGCCGGGCTACGGCCAGATTTACAACAAGCAGTATTGGAAGCTGCCGATTCTCTACGGTACGTTGGCCGGTGGCTTGGCCCTCTACATCAGCGAGAACAACAAATACAAGCCCCTCAAACGCCAATTCGATGCCATCACCGATGTCTCGATGGAGCGCACCCCCGAGCTGGATGCCCTCCAGACGAAGATGATTCGCAGCAACACCAAGCGGCAGGTTTATCTCGGTCTTACGTTGGCCTCCTACATCTACTTCATCGGCGATGCGGCGGTCAACTACTCCACCAACGAGGTCTCGACCGTCAAGAAGGCCACCACGCTGGCCTGCATCTGCCCGGGCGCCGGACAGATTTACAACAAGAGCTATTGGAAGGTTCCCTTCGTCATTGGTGGTTTTGCCACGCTCGGCTACTGCATCGACTGGAATAACCGCGGTTTCCAACGCTTCAAAAAGGCCTACAACATCCTGGCCGACTACGAAGCGCACCCCGAAAACTACCCCAACGGCCCCACCGACGAGTTCCGCGGCCGCTACTCGTCGAACTTCATCAAAAACCTCAGAAACAACTACCGCCGTAACCGCGACCTGTGTATCATCCTCACGGCCGGCCTCTATGTCTTGCAGATTGTGGATGCCCATGTGGATGCCCACCTGCGCGATTACGACGTCTCGGACGACCTCTCGATGAACATCGAGCCGATGGTCGATTACACCTACATTCCCACCGAGGGCAACCACCAACCCGTGATTGGCTTCAACCTCGGATTTACCTTTTAAACCCTTTCGCTCAACACTTTTCGACCACTGACACAATGAGAAAACTCCTGACGTTGCTGCTGCTTGCGGCACTTACGACCCAAACCGTATCGGCCGCCGACGGCCTCTTCGACCGCAAAAAGAGCCGCAAACGCAACAAACGCCGCACCGAGCAGGTCGAGGCCGTCAAGGTTCCGGCCGATGCCAAGACCCCGCTTGTCGAGGCTCCCGCCGTGCATGACACCATCGTCGAAAAGCCCGTCATCAACGACCTCACGCTCAACCTTTCGCCCGCCCAGGTCGATTCGCTCATTGCCGAGTGGCACGAGTTGCGCCAGGCGATTCAGTACGACGAGTACTTCCGCCACTACATCCTCTCGGATTCGGTGCAAATCATCGGCAAGGACTCCGTCGCCGACCGCCAACGCGACACGCTCTATGCCAAGCGGTTGCGCAACCTTGTTTCGACCATTCCGCTGGCCTACAACTATGTGGTTCGCGGCCACATCAACCGCTATGTCGATACCGCCCCGGGGACGATGAGCCGCATCCTGGGCCTCTCGCAGCTCTACTTCCCGCTCATCGAGAACGAACTGCTGGCGGCCGATATGCCAATCGAGCTGCGCGCCCTGCCCATCATCGAGTCGGCCCTGCAGGTGAATGCCGTATCGCGTGCCGGTGCGGTGGGGCTGTGGCAGTTCATGCCCTCGACGGGCAAGAGCTACGGCCTGGAGGTCAATACGTTGGTCGATGAGCGGCGCGACCCGATTCGCTCGACGAAGGCCGCCATCCGCTTCCTGAAGGACCTCTACCGCATCTTTGGCGACTGGACGTTGGCCATTGCCGCCTACAACTGCGGTCCGGGCAACGTGAACAAGGCCATCGCCCGCTCGGGCGGCAAGAGCTTCTGGCAGATTTACGACTACCTGCCTCGTGAAACGCGCGGCTATGTGCCGGCCTTCATTGCCGCCACCTACGCCTTCAACTACCACCGCGAACACGGCATCGAGATGACCAAGACCCCCATTCCGCTGGCCCTCGACACGATTCACGTCCACCGCGTGATGCACCTCGAGCAGGTCGCCTCGACCATCGACATCGACATCGAGACGTTGCGCCTGCTGAATCCGCAGTACCGCATGGACATCATTCCCGCCTCGACGAAGCCCTACACGCTCATCCTCCCGCAGCGCAACGTGAACCAATACATCGAGCGCGAGCAGGAGATTATGGCCAAGGATTCGACCTACCTCAAAGAGTACCTCAATCCGGTCAATTTAGACAAAAAACGGCTCGAGAAGCGCACCACCTACCACCGCATCAAGCGGGGTGAAACGCTGGGCGGCATTGCCCGTCGTTATGGCGTGACGGTCAATCAGTTGATGCGCTGGAACGGCATCAAGAACGCCTCCCGCATCCGCGAGGGACAACGCCTGCGCATCGAGAAGTAAGCCACCAATAAAAGAGATGTTTTCCGAACACGATACCATCGTCGCACCGGCCACCGCCACCGGAGGTGCGCTTGCCGTCATCCGCCTCTCTGGGCGCGATGCGGTGGCCATTGCCGACCGTCTGTTTCGGGGTCGTCGGCCCCTGGCATCGTGCGCAAGCCATACGGCCCACTTCGGGACGATTGAACGCGCGGGGGAGACCCTCGACGAGGTGGTGGCTACCCTCTTCCTGGCTCCGCAGAGCTACACGGGCGACGACACGGTCGAGTTCTCCTGCCACGGTTCGCGCTACATCTTGAGCGAGGTGCTGCGCCTGGCCATCGAGGCGGGGGCGCGCATGGCCGAGCCGGGCGAATTTACCCGTCGTGCCTACCTGGCCGGCCGCCTGGATTTGGCCCAGGCCGAGGCGGTGGCCGACCTGATTGCCTCCGACTCCGCAACGGCCCACCGCCTGGCCACCCACCAGCTGCGGGGCGGCTACTCAGCGGCTTTAGAGAGCCTGCGCGAGGAGCTGCTGTCGCTCACCGCCCTCCTGGAGCTGGAGTTGGACTTCGGCGAGGAGGAGGTCGAGTTTGCCAGCCGCCACGAGCTGCGCCTCACGATGCAGCAAATCGGGCGCGAGATTGCCCGTCTGCGCCACTCTTTTCAGCTCGGCAACGCCCTGAAGGAGGGCATCCCCGTGGCCATTGTCGGTGCGCCCAACGTGGGCAAATCGACCCTTCTGAACCGCCTTTTGAGCGAGGAGCGGGCAATGGTCTCCGAGATTGCCGGCACCACGCGCGATGTGATTGAGGAGCAGCTCACCATCGAGGGCATCACCTTCCGCTTCCTCGACACGGCCGGCCTGCGCACCACCGACGATCGGTTGGAGCAGATGGGCATCGAGCGCACGAAGCAGAGCATCGCACGCGCGCGTATTATAATATGGGTATTGGATGCCGCCACGCTCACCACGCCCCTCCGGCCGCCCTTTGCCACGACGGGTGAGCAAACCCTCCTCGTGGTGGCCAACAAAATCGACACCGCCAGCGAAACCTCGCTTGCGGAGGGCATTATCCCCCTTTCGGCCCGCACAGGCGAGGGGCTGGATGCGCTTTTGAAGGCCCTTGTGGCGGCTGTTCCGACCTCCGACGAGGGGCAGACCATCGTCACCAACGCCCGCCACTACGAGGCCCTCACCGCCGCCTCGGAGGCCCTTTCTCAGGCCCTTTCGGGGTTAGAGCAGGGCTTGCCGACCGACCTTTTGAGCGAGGAGATTCGGGCCGTTATTGCCGCCATCGGCTCCATCACGGCGCGCGGTTCCATCCTCCCGACCGAGGTGCTTTCGCACATTTTCGGCTACTTTTGCATTGGTAAATAACACCTATTTTTGGCCGATTTCCCCTCATCCGTTTTGTCCCGTTTTTGCCCTCTTTTGTGCTAAATCACCGAACAAAAGGGCGGGCGCGGTTTCAATTTGTAATCGTCTGAATATGAGCATTTTGCACCACCACTCGCGGGCGACACGCGCGAGGGCTGAAAAAAAATGCTAAAAAAATCGCAAAAAAAGGCCGAAAATGTTTGGTTGTTTGCTTATCAATCCGTAATTTTGTCGGCAAAGGTTTTGGAGAGAAAACCGAAGAATCGTCCAATTTTGGCCGTTTGGAGAGGCGGCCGAGAGAAAGTCGATTCGCCTGCCGGCGGAGGAGTAACCGCCTACCAAAGAGGATTTTAACCATAAAAAGAGAGGATATGAAAAGAAAGGTGTACTATGTAGCACCGCGCACAGATTGTATGCGGGTTGCCGTGGAGGGCAGCTTCGCCAGCTCGGTGGTAAACAACACTGACGACGATGTCAAAACGACCGGTCATCAGCTGTATGAAATTGACGGCGACGATTTCACAGAAAGCTGGAACGACGGAAAATGGGAGTAAAGAAGAGAGAAAAAAGAGAGGATATGAAAAAAATATTCAGACTTTCCGCGCTTTTCTGCGCGATGACGCTCCTGGTAACGGGTTGTACCCAGGATGAGACGTTGGAGCCGCAGGTTAAGCCTGCCGCCGACGGTAGTGAGATTTTGTTTGGTGCTCGTGCCGGCTTTAAAAATGCAGATGGCACCCGTACCGAATACAGCGGTGTAGATTACTTGTACGAAAATGAGTGGTACGAGCGTATCGACTGGACGTTTGACACCGACCAGGTTGAGATCTACTCGCCCCACACGGCCAACAGCAACAACACCTACTACCAGGTGAAGAATCTCGGTCTTGACGCCGACGAGCCGACCCAGGAGGGTGATGACCACCTGCACGACTACGCCTACCTGCAACGCATGGGCGATAGCGGCAACTTGCAGTGGAACGGCGACGGTCCGCACACCTTCTACGCCATGTATCCCTCGGAGCGCATGTTCGACGAACCCGCCTCAGAGGCCAACGGCTGGACCGGTACGACCGTGGATATGGGTATCAAGATGGACAAGGAGGTGCTTACGGGCGTGATTCCCTTTACGCAGGTGCTGACCTTTGACGAGGACCACTCGGATGCCAACACCTATATCTTCAAGCCCGATATGCGCTTCGCCTACATGGCTGCCAAGACGACAAAAACCCGCGCCGAGGGCAACGTAGGCCTCACCTTCATCCCGCTGGTTACGGCTGTCGAGGTGGAGCTGACCTTCCCCGACGATGGGGTTGCTGACCAGACATACCACGATGTGAAGGTTGGCGAGATTGAGGTTACGACCAAGTCGAACGACTCCGACACCGAAACGCAGCCTCTCGCCGGTCCGTTTACGGCCGATTTGACGGATTGGGATGGTGCTACCCGCCCCGAAGTATCGGTTGTAGAGGGTGGCAAGACCTACAACTCGATTCAGCTCTCGACCTACAAATGGGATGCCAACTTAGGTATGAGTATTCCCATTACGCTCAACGAGGGTCAGTCGCTGAAATTCACCGTATTCCTGCTCCCGCATCAGGACATCGACGACCTTTGCATCAAATTCGCGGGTATGGGAGGCGAAGATCTGAAGGGTAAGACGCTGACCGACACGCAAATTCCTGCCGGTCTGAAGACCCGCATTAAGAAAATGAAGCTCCCGACTGTCGGCATCGAGCAGGAGAATCCGTATGAAGACCGTTCGAACTGGATGGGCGACCTGGATCCCGCTACCGAGTTCCGTCGTCTTTCGCTCCCGGGTACGGGTGGTTCGTTCTCGTATAACTACAAAGCTAACGACCGCGCCGAATATGCCGAGCAGTATGCCGACATGGACCTAAAGGCTCAATGGGAGTTGGGCATTCGTGCCTTTGAGGTAATTGTCGATCGTCCGAGTTCAGCAACCGAATCGTTGGGAGGCCAGGATGTAAAGTGCAACAAAGAGCCGATGGGTTTCACGTTCAATAAAGTTATGACTGATCTTACCGACTGGGTATCGTCAGGAGATTATCCCGACGAGTGTGCTGTGGTAATCCTAACCTATCAGCCGGAAGGTAACAATCCTAACCGAAATTGCGAATCCTTTGCAAGCAGTCTTCACGAATGGTACGAGAATTTTACAAATAAAGATGTCTTGAAAAAGTACACCCCCGATCTTACCATCGGCGAAGCAAAAGGCAAGGTAACGGTAATTGTACGCGCCAATCAAATTGATGAAAAAGACGATGGAAGCTATGCGAATGCAGCAAGTACGCTTAACAACGATCCGTTCGTATTGATTAACGGTTGCGGTACGGCCAAAGACCGTTGGGGTGCCCGCGGTTACAAATACAAAACTACTACTACTACCACTGGTATGATTAGTGGAAATAAGACTGAAAGCACAACGGAGAATTATTTTCCCCATATCAGCAACTCGTATAGTAGTACGAGCATTATCGAATGGTATATGAACCTAAAAGAGTTGTTCACTACGGCAAATGGCGTGTACACCACAACGATAAGTGGGGAACACAGCGAAAACAACTGGGCTTATACTTATGCTTACGATTACACCATCAATCGAGCCGAACCCGGCAATCCGGATCAGTTAAAATTCGGCTTCTATACCGGCATCGATAATGCCGAGAATGAAAATGCGACAATCTGCTGGTTCCAGGAGTGGCACCGCGTAGTGGCAACGCCTACTACCGGTCAAGCGTCATATTTGGGTAATTATCTGGGTGTAACATGGTTTGAGTCCTACTACGAGAAGCTGGACAATGCCAAGACCACCTACGACATGGCAGTAAGTGGCGATGAGAAATACAAGAACTACATCTTCATCAACTCATTGTGTGGCTACCTCGCTGAGAAAGCCCCCGGTACCACACCTTCTGTAAGTGCGGAATACGGCGGTTCGGGTGGTAACTACGAAGGCCTGGCCGAGAAGATTAACCCCGCCTTCTACAACTATGTGCATGAGCGTTCGCAAGCAAATACGCAGGGCCCGACGGGTATCGTGATGATGGACTTTGTGACGAACGACGACACATTGCCTCACTACTACCTGCCCTCTCTGATTATTGCCAACAACCGCAAAACGGGTAACGTGAAGTAAGATTCCCCCCCTCTAAACACACAACCACCCTGCGATTTCGGTCGCAGGGTGGTTGTGTGTTTAGAGGAAAGGAGAAAGGAGAAAGTAAAGAGAAAAGAGTGCATAAAGGGTGATTAAGGGTAACTAAAGAAGCTCCTTTAAGAAACCTTTAGTATCCTTTAGTATCCTTTAGTATCCTTTAGCATCCTTTAGCAACCTTTAGTTACCTTTAGTAATCTTTACCACTCAATAAACACGTCATCCCCCACCTTGCGATGCAGAGAGGATGAAAAGCAAACAACCCGAACAGCGCAAGGTGATGGGGATCTACCTTATACCATTTTAGACGACGAAAAAAGTGCAAACCCACGCTATCTTCGGCCACAAACCAGCGGTCGATTCCAATCATTTTCGCATGTTCCGCCCCCACTACCCCCAATGTCCTCCCTTGCGAAAATGTGGAATGACGTTTTTATTCTCTTTACCACTCAATAAAAACACGTCATCCCCCACCTTGCGATGCAGCGAGGATGGAAAGCAGACAAACCGAACAGCGCAAGGTGATGGGGATCTACCTTATCCCAATAAAGACGATGCAAAGCGTGCAAACCCGCGCTTTCGATGGTCGCAAACCAGCGGTCGATTCCAATCATTTTCGCATGTTCCGCCCCCACTACGCCCAATGTCATCCATTGCGAAAATGTGGAATGACGGGGTTTTATTTGCTTTACGCCCCTATCTGCGCAATAAATAAAATTCACTTTTTTTCACGAAAAATAAAATTAAAGCATTATATTTGTACATAATTCTGTACATTATTAAGTACAGAGCCATGAAAAAGCCTATGAACGCCATTACTATCAGCCCCACGGAATTGAGAGCCAATCAAAAGAAATACTTTGATTTGGCCGAAAAGACCCGCGTATTTGTCAAGCGCGGTCACAAGGTTATCGAGTTAGTTGTCAAGGATGGTATCGACCTCAATCCGAGTCCGACCAATGATGCGTGGTTCGACGATCCGCGCAACATCGAAGAGTTATCGCGCCGCATCGAGGCCGTACAACAAGGGAACTCAACATTCACACCTCTTGAAGAGCTGCGCAAACAATGGGAAAATATCGAGTAATCGTCGAGAAGCAGGCGCAAGCCGACATCGAGGCACACTTGAGACGAGGTGACAAAGCGACCATAAAACGACTTTTTCGCATTCTCGACGAGTTGGAGGAGCATCCCGAAACCGGAATCGGTCAGCCGGAGAGGTTAAAACATGCGTTGAGCGGCTACTGGTCACGACGCATCAGCACGGTCCACCGCCTGATCTACAAAATCGACAACGACCAAGTGGAGGTGCTTGTAATTTCAGCTTTCGGGCATTATGAGTAAATAAAAACACGTCATCCCCCACCTTGCGATGCAGCGAGGAGGAAAAGCGGACAAACAGCCCAGCGCAAGGTTATGGGGATCTACCTTATCCCAACAAAACGGTCCAAAGCGTGCAAACCCGCGCTATCTTCGGTTGCAAACCAGCGGTTGATTCCAATCATTTTCGCATGTTCTGCCCCCGCTACCCCCAATGTCATCCGTTGCGAAAATGTGGAATGACGGGGTTTGATTAGCTCCACTCCCCTATCTGCAACAGAAATAAAATTCACTTTTTTAGTGAATTTTTCGGAAATTGTATTATCTTTGCAAAAGAAAGACCGAACGACAATGTATATTGAATTTGAAAAAGAGTATTTGGAAGAGCTTTTCACGACAGGTAAATGCAGTGAAAAGAAGCATCGGTTTCAGCCTGAAGTGGTAAAGAGATATGTTAATTGCGTAAAGGTGCTATCAAGAGCATCGAGCATCGAGGCACTCTACACAATTAAATCGCTCAATTACGAAGTGCTGATAGGCGACAAAGCCGGTATTTCGTCGGTAAGAATCGACCGAAAATATCGTTTGGAGTTTACCGTAAGCAAACAATACGAACAAGAGATTATAACGATATGCACCTTATTAGACATTAGCAACCATTATCAATAGTTATGAAGAGTAAAAAAATATATGGGCCGAACGAGTTAGTGCCGTTTGAGCCAATCCACCCGGGGGAGATTTTGAAAGAGGAGATTGAATACCGAGGCATTTCACAGAAGAGCCTGGCAAAACAAATGGGGGTATCCTACTCGATGCTCAACGAGATATTGAACGGCAAACGCCCCGTGACCGAAACGCTGGCACTCTGCTTTGAGGCTGCATTGGGGGTAGAGGCGCAAATGTTAGTAAATATGCAGACCGACTACAACATCCAAACAGCCCGCAAAGACAAGACCCTGCTGGCACGCCTGCAAGAGATTCGAAAATATGCAGCTATGCTCTAAACAACAACACCGCGACAATCGTTGTCGCGGTGTTTTGTTTAGAGGAAAGAGGAAAGGAGAAAGGAGAAAGCAGAAAGGAGAAAGGAGAAAGTAAAGAGAAAAGAGCGCATAAAGGGCGATTAAGGGAGTTTAAAGGTGATTAAGGGTAACTAAAGAAGCTCCTTTACGTAACCTTTAGTAACCTTTAGTAACCTTTAGTAACCTTTAGTAACCTTTAGTAACCTTACCGGCACAATAAAAACACGTCATCCCCCACCTTGCGATGCAGGGAGGAGGAAAAGCAAACAACCCGAACAGCGCAAGGTGATGGGGATCAACCTTATCCCAATAAAACGATGCAAAGCGTGCAAACCCGCGCTATCTTCGGTTGCAAACCAGCGGTCGATTCCAATCATTTTCGCATGACCTGCCCCCGCTACCCCCAATGTCCTCCGTTGCGAAAATGTGGAATGACGATTTTTATATCTTTATTCCCTTTAGCAACCTTTAGCAACCCTTAACCTCCCTTTCTGAAAACTTCAAAAACCGAACAGGAAATTTCGGACAAAATTCAACGATTGAGCGTAAAAACGACCAAAAAGTTAATTTTTTGTACTCCGATTTTTGGTTTTTGATGGTTTTTGTACTATATTTGTCATACAGGTTTGAACATAGTGGTAAATTTTTGGATAAAATTTGGTGAATTTGTCCCCTCAAATCCACCAACCAAGAAGAGAGAATATACACCCAATTTTTACACCAATCCAAACCAAAACATTATGAAAAAAGAGAGTTTATGGGTGCTGTTATGTACAGCGCTTGCGATGTGTTTTTTCACATCGTGTAGTAAGGACGAAACCGCAGAGGTTGCTCCCGAAGTATCTGTTCCCGCAGTAATCGAGGCTCCCGTGGTGCATGAAAATCCGGCGATTGACGCCGCCACCCGTACCTTTGTCACCGTGAGCAATGGTGAGGTCGGAACGAAGTGGAGCACCAAGGAGGTTATCGGTGTTTATGGCTCGCTCGCAAGAAACGTCAAGTTCACCAGTTCGAACAAGACTTCGGCAGCGGAAGTTGCGTTCACCGGCACCATGCTGGGCTCGCCCAAGTACGCCTACTACCCGTACAGCAGCGCAAATGGCGGCACCTCATCGAGCAATGTCACACTGACAATGCCGAATGTACAACCCTATTCGGGTGTCACCAAAAATCTGACCGGCGACTTCCGCCTGGGTAAGATCGACAGCTACAAATGGTACTCCTCGACCTTCGATTTCAAGCGCATTACCTCTATTATTAAGGTAACTGTAGATGCTACGGGTACCGCATTGGAGGGTACGCGCCTCGTATCGGTAACGATGAAGGTCGATAACCGCAAACTTTCGGGTGACTTTACCGCCAACCTGCAATCACAAAGCATCTCGCTGGGTAGCATTGAAGAGGGCGACAACACGATGAAAGTTTGGTGGGAGGAGCGCAACACGCTGTCGGCCAACACGCTTCGCTCGGCCTATTTCACTACCCTTCCGACGATTGAGATGGGCGACGAAATCACCTTTATTGTTGAGACCGAGACAAACAAGATGACGGTAAAAGCCACCGCAACCGAGACCCTCAAAGCAAACGGTGTGTACAATTATCCGCTCGTGCTTGCATCCTTCAAAGATGCCGAGGTGGAGGGGGATGACAGTGGCAATACCGACACGCCGGCAGCTACCGAACTCGAAATTCACAACTTCAAATTTACGGTGGCAAACAATCCGGGCAAGATTCTGCCGCGTAGCTTCACGCACAACTCGTCGTTCACCGTGTCGACCTCGACCATCGAGGAGGTTGCGTGCGAGGTAGATAACGAGAATCGCAAGATCAAGGCTTATATTCCTTATCTGAACAACCGCACCCTGGTTCCGACCTACGAAATGACCGAGGGTGCAGTAATGATCACCTATGATGGCACACATATCGTAAGCGGTCAGACGGCTATTGATTTTGTGGCCAACAAACAGATTGCAATCGGAACGACAGAAGAGAACTTAGCCATCTACGACATCGAGCTGACCAACACGGGTCTGCCGGTGGTGGTAATCAATCAGAAGAGTGGTCTGATAACCTCGTCGTCGCAGGACAGCGAATATCAGAAGGCAACTCAGGCTTGGATTGATGCTACGGGTACCTATTTCCAGGCCAAGGATAGTGATTGGCTGATGGAGGAGGGCAAGGACAACTTCATGGTTTACAATGCCGATGGTACGTCAGCCCTGACCGACAAGAAGGGAAATGTGGTCACTGAGCCGATTTTGGCCTCGACCCGCGTGCGCGGTAACGTAACGCAGCAGATGCCCAAGAAGGCCTTTGCCGTGAAGCTCGACAGCAAGAGCGGTGTGTTGGATATGCCCGCCCACAAGCGTTGGGTACTGCTGGCCAACTGGAAGGACCGCACGCTGATGCGTAACGAGGTGGCTTTTGAGCTTGCCAAGGCATTCAAGACCGCCTACCCGAACGACGGTATGGCATGGAATCCCTCGGGTCAGCACGTCGAGTTGGTTTACAACGGTGTATATGTAGGTAACTACTACCTCTGTGAGCAGATCAAGATTGACGGCAACCGCCTCGACATCAACGATCCGTATGATGCGGAGGATAACGCGGTGGCCGCCGAGGCTTGCGGTATCCTGATGGAGAGCGACGACGGCTACGATGAGGCATGGCAGTTCACGACTCGCTGCAGAATTCCGTTCCTCTTCAAGGACGATGGTACAGCAGACATGTTGACCTACGCTTCGACGCTCGTACAGGGCATCGAGGACAAGCTCAACAGCAAAGACTTTACGGGCGCTTACAAGACGATGGATATTACCTCATTCGTGGATTTCCTCCTCGTGCAGGATCTGATGATGAATAGCGAGATGAAGCACCCGAAGTCGTGCTACTCGTACATCAACAACGGCAAGCTCTACGCAGGTCCGGTTTGGGATTTCGACTGGAACACCCTGCCCACCAGCACCAGCTACTCGGAGGAGGGCTACTCGTACACGAAATCGATCGTATCGGAAGGTTCGTGGATCTACCAGAGCAGAGCTCAGAGCAGCCCGAGCACGAGCGACGAGAACTACATTTGGTATCCGCGCCTGATGGCCAGCAGCGAATTCATGGATGTTGCTAAAACGCGTTGGGCAGGCGTACAGGGTCAGTTGAGCCAGGTACTCGCTCACATCGACGAGGTGAAGGCTCAGATCGCCAAATCGGCTGCCGAGAACGAGAAGATGTGGCCGGTTGATAGCAAGAGCAATGCAAAACGTAGCTCTAAATATGGCATTGGTTCATCGTTCTTTGGACAGACGTTCAGCTGCGGCTACTGCGGTGACGAGGCGATGGAGTTCGATGCAGCAGTAAACAAAATGAAGGAGACGCTTTCGACCCGCATGAGCGGCATGAGCAACAACATCTACAAATAGTTCCAAACTATTTCCTTTCACTCCCCGCAACTTTCGTTGTGGGGATTTTTTTGCCGTTTTTGGGGCGATTTTGGCCATTCGTCGGTCAAATACGACCATTCGGCAGAAAAATGACACATCGAGCGCAAAACGCACCAAAAATTCGTTACCTTTGTATAGAGGGATTGTTTTCCGACCGGAAAGAGGCTCCCTCGACCGACAAACGAAGAAAGACAACTAACAAAAATAACGAAAACCATGACCATTAAATTCAGACTGGAGTACGCGACCGTCTATGGCGAGGAGCTCATCCTCGTGGTGGATGGCGCACGACCCAAGGTGGAGCCGATGCGCTACATCGGTGGCAACATTTGGGAGTGCAGCCTCAAGACGGCCGCCACGACCCGCACGATTCACTACCACTATGAGTTGCACCGCGGCGAGGAGCTGCTGCGCAAGGAGTGGGGCAAGGGCCACACCCTGACGACCGACAAGGGTGCGACCAACATTGCGCTCTACGACCGTTGGCACGATATGCCCGCCGACCGCTCGTTCCGCTCGTCGATGTTCACCGAGGGTGTCTTTGCCCGTCCCAAAGCCAAGAAAGCCGCACCGCTGTCGGCCGACGAGGTGATGATTCGCGCCGAGATTCCCGTTGTGCGCTCCACGCAGCAGGTGATGCTGGTGGGCGACCAGAAGGTGCTGGGCAACTGGGATGTCAAGAAGGGCGTGGTGATGAGCGATGCGGAGGCCCCCCTGTGGACGGCCCACATTCCGCGCGAGAAGCTCTCGACCCCCTTCACCTACAAGTTTGTCATCGTCGATACCGCTTCGGGTGAGGCCGAGGCGTGGGAGGTGGGCGAAAACAACTTCTTCGACCGCCCGCTCAAGGAGGGCGAAAGCGTGGTGATTGACTCGCTGCGCCCCCGCTTCCACATGAACCCCTGGCGCGGTGCCGGTGTGGCCATTCCGGTCTTTGCGCTCCGCTCGAACGACAGCTTCGGTGTGGGTGAGTTCAACGACCTGAAGTTGATGATTGATTGGGCCGCCGCGACGGGTCAGTCGATTATCCAGATTCTGCCCGTGAACGATACGACGATGACCGGCACCTGGCAGGACTCCTACCCCTATAACGCCAATTCGACCTTTGCGCTCCACCCGCAGTTCCTGCACCTGCCCGACGTGGGCAAGCTCAAGGACAAGAAGGTGGCCGCCCGCTTCGAAAAGCTGGGGCGTGAGCTGAATGCCCTCGCGCAAATCGACTACGAGAAGGTCAATAACACGAAGAACGAATATCTCCGCGCACTCTACGCCCAGGAGGGCAAGAGGTGCTTCGCCTCGAAGGAGTTCAAGGCCTTCATGGCCTCGAACGAGCATTGGCTGCGCCCCTATGCCGTCTTCTGCGCCCTGCGCGATGCCTACTCTACGCCCGACTTCAGCGCATGGGGCAAGTGGGCCGACTACACGCCCGAGAAGGCTGCCGAGTATGAGGCCGCCCACCCCGAGGAGGTGGCCTACAACCACTTCGTGCAGTTCCACCTCGACCGCCAGCTGCGCAAGGTGCGCGACTACGCCCACTCGCGCGGTGTGGTGCTGAAGGGCGATATTCCGATTGGTATCTCGCGCACGAGCGTCGATGCCTGGGTCTATCCCGAACTCTTCAACATGCAGGTTTCGGCGGGTGCGCCGCCCGATGATTTCTCGGTGATGGGCCAGAATTGGGGCTTCCCGACCTACAATTGGCAGAAGATGGCCGAGGACGGCTTTGCCTGGTGGAAGGCCCGCTTTGTGAAGATGGCCGAGTATTTCGATGCCTACCGCATCGACCACATCCTGGGCTTCTTCCGCATCTGGGAGGTACCCCTGGAGGCTGTAAATGCCCTGCTCGGTCGCTTCAACCCCGCCCTGCCCTACTCCGAGGAGGAGATTCGCTCCTACGGATTCTGGTTTAACAAGGATTGGCACACGGCCCCGATTTCGGCGACGGACAACGTGCTGTTCATCGAGGATAAGTACAAGCCCGGCCACTACCACCCGCGCATCTCGTCGCAGTCGAGCGAGTGCTACCAGAACCTCTCGCAGGAGCAGAAGGATGCCTACAACCGCCTCTACAACGACTTCTTCTACTACCGCCACAACGACTTCTGGTACGGGGAGGCGATGCGCAAGCTGCCCGCCCTGATTGAGGCTACGGGTATGTTGGTGTGCGGTGAGGACCTCGGTATGATTCCCCACTGCGTGCCGGCCGTGATGGAGGGTGAGCAGATTCTCTCGCTCGAGATTCAGCGCATGCCCAAAGACCCGAGCGTGGAGTTTGCCGTAACGCAGAACTACCCCTACCTCTCGGTCTGCACCACCTCGACCCACGACATGAACCCCGTGCGTGCCTGGTGGGAGGAGGACCGCGCCCTCTCGCAGCGATTCTACAACCGCGTGCTGGGTGCCTGGGGCGAAGCTCCCTACTACTGCGAGCCGTGGATTTGCGAGCTGATTGTGGAGCAGCACCTCAAGTCGCCCGCCATGCTCACGATTCTGCCCTGGCAGGATTGGGTGGCAATGGATGGCAAGCTGCGCCGCGAGAACCCCAACGAGGAGCGTATCAATGTGCCGGCCAACTCGCGCCACTACTGGCGTTACCGCATGCACATCACGCTCGAGGAGCTTTTGGCTGCCGACGAGATGAACGCCATGATTCGCCGCAAGATTGCCGAAAGCGGAAGATAGGGAATGTAAAATGTAGAATTAAAAATTTAGAATTTAGAATTGGACAAACGCGGGTAGCATCGAGCTATTCGCGTTTGTTGTTTGAAAGGGGGACTAAGGGTTACTAAAGGAAACTAACGGTTGCTAAAGGATTTCCTTATCGCCCTTCATACCCTTATCGCCTTTAACAACCTTTAATCACCCTTTACCCCGCTCAAGAGACAAAAAAAAGGGCCAAAGGCCCCCATTCTACATTCTACATTCTACATTCTACATTCTACATTCTACATTCTGCATTCTACATTCTGCATTCTGCATTCTAAATTCTACATTTCCCTTATCGCCCTTAATAACCCTTAATCTCCTTTACCCTCTCCAAAGCACAAAAAAAAAGGAGCCAAAGCCCCCATTCTACATTCTACATTCTACATTTCCCTTATCGCAGTCTATTCCGTTCAAAATAGCCATGCGTATGCAGAAAATAGGTCGCAACGGCCACGGCATTGGCCGCAGCGGCGGTCCAGAAGGTGGCATGGTAGCCCTGATGTTCGGCAATCGAGCCGCCGAGGATGATGCCGATACCGATGCCGATATCCCACGAGACAAGGAAAGTTGAGTTGGCCGTGCCGCGCTGGGCGTTGGTGCCGAGGTTTAAGAACATGGTCTGAAAGGCGGGGAAGAGGTGGCCGTTACCGAGGCCGATAATCAAGGCCGCGCCATAGAAGCCCCAGGGGTGATGGACACCGGCAAAGAGCAGGTAGCCGCAGAGGGCAATCGTAACACCGATGGCCGCGTTTTGGTGAATCAACCCCCGACGGAGCGTGCGACCGCCCGCCAGGCGCGAAAGAATCAGACCGATGGAGAGCATCATAAAGAAGAGGCCCGACCCCTGGGTGATGCCCAGCTCCTCCTTGCCGTAGATGGCCAGGTAGGTCGATAAGATGCCATACGAGACGGCAAAGCCCACCATGCAGATACCGGCACTCCACCCCTTTTTCAGCACAAACCGATCGAGCGACATCGGGGCCCGTTTCTCGACCTTTTCGCGCGGTTTCAGCTCCAGGGTCGAGTTTATCCAAAAGCCCACGAAGGCAACCACCAACGCAATCCAAAACAGCACGTTGTAGCTGTGGCACACCCCGTAAATCATCAGGGCGACCGTGGGGCCGATGGCGGTGGCGATGTTGTTCGAAAGGCCGTAGTAACCGATGCCCTCGGCACGACGGGTGGGGTGCAGGACATCAATGGCCACCGTACTATTCGAGACGGTCGAAGCCCCGAAGGGTGCGCCATGCAGCGTGCGGACAATAGCAAACAGGAGCAGCGACCCCGCCCCCAAATAGCCCGCAAAGAGGGCTGCAAACAAAAAATAGCTCACCAGCAACACCGTCCGACGGGGGAAGGTATCCACCAGGTAGCCGCTGAAGGGACGAATCAAGAGGGCCGTGAGCGTGTAACCCGAAAGGACGAAACCGATCATCTCCTTATCGGCATGGAACGTGTCGGCCAGGTAGAGGGGCAGCAGGGGCGTCAGGAGCATGAACGAGAAGAAAATCATGAAGTTGGCACTCCAGACCTTCAGGTAGTTCCGATTCCACAACTTTTCTTGCACGGCCTTGGTCATCGTCGTTGAGTTTCTATAAGATTTTCAATGCAATAGCGGCACACGCCTCGGCATCGGCCAGGGCGTGGTGGTGGTCTTCGAGCAGGTAACCGCACGCCTCGGCCACCGTGTGGAGCTGGTGGTTCTCCAACGCAGCCCCAAACGTGCGACGCGATGCGGCCAGCGTATCGTAGAACCGATAGCCCGGGTAGGGCATATCGTAGCAATCGAAGGCGGCACGCAGGCAGCTCTCATCGAAGCGGGCGTTGTGTGCCACAAGCGGCAGGCCGTAGATGCGCTCCTCGATCTCGGCCCACACCTCCGGGAATAGGGGTGCGTTGCAAGTATCGCGCCGCGAAAGGCCATGCACCCGCTGACAAAAGTAGGCGTAGTAGTCAGGCTCGGGGCGAATCAGGCTGTAAAAGCGGTCCACCACCTCCCCTTCACGCACCACAACCACGCCGACCGAGCAGACGCTCGACCGCACACCGTTGGCCGTCTCGAAATCTATCGCTGCAAAGTTCTCCATAGCGCGACAAAAGTAGCTAAAAAAACGGCTCGTTGTAACACTTCTAAACTTTTCAAGAGAAAGAAAGTTTCTCAATTACGATTTTTTTCTTACAATATAAAGTTTATCTTTGTTCTATGCTTTGCCCCGCAAGGCTACATTTTTATTCACCCATCATCTATCAATCAAGGTTTTATGAAAAAATCTATCGTTACCCTTTTCGGGATTGCACTGGCATTGACACTCGGTGCCTGCAACGATTCGTTCGCTCCGGAGAGCGAACAGACCCTCTCGACCATGACCCGCTCTACGGCCGAGACCCTCTACCTGTCGCAAGACGAGACCTACGACCTCGGCGAGGCGACGGATGGCCTCTACGCGGCTGCACCCCGCACGACCTACACCGCCCAAGGCACCATGCAGGTCCACTTCACGGTCACGATGCCGACCGATGTGGAGCTGACCGGTATCAGCCTGCGCTCCGGCGGGCAGTACCTCTCGGGCCGCCTTGCATGGGATGGTTCGACCCTCTCGGCAGCCGACGAAACGGCCCACACGATGCGCTTTCTGAACTTCGTAAACACCTCATCGCGCCGCAACACGAAGCTCTCCGAGGGCGAAAAAATCCGCTTCACGGTGACGCTGCCCGCCACGACCTACCGCGCCGGTGAGCTGACCCTCCGCATCCACGCCACGGGGGCCAAGAACATGGAGGCCAACATCAACGAGCCGGTTTCGGAGGGCAGCAACCTGGCCCTGGCCCCCTCGGTAACGGCCCAAAACAACTGGATTTCGGCCCTCAAGGACGAGACCTACCTCTCGCAGCTCTCGATTCCCGGCACGCACGATGCCGCCACGGGCGACGGCACGACCCTCTCGATTGGCAAGACGCAGGAGTTGTCGTTGCAGGAGCAGTGGGACCTCGGCATCCGCCTCTTTGACCTCCGCCCGGGCTACAAGCGGGTGCGCAAGGGGTTCTTCAAATGGGGCTACGAGCTGCACATCTACCACGGCATCGTGGAGACCAAGACCTCGTTCAAGGAGGCCATCGCAACGCTGACGACCAACCTGAAGAACAATCCGGATGAGTTTGCGATTGTCGTGATGCGCTTCGAGAGCGATTCGCCCCTCTACAACGACCGCGCCACCTGGAATAACCTGATGGCCTCGTTCCTTACGTCAAGCGACTTCCCGGCCGAGTACCGCGCCGAGCTGAAGCAGGGGATGACCGTGGGCGATTTGCGTGGCAAACTCCTGATTCTGGCCCGCGACAGCTATGCCGACACCCCCTCGACGGGCGGTTTTGTGACGGGCTGGAGCCACAGCGAGAGCGGCAGCACGAACGGCCGAATCTACAACAGCACGGCCCAAATCGGGCTGAACATCCAGGACTACTACGAGGTGGAGGATAGCTCCGTGAAGCAGCACATCGTCGCCTCGATGGTGGAGCTTGCCACCGCCAACCGCGATGCCGACCGCTGGACCATCAACCACGCTTCGGGTTACAGCGGCCTGACGAACTACAAGCAGAATGCCGAGCAGACGAACCCCTACCTCCACGGCTACATCATCAACTACCCCTCGTGTACGGGTATGGTGCTGATGGACTATGCCGGTGTGGAGCAGAGTGGCAGCTACAGTATGTATGGCAAGCTGTTGCCGCAGGCGATCATCGACTGCAACTTCCGCCTGAAGGGTGCCGAGCGATAGACCGCCACGGCGCATAAAACGAGAGAGGGTGTCCCGACAAATTTGGGACACCCTCTCTATTTATTCCGAAATTCGTATAACAAAAGCTATTTATTACGCAAGTCAAAGAATTTCACTACCTTGCGACTCATGGGCGGCATCTGCTGCTTGGCAATCAGCTCGGGAGCCTCGAAGCGAATATCGGGGGCTACGCGCACCTTCGAGCGGAAGATATCCTTAATCTGCTTGATGAACCCCTCGCTGTGGTTCTGGGAGCCGACCTTGATTTGAATCTGGTCGGTGCCGAGGGCGTTGGTGAAGACCTCGACGATGTAGTTCTCCACCTCCGGAATGTTGTCCAAAATATCGAACAAGGCGGGGGGATAGAGGGTTGTGCCTTTGAACTTAATCATCTGACCCTTGCGGCCAATCACACCGCTTAAGCGGGGCGTATTGCGCCCGCAACGGCACGGCTCGTCAAATTGCACGCACATATCGCCCGTGCGGAAACGCACCAGGGGCATACCCTCCACGCCGAGCGTGGTGATGGTCACCTCGCCCGCCTCGCCCTTCGGGACGGGATTTCCCGCCTCGTCGAGCAACTCAACGATAATCAAATCGGCCGGAATGTGGCCACCCATGTGGTAGGCGCACTCGGTGAACGAGGCCTGCATCTCGGTCGAGGCGTAGGTAGAATAGAGCTCCAATTCGGGCCACCGCTCCGAAATTTTCTGGGCCAGCTTCGTCAGGTTGCCATCCACCGTGCGCAGGGTCTCACCGATGCAGATGGCGCGACGAAGGGTGCTTTGGTGGGCATCAATGCCGTTTTTCTCGGCAAAATCGACCAGCTTGACGAGGAATGAGGGGACAACCATGCAGGCCGTGGAGCCTACGCGACGAATCGTATCCCACTGCAATTCGGGGATGCCGTTGCCGACACGCACCACACCGCACCCCAACTCACGCGCCCCCATGAAGTAGGCCAGACCCGCCATGAAGCGACGGTCGATGGTGGTCATGAGCTGCATCACATCGTCGGCCGTGCAGCCCGCCATGCGGAACGAACAGGCCTCGTTGTAGGCCAGGCGTTGCAGGTCGCCCTCCGTGAGGGCAAAGGTGACGGGGTCGCCGAGCGTTCCGGAGGTGGTCACATAGTCGATAATCGCCCGCTTCTCGACACAGACGAAATCGGCTCCGTGGCGTTGCAAATCCTCCTTCGTCGTAAGGGGCAGCCGTCGCAAATCCTCCAACGTAAGAATCGTCGAGGGGTCGATGCCCTCATCGTGGAACATCCGTCGATAGAAGGCCGAATGGTCGGCCACATAGGCAATCGTTTCGCGCAGACGAGCCTCCTGAAAGCGGCGTATCTCCGCTGCGGAGCGATAGTGTAACTCCTTATCTTGTACCATATTCGGAAAGTTTTTGTTCAATTGTTTCCCGTTCATTCAGGCGCGGAATCTCACACCGCAACGCCTCTTCCCACGCCATGCAGGCCTCCTCGATTGCCCCTTCAGCGAGCAACGCATCGCCCCGAAGGTCATGGACCCCGTAGTAGTGGGGATTGTTCTTTACGAGCGAGTCGAGCAGTTCGCGCTCCACCTTTTCGCCCCGTCGAAGCTGCTCACGCAGGGCCGCGGAGAGGGCGCGATGGGCCTTGACACGCGGATACTCCGCCCGCAGGAAGGCCGTATCGGCCGCAATCGAAAGTTCCTCGATGCATTGCGACGAGCGTAACGGCTTTTCGGCCGCAAAGAACTGCTGCAAATCGTAGCAGAGCATCCGCCCCGCCTGCCAGGGGTCGGTCGAGAGCCACATCCGCCGTTTCGCCGGTTGGAAAATCACCCCGTGGTGGGCGATGCACTGGTTGATGGCCTTCTCGTTCGTCAGGCCCAGCGGAGCATCGTTCAGCCCCTCGCGGTTACGCAGCATCGTGGCGGCCGTTTCGGGGGTCAGGGGTGCATGGCGATTCAGCAACTCCTCCAGGCGCGCCCAACGATAGGGGCTGTCGGAGGTGGCGATATTTTCGCGATTGGCCTCATCGCAGGCAAAAGCGTCGCTTTGGTAGTGGTTGGTCGAGATGATGCGCTCACCCGCAGGCGCATACACCGCCTGAAGGTCGGGACTCTTCTCGATAAGGATGGCACGCCCCTCCTCGGCCGAGGCGACGAGTATCGACTCCGAGACAAAGGTCTGCGCCTCGGCCGCGATGCGGCAGGCCTCGTCGGTGGTGGCGGCATATTGCAAAATCTGACGGGCGAGGAGCGAAATCGGCATGGCCGATGCGGTCGGCAAAGCCCCCTTCGCGGCATTGATGGTGACGGTCAGCCCCCGCTCGTTCATGCCCGAGAGTACACCCATCATGCCGGGCCAGGTGACCGAGACGAAGCGATAACCCTGCTCCGGAGCGACGAACAGCACCACCTTGTGGCGGGCGAAGTCATCCCCCACCCAGAAGTCGAAGTTGCGCCCCACGAGCAGTTCGCCATCGGCACTCCCCGCGCCCCACACGGCAAACGACGAGCAGCCGACCAACATATACTCCTGCATCGCGTGGCCGATATCGTGGGCCGCGTGGTAGTTGAGCTGACGGCCATAGGGCGACCCAATCATATCGTAGTCGTGGCTGCAAGCCATCGACAAGGCGTGAATCTCCTCGCGGTACTCTTCGGGGACATAGCGGGCCATGTGTCGGTTGAAAATCACGGTCAGCTTGTGCAGGAACCAGAGGTAGCCATCCGAGGGGATGATGCGTCGAATCTGGTCCACAAAGACCTGCTCCTGGTAGGCCAACTCGGGGCGGAGCAATCCGCCAAGTGCCGCGCCACGCTCCGTGGCCGACCCCTCAACGTAGGCCTCCCACAGGCCGTAGCGGTTCTTCAGCAGGGAGTGTCGCCCCACATAGCGCAACGAATCGCCCACCCTCGTCGGGCGGTAGGCGGCCGTATCGACCTCGGTCGCCGGCTGCATCACATCGGCCGTATGATACAGCACGACACCGATGCCGAGCGGCAGAACGACCAGCAGCACAAGGAGCAACAACACGCTCCACCCTATCCATTTCAACAACTTACGCATTGCCTATCTTTTTGGCCAGGTACTCCACACCCAGCAGTTCGCTACACGTTACGGCCGACGAGACCACCACCCCCAACGCCCCATGCACATTGAGGTTCTGCCCCGTGAGCAGCAGATTCCGAATGCGGGTGCGTGCCGGCAGGTGGTTCACAATCGGATTGTGGTAATCCTTCACGATGCCGTAGGCCGACCCATCGGGTGTGCCGGTATAATCGCGGTAGGTAAGGGGCGAGGCGGTATAGATGCGCTCGATGTGGGGCTTCAGGTGAGGAAGGTGCCGATCTACCAGCTCGATGACCTGCTCCGCAAAGCGCGCCTTGAAGGCCTCGTACTCCGCCCCGCGATGACCCGTCTCGGTCGCCTCCCATCGCTCGAGCATCGCCCGCCGCATCGGGACGAGCAGCGTGGCCACCTCGCAATCGGGGCCTCCCGTCGCCTGCATCGAGAGCAGCACCCAGGGGATATCGAATCCGCCGAACTTACCCTCCAACGACCAGACATCGTGCGTGTTGTAGAGGTAGTGGTTGCGGTTCTCGTAGCGCACCGTGTGGGGTTTGAAGGTCAGATAGACGGTAAAGATGCCGTAGCTGTTCTCCAGGGTCTGCAAACGGGTGTAGAAGGCGCGTTTAATGATGTGGTTATCGTCGAGCAGCGCGAAGGTGGCACACGGGTGAATCGACGAAATCACCGCATCGGTTTCGATGCGCTCCTCACCGTTCAGCTCCACCCACTCGATGCTGTCGCCGTTGAGATAAATCCTCGTCACCTCGGCCGAGGTGCGCACCTCGCCACCGTGGCGATGCAACTCCTCGATAAGCAAATCGGCCACCTGCTGCGTACCCCCCACAAAGCTGTATGCCCCCTCGATGTTCGAGTGGTTAATCATGGCGTGGACATAGAACGAGGCCGAGTCGCGCTGTCCGGCATAGAGCGGCAACGAGCCGGCCAACACCTGGCGGAGCTTCTCATCGCCGATGCACCGCTCCATCTCCCCGGCGGCCGAAAGGGCCATATACTCCAACCCACCGGCCGAGAGGCGACCGCTCCGCAGCACCTCGGGCGTGATGAGCGAACCCACCTCGCGCATCCGGCTGCAAAAACGCTCCAGCCCCGCCCTTTCACGCGGAAAATCGCGCGCGAGGGTCTCCACAAAGCGGTCGTAGCCCGCCGCATGGAGGTAGCTGCTGCCATCGCAGAGGTGGATGCAGTCGAAGCCCGCATCGTCGAGCCGTTGCAGGCGCAGGCGATCCATGATGCCCAGGTAGCGGAAATATTGGTTCAGGATGGTCCCCTCGGCCAACGAGCCGACGTAGTGAATACCCGTATCGAGCAGGTGACGGCCGCGACGGAACGATTGCAGGCATCCGCCCGCCACGCGCTGCCGCTCCACCACCAGCACCCGCTTGCCCTCACGGGCCAGCATCACGGCGGCGGTCAAACCGCCCAGGCCGCTACCGATAATCACTACATCCTCTTTAGCCATTTTGTTGGGGTTTGGTCAATAGATAGAGGGTCTCGGAGGTGGTTGCATCGCACGCCGTGGTGGTGATGCGCAGCCCCTCCTCGCGGGCAAACTGCGCCATCCAATGCCGATCGACAAAGTGGAGCTGTTCGTCCGTGCGGTTAAACTTCAAGATGCGGGTGGACCACCGCTCGGTGGCCAGAATCGTGGCGTGCTGCTCCTCACCGCGCGAGGCATCGCCATCGCGCACGATAATCATACCCCCTGCGTTGAGCGCACGGGCAGCCCGTTGCAAGACGGCACGTTGCCCCTCGGCACTGATGTAGTGGAGGCTGTCGTTGAAGAGGAAGACATCCGAGCGGGGCAGTTCATCGACCCGCATATCGGCCACGCGGAATTGCAGTCGTTCGGAGCAAAGGAAGCTGTGCTGCGCCTGAAGAATCTTCTCCGCATCGTAGTCCAGGCCGTAAATCATGCGGTCGGGGGCAAGCAGCGAGAGCATAGCGGCCATCTGGCCGTGGCCGCACCCGACATCCGTTACGGTCGCATGAGCAGGAATGAGCCGATGCCACCACTTATAGTAGCCGTCCAGGCGCATCTTCACACGCATATAGCCCTCCAAAACCGGCCCCTTGTAGAGGTAGTTGGCCAGCACCGTATCGCGGAAATAGGGATTTTCGACCACGCCGTAGCGACGATTCAGCTCCTCGTAGCCCTCCGTCATGCGACGACGATACAGCTTGGCCTGTTCGCGGTGGTTTTCGCCCCACGTTGTGTCGCCATAGGGGATGCGGGGCAGGAGCTGCTCCACGAGCCACCCCCGTTTGATATGGAATCCGGCCCGCTTGGCCGAGACCATGCCCGTACCATACAGCAGCACCGGCAGGGTATCCATCCGAAGCCTTTCGGCCAGGTAGAAGGCCCCCTTGTGGAAACGCCCCATGCGGCCATCGACCGAGCGCGTACCCTCGGGGAAGATGACCACCGAGTAACCCTCCTCAACGCGCGGGCGCAACTCCTCTGCCAGCTTTTCGTAGCCGTTGGCGGCATGGTAGCAGTCGGCATAGCGGACAATCCGCCCGAAGAAGGGGGAGTGCCATACCCAGCTGTTGGTCACCATCACCAGGCGCGGCGTGGTGGAGAGCAGCATCAAAATATCAATAAAGGATTGGTGGTTGGCCACCACAACGGCCGGCCGCTCGAAGCTCGCTTCGGTCACCCCCTCGCGCACCACCCGCACCCCGGGAATGGTCCTCAGGAAGAGGCGCGTAAAGTAGTAGATGCTGTGGTGGAATATCGACTTACGACGCGCCCGCTTCATAGGCAGGAGCTGCATCACCCCCATCAGCAGTTGCAGCACCACGCACCCCAGGAAGAAGTAGAGGAAGGCGTAGAGGCTGACCAGGAGCGAACGCAATGTATAAGGTGCGCTGCCGCGACGGGTCTGCGCCAACACCAAGAAGCCGAACAAGAGGGGCTGCAAGGTGTAGGAGACCAGCACCACGGCCACCATGCCGAGGACCGAAATCAGGGCAATGGACTTCAGGGCGGGATGCTCGGCCAAAATCAGTACCCCCATACCGACCACCGTTGTAAAGGCCGAGAAGAAGATGGCCGTCTTATGCACACCGAGCAGCTTGCGCCCCGTGCGATACTCCTCCAGCAGGCCGTCCATGATAAATATCGAGAAGTCGTCACCGATACCGAAGATGAAGGTGGCCAAAATCACATTCACGATGTTGAATCGGATGTCGAGCAGGGCCATCATGCCGAGGATAATGACCCAGGTGATGCACATCGGCAGGAAGGCCAAGAGGGCCAGCTCGATGCGCCCGTAGGAGAGCAGCAGGGCCACGAAGACGATGAGCGACGAGATGAGCAGGATGTAGTTGAAATCCTCACCGGCCGTTTCGACCATGCGCGACGAGAAGTAGGCGCGATCGATGATAGCCGTCGAGGTCGTCGTATCGAGGTGGGCATAGACCTTCGCCTTATGCTCCTCCTTCAGCTCCAGACCGCTCACCAGCAGGGTCTTATCGTCCGAGAAGTTAATCCAATCCGACAAAATCGGCACATCGCGCAGCTCCTCCTCGCTGTAACCGCACGGCGCATAGCTTCGTTGCAGCAGCTCCTCGAACGCGGGGAAGGCACCGCTTCGGAAACCGACCCGTTGCAGCGCCTCGTTGAAATCGCGCAGGGTCGTGGCGCGTCGCTCCTGCCAGAAACGCTCCCAGCGGGCGATGCGATGTGCCTGCTCGGTGCTATCCAGCACGAAGTCGGCCACCGAGGTAAAGCCCTCGACCAGCCCCTCGCGTTGCAGGGAAGCCACCTCCTCGGCCAGCCGCTCGTAATCGGCCACCGCCTCGGAGAGGGCATCGGCCGAGCTGACCAAATAGACCCTGCGTTGGGCCGCACCAAAGGCCTCCTCCAACCGGTTTTCGGCCCTTTGGACCTCCTCCGGCTCATAGTTCAGGTGGCGCATATCGCTGTCAAAGCCCACGCCCCGATAGAAGAACAGCCCAACGATGGTCAGCACCGGCACCAGGGCCACCACCCACCGATTTTTCGTATAGTCGTAGCTGTTGGCCCGCTCAATCCACTGCATCAGGCTGCTCGGGGCGCGTTGCGCATCGCTCGGACGGATGAAGTGGGGCAGGAAAACGAGGCAGAAGAGGGTCGTACCGACCAACGCCAGGGCCGAGAAGAGTCCCATATCGTGCAGCAGGGCCGAGCGGGTAAAGAGCAGGGCCACGAAGGCTCCGATGGTCGTCATGCAGCCGATGGTCAGCGGGTAGGTCAGCTCCTCGATGATGCGTTTCGGGTCGGGGGTATGGTTGCTGTGGGCCACCACATGAATCGAGTAGCTCAACGCAATACCCAGTACAATGGCACCCGCACCAATGGCAATGGCCGAGATGGTCCCCTGAATAAGGTAGATGAGGGCCAGCGAGAAGAGTGCGCCATAGAGGGGCGGGGTGATGATGAGCGGAATGGCCCGACGGTTGCGGAACGAGAGGAACAATCCGCCGACAATAATCAGCAGGGCTATCGAGAGGGTCAGCACCGTGTCGCGCTTAATCTGGCGGGCATTATAGACCGCCACGACCGGCCCGCCGACACAGACCGCATCGACCGCATACTGCGCCTCGACACTCGCCATGGCCTGCTCCAGACCGCTCACCAAGCGGTCATTCTCCCCCGTATGGCCCAGGCCGTGGGCGGGCGAAAGGAAGAGGAGCATCGTCTGCATATCGGCCGTAAAGAGGTGGTCGGCATAGAGTTCGTAGCCACCGGATAGGTCGAATCGTTCGAAACGGCGCATCAGGTGCGTACCAATCGACAAGGGGTCGCGCTTCACCACCTCCCCCACGGCCATACCGACGGCCGAGGTCAGCAGGCGGTAGCTTCTCTCCACCGCGGCGTGGATGTTTTCCCGCTTCAGGAGCGTATCGAGCCGCTCGTAATCCGCCTCCTCCAACCACAGCGGCAGGTAGCGATAGACAAAATCGGTCGTCGCCCCCACGGTCGAGGCCCCCGCCTCGTCGGTCACCGAGGCCAGCAACCCCTCGGCAACAAGCGGTTCGACCGCCTCCACAAAGCCGTAGCCCGCCTCAATCAAATTGTCGGGGTCGTCGCCCGTGAGCAGCACCACGATGCGGTCTTTGAGCTTGAGGTTATCGAACATCTCGCGCTGCGAGGTCTGACGACCGTCGTCGAAGAAACTCGAAATATTCTCCTCGAATCGCACCCCGACGGCCATGCACGCCAACACGAGGACCGACCCAGCGAGGGTCAGCCAAAAGGCGGTTCGATGGCGCGCAAACCAATCGTAGAGGGCAAGAAAGGGGTTCATCATAAGCTATTTACCGCGTTTACAAAGGGTCATGAGCAGCCAGCCGATAACACCGACCACCCCACCGGCCACCGCAGCCAACGCCACGCTGCCCACAAGATACTGTTTCAGAAAATCGGCCACCAGCTCGAAATCGACCTCACGGAACGAGAAGGCAATCTCCTCGCCGAGCAGCGCGGCCCCCATCCACAGACTGCCAAAGAGGATGAAGGGAATCATCGGGGGGATGCTCACATTCGAAAAGACCAAAGCCACCACCTTATTCAGGCGCATGAGGTGGGCTGTGGCGACGGCAAAAATCATCTGGTAGCCCCACAGGGGGATGATGCCGCAGAAGATGCCCCACCCCATCGCCGCGGCCATCCGCAGGTTGCTATCCTCGGCATGCCACAGGTGGCGGTCGAAGAAATGGGCAATGTTCTCGCGCGTCAGGGAGCGCAGGAAACGCCAGGGGTAGTAAAAGAGGAGGGCATAGAGTACCAAAACCGTGTTCAGCAGGCTGATACGGGTAAAATCGCGCAGCGGTCTAAAGTGCGAAACGCGCTCCTCCTGGGGCGGATAATAGACCTTGATGGGGATGTTTTCGACCCGCACCCCGCGCCAGGCCGCACGCACGATAATCTCCACCTCGAACTCGTAGCGCGAGGTGATGAAACGGATGTGCTGCAACTTATGGAGCGGATAGAGGCGGAAGCCCGACTGCGTATCTTCGAGCCTTTGGCCCGTCTCGACACGATACCAGAAGTTCGAGAAGCGGTTGGCAAAGGTGTTCTTCGAGGGCATGTTGTCGGCCGTGAGGTTGCGTGCGCCAATCAGCAGGCTGTCAGGCACCTGCTCGATGCGCTCGATGAAGCGCGGAAGATCGTCGGCATAGTGTTGCCCGTCCGAATCAATCGTGATGGCGTAGCGAAAGCCCCACTCGTAGGCCAGCTTCAAACCGCACTTCAGGGCGTGGCCCTTGCCGCGATTTTCGGTGTAGGAGTGGAGGCGGATGCCCTCCGTCCGCGCCAGGATGGCGGGGGTCTCGTCCGTCGAGCCGTCATTTACGACCAGCACCTCATCGGCATATTGCTTTACATCGGCAATGACACGGGCGATGGTTCCGGCATTGTTGTAGGTCGGAATCACCACGATACACCCCAGCGCGTGCATCCGTTCGCGGTATGTTGTCAGCGTTTCGTTCATCCCCTTTTCCAGCTTGCTTGGAGTTTCAGGACCACCTGTTCGTCCCGTCGCACGACGGCACGCAGATTTTCATCGTTGAGCGTTGCCTCCACCACAATGCGCAGCCCCTCGCTCGGAATCAAGGCCGAGACATACTTCGCCTCGCGGATGGCCGTAAAGTGCAACTTACACCCCACGGCACGGGCCGTCAGCTCGCGGACCACGGCCAACGTGCAGACCCCCGGCACCACGGGTTGGCCGGGGAAGTGGCCCTCATAGACCGGATGGTGAGGCAGCAGCTCCACCTCGGCCGTGTAGCCGGTCGCGGTGCGCTCGAACCATAAGGTGTGGCTGAAGGTTTCTCCGAGCATCTCTATTCGCGGTTAAAAATCTGTGAATCAATCTTTTCATTAAATCGTTTCCGAAAGAAACGATAGGTCGTTGCATCGCCCGACGTCTCCGCCATGCGGAGCAACGTAAGCGACATCGTGGCCCGCTCGAAGTGCATCGTAATCGACTGCACACGGGCGGCCATGCGCCCCTTGGCGGGTCTCAGCTCCACCTCAAAGCGATCGCCTTCGTCCCTCACCGTCGGGATAAAACCGGCCGCGAGGCTCTCCACATCGCCCTGCATGGCGGCCGAGAGGATGCGGTTCAGTTCGCGCAACATGGGGTTCGATTGCAGCTTCACACGCTGCTTCACACCCGCCGTCTGCAACTGAAAATGGGTCTGCGTCATGCAGATATAATCCTTATTATCAAACGATAACAAAATCCGATCGGGGCGCAGGTAGTAGAAATCGCCCTCCTGGCGGACATCCTCCTTCAGAAGTTGCATCGAGCGCACCTGCTCGAATCGGCAGCAGATGCTTTCGATGGCCGTACTCTTGGCGGCCAACTCCTTCGTAAAGGCCGAAACGGCATCCTGTGCCGTGGCCGTCGTCCACATAAAGAGACCCAAAACAAGGGCTGTCAGGCTATTTTTCATAGGCATCAATGGCAAAAAGTTCATCCACCGTAACGGCTTTATAATTTTCTCTTTCAAGGAGTTGCAACACATCCTCCACAAGGCGGTCGCTCTGCGGCAACCGATCGTGCAGCAAAATCACCGCACCGGGTTTCAACCCCTTTTCAATGCGGCGCAAGACCCGCTCCCGACTCATTCGGATGGTATCCAACGAGCGCACCGACCACCCCACCGTCGTCAGCCCCAACGCCTTGACCGCCCGCGCAATCGGGGGATTGGTCACGCCGAAGGGGGGACGATAGAGCTTCATTCGTCGCCCCGTAAGTCGCTCCACAACATCGCGACCGAAAAACAACTCCTCGTAGTAGCGATGCGAGGTGTAGAGGGGCGAAAGGGGGCTGTGGTGCAGCGTGTGGTTTCCCACCGTATGCCCCTCATCCATCATGCGTTGCACCAGTTCGGGGTGCTGTCGTGCCTTATCGCCCACCACAAAGAAGGTCGCCTTGGCTTTGTAGCGGTGCAACAACGCCAACAGGCGCGGTGTCATCTCCTCGTCCGGGCCGTCGTCGAAGGTCAAAGCCACCTTGCGCTCCTCCCCTCGGGCTTCACACAACGCCTTGAGATAGACCCCGCTCCGAATCGAAGCCGAGGCCCACACCAGCGCACCCGCAACGCCCAACACCAACAACGTCACTACCCAAGCCATTGCAAAAGAATCACGGTCGGGTCGCTGCCCATACATTTATTATATAGAAGAACCTCCTTCGCGCCCGCCTCGATCTGTCGCACGGCCTCCACAAACCGCGCAGCCGTCAGGGTCGGATAGTAGGGTACGGCCTCCGCCTCGCAGCCCAGCACCACCCCGTCGGGCGACAGGGCGTAGCGACTGCGCAGCTCCTCCTCTGCAAGCTCCTCGCTTAAAAAGTCGAGCTTCACCACGCGGGCCACACTCTCCGCTTCGCGCACGGCGGTCAGGGTCATAAAGGCCGCGCCCTCCCCCTTCGGGTGGCGACGCCACCACCCCATGCGCTCCGCGATGCGCTCCAACGAGGGGGTCAGCTCGTCAAAAGCCCCCAACAACACCCTGTGTGATGCCCCCTCCGCAAGGCGCATCAGGCCGTCGAGCAGGGCATCCTCAAAGCTGTGACCCCGATTGACGTAGGTCATGTTGTAGCTGTGGTTATGGCCCAGGAGGGCGATTTGGCCCCCCACGGTGTTGAAGGTCGATTGGATGAAGGGGGTCGGGTTGAGCAGCTGCTCCTGCTCTGCAATCAGATTCCGCAGAAACTTCTCGCTATCGGCCAGGCAGCCCCATCCGGTGGCGGTGAGGATGGCATCCACCCGCTCAATCTCCGCCACACCGCCCAGCGACTCGACGGCCGTCGATACGGCCATCTTCACCACGCGGCTCATTCGGCGGCGCAGTCCGGCATCGGGAATCAGCTCCTTCAGGTCGCTCTGCACCTCGTTGTGGGTGCAACATTTTCCGACAAAACACTCCATAACCCTACTTCGTAAAGAGTACGGCGGAACAGTTTCCGCCAAAGCCAAACGAATTGCTCAACACGGTGCGAATCGCACACCCCTCGCGGTGGTGCTGCACGGGGCGCAGGCCATGCTCCGCAATCGGCTCCCGAAAGCGGAGGTTGGCATAGACCACCCCGCGGGCAATCGCCAACGACGAGAAGACCGCCTCGATACCGCCTGCAGCGGCCAACGCATGGCCCGTAAAGCCCTTCGTGGAGCTAAACAACGGCATCCGTTCGCCAAACAGGCGGCACATGGCACGCCCCTCCGAGAGGTCGTTGTTGCCCGTACCCGTGCCGTGTACGTTGATATAATCCACCTCCGACGGCGTTACACCGCCCGCCTGCAAGGCCTCCTGCATCGCCCGAAAGGCACCCTCACCCTCCTCCGACGAGGCGGTTTGGTGGTGGGCATCGTTGCTGTTGGCCGCCCCCGCCACATAGCAATAGGGCGCACGCGAAAGCTCCCCTTCGCGCTGCAACACCAGGTAGCCGGCCCCCTCGCCGAGGTTCAATCCCCGACGCGAGGCATCGAAGGGGCGTGACAGCTCCTTATCGAGAATCATGAGCGACTGAAAGCCGTTGAGCGTGAAGGCCGAAAGGGCATCCGTACCCCCCACCACGACCGCATCGAGCAGCTTGTGGCGCAGGAGCTTCATACCCAGCAAAATGGCATTGGCCGACGACGAACAGGCGGTGCTGATGGTGGTGCGATAGCCCCGAATCCCGCAATGGGCGGCAATCAACTCGGTCGAGGCGGCACAATCGTGCATCCTCACATCACGCAGGCGGCCCTTGCCGTCGGCCTCCATAAAGGGGCGGAAGAAGTGTTCCGTAAGGTCCATGCCGCCCACCGAGGTAGCCGACACAAGCCCTACGCGCAACCCCTCCGGCAAGCGGGCATCGGCCATCGCCTCCCGCACGGCCAACAATCCCAGCAGGGCCGTGCGCGAGAGGTGTTCGCGGGGCGAAAGGTCGCACAACCGATGCAGCTCGTCGTTTGTGAGCTGCAACTCGCCCACGGGCAACCGATGGGCCGTTTCGAGGATGTGCGGCTCGGAGGAAATGCCCGTCTGCTCCGCAGCCAGAGCCGCGAAGTTCCGCTCCACCCCCACACCGAGGGCCGACACGACACCCAATCCGCTGACGGCAATACGCATCTTCGGGGGACTATTTACGATGTTGCATCACATACTCGGCCAACGTCTTGACCGAATAGAAGACGGGCTTGGCCTCGGCCGTATTGGCCAGGCGCACGCCGTAATTCTTCTCCAGAATCAGGATAATCTCCAGCGCATCAATCGAGTCCAACCCCAGGCCGTCGCCGAACAGGGGGGCCTCGGCATCAATATCTTCGGGGGTGATATCCTCCAGGTTCAACTCCTCAATCAGATGATTCTTAAGCTCCAAAATCAGTGCTTCCATACTTTTTCGTCTATTTAAGTTCGAATGTTTCGTTATTTGGTTTCCAACAATTTCAGCTCCACCTGCCACCGCTCGTCGAGCTTCTCGGCACAACCCGTGATGACGGCACGCGCACGCCCCGTCTCGAGCAACATACGGGCGTAGCACTCGGCCACAACAGCCCCCTCGCGCTCTATAAAGAACGTATTATCGCCCTGAATCTTATGCCGGATGCAGATTTCGCCCGTCGCCACATTGGGCAGCGTATAGACAAACACGGCCGGCGAAGTACCCTCTGCGGGGTGCGTATCGACCAAAAGCTGGTGTTCGCGGTCCGCCTCGAACGACGAGGAGCGGTTGGCCAACACCACGGCCACCTCGGTCGGGAAGTAGTGCGGCTGCAACGCACGACCCTGCAAGAGCCGCTCGACGGCAACATACAGCCCCTTCGCCAGGTCGCTCATCTTGTAAAACTTCATATTCTTCTCCCCCAGCGCGTGGTACTCGGCACGAATAAACTCGGCAAACGGCAGTTCGCTTTGGGGCAGGGTGTAGGAGGCCGTCTCGCGCACCTCCACCGTCGGGCGCAGGGGTTGCTCCTCGGTGCGCTCCATCGACAACACCACAGCGGCATTGCAACCACCAAAGCCCGAGGCGGTCTTGACCGCTACGCGCTTTTCGAGGGGTTGTGCCTCGCGGCTCACCTGCAAGGGGCAGGGAACACCCAACGAGGAAAAGCCCATCGTACCGGCGGCCACACCGCGGCGCAGGGCATCGGCCGTCAGAATCGTCTCCACGACACCGGAGGCACCGAGCGTATGGCCGATGTAGCCCTTCAGGCTGTTGGTCGGGGTTTGGTCCAGACCGGCCAGATAGAGGGCCTTCGACTCCATCTCGTCGTTGTAGAGCGTAGCCGTGCCGTGCGTATTGACCAACCCCACGGCCTCGGCCTCCAAACCGGCCTCCTCCAGCGCGGCCGTGATGGCATAGTAGAGGCCATCGCCCGTGCGCGAGGGACCGGAGATGTGGTTGGCATCGTTCGTCACCGCACCGCCATCGAAGCGAACCGGCTCGCCGTCGGCCAACTTCTCGTCGGTGGTCAGCAGCAGGGCCGCCACCGCCTCGCCCAACGTCAGCCCGTCGCGGGCCGCATCGTAGGGACGGCACGGGGCATCGCTCACCGACTTAAACGAGGCAAAGCCCGAAGCGATGAACTCGCCCACCAGGTCGGCACCCACCACCAACGCATGGCGGCAGACCCCCTCCTTCATCAGGCGACGGGCCACAATGAGGGCCGAAAGTCCCGAGATGCAGGCATTCGAGATGACAATCGGGGCGCGTACAGCCCCCAAAAGCTCCTGTACCCGCTCGGCCGAGTGGTAGAGAAAGGCCTCCTCCGGAATCTCGTTTTTCACCCCACGCAAGGCCTCGATATTGCCCTTCGTAGTCGAAAGAATCACCTGCAATGAGCCATCCTCGCCATCGAGGCGGGCCTGCTGCAAGACCTCCTCGGCCGCACGGACCACCAGCGACACAAAGCGGCTCTCGCCCGCCAGCGGCAGCGACTCATCCTTCAGTCGTCCGAGGGGCATCTGCAACGCGGCATCGGGGCGCAACCCCGTCTCGTAGGCATAGAGTGCCTTGAGGGTCTGCTCCCGATTGCCCAGCGCGGTCTGCATCGCGGCAGGGCCTAAATAGATTGATTTTATTTCGTCAGCCATCGCTCTTTCCATGTTTCGTAAAACGCAGGCGTATTGAGCATCAAATCGCCCGCCTCATCGACAAAGACCTGCACCGAAGAGCCGAGGGCGGCAATCTCGCCATCCTTGTCGCGCCGGACGATGTAGTCGAAGCGGAGCTTGGCCGCCTCGTCGCGCAGGTAGCGAACCTCGATGGTGGCCGTCTCGTTCAGGGCCAGCGGGCGCAGGTAGTGGAGCTTCAAATCGACAATCGGGGCGGTGTAGCCCGCCTCGTAGATGTCGAGGTAGCCCAACCCCGGGTACTTGCGACCGAAGGCCTCGCGCCCATCCTCAAAGTAGCGCACATACTCGCCATGCCAGACGATGCGCATCGAGTCCACCTCGCTGAAACGCACCTGTATCGGAGCCGTAGCCGTCAGGGCCGGCTCCTCCATCTTATGTCGTCCGAAGGATTTCATTGTTCCAAAAATATCTTCATGCGTGTCGTTGCAATCAACTCCTCACCGCTCCGCACCTCGGCCTCAATCAGGCTCACCTGAAAGACCTCCTGCAAGACCCGAATCGAGGTCGTAAGTCGCTCCCCCACCTCGGGCAGCCGCTCCAGGCGAAAGTGGTTCACCGAGCCGATGTAGCCGATGGGGACCCGTTCACCCTTCTGGCGGAAGAGATAACCGATGCGGGCTGCAGCCGACTGGGCCACATGCTCCACAAGGCCGCACTCGGTCATCCGCCCCTCCTCGACAAAGAGGTTCTCGGGCCGAATCTCCAGCGTGGTGGTCGAGACCCCCTCCTCGATGCGCTCCAACCGATCGACCATCACAATCGGTCGGCGTTGCGGTATCAGCTCCTCGATGGTGTACATCCTGCCTACGGTGCTTAACGACGTTTGCAAATCATAATCGAGTGGCCCATGCCCAACCCGTCAATCAGCTCCTCGACCTCTAAACCGGCCGCCTCAACGCAGCGACGCATATCCTCCGAGTGGTACATCTTGCTGTTGCCGTTGGCCATGGCCGTAAAATAGATGCTCGTCAGCGTCAGGCAGTACGAGGCGGTCTCGAATCGCTGGCGGTCCCAGAAGGTCTCCATGATGTAGAGGCGCGAATCGTCGTCCATCGAGGCGGCGGCACGACGGCAGATGCTCGTAATCTCGTTTTCGGAGAAGCAGTCGAGGAATTGGCTCATCCAAATCACATCGAAGGCGGGCGTGGGGAAGGCGGTCTGCTCGTCCAACAGATTGCCGTCGTAGCCGTGGATGCGCTCCGAACCCTCCTCGCCGGCCGTGGCCTTGCGCATCAGCTCCAACTGCTGCGGCAGGTCCATGATGGTCACCTCCACCTCCTTGTCGTGCTTCACGCACTGCATGGCCCAGCGACCCGTATTGCCACCCACGTCGAGCAATCGGCGCACCTTGCGCTTGCCCCCGAAGACCACCTGCAAGGCAGCCTCGAACGATTCGTCGGAGTAGAAGTGGTCGAAGCCGAACCAGCTCTTCTGCACCTCTGCGGGCAGGCTCGAAAGCCCCTCGTAGATGGTCGGCCAATCGCCAAAGACCTTCAGGCCGGCCGGACGCCCCTCCTTCAACGCCTCCTCCAGGTGGAAAAGGCCGAGGTAGTTCACATCGTGGTTAAAGTCGAGGTTGGCGCGAGCCATGCGGTCGTTCAAGAGGAACCAGCCCGCCTTCGAGAGGTAGTAGCAATCCTCACGGGTCAGCACCGTACCAATCGAGAGCGAGGCCTCCAAAAGCACCTTGGCGGCATAGGGCGAGAGGCCGCAATGCGTGGCAATCGCCTCCTCGGTAGGCCCCTCACGATGCTCCGCGAGGTAGGCCAGCACGCCAAACTTCAACATCAGGCGCGAAACCTGAAAGACCACGGGGGCAAAGGCAATCTCCTGGGCGCGATGCTGCGCTTCGAGGGCCGTCTGCTGCTCGTGGCCGTATATCTTTTCGAGTTGGGGGGTAAGTTTCATGGTTGGGTTCAATGTTTGTGGGTTGTCGCCACAGGGCGCAACCCGTTAGTCGTTCCAAAAATTGTAAAAGTTAAACCACTGTCGCGGATAACGCGCCAACAGCTCCTCCAGCGAGCGTACATAGGCCTCCATGAGCGACTCGCTTCGACGGCACTCCTCGGGCGGCACCTCGGTAAAGAGGAAGCGGTAGCGACGTCCCTTTTCGCGCATGGCGTAGTAGAAGACCACCGGCACACGGCACTTCGAGGCGATGCGGAACGGGCCGCTCGGAAAGCCGGCACGGCCACCCAGAAAGTCGAACTCCACGGCCGTTTTGCGATCCAGGTAGCGGTCGCCGTTGAAGCAGGCATACTCGCCGCGGTCGAGGGCGAATTTAATCTCCAGCATCGCCTCCAACGATCCCTGATTCACGGGGATAATCTTGTAGTCGCCTGCCTGTCCGTTCGCGCGCAGCACCTCCTTAATCGCCTCATGCTCGGCATCGAACATCACGATGTTGATTTTCTTGCCGTATTTACCAAAAAAGCCGGCTCCGGCCTCCCAGCACCCCACATGGGCGCCGACAAGGACCGTTCCCGACTCCGCATTGATGATTTCGAGGAAGCGTTCATAGTTGTCGAAGAGGAAGTGATAGCGGTCGTGCATACCCGCCCGAAGGGCGATGCGGTCGATGAGCGTCTGACCGAAAAGATAGTAGTGGGCATACAGCTCCCACACCGAGCGCAGGCGGCCCAGCTGTCGTCGTTGGCGGTTGTATCGCCAGATGGCGGCCGTCGCCTTCGGGGCAAAGGGGATGAAGTAGATGGCTACCAACGCCAGCAGCGCATAGGCTCCACGCACCCCCAGGAGGCGAATCGTATGGACGAAGAAGAGGTAGCCGAAGCGACCTCCCCTCGATTTCCCACTCCACTTCTTCTCGTTCGATTGGCTCATCGGATGCGCTTAAGCATTCATCTTCTTTTCGAGCAGCGCGTAGAAATCCGCGAAGGTCTTGACACCGACAAAGTCGGGGCCTACGAGCGTCACACCAAAGTTCTGCTCCACCAGCACCACGACATCTACCAAATCCAGGCTGTCCAAACCGAGCGTCTCTTTGAGCAACGCATCGGGCGTAATGGCCGACTCCTCGACCTCAAACTCTTCGGCAAGGACAACCTTGGCCTTCTCCATAATCTCTTCCGTAGTCATTTTTTTGAATTGGGGTTTTTGTTTATGATTTGATTAGTCTATTTTGCGAATAATGAGTGTCGAATTCGTACCGCCAAAGCCAAACGAATTGCTCAGGAACGTATCGAACGAGCAATCGACCCTTCGGGCGGGGATGTTGAGCTGCGACGAGGCCTCGTCCCCTTGCTCGAAGTTCAGGTTGGGCGCAATGAAGCCCCCCTGCATCATCAGCATCGAGTAAATCACCTCACTCGCACCGGCCATCCACATCTCGTGGCCCGTCTGCGACTTGGTCGAGGTGACGTAGGGTTTGTGCGCCCCGAAGACCTCGGCAATGGCGCGCGCCTCGTTTTGGTCCCCCAGCGGGGTCGAGGTGGCGTGGGCATTGACATAGGCAATCTCCTCGGGGGCGATGCCGGCATCGCGCAGGGCCATCTCCAGCGAGCGTTTCGGGCCATCGACATTCGGCACCGAGATATGCTCGCCGTTGGATGAGAAGCCGTAGCCAATCACCTCGGCCAGAATCGTTGCACCGCGCTTCACGGCCGACTCGTAGCTCTCCAGCACCAGCGTAGCGGCTCCACCGCTCGGCACCAGACCGTCGCGGCTCTTATCAAAGGGGCGCGAAGCCTTCGTCGGGTCATCCTCCCGAATCGAGAAGGCCGACAGGGCATCGAAGTTGCCCACCGAGTAGCGGTTCACCTCCTCGGCACCGCCACACACGACACACTCCTGCAACCCCTGCTTAATCAGCAGATAGGCCATGCCGATTGCGTGCGAACCGCTGGCACAGGCCCCCGAGATGGTGAAATTGACACCGCGCAGGTTGAAAATCGTCGAGAGGTTCATCGTGATGGTCGAGTTCATCGACTGGAAGATGTTGCCCGAGCCGACCAGCGCGGTATTGCGCTTCTCGCGGATGATATCGACCCCCGTAATCACCGGCTCGGCACTGCTGTCGTTGCCGTAGAGGATGCCCACTTCGTGTTCGGCCAGAAACTTTTCGTCGATGCCCGCCTCGGCAAAGGCCTCCAGCGTGGCCATGTAAGCATACTGACCCTGCTCGGGCAGGCAGAGGCGTTGGCGGCGATCCAGCTTCCCCTTCAGTTCGGGTTTCGGGATGATGCCGGTCAAGGCCGAGCGATAGCCCATCTCCTTGCGCACGGGGTCGATACCGATGCCCGAACGCCCCTCGAAGAGGGCCTGCCGCACCTCCTGCTTATTCACACCCAGGCACGACCAGATGCCCATGCCCGTAATCACTACTCTGTTGCTCATATCTTGTTCTTCGTTTTATCAGGTATAAAGGCCACCGTTAATCGAAATCACCTCGCCCGTGATGTAGGCTGCCCCCTCCGAGCAGAGGAAGGCCACAAGCGAAGCCACCTCGTCGGCCTCACCGAATCGACCGGCCGGAATCTGCTTTTTGAGCGTTGCCTCGTCCAGGTCGGCCGTCATATCGCTGCGGATAAAGCCCGGAGCCACGGCATTGACCGTGACCCGCTTCTTAGCCACCTCCTGCGCCAGGGCCTTCGTGGCGGCAATCAAACCGCCCTTGGCGGCCGAATAGTTCGTCTGGCCGGGAAGCCCTTTGATGCCCGAGAGCGAGACCACATTGACGATGCGCCCCCACTTCTTCAGCAGCATCCCCTTCAGCAGGGGCTGGGTCACGTTGTAGAATCCGTCGAGCGAGATGCTCAACACGCGGTGCCAATCCTCGGCGGGCATCCACATCATCAAGTTGTCCTTGCGGATGCCGGCATTGTTCACCAACACCGAGACGGCCTCCCCCTCATGGCGGCTCTGCCAATCGTTCAAGGCGCGGTTCACGGCCTCCGCATCGGCCACATCGAAACGCAGCAACTCACCCTCCGAGCCGGCCTCGCGTACCAGGCGCAGGGTCTCGGCGGCGGCCTCGTCGTTCGACGAGTAGTTAATGAGCAGGCGATAGCCCGCCTCGGCCAACTTCACAGCAATCGCACGACCGATGCCGCGGCTGGCACCCGTCACGAGGGCATATTTCGTCATCTGTTCCATCCTTTAAGCGGGCATTTCGTTTTTCAGCAGGGTCATGAGTCGCTCAATCTCCTCGTATTTCGGGGTATCCTCCACGAAGGCGGGGACGAGTGCGCGCACACGCACATACAGGTCGCGCGTCGCGGGGGCCAACGCCTCGTCGATCTTCAGGCAATCGACCGCCTGCACCAAGGCCATGAGGTGGATGGCCATCACCTGGAAGCTATTCTCCACCACGCGGGCGCAAATCAGGGCCGAGTTGGTACCCATGCTCACCACATCCTGGTTGTCGTTGTTGTTCGGAATCGAGTGGACATACATCGGGTTCGACAGCGTCTGACACTCGGCCGTGGTCGAGGTGGCGGTAAACTGCGAGGCCTGCAAGCCGTAGTTCAACCCCAACACACCGAGGTTCACAAAGGGAGGCAGGATGCCGTTGATGCGGTCGTGGAAGAGGTAGTTCATCTGACGCTCCATGAGCATCGTGAGCTTCGTAAGGGCAATCTTCAGTTTGTCCATCTCGAACGAAACGTAGTCGCCGTGAAAGTTGCCGCCATGAATCACCGTGCGATTCACGGGGTCCACCACCGGATTGTCGTCCACCGAGTTCAGCTCGCCCACCAGCACCCGCTCGGCACTCTTCAGCTCGTCCCACACGGGGCCTAAAATCTGCGGAATGCAACGCAGCGAGTAGTAGGGCTGCACCTTATGCTCGAAGACCGCCTCCGAGTGGGCGCGATAAAGCTCCTCCTCGCGGCTCAAGAGGCGACGGCTGCCGGCGGCAATCTCGCGCATACGCGCGGCCACCTGTTGCTGTCCCTCGTGGTGTTTCAGGCCGTTCAGCACCTCCGACATCAAATCGTCGTAGGAGCTGGCAATCTCGTTCATCAGGACCGAGGCCGTCAGGCTCCAAGCCATCAGGTGGCGGGCCGCCAGGAGGTTCTTCAGGCCCAGACCCGTCATCACGGCCGTACCGTTCGTCACGGCCAACCCCTCGCGAAGGTACATCGAAAGGGGCTTCAACCCCTCTTGGGCGAAGACCTCCTGCGTCTTGCACTTCGCACCGCGGTAGAAGACCTCCCCCTCGCCGATGAGCGCGAGGGCAATGTGCGAGAGCTGCACCAAATCACCGCTGGCACCCACGCTGCCATGCTCCGGCACAACGGGGTAAATCTCGCGGTTCAGCAGCTCGACCAAAAGGTCGATAACCTCCACATGCACACCCGAGCGGGCCTGCACGAAGGTCATCAGGCGGGCCAGCATGGCACCGCGCACCGCCTCGATGGGGAGCGGCTGACCGGCACCGGTCGAGTGGCTGCGGATGATGTTGTATTGCAGTTGGGTCAGCTTATCCTCCTCGATGCGCCATTGGGCCATCGGGCCGAAGCCGGTATTGATGCCGTAAATCACCTTCTCACGGGCGAACTCGTCCAGGAAGTCATGACAAGCCATCACCTCACGACGCACCTCATCGGCAATGGCAATCTTCTCGCGGTTGATGACAATCTGTTCAACCTCATCGAGTGTAAGGGTTTTTGCAACGAGAATCATTCCCAAAATGGATGTTTAACTTTTTTATACTCAAAATAGGTTACAAAAGTACAATATAAATCCCTTTTCGACAAACTTTTCGGCCATTTTATACCATTAAAATACGCGCGGGCGAGAAAAAAGAGCAAAGAGGAAAGAGCAAAGAGCAAAGAGCAAAGAGGAGAGAGCAAAGAGCAAAGAGGAGAGAGCAAAGAGCAAAGAGGAGAGAGCAAAGAGCAAAGAGGAAAGAGCAAAGAGGAAAGAGAGATAAAGTTCCTTAAGGGGGCTTAAAGTTTCTTAAGGGAATCCCTTTAGCCGCCCTTAGCAACCCTTAAAAACCCCTTTCCTGCCCTTCTCGCCCTTATCGCCTTTCTCGCCTTTTCTCGCCCCCTCCTCCGCGCCACAAAACAAAAAAAATTGCCACCCCAAACGGGATGGCAACCATAGGCTTACGAATTGTAAGTCAGCTTACTCGGCCGGCGTCTCCTCCACGACCTCAACCGGAATCTCGGCCTGCGGGATAGCCGTCTCGGCCTCCAGCACGCGCTCCTGCAGGGCAGCAGCATCCTTCGAAATCGAGCTGTTCGACTCGGCTACGCGGCCGCTGTCCATGGCGGTCGTAGCCACCAGGCTCAACACCAGGATAGCCACAGCCATCGTCCAAGTGAACTTCTCCAAAAAGTTCGTCGTCTCGCGCACGCCCATCACCTGGTTCGATGCGCCGAAGTTGGCGGCCATGCCGCTTTTAGGGCTCTGAACCAATACGGCCAGGATAATCAAAACGCTGGCAATCAGAATCAGAACAATGCAAATCGTGTATAACATATCGTTAAGTTTTTAATTTATTGTTTCTCGATTTTCGCAATTAACTCGGCAAAGTAAATACTTTTTTCGGGATTTAGCAAACTTAATTTGCGATAAATTGATTTTGCCTCCTCTCGAAGCCCCTGAGCAAGATAGATTTCGGCCAGCTCCTCGCTCACCAACTCCTCCTCGTCCGAGAGGTCGGCTTCGAGCTTCAGCTCCCCCTCCGGCTCCCCCTCCTCGGCCACGATGCGCAGCTCCTCGGTGAGCAGGAATTTATCAATCACATCGTCCGTCGTGAGGTACATCAACGCCGCGGCATCGTAGGCCGCATCGCCCGTCTTACTCTCGGAACGCCAGGGGGTTACAAGGCTTGCCGAGGGGTGCATCGCAACGCCCCGCTTGGCCGCCTCGCACTGCAACGGACGATACCACGGAAAGGCCGCGAAGAGCTTCGAGAAGGCCTCATCGGAGAGCATCCCGACCCGTCGCGGGTCGGCAAAAAGTTCGTTCAGTTCGGCCATCGTTTACCAATTTGAAGCCGACTCCATAAAGATATCGGTCACCAACTTATCGACAATTTCGGGAATCAACGTACCCTCCACCTCCGTGAGGAGCTGCGTCGAGTCATAATCCTCGTAGGCCGTGAAGGTCTTATTGAAGGACATCGTCTCGTCAATGGCGTTCGTAAAGCGCACCTTGACGGTGATGGTCAGGCGGTTTAACAGCGCGTAGTCGTCCGACGAGACGGACGAGGTGGTCGAGGTGTAGTTCGTAATCTCACCCTCGAAGGCGAAGTCGCCCCCCTCCTCCACCTGTTGCAGGCGCGTGCGGCGCGAGAAGATATCGACCAGGGCATCCGTCAGGGTCGAGGAGAGGATGGGGGAAACCATCGTGGCGTTATTCGGGAAATAGGCCACCGAGAAGGTCTTGGCATCGGGCGGAATCGACGCACCCGAGAGCGAATATTTGATGGCCACGCCGCAGCTCGTCAGCAGCACGGCGGCCGCCACAAAGGCAATGATGCGTTTCAACATAGCGTTATTCTTCTATTCCTAACTCTTTGATTTTACGATACAGCGTGCGCTCCGACATGAAGAGGTCGGCTGCCGCCTCCTTGCGACGGCCGTTGTTGCGGCGCAGGGCGCGCAAAATCTGCTCACGCTGCACATCGGCTTTGGTCCGCTCGCGCGGCTCCTCCTCCACCTCCTCGGTCTCGGCAAAGCCCTCCTCCACCGGCTCTTCGTAGCGCGGCATCACGCTCGGTAGCAGGGCCTTCACATCGCGCGCAGGCTCCATGGGCTGACCGCCGGCACGCTGCATCAGCTCGGCCACCATCCGCTTCAGGTCGCCAATCTCGGCCCGCATATCGAAGAGCAGTTTATAGAGCAGTTCGCGTTCGTTCGAGAAGTCGTTGCCGCCCCCACCCGTACGCATCGTGGTCGGATGGGAGGTGTTCACATCGGGCAGGTATTTCGCCAGCACCTCGGCCGAGATGGTGCGCACCGGCTCGATAGCCGAAATCTGCTCGGCCACATTCTTCAGCTGGCGGATGTTGCCCCGCCAATAGTAGTTCATCAGCAGCTCCCGCGCCGAGTCGTCCAAGACGATGGCCGGCATGCGATACTGCACCGCAACATCCGAGGCGAACTTACGGAACAGGAGCGGAATATCGCGCTTTCGCTCACGCAGGGCCGGTACGGCAATCGGCACCGTGGCCAGGCGGTAGAACAGATCCTCGCGAAAACGCCCCTCCTGAATCGCCTGTTGCAGGTGGACATTCGTCGCCGCCACCACGCGCACGTTGGTCTTCTGCACCTTCGATGAGCCGACGCGGATAAACTCGCCCGACTGCAAGACACGCAGCAGGCGCGCCTGGGTCGGCAGAGGCAGCTCGGCCACCTCGTCCAGGAAGATCGTACCCCCATCGGCCTCCTCAAAGTAGCCCTTGCGGCTATCGACCGCACCGGTGAAGGCCCCCTTCTCGTGGCCGAACAGCTCCGAGTCGATGGTCCCCTCGGGGATGGCCGCACAGTTCACGGCGATGTATTTGTTGTGCTTGCGGGCCGAATAGGCGTGGATGACCTGCGGAAAAAACTCCTTACCCACACCGCTCTCGCCCGTCACAAGGACCGTAAGGTCGGTCGGGGCAACACGCAGAGCCACCTCCAAGGCCCGATCGAGCAGCTCGGAGGTACCAATGATGCCGAAGCGTTGTTTGACTGTGGTGATTTCCGTCATGTGTCCTCTTTTAATCGTTCAATTCGCCATAGGGTTCGCCCTGGTCGGCCGTCTCGATGAGGGGTTCGTAGAACTCCATCGAGGCCTCATCGGCCGCCTCCGAAGCCTCGTTGTAGAGGCCGAAACCGATGGCCAACAGCGCAATCACACCCGCTGCGATGGCCACCCACATAAAGTAGTCGGGCTTTTTCTTCGGCTGCGCGGGTTTGCGGTGGCGGTGCGGACGGGAGGGGTGCGAGGGGTTGCGACGACGCTCAACGGGGCGCTCCTCGCTCCGTAGCAGCTCCTCCTCGGCAATCTCCACCACATCCTCATCCTCCTCCGACGGCTCCTCCGCGGCCTCTTCCGACCAGACAGGTTGCTGCGGCTCGACGGGATGCGGCTCGACCACATCGACACTTTTCGGCTCGGCATGGCGCGGCTCGGGGCGCACCTTCTCAATCAGGTCGGGGATGATCTCCACCGGAGCCTCCGGCACCACGCTCAGGCGCGGATGGTACTCGAAGAGGATCGTCCCCTGCCGACCCGGGTAGAATTCGCCAAAGTCGGAGAGGTAGAAACGCTCCCCCGCCTCGACGGCATGGCGCACCTCATAGACCAGGCGGTCTATCTCGCCACGGGCGGCCACCTCCGACATGCCGCTCGCCACCAGAAGGCTCTGCAACACCCCGTCGTCACGGCGCAAAAGCTCCGAAAAGACGACCGTGCGCGGCTCCTGCTTCACCAGGAAGGCCCCCAACTGCGGAACAACAAGCCGTTTGTGGCTCTCCAAATATTGCTCTATGATGCGAATCAACATATTTACAATCTTTTCAGGGGTCAAAAATACCCTTTTTCGCGTAAAAAAACAAGATTCGCACACCTATTTTCAAAATAATGGGGCGAAGTGTTGCTTTTCTCGATTTTATTCGCCTAATTTGCATCGTCGTTTTTCGACAAATCCAATCGAGCTACTTTGGCAAAAAAATTTCCAATGTAATCGAGTTAGATTATTTTTTATCCAAAAACCCGCCCTTTTCGGATTATGAAAGACAAGTACATCGACCTGATTGAACAGACGTTCGATTTCCCGCAAGACGAGTTCTCGGTACAGGATGGCGAGCTGCAATTCTACGACATTCCTTTGATGGAGCTGATTAAGCAGTACGGCACGCCCCTTAAGATTACCTACCTGCCGAAAATCTCGCAACAAATCAACCGCGCCAAGCGTATGTTCAACGTGGCCATGGCCAAAGCCGACTACCGCGGTTCGTACAACTACTGCTACTGCACCAAGTCGAGCCACTTCTCGTTTGTGCTGGAGGAGGCGATGAAAAACGACATCCATCTGGAGACCTCGTCGGCCTACGACATCCACATCATCAAGGCCCTCTACGACGGGGGCATCCTCGACAAGGACCGCTACATCATCTGCAACGGCTTCAAGCGTCCGCAGTATGTGGAGGGCATTGCCGAGCTGCTGAACGAGGGGTTCGAGAATACGATTCCGGTTATCGACAACAAGGAGGAGATCGACCTCTTCGACGATGCCATCACCAAGAAGTGCAAGGTGGGCATCCGCATCGCCTGCGAGGAGGAGCCGAAGTTCGACTTCTACACCTCGCGCCTCGGCATCCGCTACAACGACATTGTCGATTTCTACAAGGCCAAGATTAAGTCGAACAAGAAGTTCCAACTCAAGATGTTGCACTTCTTCATCAACACCGGCATCCGCGACACGGCCTACTATTGGAACGAGCTGTCGAAGTGCATGAACGTCTATTGCGAGCTGAAGCAGATTTGCCCCGAGCTGGACAGCCTGAACATCGGCGGCGGCTTCCCCGTGAAGAACTCGCTCGACTTCAACTACGACTACGAGTACCTCACCGAGGAGATTATCGCCCAGATTAAGAACATCTGCCAGCGTAACGATGTCGAGGAGCCGAACATCTTCACCGAGTTTGGTTCGTTCACCGTCGGCGAGAGCGGCGCAGCCCTCTACTCGATTGTAAACCAGAAGCAGCAGAACGACCGCGAGAACTGGTATATGATCGACTCGTCGTTCATCACCACCCTGCCCGACACGTGGGGCATCAACCAGCGTTTCATCATGCTGCCCATCAACAACTGGGACAAGGAGTACCAGCGTGTCTTCCTCGGTGGTCTGACGTGCGATTCGGAGGACTTCTACAATGCCGAGGTGCATACCAACGCAATCTTCCTCCCCAAGCTCGAGAAGGGCAACACGCAGTATATCGGATTCTTCCACACGGGAGCCTACCAGGAGTCGCTGGGCGGCTTCGGTGGCATTCAGCACTGCCTGATTCCCGCCCCGAAGCATATCATCATCGACCGCGACAAGAGCGACAACGAGTACTACACCCGTCTCTTCGCCAAGGAGCAATCCTACCGCTCGATGCTACGCATCCTGGGTTATTAAATCGCTCGGCCTGCCCCACTTCGGCAGGCCGATTTTTTTAAGGGAGGGCCGGAGCGACAAATAAGGGCATCACCTTAAGAACCCTTAAGAACCCTTAAGAACCCTTAAGTATCTTTTTAAGCAACCTTACGCCCTCCTTACCTCCCCCTTCCCGCCCCTCCCACACTTTGAATTCCAATTTCTAAATTTTGAATTTTAATATTTCGTTCTCTTTTCGTATCTTTGGACGAAAATGTGCATACAAAATTTAGCGTAAGTTATGGCTACCATTAAATGTATCGGTATATTGACCTCGGGCGGTGATGCCCCGGGTATGAACGCGGCCATTCGTGCCGTGACGCGCAGCGCAATTTACCACGGATTCGAGGTGAAGGGCATCATGCGCGGGTACAAAGGATTGATTACGAATGAGATTGTATCGTTCGATTCGCACAGCGTTTCGAACATCATCCAGCTCGGTGGTACGATTCTCAAGACGGCCCGCTGTCGGGAGTTCACCACCCCCGAGGGGCGCAAGCTGGCCTACGAAAACATGAAGGCGGCCGGCATCGACGCGCTGGTGGTCATCGGTGGCGATGGCACGCTCACCGGTGCCAAGATTTTGGCCGAGGAGTTCGACGTGCCGATTATCGGTCTGCCGGGTACGATTGACCGCGACCTGGGCGGCACGGACCACACGATTGGTTACGATACGGCCCTCAACACGATTCTGGATGCCATTGACAAACTGCGCGATACGGCCTCGTCGCACGAGCGTCTGTTCTTTGTCGAGGTGATGGGCCACACGGCCGGCTACCTGGCCTTGTACAGCGCGTTGGCTTCGGGTTCGGAGGCGGCCATCATCCCCGAGATGGAGACCGAGGTGGACCAATTGGGCGAACTGATTAACCACGGTTTCCGCAAGAGCAAGAACTCGGCCATCGTGATTGTTGCCGAGAACCCCGAGACGGGCGGAGCAACGGCTCTGGCCGAGCGTGTGAAGAAAGAGTTTCCCGAATTTGATGCCCGCGTGACGATTCTGGGCCACATTCAGCGCGGCGGTTCCCCCTCGGCCCGCGACCGCATCCTCGCCTCGCGCATGGGCGATGCCGCCGTCGAGGCCCTCATGGAGGGGCAGCGCAACGTGATGATCGGCATCCAGAACGGCGAAATCACCTACGTTCCCATCGCCAAGGCCCTCCAGAAGCGCAAGCAGATTGTGCGTGAGCATCTCGAGCTGGTCAAGATTCTCTCGATTTAACTTTTTACGGACCGAAAAGATAACCCAAACCAAACAGATGAAACGTGTAATCGGCATTGGAAATGCCCTGACCGATATGCTGGTCAATCTGAAGACGGATGCCGTCCTCTCCCAATTTAAGTTGGCCAAAGGCTCGATGAGCCTTGTGGACACCACGCTGCAAACCGAAATCTCGAAGTCGGTAGCCGGACTCCCCTACTCGCTCTCGTTGGGCGGCTCGGCCGGCAACACGATTCGCGCCATGGCACGCCTCGGCACCGAGGTCGGCTTCATCGGCAAGGTGGGCGAAGATACGACGGGCGATTTCTACATCCAGGCCCTCAACAACCTCTCGATTGAGCCGGTCATCTTCCGTGGCACCGAGAAGTCGGGCAAATGCGTATCGTTGGTTTCGGCCGACGGCGAGCGCACGATGGTGACCCATCTGGGTGCCGCCCTGGAGCTGGAGGCCGAGGAGATTGAGCCGTCGATTTTCGAGGGTTACGACTGCCTCTATGTGGAGGGTTATCTGGTGCAAAATCACGCCCTGATTGAGAAGGCGGCAGCCACGGCCAAGCGGTGCGGTCTGAAGGTGGCCATCGACCTTGCCTCGTTCAACGTGGTGGCCGAGAATCTGGAGTTCCTGCGCCGTCTGGTGAAGGAGTATGTCGATATCGTCTTTGCCAACGAGGACGAGGCGAAGACCTTCACCTGCGAGGGGGAGCCGGTCAATGCCTTGCAGCAAATCTCCGAGATGTGTGAGCTGGCCGTGGTGAAGATTGGCACGAAGGGCGCACTCATCAAGCAGGGCGATGAGGTGGTCCATGTCGGCATCATGGCGGCCGCCAAGCGTGTCGATACGACGGGTGCGGGCGACTTCTATGCGGCCGGTTTCATGGCCGGTCTGTGCGAGGGGCTGACCCTGCGCCAATGCGGCACGATTGGTGCCATCACGGCCGGCAAGGTCATCGAGGTGGTCGGCACGACCTTCGGTGAGGAGGCCTGGGAGGAGATTTTCCGCCTCGTCAAACGCGTCAAGACCGAGAAGTACCTCTTCTAACCGAGAGGCATATATAAATAGAAAAGGTCGTCTATCGGACGACCTTTTCTATTTGTGCTACGATGCGTTCGGGCGTAATTGCCGTCAGGCATCGGTAATCTCCATATTTGCAGGGCTTGGCTCCGAAGACCGAGCAGGGGCGACAATCCATATCAGCTTGCAAGGCATGGTCGGGGCTGCATCCCCAGCCCAGGAAGCCGAGGTTGGGATGCGTGGCACCCCACACCGAGACGACGGGCGTAGCGACGAGCGAAGCCATGTGCATCGCCATCGAGTCCATCGACACGAGGCAGTCTTCGTGGCTCATCACCTCCATTTCCCCCGCAAAGCGCACCTTGCCGAAGAGGGCCGTCACGTTGGGATAGAGCCGCTCCATCTCCTCGGCAAAGAGCTGCTCGTTGCCCCCGCCGCCGTGGATAAAGACGCGGTCGTAGCGGGTGGCCAACAGCTCGACCAACCGACGGCTTTGCGCCTCGGGATAGGTCTTGCCGGGGTGGGCCGAGAAGGGGGCAAAGCCGACCCAAAGCCCCCGTTTCTCCCCCATCGGATTCTCCAAGCGGGGTTTCACGGGCGGGGTCGGGTCCTCAAACTGGAAGCCCAGGCGACGGAACGTGTCGCAATAGCGCACCACGCTGTGTTTGAGGGGCGGGAAGTCGCCCTTCACCTGTAAGGCGTGCTGCTTGTCGATGCGCCCCTTGCGGATGCGGGCCGAGCGAATGCCGTGCAGGGTCATCGAGAGGTCGAAGACGAGCGACCGCAACACATCGTGTACATCGGCCACGGCATCCACCCCTCTGCGTCGCGCCTCACGGGCCAGTCGCCAGATGCCGACGGCCGAGTGGTGCTCCTTCTTGACCTGCACCTCCAAAAAATCGACATCCAACCCTCGGAAGAAGGGTTTGAACATCGCTTGCGTGGCGACCGTGATTTTCAGTTCGGGGTAGGCTTCACGAAGTGCGCGAAGGGCGTGCGGCAACATCGCCACATCGCCCATCGCGGAGGTTCGAAACACCAGGAGGTGTTTGGGTATTTTGCTATTTCTTGCCATACAACACCGGATTGAGTGCCGGGTCGTTGTACATCTTCATCTGCTTGTAGGTCTTCATGTATTTGCGACCGGCCTCGATATCCTCGATCAGCTCCTCAATCGCACGCGACAAATCGACCTGTTGCGTCAGCAGCACATCGAGCTTCTTCTGACAGGCGGCACGATGCTCCTCGCTCACATCCTCGCGCTTCGTCTCAACGCCCATGTGGTAGATTTTGAGTGCCAGAATCGAGAGGCGGTCGATGGCCCAGGCGGGGGTCTCGGTGTTCAGACGGGCATCCTCCTGCACCGCCACATCCTTATACTTCTCGAGCATATAGGAATCGACATACTCGACCATATCCGTACGGTCCTGGTTCGACTTGTCGATGCGGCGTTTGATGGCCAACGCCTCCACGGGGTCAATCTCCGGATTGCGGATAATATCTTCAAGATGCCACTGCACCGTATCAATCCAATTCTTGTGGTAGAGCAATGCATCGAGCGAGCCGGCCTCATAGGGGTTCTCCATCGGATGGTCCACATCGTCCCAACGGTGATAATCGGCAATCACCTGTTCAAAGATTCGGTTAGCGTTTTCGGTAAACATTGTGTATGGTTTTTTAATTGTAATTTCCGTAAAAAAGGTTACCTTTGTACGTTATCATTCAACAAAGATAATGATTATTTCCAAAAAAGCAATCATTTTCGGCGGATTCTTGCTAATCAGCCTCATTGCGCTCCACCCGACGGGTGTGGCGCAAAGCCGCTCGACGCGCCAAACCCGCGAAGAGTATATCGAACGCTACAAGCACATCGCCATCGACCAGATGGAGCGTTACGGCATTCCGGCCTCGATTACCATGGCTCAGGGTATCCTCGAGTCGGACTCGGGCAACAGCCGCCTGTCGCTCTCGTCGAACAACCACTTCGGCATCAAATGCAAGCGCGACTGGACGGGCGAGAAGGTCTATCACGACGACGACGAGAAGGGCGAATGTTTCCGTGCCTACCCCTCGGTCGAGGCCTCGTATGAGGACCATGCCGAGTTTCTCGACCGCCAGCCCCGCTACGACTCGCTCTTCCGCTACTCGTCGGACGACTACCGCAGCTGGGCGCGCGGACTGAAGGCCTGCGGCTATGCCACCGCCCCCGACTACGCCCAGCGGTTGGTCAAGATTATCGAGGAGTCGAAACTCTACCTGCTGGACCGTCCGAACGGCGACAGGCTCTACGCCCAACACCGCGACGAGCAGAAGAACCCCGACGAGTGGTTCACCTCGCAATCCAGCACCGTGGAGCATACCACCACCTCGGGCATCGACCCCGACAACTACCGCGTGACGCTCCACGCCCACGAGGGGTATGAGGTCTATCAGACCAACGGCGTGCATTACATCCTCGCGAAGGAGAACGACACGTTTGAAAACATCGCCTCGAAATTCCGCCTTTCGGCCCGCAACCTGCGTAAATTCAACGACATCCGTGAGCCGTCGGCCCGACCGATGACGCGCGAGGTGGTCTATATCGAGCGCAAGAAGAATCGCTATGAGGGGTCGCAAGCGCAACACATCTGCCGCGAGGGCGAGACGGCCTATGCCGTGGCACAGACCTACGGCGTGCGCCTCAAGCGCATCGAGAAGATGAACCGCCTGAAAAAGGGCGAAAGCCTGGTCGCAGGCCGCACCATTCGTATCAAATAACAACCTATCAATATGGAAAACACCCCCTTACGGGAGCAGATTTTGGAGCAGATTATCCGTAAATCCTCCCTCAAGCAGAAGGTCTTCGACAGCACCTTCTCGGCGATGAACCTACTGAAAGAGACCCTCTTGGAGGTGGCCTCGGAGTTGGACGATGCTCTCGAGGGCAAGCTCGACCGTCGTGTCCGCCTCGAATACCGCGACCGCGGCAAATACGAGGCGCAGTTGCAGGTGGCCAGCGACCTGCTGATTTTCCAGATGCACACCGACGTCTTTGTCTTTCCGAGCGACCACCCCGTATGGAAGAGCCGCGCGGTGAGCGAAGACCGCACCCGCGCCTACTGCGGTGTGATCAACATCTACAACTTCCTCTCCGACTCGTTCAAGCTGAACCGCAACGCCGACGAGGGCTACCTCATCGGCCGCATCTTCATCAACCGCGAGGGCCACTACTTTGTCGAGGGCAAGGAGCAACACTCGCTGCGTGCCGAGTCGTTTGGCGAAAAGGAGATTGAGCGCGACACGCTCATCCCGATTTTGGAGGATGCCGTACACTACTCGCTCGACTTCGACCCGCTGATGCCCCCCTACGAGGAGTTCAAGCGCGTGACGGTGGACCAATTCAACACCAAGATGGACAACTCGAAGTTCGTCACCGGCAAACGCATGGGCTACGACTTCGACATCAGCGACATCTAAAAAGCAGACCCGAATATGAAGAGATGGCTTATCCTGGTGGCGGTACTCCTGTGCGGTGTCGCCACGGCTCAAAACGAATATCGGGAGATTCTGCGACTTCGGCAGATGAACGAATCGGTGCGCGGCATCCGCTCGATGGCCGACGGGGAGCATTACACGGTCCTCGAAAAGGGCGATGTGCGTCGCTACCAATATGCCCTGAAGAACGAGGGGCGCAGCCTGCTGCCCGAGTCGGCCCGTCAGATTGAAATCACCGACTACCAGCTCTCGCCCGACGAGCAGCGGATACTCCTCGCCTCGGGCTATGCCCCCATCTATCGCCACTCCTACACCACCACCTACTACCTGGTGAGCGACGGGCGCATGGAGCAAATCATGCGCGAGGCGACCGCACCGCGCGATGCCCGCTTTACGCCCGACGGGCGACAAATCATCTACTCGGACCAGAATAACCTCTGGGTCTATGACCTCACTTCGCGCAAGAGCCGCGCCCTGACAACCGACGGCGCGTGGAACGAGATTATCAACGGCACGACCGACTGGGTCTATGAGGAGGAGTTCGGCAACACGACGGCCTATGCCGTATCGCCCGACAGCCGCGAGGTGGCCTTCCTGCGCTTCGACGAAAGCCGCGTAGAGGAGTTTCAGATGATGCGCTTCGACGGCAAGCTCTACAACGAGGCCTACTCGTTCAAATACCCCAAGGCGGGTGAGCCGAACTCGGTGGTCGAGTTGTGGGTGGCCGACCTGACGACGGGCCAAAAGCGCAAAATCGACACGGGCCGCGAGACGGACCAATACATCCCGCGCCTGGGCTATACGCCCGATGGTAGGCTGTGGTACTACCGCCTGAACCGTCGCCAAAACATCTTCGAGATGGTCGTTTGCGAACCTACGGGGGCGCAACATGTCGCCTACGAGGAGCGCGCCCGCCAATATGTCGAGCGGGTGGATGACAAGACCATCACGTTCCTCGACAAGAACCGCTTTATCGTCCGCCAGGAGAGCCACACGGGCTATATGCACCTCTATTTATATACGATTCGCGGCGGATTGCAAGGCCCCATCACGCGCGGCGAATGGGAGGTGACGGATGTGGTCGGCACGGACGGCAAGCGCGTATGGTACCTCTCGACCGAGTCGTCGCCCCTGCAACGCACCCTCTACAGCATCCGCCTCGATGGTTCGCAGAAACAGCAGCTCACCACCGAGCAGGGGTACTACACGATTGCGCCGAGCGCAGGGATGAAGTACTACATCTCGACCTTCTCGTCGGCTACGACCCCCAACCGCGTGGAGATTTCGACGGGCGAGGGGGAGAAGGTGCGCACGCTCTGCGAAAGCAAGGCCCTGAAGGAGGAGTTAAGCTACACGAAACGGCCCGTCAAGGAGTTCTTCACCTTCACGACCGAGCGGGGCGACGAGCTGAATGCCTATATCGTCAAGCCGGCCGACTTCGACCCGAGCAAAAGATACCCCGTCCTGATGACCCAATATTCGGGTCCCGGGTCGCAATCGGTGGCCGACCGCTGGTCGATGGATTGGGAGGATGCCCTCGTCGAGAAGGGCTACATCGTTGCCTGCGCAGATGGGCGCGGTACGGGCTTCCGGGGCGAGCAGTTCAAGAAGCTCACCTACGGCCGACTGGGCCAATTGGAGGTCGAGGACCAGCTCTCGTTTGCCAACTACCTGGCTGCACAGCCCTATGTGGACAGCGCGCGCATCGGCATCTACGGCTGGTCGTATGGCGGTTTCATGGCCTTGGGGTGCGCTCTGAAGGGGTTGGGGCTGTTTAAGATGGCGATTGCCGTGGCTCCGGTCACCTCGTGGCGATACTACGACACGATTTACACGGAGATTTACAACAACCTGCCCCAATACAATGCGGCCGGCTACGACGACAACTCGCCCATTAACTTTGCGCGGATGTTGGACGACAAGAAGACCCGCCTGCTGCTGATTCACGGCACGGCCGACGACAACGTCCACTTCCAAAACACGATTGAGATGAGCCGCGCGCTGAATCGTGCCGGCAAGCAGTACGACATGATGGTCTATCCCGACCAGAACCACTCGATGCTGCCCGACGACACGCTGAACGTGCGCCAAAAGATGATTGAATATACGTTGCAAAACCTGTAACAGACAGGTCGGCATAGGAGAAGAGGGTGTCCTAAACTTACAGGACACCCTCTACTCGTATCTTCTCTTCATAGAATTCGTAGGTAATGATGCCGAAATAGCCTTGTTAGACGGATTCCTCTCTATCTATTTTCGTAGCGATCTTCAGCCTTGCGCCAATCCATCACCCGCCACAAGTCATGCATGGCATCGCCACGACGGTTGCGGTAGTCGATGTAGTAGGCGTGTTCCCAGACATCGAGCGCAAGCAAGGGGGTCAGCCCGTGGCGCATCGGGAGGCCGGCATTGCGGGTCGAGAGAATCGACAGCTCCCCCTCGTCGTCCACCACCAGCCAGACCCACCCCGACCCGAAGAGGTTCACGGCCGCCTGATTCATCGCCTCACGCACCGCCTCGACCGAGCCGAATTGGTGGTTGATGGCCTCGAGCAACGCCCCCGAGGGTCGCTGGGCTGCATCGGGCGAGAGCTGGTCGAAATAAAATTCGTGGTTCCACACCTGGGCGGCATTGTTAAAGATTGCACGGTCGGAGTTCATGATGATATCCTCCAACGACTGCTCCTCGAAGGGGGTGTCGGCAATCAGCTGGTTGAGCTTCGTCACATAGCCCGCATAGTGTTTGTCGTGGTGGTAGCGGAGGGTCTCCGCCGACACTACGGGGGCGAGTGCATCGTAGGCATAGGGCAGCGGCTTCGGCTCGAAGCGCACTTTTGCTTGTACATTCATGGCCATAATCAGGGATATAAAAAGTAAGCGGATAAACATCGTGTTGCGGTTTTATGGCCCGATGTGCAAAAACAATGCCCAAAAAAGAAAAGAGGAAAGAGCAAAGAGCAAAGAGGAAAGAAAAGTGAAAACTGAAAACTGAAAACTGGAAAGTGAAAAGTGAAAAGTGAAAAGTGAAAGTTTAACGCCTTTAGCAACCTTTAGCAACCTTTAGCAACCTTTAGCAACCTTTAGTTGCCCTTATCGCCTTTTTCGCCCTTTACGCCTTTTCGCCTTTTCGTCTTTCTCGCCTTTTTCGCCCTTTCTCGCCCTTCCCCCTCCCCCAGCGACCGGTTTTTGATTTTAGAGGAGTAGATTTTGTCATGACGAAAGTTCGGCCTGGATGGGACATACTTAACGTATTTCCCATTCAGGCCGAACAAGGAAGGGCAAAATATGCCCTATAAAATCGAAAACCGATTCTAAAGGAGTGTCTCAAGAATCTGCACCGCATTCAACGCCGCCCCCTTGCGAATCTGGTCGCTTACACACCAGAAGCTCAAGCCGTTATCGCAGCTGATATCTTTGCGGATGCGGCCGACATAGACGGGGTCGCAACCGGCCAGGAAGAGGGGCATGGGATAGCGTTTCTCGGCGGGGCAATCCTCGACCACCACGCCCGGGGCGGCGGCAAAGGCGGCGCGGGCCTCCTCGACCGAGATGGGTCGCTCGGTCTCGAGCCAGATGCTCTCGGAGTGGGCGCGCATGACCGGCACACGCACACAGGTAGCCGATACGCGGATATCGGAGTGCATGATTTTGCGCGTCTCGTGGTACATCTTCATCTCCTCCTTCGTGTAGTCGTTCTCGGTGAAGACGTCGATGTGGGGAATCACGTTGTAGGCCAGCTGATAGGCGAACTTATTGACGGTCGGCTCCTCGCCACGCACCAGCTCACCGTGCTGGGCCTCCAGCTCGGCCATGCCCGTAGCACCTGCACCCGAAGCCGACTGGTAGGTCGAAACGTGGACGCGCGTGATGTGCGAAAGCTGCTCGATGGCATTCAGGGCCACCACCATCTGAATCGTCGTGCAGTTGGGGTTGGCGATGATGCGACGCGGGGCCTGCTTGGCATCGGCGGCATTCACTTCAGGCACCACCAGGGGGACATCCGCGTCCATACGGAAGGCCGACGAGTTGTCAATCATGATGGTACCATGCTTGGTGATGGTCTCGGCAAACTCCTTCGAGGTAGAGGCTCCGGCCGAGGTGAGGGCGAAGTCGATGCCCTTGAAGTCGTCGTTGTGTTGCAGGAGCTTCACGGTCAGCTCCTGACCGCGAAACATATAGGTCGTACCGGCACTGCGGGGCGAACCGAACAGCACCAACTCGTCAATCTCCAGGTTGCGGTTTTCGAGGATGCGCAGGAACTCCTGACCCACAGCACCCGAAACGCCTACAATAGCTAATTTCATCGTCTTTATCTAAATTATTATTCGGTCTTATTCAAAAAATTCATCTTCCGCCTGCTGCAACTCGGCACCGCTCTCCGGCTCCACCGACATCGGGCAATCGTAGTCGGGAATCATCGTGGGGCGCACGAATTGGTCCGAGCGGCTCACACCCAGCGACCCGTCGTCATAGACCCGCTTGAGGAAGTCGCCCACAATCGGGAGGGCCAATACGCTACCCTCACCGCGCGAGCGGAGGTGTACCTGCTGGTCCTCACCGCCGACCCATGCACCGGCCACGATGCGCGGAGCGACACACATGAACCAGGCATCGCGGTTCTCGTTCGAGGTACCCGTCTTACCGCCCAACTCCACATCGTGCAGGTCGAAACGCCAACGCAAACTACCTGCCGTACCGGCATCGACCACGCGCTTCAACATCTGCAACATGGTGTAGGCCGTGCGCTCGTTAATGGCATCCTGCGATTGGGGAATGAACGAGGCGATGAGGTTGCCGTGGCGGTCCTCGATACGCGTAACGAAGATGGCATCGTTATGCACACCCCCGTTGGCGAAGGTCGAGAAGGCACTCGCCAGCTCATAGACATTCGACTCGGAGGAGCCGACACAGAGGGCCGGCACGGGGTCGATGAAGCTGCGAATACCCATGTTGTGGATGAAGTCGGCCACCGCCTCCGGCTCCTTGGCCTGCTTCATGAGCCAGGCCGAGTAGTTGTTGCGGCTGAGGGCCAGACCCCACATCAGGGGGTGCAGCACACCGTCATACTCCACCTTGCCCGCCTCTTTGGGCGACCAGGCCTGACCGTTCGAGGTCTCAATCGTCACGGGCAGGTTCGGCACCATCGTGCAGGGGGTAAGGCCGAGGTGGTCGATGGCAAAGGTATAGACAAAGGGCTTGATGGTCGAGCCGATCTGACGCTTGCCCTGCTTGGCCATATCGTATTTGAAGTAGCGGAAGTTCGGGCCGCCCACATAGGCCTTCACGAAGCCCGTGCGGGGGTCTAACGCCACGAACGAGGCACGCATGATGCGCTTGTGGTGGAGAATCGAATCGCGCGGCGTGAGGAGCGTATCGCGCTCACCCTTGAAGGTAAAGACCTTCATCGAGCAGGGCTTGTCGAACGAAGCCTCAATCTCCCGCTCCGAGAATCCGGCCTGCTTCATCTCGCGGAAGCGGTCCGACTGGCGCACGGCACGACGGATGATGCGGTCGCGCTCCTCGGGTTCGGTATCGACAAAGAGGGTCTTGGTCCAACGATATTGGGCATCCATCTGGGGCTGGATGGTCGTCTCGAGCTGCTTCTGCACCGCCTGCTCGGCATAGCGTTGCATCTTGGAGTTGATGGTCGTGTAAATCTTCAGACCGTCGCGGTAGATGTTGTAGGGGGTTCCGTCGGCCTTCTCGTTTTTGTTGCACCAGCCGATGAGGGGGTTCTCCTCGTACTCCTTGAGGGCCTGCTCGTAGTCCCACTCGTTGTAGAATTGGTTGCGCTTGGGCTTGTGGGCCGTCATCGTGAGGCGCAACATCTCGCGGAAGTAGGTGGCCGTACCCTCGTTGTGGGAGATGGGCTTGTAGTTCAGCACGATCGGGAGGGCCGAAATCGAGTCGCACGCCTCGCGCGTCAAAGCCCCCGCCACACGCATACGCTGCAAGACAAGGTTGCGACGATTCAGCGCATTCTCGGGGTTGCGCACGGGCGAATAGCGGGTCGGGGCATTGACCACGCCCACCAGCATCGCGGCCTCCTGCACAGCCAGCTCGTGCGGCTCTTTGCCGAAGAAGGTCTGGGCGGCCGACTTGATGCCGTAGGCATTCGAGCCATACTCCACCGTATTGAGGTACATCGTGGCAATCTCCTCCTTCGTGTAGTTGTATTCGAGTTTGAGGGCCGTAATCCACTCCTTGAATTTGGCCATCACGAGCTTCGAGGTCTTGACAATCTTGCCGCGATTGCGCACCGTGTCACGCGGGAAGAGGTTCTTGGCCAGCTGCTGCGTGATGGTCGAACCGCCACCCTGCGACGAGCGTTGCAGCAGCACGGTCTTCACGGCCACACGCACCAACGAGGGGATGTCGATGCCCGAATGGTCGCGGTAGCGCACATCCTCGGTCGAGATGAGGGCAGCCACCACGGGCGGCACGTTGTAGCCGTCGAGGTAGATGTGGCGGGTCGAATCCTGCGGGAAGAGTTCGGCATACTGCACATAGGAGCGGTTCTGGATGAAGAAGGTCGAAAGCACCTTGCCATCCTCGGAGTAGATTTCGGTGGCGAGGTTCGATTTCGGGTTCTCCAACTCCTCGAAGGAGGGCATACGGCCGAAGGCTCCGACCGCCGCCAGGAGCATCATGACGACAACCATCACCACCGGCGCGAAGCACAGCAGCCAAATCCAGCGTATCGTTTTGGCACTCACGGTGCCTTTTTTTTGCGTTGCCATAGACTTTTTTAGCGATATAACGGAGCAAAGATAAGGATTATTTTCGAATTATCTGCGATAATTCTCGCTGCACACCAAACCAAGCGGCCGATAACGACCGGCGGCCGATGCCGACGAGCCGGTTTTCGGGCCGCAGGCGATGGTTTCAAATCGTAAGCCGCAAGGGGCGCAAAGGGGTCTTGCGAGGCCGGCAGAGGGGTTTCACGGAGCGCGGGAAGAGCTCTTTTTTGCATTTTTCAATTTTAATTTTTCGTTTTTCAGGCGAAAGGCCGTATCTTTGTAGGGTATGCGTTGGATGCGACACATAGCGTGGCTGGCCCTGTTGCTACTCTGTCTGGTGAACGGAAAGAGCGAGCAGCAGCCCCATTGGGTTGTCTGTGAGCAGATAGCCGGCAACGTGGAGCGCGAGGCGTTGCGGGTCGTCCTGCACGACTACTCCGACCTCGGCACGCTCCGCACCATCGAATCGACGAGCGGTTCGACCCGCACGCTCCGCATCCCGCACAAGCGGGGTACGCAACGTCACCTCACCTGGCTCTCGTTGCGCCCCTCGGCACCGACCTATGTCACCCCTTTATTCCATGGAGGGCATCACAGCCCCAAGACCGTCACCAGGCGACAAACCGCCACCGAGCTGTGCCGCTTGTGCCGGTTGATTATTTAGTGGTCTGAAACAGAAGCATTTTTCGCATTTTTCAGAGTCACAAAATAATCAAACCTTAAAAAACATGGATAAAAAAAGTATCTGCGAGGCGATGTACGCCTTGCCAAGCGGTGTAGTGGTGCGCCGCAAGCGAACGATTGGGATGCCGTTGCTGATTCTTGCAATCGGTATCGGTGTGGTGGCCATCAACTATGGCATGGATATAGAGGCTCAATCGGCCGATTTCAGCTCTTCGTTGCTGCTGATAGCCGGAGCGACGATCATCGTCGGGCTGTTGCTACTCCTCAGTCGGCTGTTCGACCGCGAGGGCTATCCGTGGCATACGCCCACCCGTCGCCCGTTGCGTTACGAGGAGCGGTTCTACCCCGTCGAGCTGCGCAACGAGGTGCAACGCATGGTCGATGAGGCGGCCTACCTACGGCTTGTAGCGGCCGACACGAAACGGACCTCGGGAATTGCCGTGGCCATCTATCGCTCGGAGGATAAGCGATTTGCCGCCATGCAGGCCTACGAATACATCGACTACGAATACCACCCCATCACGGGAATTCGTGCGATGGAGAAAAACGAATAGCCAACACGGAGGGCGTGGGGCCGAAGCGGTCCCACCCCTCCTAAACAACAAAGAGGATGTTTGAACTCAGTGGTGAACATATCGTCCTGGTAGGAGCCATTCTGCTCTTCGTGGCCGTGATGGCCGGCAAGGTGGCCTACCGCTTCGGTGCGCCTGCCCTGTTGCTCTTTTTGGGCGTGGGTATGCTCTTCGGCTTTAACTTCATCTCGTTCAACTCCCCCCAGCTGACCCAATTTATCGGCATGGTAGCCCTCTGCATCATCCTCTTTACGGGTGGTATGGATACCAATTTTCAGGAGATTCGCCCCATCATCGGCCCGGGATTGATGCTCTCGACCGTGGGGGTGGTGCTGACGGCCCTCGTCCTGGCCCTCTTCATCCACCTCATAGCCCCCGCCATCGGCTTTTCGATCAGTTTCCCGATGGCCCTGCTGCTGGCCGCCACCATCTCCTCGACCGACTCGGCCTCGGTCTTCTCGATTCTGCGCTCCAAGAAGCAGGGGCTGCGCGAAAAGCTCCGCCCGCTGCTCGAGCTGGAGAGTGGTTCGAACGACCCGATGGCCTACATGCTGACGATTCTGATGATTGGCATCCTATCGCACAGCGGGGCCGATATGGGCATCGGTTACAACCTGCTCTATGTAATCATCCAGCTCGTCATGGGTGCGCTGATGGGCTACCTCATAGGCCGTGCGGCCGTCTGGTCGATTAACCGCATCCGGCTGGAGAACACCTCCCTCTATTCGGTTCTGTTGCTGGCCTTTATCTTCTTCGCCTTTTCGTTCACCGACCTCGTACATGGCAACGGCTACCTGGCCGTCTATATCGCGGGTCTGGTGGTGGGCAACCACCGCATCACCAAGAAACGAACCCTCATGGTCTTTTTCGACGGCTTCACCTGGCTCATGCAGATTGTGATGTTCCTCATGCTGGGTCTCTTGGTCAATACGCGCGAGTTGGTGCAGCCCGAGGTGCTGCTGTTAGGCGGCCTGGTGGGTCTCTTTTTGATGCTTTTTGCCCGTCCTGTGGCGGTCTTCCTTTCGCTCATCCCCTTTCGGGAATTCTCGACCAAGGCACGATGGTACATCTCATGGGTGGGTCTGCGCGGTGCCGTGCCGATTCTTTTTGCCCTCTACCCCGTGCTGAAGGGGCTGCCCCATGCCGATTTGATGTTCAACGTGGTCTTCCTCTCGACGATTCTCTCGCTCATGATTCAGGGTACGACCGTGAGCGGCATGGCCAACCTCCTGGGCCTTTCGTTTACCGAGCGCGAGGCGTCGTTCAAGGTGAACATGGACGAGGAGATGAAATCGAGCCTCACGGAGGTCGAGGTGGGCGAGCAGATGCTCCGCTCGGGCAACACGCTGAAGGAGATTACGCTGCCCGAAAATACGCTTGTCATGATGATCTACCGCGACGGCGACTACTTCGTACCGCAGGGCAAGACGGAGCTTGTCGTAGGCGATAAACTGCTCGTCATCACCGACCGCAAGGAGGAGCTGGCCACCACCTACCGCGAGATGGGCATCGACGAGGTGATGAAGCACCACTAATAATCCCGAATCGCACCCCGCGCCATGAAACATCCGATTGCATCGACCCTCATTGCCTGGTACAACGAGCACGGTCGCCGACTGCCCTGGCGGCTCACGCGCGATGCCTACCACATCTGGCTCTCGGAGGTCATCCTCCAGCAAACCCGCGTACAGCAGGGGTTAGACTACTACCTGCGCTTCACGGAGCGTTTTCCGCGCATCGAGCTGCTGGCCGAGGCCTCGGAGGACGAGGTGCTGAAACTCTGGCAGGGGCTGGGCTACTACAGCCGCGCCCGCAACCTCCACGCCGCCGCACAACAGGTGGTGGAAGCCTACGGAGGTCGTTTCCCCGACACGTTTGAGGAGCTGCGCAAGCTGCGCGGTGTGGGCGACTATACGGCGGCCGCCATCGCCTCGATGGCCTTCGACAGACCCACGGCCGTTGTCGATGGCAATGTCTATCGCGTGCTGGGTCGTCTGTTCGACCTCGAAGTGGCGATTGATTCGGGCGAGGGGCGACGTACCTATGCCGCGCTGGCTGCGGAGTTACTCGATACGAAAGACCCCGCCACCTACAACCAGGCCATCATGGATTTCGGGGCTATGGTCTGCACGCCGCAAAGCCCCGACTGCGCGACGTGTCCCTTGCAGGGGCAATGCCAGGCCTTGGCGGCCGGCACCGTCGCACAACGCCCCGTCAAGCAGGGGCGCACCAAGCTCCGCGACCGCTACTTCCATTTCCTCCACCTGCAAGCTAACGGGCATACGCTCCTCCACCGACGCGAGGCGGGTGATATCTGGCAGGGGCTGTATGAATTTCCCCTCGTCGAGCTGACGGAGGCGGGCGACTTTGCCGCATTGAGCCGCTCGGAACGCTTCACGGAGTGGCTGGGCGGGCGCACCTTTCGGCTGTGCGAGAGCCTGCCGATGCCGCTTCATCAGCTTTCGCACCAACGACTGCACGCCACCTTCCACCGCATCGAAATCGAGTCGCTGCCCCCAATCGAGGGGATGCTCCCCATCCGCGAGGAGGAGCTGGGCGACTATGCCGTCTCGCGGTTGATGCAACGCTACCTGGAACGATGAACAAACAACTGCAAGCCTATATCGAGGGGGAGATTCTGCCCCGCTACGACCACTTCGACACGGCCCACCGCTGCGACCATGCCGAGCAGGTCATCCGCGAAAGTGTGCGCCTATCTGCGCTCCACGGGGCGCGTGAGGAGCTATCCTACACCATTGCCGCCTACCACGATACGGGGCTGGAGGCGGGACGGGAGAATCACCACCTCCGCTCGGGGGAGATTCTTCGGGCCGATGCACGGCTGCGGGAGTGGTTCACCGAGGAGGAGATTCGGCTCATGGCCGAGGCGGCCGAAGATCACCGCGCCTCGTCCGAACGTGCGCCACGCACACTCTATGGGCGCATTGTGGCCGAGGCCGACCGCACGATTGAGCCGATGACCATCCTGCGACGTACCATCCAATACGGCTTGACGCACTACCCCGCATTCGACCGCGAGGAGCATTATCGTCGCTTCCTCGACCACCTCCTGGAGAAATATGCCGAAGGGGGCTATCTGCGCCTCTGGATTCCCGACCCCGAGAAGGAGAGACGGCTCGCCGAGCTGCGCTCGCTGATTCGACAGCGGGACGAGCTGCGCGCCACCTTCGAGCGGCTCTTCAACGAAGAAACGGAGCGTTAAAAACGCTCCGCATCATCCTCTATTCCCTCTTGTTCGACCATCGTCCACACCTCTAACCGCCTTGCTTTGGGCGTTACGTTCTGCTTTACGACCAGCAGGTAGGAGTGGCGTATCTCGCGCCGCAGCTCTTCGTCCGTCATCGCCCCCTCGAATCGGAGCGAGTTCCAATGCTTCTTGTTGAAGTGGAAGGCCGCCTTAACCTGTTCGTACTTGTCGCGCAGGGCAATGGCTCGGTCGGGGTCGCACTTGACGACAAAACCAATCGGATTATCCAACCCCACGACCGCAAACATCCGCCCCGCCACCTTAAACACGAGGGTCACATCATCAAACGGAAACGACTCCTCGACCTCGGGCAGCGAAAGGCAAAATTCTCGAAAATCAACGATATCCATACTACAAATATAACCAAAAGTTTGTAAAAACTGCCAAAATAGGATTTACACCGCAACTCAATTTCACACCACTCCCCGCCCTGCGACCTGACGAGGGTAGGAAGCATCTGTTACATCCCCTCGCCTTGCGATGGGAATCAACCTTATTCAAATTGAGGGCTGCTTAAAGAGTAATTTGTCACGCTTTCAGCGGTCTTCGACAGCGGTAGATTCCAATCATTTTCGCATGGTATGTTATCGCTCTATTTTAGGTTATCGGATGCAAAAATGTGGAATGACGTCGTATAATTAATATAGGTATGAACGACCTAATCGAACGTGTAGGAATATATTAGTGAGCTTAACTTGAGCAACAAAGCCGTTGGCTTTGATTGCTCTTCAGCTTGTGGCGGTTCGGAAGAGCGCGGTTTGTTGGACACCCTATTCATTTCCTGAATAACAAGCGCTATTTTGAAACTACTCGAAGTACGAGAAACCCGTAGCATACTTTTCGTATGTAAGGATTTCGAGTACAAGCATCACGCAGAAATCACCTTGTTGGACAACTTCTTTTCGTTTAATTCAATATAGAAGCATAAAAGGTTCTTTCTCCTTTCTCCTTTCAACTCTAAACTTAAGGGGGTGGGTACGCAGTTATTTTTAGGCACGAAAAAGGGATGCTCCGAAACGGACCATCCCTTCTATCAAGCTATTTGAAAGCGGATAATGCGTGTGAGTTCAAGGTCTGCGAAGCCCGAAAATCGCAGCATACTTTTCGTATGTAAGGATTCGAATCTGAGCGTGATGCAGAAATCACCGCATGATACGCTTTCCTGTTTATACCAGACCCGAGAAGCCCATAAAGGCCATGGCCAAAATGCTGGCCGTAATCAGGGCGATAGGCACACCCTTGAAAGCCTTGGGGACATCCTCGAAATCCAGACGCTCACGCAGACCGGCAAACAGCACCAGTGCGAGGGCAAAACCGATGGCCGTAGCCACAGCAAAAGCGACACTCTGCAAGAGGGTGTACTCCTTCTGAATCATCGTAATAGCCACACCCAGCACGGCGCAGTTGGTCGTAATCAGCGGGAGGAAGACACCCAGCGCCTGATACAACGAGGGCGACACCTTCTTCAGGATAATCTCCACCATCTGCACCAACGAGGCGATCACCAGAATGAAGACAATCGTCTGCATATACTGAATACCGAAGGCGTTGAGTACATAGGTCTGAAGCGGCCAGCACACCAGCGCGGTCAGGGCCATGACGAAGGTTACGGCAGCACCCATACCCAGCGAGGTCTCCACCTTCGACGACACGCCCAGGAAGGGGCAGATGCCGAGGAACTGTGCCAGAACGACGTTATTAACGAAGATGGCACCAATGATGATTGCGAAATATGAAATCTCCATAACTACTTCTTGGCTAATTTGTTAAACAATACCATCAGGTAGCCCAGCGTAAGGAAGCCACCCGGAGCCAGCACGAATACCAGCGGCATCACATTCGAAATACCGAGCGAGAAGCCGAAGATGGCTCCGCTACCCAGAATCTCACGCACGGCACCAATCACGGTCAGCGAGAGCGTAAAGCCCAAACCGATGCCGAAGCCGTCGAAAATCGAATCCACGGGCGAATTTTTCGAGGCAAAGGCCTCGGCACGACCCAGGATGATGCAGTTCACCACAATCAGCGGGATAAAGACTCCGAGCGAGGCGTACAAGGCAGGCACGAAGGCCTCCATCAACATCTGGATAATGGTCACGAACGAGGCGATCACGACGATGAACGAGGGGATGCGCACCTTATCCGGAATCACGTTCTTGATGAGCGAGATTACGAAGTTCGACATCACAAGTACGGCCATCGTGGCCAGACCCATACCCATACCGTTCGAGGCCGAGGTGGTCGTACCCAGCGTGGGACACATACCAAGCACCAGCACAAAGACCGGATTGCTCTTCAAAATGCCATTCAAGGCGATTTGCATCTTATTCATTTTGACCTCCTTCCTGAGCCTCAGGCTCCGTTTGTTCTGCATTTTCGGTCGTAGCCGTGGCACCCGAAACACCATCGGGAGCCTCCTGGCCCGTTACGTTCATCATCGCTACGCAGGCGCGGTTCACGGCATCGAGGTAGGCACGCGACGAAATCGTGGCTGCCGTCAGGGCATCCACCTCGCCACCATCCTTCGTTACCTTGAAGGTCCCCGTAGCCTCACGGCCCTTCACACCGGCCAAGAGGGGGTTGCCCTCGTCGCACATCTTCGTACCCAGACCCGGGGTCTCGGCCTGTTGCAGCACATTCACGTTGTTAATCGTGCCGTCGGTCAAAAAACCGACCATCAGCTTCACCACACCGCTGAAGCCCTGCTTGGTCATCGTCTCCACGGCATAGCCCACCACTTCGTCGCCGTTCTTGGCCGTATAGACCTTAATCGGCATCTCGTCAATCTCCAAATCGGTCGTCTCGGTGGCCTCGAAGGCGGGAAGCACCTCGCCCAGAGCGGCCTCCGTAGCGGCAGCCTTGGCGGCAGCAATCGGCTCTACGGTAATCATGTTCACGGCACCGACACCGGCCGATGCAATGAGCGTAATCGAGAAGAGCACGACTACCATATTAATCAGTGTACTTTTCATCTCTTCTTCCGTTTATTTCACGCCGAAGCGTTTGGGTTTCACATACTTGTTAATCAGAGGCACGCAGGCGTTCATAATCAGAATCGCAAACGACATACCCTCGGGATAGGCACCCCACAGACGGATGCACATCGTAATCAGACCGATGCCCACGGCAAAAATCACGCAACCCTTCGTCGTCATGGGCGATGTTGCGTAATCCGTAGCCATGAAGATGGCACCCAACATGGCACCACCGGCCAGGATGTGGAACAGCGGGAACTGCCACAGCAGAGCGGCATCACCACCGCGCGTCAGGGCCACCACGAAGGCAAACACGGCCATCGTACCCAGCACCGTAACGGGGATATGCCACGAAATCACCTTGCGCCACAAGAGGTAAACGAAACCTGCCAGGAGGGCAATGGCGGCCACCTCACCGAGCGAACCGGGCATATTACCCAGCAAAAGGTCGGTCATCGGCAGCTCACCGGCAGCCGTACCGAACTTCACGGCAGCCAGCGGCGTAGCACCCGAGAGGGCATCCAGCGCGGGATTATCGACCGTGGGGAACGAGGTCATCTGCACGGGATAGGCAATCAGGAGGAATACACGACCTACCAAGGCGGGGTTGAAGGGGTTCTTACCCAGACCGCCGAAGGTCATCTTGGCTACGGCGATGGCGACAAAGGCACCAATCACCACAATCCACCAGGGAATCGTAGCCGGCAGGTTGAAGGCCAGAAGAACACCCGTCACGACAGCCGACCAATTGCAAATCGTGCAGGCACCCTTGACCACAAATTTCTGAATCAGGTACTCGAACAGCACGCACGAAGCAACCGAAAGTGCCGTCACAAAGAGTACATTGAAGCCGAAGACCACCACAGAGACAACCAGCGCGGGCATCAGGGCGATGACCACATCGCGCATGATGGAGGCCGTGGACTGGCTCGACTGCACATGGGGCGACGGCGAGACAATAAGTTTGTTAGCCATAGTTTATCTTACTTTTTTTCGTTTACTTTTTAGGTGCCTGTGCGGCCATGCGTGCGCGAATCAGCCCCATGACGGTCTGCTTACCCAGACGCACCCAATCGAGCAGCGGGAGGTAGGCGGGGCAGCTCGACTGGCAGCAACCGCACTCGATGCACGAGGTAATCATCTCGGCCTCGACACGCTCCCACTCACGCTTCTTCGAGAGCTTCGACAGCAGATACGGCTCCAGACCCATCGGGCAGGCCGAAACGCACTTGGCGCACTTCATACATTGACCAATCTCCTTGCGCTCGGCATCCTTACCGCTCATGATGGTAATACCCGAGCAACCCTTCGTGACGGGCGACTGGAGGTTAATCATCGCGCGACCCATCATCGGGCCACCGTTGATCACCTTACCGGCATCCTCCGGCAGACCACCGGCGGCGTCGATGAGCGACTGGATGGGCGTACCCATGCGCGTCAAGAGGTTCTTCGGCTCCTTTACGCCCTTACCCGTGAGGGTAACGACGCGCTCGATGAGCGGCATATTCTTCTGCACGGCACGATAGACGGCGTAGGTCGTCGAGGCGTTGCACACCACGGCACCCACATCAATCGGGAGTGCGGGAGGGGGCGGCACCTGGCGGCCCGTGACGGCGGCGATGAGCTGCTTCTCACCACCCTGCGGATACATCACCTTCAACGGCTCGATGACGATGCCCTTGAACTTCTTGGCAAGCTCCGTGAGGTGGGCAATGGCATCGGGCTTGTTGTTCTCGATGCCGACGTAGGCCTTATCGACCCCGATGGCCTTCATCAGAATCTCGACACCGACCAGCATCTCCTCGCCCAGCTCCAACATCGTGCGGTGGTCCGAGGTGAGGTACGGCTCACACTCCACACCGTTGATGATGAGGCACTCGGCCTTCTTGCCGGGAGGAATCGAGAGCTTGACGTGCGTGGGGAAGGTGGCACCGCCCATACCGACGATACCGGCCTCCTTAATCTTGGCGATGATGGCTGCCGGCTCGAGCGTACACTCGCGCTTGAGCTCCGTCGAGCGGTCGATGCCCTCAACCCACTCGTCGCCTTCACGCTTGATGGTAATCATCATCTGGCGCAGACCCTGGCCGTTCTCGACCATATCGACCGACTGCACAGTACCCGAAATGGGGCTGTGGATGTTGGCCGACATGAAGCCCGTAGCCTCGGCGATGAGCTGGCCCGTGAGGACCTTATCGCCCTTGGCCACCTTGGCCGTGGCAGGTGCGCCGATATGTTGGCCGAGCGGAATCTGCACCACCTCGGGGAGAGGCAGCACCTCGATTGCCTTGGCGCGGCTCAGCTTATTTTCCTGCGGATGAACTCCGCCCATGGGAAATGTCTTCATATCTTGCGTTTTTCGTTTATTGACTTCTTAACGGGATTAGCGCATATACTTCAGCGGCTTGAGACCCGACTTCTTGAGGACTACCACCGTACCCTCGACCGACTTGTCGGCCTTCGACTCCATCACCGCCTTCTTGGCATTGAGGAGCATCAGGGGGTTCGTACCCGAGGCCTTCAGGGCAATCGTGGCGGGACCCTCGACAGCCTTCGGAGCAGCAGCGGCCTGAGCAGCCTTCGGAGCGGCAGCCGGAGCGGCCTTCGGAGCCTTCGGCAGCGGCTCCATGCCCACCAGCTTGATGGCACCCGTCGGACACTCGTTCACGCACTTGCGGCACAATTTACACTTCTGGGGGTCGATGTAGGCCAGGTTACCCTCAACGGTGATGGCACCGAAGGCGCAGACCTTCTCGCACTTACCACAGCCGATGCAGCCCGCCTTGCAGGCCTTCATCACTGCGGCACCCTTGTCCTTCGATACGCACGATACATAGACCGCACGGTTCTTCGGCCACTTCTTACGCAGCTCGATGATACGCTTCGGGCAGGCCTTCACACAAGCACCGCACGCGGTACACTTGTCGGGGTCCACCTCCGGCAGTCCGGTTGCGGGGTTAATCGTGATGGCACCGAACGTACATACGTCGGCGCAATCGCCATAGCCCAAGCAGCCAAAAGCACAACCCGTCTCACCCACATAGAGCGAGGCAGCCACGGCACACGACTTGGCGCCGTCGAATTGATTCGTGCGGGGACGCTTCTCACACGTACCGGCGCAACGAATCGTTGCCGTCTGCGGTTCCTTCTCGGCAGCTGCCTTACCCAGATAGGCGGCCACGGCTTTCATCGTGTCGCCACCACCCACGGGGCAGAACAGTGCGGAGATGTCATCGCGCTTCACGAGAGCCTCCGAGAGACCACGGCAGCCTGCAAAACCGCAACCACCGCAGTTAGCTCCGGGGAGCATCTTCTCCACCTCGTCGATACGCGGATCCTCCTCCACCTTGAACTTTTGAGCCACAAAGTAGAGAATTACCGCCGCGAGGATTCCCAACACACACAGTGTCAGAATCGTGTAAAATAATACCTCCATTTAATTGTTTGTTGTTATTGTGAATTGAATTGTTTGTTCAATCTTATCCTTTACGAGCCACAACGCCCCGTAGTAGAGGGCCACGGCTGCGAGGGTCACCGCCACGGCCACCCCTTCGCCCAGGTGCAGCACCTCAACCGAGAGGACGAGGGCCGCAATCAGAACCACCAACGCCCCCACATAGGCCATCGCCACGGCCTTCATGCCGATACGCTGCTTCACGCCCACCTTCACCGCATCGCCGGCCTGATAGCTCTCCCACTGCGGGGTATAGACCTCGACGATTTTCTCCTGTGCCTCGGCCAGACCGCACGCCTGCTTGGCCGCACACGAGCCGCACGCACTGCGCGAGATGATGCGAACCACCACCTTGCCCTTTTCGACACGCTCTACCGTACCGCTATGTTGCACTTCGTTGGCCATTTTTACAGGAAGTGAAAACTGAAAACTGAAAGGTGAAAACTGAAAACGGAAAACTAAAAAATTTTTAATTTTTCATTTTTAATTTTTAATTGCGCCATTGCGCCTGCGCCATTGCGCTAATCGCCGTACTTATTCGTCAGGGGCATCAGTCGCTCATGGCCAAAGGCGCAGGTCGAGAGGCGCAACACGGGCGGGAATTGGTAACGCTTCTTCTCGTTGCGCATAATCATCGCGTGAATCTTCTCCACCACCTCAGAGTCGAAGCCGGCATTGATAATCTCCTCGCGGTGCTGGCTCTCCTCAATCATGCGGTAGAGGATGGCATCGACCACCTCATACGGGGGGAGGATATCGCTATCCTTCTGGCCGATGTGCAGCTCCGACGAAGGCTCTTTGGCCAGGATGTTTTCGGGGATGACGTTGTTGTGCAACGTGTTGATGTAGCGGGCAATGTCGTACATCTCGCTCTTGTAGATGTCGCCCGTGGGGCTGAAGGCACCGGCCGTATCGCCATAGAGTGTGCAGAGGCCGAGGGCGTTTTCGCTCTTGTTCGACGAGTTGAGCAACATATAGCCCGTCTTGTTTTGCAGGGCCATGAGCAGCACGGTGCGGATGCGGGTCTGGATGTTCTCCTCCGTGAAGTCGAACTCCGTACCGCCGATGACCGGCTTCAGCGTATCGAGTACCGAGGTGTAGATGGCCGAGATGGGGATGACGTTGTAGCTGATACCCAACCCCTCGGCCAGCGCCTTAGCATCCTCGACCGACATATCGGGCGAGAAGGGCGAGGGCATCAGCAGGGCGTGTACATTCTCCTTGCCCAACGCCTCGACGGCCATGCAGGCCACCACGGCCGAGTCGATACCACCCGACAGACCCACACAGGCCTTCTGGTAGCCGTTCTTGTGGTAGTAATCCTTCAGACCGAGGCAGGCGGCACGATAGACCAGCGTGGTGCGGTTCATCGACTCGGGCAGACCGATCGGCTCGGACTTGGCCTCCGTATCGTAGATGGCGAAATCCTCCTCGAAGCTCTTCAGGAGCAGGACGGGGAAGCCCTGGTGGTCGATGACACCCGACGAGCCGTCATAGACAATCTCGGTCGAGCCACCCACCTGGTTAATCAGCACGATGGCCTTGTTCTCGACAAAGGCGAGGTTGCGCATCGTCTCGTAGCGGTAGCGCAAGCTGCCACGGCTGTATTTGCGGGCGTTGATCGAGAGAATCACCTCGGCCGTGCGGTCAATCTCGTCGATGCGGCGCAGGTCGTCACCCACGACGATGATGCACTTGTGGCCCTTGATGGTGACACACTCGAACCCTTTGGCCGGATTCAGGAAGCCCATCTCGCGGCGTGCCGAGATGTGCTGCTTGCCCACATAGTGGGTAATCTCGCCATGCTCCATCACCACGGCGGCACTAATCGTACCCTCGGCCGTCAGGACGGGCGAGCCGACCACGGCGGCAATGCCGTTGCAATGGGAGGCAATCTTCTCGAGGGCCTCTTCGCACAATTCGAGGAAGGTGGTCTTACGCAACAAATCGAAGGCGGGGGTTCCGCTCACTGCCTGTTCGGCAAAAAGGACCACATCGGCACCTTCGGTTTTGGCTTTTTGAATCGCATCGACAATCTTCGAGCAGTTGCCCTCAATATCGCCAATGGTATAGTTTAACTGGGCCAGCGCAATTCTCATGGTGGAAACAGTTTAGAGTAGTTCGGTTGATAACTTCGCAAAGTTAGCGTTTTATTTCTAAAGTAGGAAATAAAAGCCCCTTTAATCTACGATTAAAAGGTGAAATTCGTCCCTTTTTGCGTGCGGCGACAAAAAAAAGAGCGGGTGTCCTTCCAATTTAGGACACCCACCGCTTTTTCGTGAATTTGTATAACAAGCGCTATTTTGAAGCTGCTCGAAGTCCGAAAAAGCGCAGCATACTCAAGCGTATGTGAGCATTTTTCGGGCGAGGCAGATGCCGAAAGAGCCTCGTTAGACGGATTCCTTTTGTTCGATGGCGAACAGATTATTCGGTCATTTCCTCGGGATCGGCCACCAAGATACGGCCGCAATACTCGCAGATGATGATTTTCTTACCCTGACGGATATCGGCCTGACGCTGGGGCGGGATGTGGTTGAAGCAACCACCGCAGGCATCACGCTTCACGGTCACGACGGCCATGCCGTTGCGCACGTTCTTGCGAATGCGGTTGTAGGCCACCATCAGACGTTCGTCGATCTTCTTCTTGGCCTCCTCGGCCTGTGCCTCGTACTCGGCTACCTGGGGAGCCGTCTCGGCCTCGATGCCCTCCAGCTCCTCACGCTTGAGTTTGAGGTCGGCACTACGCTCGACAACCAGGGCCGACACCTCCTCCAGCTGGCTCTTCTTGCCCTTCATCTCGCCGGTATAGTTGCGCAGGTGCTTCTCGGCAGCCTCAATCTCAAGCTCCTGATACTCAATCTCCTTCGAGATGGCATCGTACTCGCGGTTGTTGCGCACGTTGTTCTGCTGCTCCTTGTAGTTGCCAATCATGATTTTGGCCTGGTCGATCTCGCGTTTGCGCTGCTTCGTGAGGGTATTCAGCTCCTCGATTTCGGCGTTGATGTTGTCGATTCGCGTCTGCAAACCGGCCATCTCATCCTCCAGGTCCTGCACCTCCAACGGCAGCTCGCCCTTCACTTTGTTGATTGCGTCGATTTTGCTGTCGATTTTCTGCATCTCATAGAGAGCCATAATCTTCTCCTGCATCGAATAATCCACTTCGGCAGTCTTCTTCTGTGTAGCCATTATATCGTATTTTTAGTTGTCCTAAAAGAGGTAATTGACGGGGTTTCGCGTAGCGTCACTCCTCAAGACTGCAAAGGTATGTAATTTTTTTGATAAAATCTCAAATAAAATTTCAATTGCGCAGTATTCGCTCTCAAAATGGCCCACATCGGCCACCGTGAGGCTCCCTTCGGGGGCCATGAAGTCGTTGTATTTGAGGTCGGCCGTGAGGTAGAGATCGGCCCCCGCGCGTTGGGCCAGCGCAATCATCGAGCCGCCCGAACCGGTACAGATGGCCACGCGATGCACCTCGTCGGAGGCGATGCGGCTGTGGCGGATGCACTTGCAGTCGAGCCGCGCAGCCACCTCACGCAGATAGGCCTCGGTCGGCATCGGCTGCTCCAACTCGCCCACCACACCGAAACCGACCCCCTCGATGCGTTCGTCGGGTTCGAGCAACGTGCAGTGCTTCACCCCCAGCAGCTCCGCCAGGCGGTAGCTCATCCCCCCGGGTGCGCTGTCGAGGTTCGTGTGACAGGCGTAGAGGGCCACACCGCGACGAATCGCCTCCTCGACACACCGCTCGACACAGGAGGCGGAGTTGAGCCGCTTCAGGGGGTGGAAGATGATGGGATGGTGCGTTACGATCAGTCCGTAACCGCGCTCAACCGCCTCACGGACCACCTCTTCGGTGACATCAACGGCCAACAAAACAGCCTCCACCTCGTCGTCGGGACGGCCGACAATCAGGCCGGCATTGTCGTACGATGCCTGCCAACGCAGCGGAGCAAATTGCTCGATAAGGGAGGTAATCTCTTTGATTTTCATGTATTTTCTCTTTAAGGAATAGCAAAAAGGAGACTAAGGGTTGCTAAAGGAGGCTAAAGGGTGCTAAGGGTTACTAAAGGTTGCTAAAGGTTGCTAAAGGTTGCTAAAGGTTGCTAAAGGCTACTAAAGGCTACTAAAGGCTACTAAAGGGAAACCTTAAGGCACTTTAAGCCCCCTTAAGGAACTTTACTTAACCGACCTCCCCAAAAAAGCCCCCTATTTTTGATTTTAGAGGAGCAGATTTTTCACTTCACGTTGTAGGACAAGGCAGGAGCATACTGATGTATGTGACTGTCTTGGACTGCGAGGGAAGTGGAAAATATGCCCTATAAAATCGAAAATCAAAAGAGGGATTGCTCATAAAAAGCAAACAACTCCTTCGTCTCGGCCTCCCCTTTCTTCTTGCGGGGACGGCGGGTCTTGGGCTTTTCGGCAGGGGTAGCAGGGGCGGGCTGCTCGTCGAATTTCACCACCACGGGCTGGGGGGCTTCGGGGGCAGGGGTCTGCGCTTCGGCAGGCTGCTCAATAGGTTGCTCGGCAAGCTCCTCAACGGCAATGTCGTCCGCCTCGATTTTCAGGTCCTCGCGCACCTCGACCAGCAGGGCGCGGATGCGCTGAAGGCGTTCCATGAGCTGGGCATTGCGGGCCACGGTACCCTCCTTGCGCTGTTCGCGCAGGGCCTTTTTTGCCCCCTCGATGGTCATGCCACGCTCCTTGACGAGGTGGTAAATCGTCTTTAACTGCTCCACATCCTGGGGCGAATAGAGGCGGTTACCCTTCTTGTTGCGCTTGGGTTTGAGGGTCGGAAACTGCTCCTCCCAATAGCGCAAGAGGGAGGGTTTCACGTCGAACATTTCGCTCACCTCGCCCATCGAATACACCAGTTTTTCTGCCATAACTTTATTGCGTATTTAATCGTTTTTCAAAATTCGTAACACATTCGGATAGAGGTTATTCACCCGTCCTCCGATGCGTTTTGCAAAGCCCAGCGGAAGCCCCTCGGAGGTGACAAGATTCACCCCTTCCGTGAACCACTCTGCCCGCAGCTCCTGCTTTCGCAGATAGGCCAGGGCCGCCTCACCATCCAGCTCGGCCACGGCTACCGCCTCCCGATTCAGCCCCACGAAGTGTGCCAACGCCTGGTCGGGCTTCAGCCGCCCCTTAAAGAGCTGACCCAGCGCCACACCCGAATAGACGACGGGCAGCAGCTCGGAGAGTCGTTTCACCGCCTCGGCCTGCTCCTTAAACCAGGCATAGCAGCAGTCGCCCGCCTGTCCGAAGCACATCCGCTCCGGCTCCTGCACCCAGCGGCGCAGCTCGGCCGTCGTCTGCTTCTCGACCGCCCCGATGACCGACCGCTTGGCACGCGGCAGTCGGTCGTTCGTTGCCGTCTCACTCTTCCGCGCCACGGCCGCAAAGAGACCTTCGCCCTTGGCTCTATGGGGCAGGAAGCGGAAGGTCTGAAAGGCCCCCACACGCCCCGTCACGATGCCCCACGCGGGGTCCACCTCGACCTCGTCGGCGGGTTCGACCTCCTCCGCAAATCGGGCCAAAAAACGCTCCAGCGACCCTTCGTCCTCCTCGCGGTTGAAGGTGCAGGTACTATATATTAAGGTACCGCCCGCGCGTAAGGCTTGCCAGGCGTACGCCAAAATCTCATCTTGTCGCTCGGCACAGAGGCGCACATTTTGTTCGCTCCACTCGCCGCGTGCCTCATCGTCCTTGCGGAACATTCCCTCCCCCGAGCAGGGGGCATCCACCGCCACCACATCGTACCACGAGGCCATGCGGGCAGCCGTCTCGGCATCGCCACACGTCACGGCCACATTGCCCAGCCCCCACTTGCGCACGTTATCGGCCAAGACCTGCACCCGTTTGCGGTCAATCTCGTTGGCCACAACCAGCCCCGAAGGCCCCACCATCGAGGCGTAGAGGGTTGTTTTACCTCCGGGGGCGGCACACATATCGAGGATACGCAGCCCCTCGCTGTGGGTCGGCAGCAGCCGCCCGACAAATTGCGACGAGGCCTCCTGCACATAGTACGCGCCCGCGTGGAAGGCCGTATCGAGCGTAAACGAAGGGCGGCTCACAAGGTAACGACCCCGATCGCACCAGGGAATCGGCTCGCTGACGGGCAGTCGACCCCCCTCGCCCCGCAACGGATGGAGGCGCACCGAGGTGGGTTGCTCCCCCTCCAACGCCTCACAAAGCCGCGTGGCCTCCTCCTCGCCCAGCTGGGCATGGATGCGCTCGACAAAACGCGGTGGCAGTTGCATGGTTAAAAGAGCTTTTTCTGTACATCCAGGCGGTCCACCTCGGTGCAGATGCGCTCGAAGACCGACCGATCGGCCACGAAATCCTCCGTATCCTTATCCACCACCAGCACGCGCCCCTCGTACAGCTCGTCAATCCACTGGTTGTACTTCTTGTTCAACCGTTCGAGGTAGGCCACGTCGATATTCATCTCGTAGTCGCGGCCGCGCTTGTGAATCTGCTTCACAAGGGTCGGCACACTCGCCTTGAGGTAAATCAGCAGGTCGGGCTTCTGCACCAAGTTGGTCACCAGGCGGAAAATCTGCATGTAGGTCTCGATATCGCGCGTGGACATCAACCCCATCTCGTGGAGGTTGCCGGCAAAGATGTGGGCATCCTCGTAAATCGTGCGATCCTGGATGATGTGCAGGTCGGTATTCTCGGCCAGCATGGCCATCGTCTGCTCGATGCGACTGGCCAGGAATCGGGTTTGCAGGTTGAACGACCAACGCAGCATATCCTCGTAGAAATCGCCCAGATAGGGGTTGTCGATATTCTCCAGGTAGGCCTTTGCTCCGTAGCGTTCGGTCAGCATCTCGGTCAGGGTCGTCTTGCCGCTACCGATATTACCAGCAATTGCAATATACATGGTTCTTCAATTTATTTTTTATTCGCTTCTTGTTTCATCACTTCGTGCAGTTCGTCGGCAATGCGGCGGTCGCTCACCAGGCGCGGCACCTTGTTCTTGCCCCGCGACCGCAACCAACGGAGGAAAAAGCCCCGCTCGACGAGGGTCAGATGCTGCCGCTCGATGGTCGAGATGCGCTTGGCATCGTAGTCCGAATTGACGGCCCGCAACGCCTTGTCCAGCTCCTCGGCAAAATGCTCCACCGAGTCGGGCGGCGTATCAAACTCCACAATCCATTCGTGCGCCCCCTGCTTCTCGATCGACATGTAGCAGGGTGCCACCGTATATTCGTTCACCACCGCCCCCGTCTTATGGCAGGCCTCCACCAGCGCGTGGTCGGCATTATCGACAATCAGCTCCTCGCCAAAGGCGTTGATATACTGGCGGGTGCGCCCTGCAAAGCGGATGCGGTAGGGGTCGGTCGAGGTGAAGGTCACCGTATCGCCGATTTCGTATCGCCACAAGCCGTTATCCGAGGTGATGAGCATGGCGTAGGTTTGGCCGCACTCCACCCCCTCCAGCGGGACGATTTGGTCGCCCCGACGGAATTCGTAGTAGGTGCCGTAGTCGAGCATCAGGAGCATATCGTCCCGTGTCGGGTCGTCGGCCGCCGCAAAGAAGCCCTCGGAGGCGTTGTAGGTCTCCATGTAGTGCATCGCATCGGAGGGTATCAGTTCGCGGTAGGCACGACGGTAGGGGGTAAATTCCACCCCGCCGTGCAGAAACAGCTCCATATCGGGCCACACCTCCAGCAGGTTTTGTTTGCCCGTGCGCTCCAGCACGCGACGCATCAGCTCCAGATTCCACGACGGCACACCGGCAAAGGCCGTGATGCGTTGCGAGGCGCACTCGTCGGCAATGCGGTCAATCTTCTCTTCGAAGTTGGCAATCAGCGCCGTGACGGCCTTCGGGGCGCGCATCGACGAACCCCAGCGGGCCGTCTCATGGAGCAGGATGGCCGACAAATCGCCCACCAGGTTATCTCCCTCCTTCCGGCACGAGCCGCCCAACGTGAGGGTGCGCCCCGCAAGCAGCTTCGAGGCGGGGAAGGCATCGAGGTAGAGGGCCACCACATCGCGCATACCGAGCGTATGGTTCCACAGAATGGAGTGGCGCGTGATGGGGATGTATTTGCTGCGGTCGGAGGTCGTACCCGACGAGCGGGCATAGAAGCCGACACGCCCGGGCGCGGTCACCGATCGTTCGCCACGGAGCATCCGCTCGACATAGGGCTTGAAGGCCTCGTAGTCGAAGGTCGGCACACGATGGGCAAACTCCTCGGCCGTCTGCACCCCGCGCAGGCCGTAGTCGTGTCCGAAGGCGGTCTTGCGACCCGCCTCCAACCGCGCCTTCAGCTGGGCCTGCTGCACCTCGTGCGGATGACGACGAAAGGCATCAATCCGCCGCAGGCGGTAGTCGAGGTAGTGACGAAACAGGTTACTTATGCAGGACATAGCGTTTCACTAATTAAAGTAGTAGCCCACCTTGCCGACCGAGGCCGGCATCGAGAAGACCACCACGCGGTCATAGGGGTTGATCTCCATGCCACCCTCGGCAATGAAGACCTTGTCGCCACGCACAATGCCGCCCAGGATGACATCCTTCGGCAAATCGAGGTCGCGGATGCGTGCCTTCGTGGCGGGCGAATTGGGCTTTACGATGAACTCCAGCACCTCGGCCTCGCTGCCCGTGAGGCACTTGATGGCCTGTACGTCGGTGGACATCGTGAAGCGGAAGATGTTGGAGGCCGTGACGAGCTTCTTGTTGATAATCGTATCAATGCCCATCGACTCGGCCAGGTTGATGTAGTTCAGGTTCTCGACCTCGGCGATGACCTTCTTTACACCCATCCGCTTGGCCAGCATGGCGGCCAGGATGTTCGTTTCGCTGCGCCCCGTGACGGCCACAAAGGCATCCATATTCGACAGGCCCTCCTCGAGCATCGCCTCCGTGTTGCGCCCATCCTCGTTGATGATGAGCGTCTTATCCAGCAGCTCGGCCAGGCGGTAGGCCTTCTCGGCGTTGTAGTCGATGAGTTTGATATTTATCTCCTCCTGCAACTCCATCGCCACACGCACACCGATACGCGAGCCGCCCAGAATCATCATATTCTTCACGGCGATGCTCTTCTGACCCGATAGCTCCATCACCTGCTGAATGGCATCGTGGCGCACGATGAGGTAGGCCACATCGCCCTCCACAAACTGTTCGTCGTCGTCGGGAATGATGGTCTGCCCGTCGCGCGTGATGGCCACCGTGCGGTAAGCCAACTGCTCCCCCTCGGTGCGCCCCACGGGATGCTGTCCTATGAGGGGCGAGGTGGCTTCGAGGTGGAAGACGGCCAGCGAGAGCTTGCCGCTCGAGAAATCGACATATTCGGTCGTCGAGGTGTGACCCAGGAGGTTAATCACCTCGCGGGCCGCAATCTTCTCGGGATAGAAGAGGTAGTCGATACCCATATCAATAAACATCTCCTTGTTGTTCGGCTCAAGGTATTCGTTGTTGTCGATGCGGGCGATGGACTTCTTCGCTCCGAGCTTCTTGGCCAGCATGGCGGCCACAATATTGTCGTTCTCCTCGTGGTTTACGGCGATGAAGAGGTCGGAGCGACGCACCGCGGCACGCCGCAACGTGGCCAGGGTGGTCGAATCGCCCTCGACGGTGATGACATCGGCCAGCGAAGCCACCTCCGAGAGCAACTTCGGGTCGCTGTCCACCACCGTAATATCGTGGTTGTTTCCGCTCAACATCTTGGCAAGGTGGCTACCCATCTCGCCGGCACCTGCGATGACAATTTTCATTTTTTCGGCTTTTAAGCAAAAGTGTTTAAGGGCTGCCAAAAGTTACTAAAAAAGGAAAGGGGCAACACCCACTTTCGCCTTCAGAACCCGATTGCGAGAGGCTTTTCAAGGCTCGTTATCTCCTTTAGAAAGTCGATAACGGCGGGGGCTTCAAGGCTTGCGCGCTCTTCGAAACCGCAGCATACTAATGCGTATGTGAGGATTTCGAAGACAAGCGTAACGCAGAAGTCACCCCCTTTGCGACTTTCGGCCTCCCTCAAGGCAACATTTTTGCATATTAACCTACAAATGTATAAATTTGCATCGGAAAGCCCAAATTTATACTTATAAAAAATAGAAGAAAAGATGTCGGGAGGATTGTTGGTAGTAGGAATTTCGATTTTGGCCGTCGGATTTTTTGTGGTGGGCATGTCGCTGACGCTCATGATTAAGGGTCACCACATCGACTCGGAGATTTCGACGAACAAGAATATGCAGAAGTTAGGCATCAAGTGCGCGGTGCAGGAGACCCGCGAGATGGACGGCACGGCCTCCTGCTCGGAGAGTGCCTCCCCGCTCCAGGGCTGCACGGGCAACTGCGGCGCGTGCGACATTGAAGAGGAAAGAGCAAAGAGCAAAGAGGAAAGAGTTTAAAGGGGAAAACGGAAAAGTGAAAACTGAAAACTGAAAAGTGAAAAGTTGGGCGGGGGCCTTTAGTAACCTTTAGCCGCCTTTAGCAACCTTTAGTTGCCCTTCGCGCCCTTCTCGCCCTTCTCGCCCTTTCCGCCCTTTCTCGCCTTTCGCGCCCTTTCAAAATAAAAAGTCCCAAGCGTTCAGTCGCTTGGGGCTTTTTCCTTATCGGCGGCAATAGAACCAGGGGTTATGGAGGTTCTCCTCGTTGTATTTCAACGCCCCTTCGTCGGGCAGGGTGCGGGTCATGCCGCCCGCCTCGGCAAGAATCAGCTCACCGGCCGCCGTATCCCATTCGTAGGTGTGGGTCGTGCGGACGTAGTAGTCGGCCGTACCCTCAGCCAGCATGCAGAACTTATAGGACGACCCCTGCTCGACAATCTCCAGGTCGGGATGCTCCGCCCGCAGCTTGTCGATGTGGGCGTAGGTCTCCTCCGTGCGGTGACGGCGCGAGAGGGCCACACGGAAGTTGCGCGCAGGTCGCTCCCCCACCAACGGCAGGGGCAGCCAATCGCGCACGATGGCCATATAGTCGTAGGCGGCCTCGGCATCGGCCTTCACGCCGCGCTTAAGGAAGGCACCGCGCCCCTCGCCCGCCAGGTACATCTTCTCGAAATAGGGGACATAGATGACCGCCGCGATGCAGCGATTGTTCTCCATGAGGGCGATATTGACCGTAAATTCGTTGTAGCCCTCGATAAATTCGGCCGTCCCGTCGAGCGGGTCCACCAGCCAATACAGCTCCCAGTTACGACGCTCCTCGTAGCGCATCTCGCGCCCCTCCTCGCTCAAAATCGGAATGCGCGTATGGCCCAACGCCTCGCGGATAGTGCGGTGGGCCGTGCGATCGGCCAGCGTGATGGGGGTCTTATCGCTTTTGAGGGAGATATCGTAGTCGTCCTTGTGGCCATGTATTTTCATGATGGCCGCACCGGCCCGGACGGCGGCATTGAACATGGCAGGAAGCAGGTAGGTATTGACCTGTGTATCAATCATGGTTTCAGGGTTCATCGAATTAAGGTGTAGTAAAGTTATACATTTTTTTAGAAATAAACGAGAAAAAAGCAACGAAATTTCAAAAACCTCCCTTTTGAACCAAAAAAGTTTCATTTTAGCCTATAACGGCTGCAACTCGGCGGTCAGTTGCCGCAGGCGCAACGCCAACAGGGCGAGCCAGCCGAAGGTGGCAACAACGGCCACCGGCAGGTACCACTGCCCCGCCGCCATCCCCTCGGCCACCGACAAGACCAGCACCGCGACGACCACCGACCAGCGCATCCGCACACCCCGTCGGCTGCCCGAGGTCAGGGGCGACTCCCAGCGCAGGATGCGATGCGGAGGGGCCACCACCGTGAAGGGACGGCAGGCGAAGCCCCCGACTCGCACCAGGGCCGTACGTCGCCAGACAAGGGTCGTAAAGGTGGGCAGCAGGCAGATTTGGTCCACGCTGTCCAACGGGCGCAGGGCCAGCTCGGTCACCAACCGCTCGACCGCCCCTTTCAATGGTTCGCGCCCCTCGACAAGGGGCATCAGGTAGTCGTAGGAGGCGACATCGGCCGCCGCATTGAGCCGCAGGATGCGCTGCTCGGCACGACAATCCACCACCACAAGCCGTCGAAACCGTCGCTTGCGGGAGCGATACAGCCCCTGCACCCCGCGCACGGAGAGTTCGCCCGAGGGGTGCCAGGCCACCCGAATCAGGTGGTAGCGCGCCATGAGCCGCTCCACGAGGCAGGCATCCCGTTCGCCATCGACCACCGCCACCACCTCGAAGCGGTCATACTCCACCCCCAGCAGCCGTGCCAGCCGCTCTTCGTCCACTCCATCGGCCACGAGGGCCGAAATACCCAACCCGAAGGTGCCGTTGCGCGCACCGTGCATGCGGTCGAGCCACAAACGGCGCAGACGGGCCTTCTCGCGCTGTCGCCACCCATACAGCCCGACCGCCACCACAACCCCCAAAAGCAACCACATCAAGACCATACGAGCGTGCTTTTATAGGTTTCGACCAACGCCTTGTAGCGGCTCATCTGCCGCTCGTTCCAGAGCCTTTTGACCTGCGAGGGGGCATACCCTTCGCGGGCCATGCGGCGCATCAAGGCCCTGCGCTCGACCGAGTTCAGCCGCGCAACGGCCTGGCGCACCACCTTGCGGTCGAGGGGGCGATGGAGGGCGCAGAGGGTGTAGAGGGCCGCCATCGAGAGTTCGGCATCCCCGGTCGAGGCGACCAGGCGCAACAACCCATCGTCGGCCTCCTCGATCGAGAACTCATAAACCAGAAGCAACCCCAGCCGTTGCAGGTTGCGATTTTCGGAGGCCAGAAGGGGGTGGTAGGCAATGGGCAACAGGCGACGGCGCAACAGATGCAGCACCTCGCTCACTTCGCAGAGGGTCAGCCGGTTATCGCACGAGGCCATCAGGCGCAACGCCTCCTGCGGGCGGGTCGAGAGGGTGGCCAGCAAGGCCGACAGCCGCACCTCGGGCGAGGGGTCGCGTTGCCACCCCTCACAGCGCGGCTCCACCCGCGGCATCGGGGGCAAATCGGCCCACAACTTCAAGGCATAGGCACGCTTCAGCCCCCGACGACGGGCCACCATGGCGGCAAGCCACCGATCGACCCCCGCCTGCTCCAATTTACGGGTCAGCGGGTCGGGGTCGTAGCCGTAGAGGGAGGCACCGACCGAGGCCACCAACTCGGCCAGGAGCCGTCGCGGACGGACAGCCTGCTCCACGGGCAGGGGGCGGGGCTGCTCCTCCATGAGGCTCTTCACCAACTCGCCTGCCGACCGCTGCATCAGCAGCTGCTGACGCGGCCGACGACGATGGGCCATCCAACCCCCGACGAGGGTCACAGCCAGCCATCCGCCACTCCCCGCAAGGAGGGCCATATAGCCCCAAAAGAACCAAACATTCATCGTTCCAATGCCGTTATGACCTTTCCGCGCAGGCGTGCCAGGTTGAGCGGAAAGGTCATGTATTGGTCCACCCCGCTCTCCAACAACGCCAGCACCGTTTCGTCGGCCTGTTGCCACGCCAAGACGTAGATTTCGGGCCGATGCAGGGGGCGCGGGCGCACCCGACGAAACAACTCGCGGCCGCTCCAAAAGGGGGCAACCCCCACCACCAACACCAGGTCGAAGACCATCCGCGAAGTGAGCCGCTCGAACCGCTCGCAGCTTTCGGCCGAGCGAATCTCGGCACCCAGCCCCTGCAAGGCCACCCGCACCACCTCCGCGAGGAGCCTGTCGGTCGAATAGATTAAAATGCGCGCCATCGAAAAGGTCTGTTCAAGGAGCAGCACAGCGGTCGAAAAGCGTGCCAAAAACCGAGGCGGGGCTGTTGCATAGAGGCGAAAGAGCATCCAAAGCCACCCAAAGGGGCGTAAAACGACGAAAAAAGTTTGCAGATTGTTTGTTTATGAAATAAAAAGCCTCTATATTTGCAGTCCAAATTGTGTTTTTAACACGAACTTTTTAATTCAATGTACGTTATCGTAGAAATCGCAGGTCAGCAGTTTAAGGCTGAGAAAGGTCGCAAGCTCTATGTTCACCGTCTTCAGGGCGAGGTAGATTCGTCCGTTAGCTTCGACAAGGTCCTGCTCGCAGACAACGACGGTCAGGTTAAGGTAGGCGCACCTGTAGTAGAAGGCGCCTCGGTTAAGTGCAAGATCCTGAAGCACCTGAAGGACGACAAGGTCCTGGTCTTCAAGAAGAAGCGTAGAACGGGTTATCAGAAGTGCAACGGTCACCGTCAGTACCTGACCCAGATTCTCGTGGAGGAGATTGTTGCGTAAGTGTTAAACCTTAAAAAACTGAAGAAGAATGGCACACAAGAAAGGTGTAGGTAGTTCGAAGAACGGCCGTGAGTCGGAGAGCAAGCGACTCGGTATCAAGTTGTTCGGTGGTCAGTTCGCTAAGGCCGGCAACATCATCGTCCGCCAGCGTGGTACGGTTCACAACGCAGGTGAGAATGTAGGTATGGGTAAGGACCACACGTTGTTTGCCCTGGTTGACGGAACGGTTACGTTCTGCAAGAAGGGTGAGAACAAGTCCTATGTAAGCGTACTGCCCCTGGCAGAGTAAGCGCGAAAAGCACGAAAGGAAAAAAGGAACTCGCTTGAGTTCCTTTTTTTTGTGTATGTCACGCCGTTTGGTTTATTATTCACCGAAAAAGGGTTGTCCAATAAGTTTTGTTGAGCAACCCCCTCTTTGTAGAAGTTTTATAACAAGCGGGGATTTTGGTTCACCTGCAAAAAGTCGGTGGAGGAATTAAAACAACGTCATTCCACATTTTCGCAACGGATTACCTTGTATAGAGCAATGGCAAACCATGCGAAAATGATTGGAATCGACCGCTGTTTTACAACCGAAGATAGCGCGGTTTTACACGCTTTACACCGTTTCATGGGGATAAGGTAGATGCCCATCACCTTGCGCTGTTCGGTTTGTTCGCTTGCCATCCTCCCCACTTCGCAAGGTGGGGCATGACGGATTTTATTTCCGGAGGGGCTGAAAGGGGGTTAAGGGCGAGAAGGGCGTGAAAGGTTGCTAAAGGTTACTAAAGGTTACTAAAGGGATTCCCTTAAGTATCCTAAAGTCCCCTTAAGAAACCTTTCAGTTTTCAGCTGCCGAAAGAGCCTTGTCTGACGGATTCTTTTTTTGTGGTCTATTGCGATGTTGGAAGTAAATCCGTTGACGACCGATGTGTAAGGCTACTTAAGGTAACTTAAGGGTGTTAAAGGTAAATCTTTTCTCTTTAGTATTCGGGTAAACACTCTTACACAAAACTATTCCTGGATATTCAGAAAATGCATTTGACGTTCTTTTAAATTTTCATTTTCAGCTCTCAATCGTTCGATTTCTTCCTGCATACTTTGAATTTCCTCATTAGGGGCAGCTCTCTTTTTTACTGGAGCTTTCAATAAGTGTTCATTGCTTTGCCACTCTGTATTTGTCACGGACATCAATTCTCCCCGCAAACATATTTTCACCATCCTAGTACAGGCTTTCCAATATGCATTGAACCCTGTGAACTCATGCGCTCTACCCACTGTTTTAGAACCTATCCATAGAACTTTCCCTTCAACAGTACTAACCGCCGGCTGTATAAACATACGCGCTCCGTATGAAATAGAGAAACCAGGGCCTTTCTTTTCCACTTCTACATGCAACACAAAATCAGCATCTTCAATATTAGGAACCAACTCCCATCTGCCCCATATTTCACCATTTGTTAAAGCGCGAACTAAAGGTTCGTCCTTTTCCTTGATATTACCTCTGACATCCACAAAATCCAGGTATGCCTTTTTCCCAGGAGCTGTCAACTCTCGCAATAAGTCATTTTGGCACAGAGCTATTTGCGAGAGCATACACATTAGTGCAACTAAAAAACAAGTCTGTAACTTAACCATAATATTACATTATTTATTCGAACACGCCATATGCTCGGCCACCCATTGCGTGAGGGCAACAAAGTCGGCAACCGACAATTGTTCGGCGCGCTTGGAGAAGAATTCGTGCTCTTCGCCACCAAAGTTGCCGAAGACCGAGCGGAGCGAGTTGCGAATCATCTTGCGACGCTGACCGAACGAGGCCTTCACCACCTTAATAAATAGGGCCTCGTCGCAATCGAGTTGCTCGACCCCGTTGCGTTTGAGGCGAATCACGGCACTCTTGACCTTCGGGGGCGGGTTGAAAACCGTCTCGTTCACGGTGAAGAGGTAGTCAATGTCGTACCAGGCCTGCAACAGAACCGACAGGATGCCATACTCGCGCGACCCGGGCGGCTCGGCAATGCGCACGGCCACTTCCTTCTGAATCATGCCGACACTCTCGGGGATGAGGTGGCGGTTTTCGAGCAGTTTGAAGAAAATCTGCGACGAGATGTTGTAGGGGAAATTACCGATCAGCTGCAACCCCGCGGGGAAACGCTCCGCCAGGTTCATCTTGAGGAAGTCGCCCTCGATCAGGCGGGGTGCAAAGTCGGGATAGTGGGCATGGAGGTACTCCACGCTTTCGGTGTCGATCTCGGCACCCCAGGTGCGGATGTCGTCGCGGCGCAGCAGAAACTGGGTCAAAACGCCCATGCCGCACCCCACCTCCAGCACCTCGCAGGGGTTCTCAGGCGACCCGCCCGAGAGCGAATCGCAAATCTTGCGGGCTATATTCAAATCGGTCAGAAAGTGCTGACCCAATGCTTTTTTGGCTCTTACCTCAGCCATTGTTTCAAATTCAAAATTTAGAATGTAGAATTCAAAATGAGGGGTTTCGAATTCAAAATGTAGAATTTACAACGAAGGGGCGCCGAGCAGATGTTGCTTCAAACAGCCTCCCTCCATTAAAATTCGTATGGCGGAGGAATTGCAAGGCTTGTAAGGTCTTAAATCGAAGCTGCGCCCCTCCATTAAAATTCGTATAATGAGCCGATTTTTAGGCTTGCGAAGTGTTCAAAACCGGCCCACAATTAAAATTCGTATGGCGGAGGAATTGCAAGGCTTGCGATGAAACGAAATGCGGAGCATACTAAACGTATGTGAGCAATTTCGTTTCGAGCGTAACGCAGCAATTACCCGCCAGACGGATTTTAATTCCCTTGTTCGCAAATAAACTTAATCCTCACCAATCGTATCTCTTCCTCCGTATAGTCGGCACCCAACTCTTCGATGGCGGCATCGAGGGAGTCGCTCTCGGCATCCTCCTTGAAATAGAGGTAGATATCATCCACCTTCTCCTCGTCCATGAAGTCATTGACATAGTAGGAGATATCGAGGCGCGTACCCGAATTGACAATGCCCTCAATCTCGGTCAGCAGCTCGTCAAATTCGAGGTTCTTGGCGCGGGCGATATCCTCGAAGTCCATCTTGCGGTCGATGGATTGGATGATGAATATCTTGTTGCCCGACTTCGAACCTACGGACTTGACGACCATATCCTGGGGACGGATAATCTCCTTCTCCTCGACATAGGCCTTAATCAGGCGGATAAACTCGGCACCGAATTTCCGCGCCTTACCCACACCGACACCCGTGATGTTCTGCATCTCCTCGACGGTGATGGGGTACTGCACCGACATATCCTCCAACGAGGGGTCCTGGAAAATCACGAAGGGGGGCAGGCCGTGCTGCTTGGCCACCTTCTTGCGCAAATCCTTCAACATGGCAAACAGCTCCTCGTCGGCCGCACCACCGCGTCCCTGCGGGCCGCCATGCTCCTCCTGTTGCTGCTCCTCGTCGTAGTCGTGGTCGAGGGTGATGGTGACGGCAAAGGGCTTCTCGATAAACTGCTCGCCCTTCTCGTTCACCGAAATCAGGCCGTAGTTCTCGATGTTCTTGTCAATCAGCCCCAGAATCTGTGCCTGGCGCATCACCGCACCCCAGAAGCGGGCATCATGCTCCTCACCCGCCCCAAACCACTTCGATTTGTGGTGGTTGTAGCTCTTGATGAGGGCCGTCATCTTACCCGTGAGGACGGCGATGAGGTAATCGACCTTGAACTTGTCGCCCAGGTCGCTCAACGCCTCCAGGGCGAGTTTGAGCGGGCGCTTGGCATCCACCTTGGGTTTCGGGTGGCGGCAGTTGTCGCAGTTGCCGCAGTTGCCCTCGGTGTACTCCTCGCCGAAGTAGTGCAGGAGCGACTTGCGACGGCACATCGAACTCTCGGCATAGGAGACCGTCTCGAGCAGCAGCAGCTTACCAATCTCCTGCTCGGCAATGGGCTTGCCGTGCATGAACTTCTCGAGCTTCTGAATATCCTTGTAGCTGTAGAAGGTGAGGCAGTGGCCCTCACCGCCATCGCGGCCGGCACGTCCCGTCTCCTGGTAGTATCCCTCGAGCGACTTGGGTATATCGTAGTGAATCACATAGCGCACATCGGGTTTATCGATACCCATACCGAAGGCAATCGTGGCGACAATCACATCGACCCGCTCCATGAGGAAGTCATCCTGATTCTCGGCGCGGGTGGCGGCATCCATACCGGCATGGTAGGCGCGCGCCTTAATGCCGTTTGCCACCAGCAGTTCGGCCAGCTCCTCGACCTTCTTGCGGCTGAGGCAGTAGATGATGCCGCTCTTACCCTCGTTCTGCTTGATGTAGAGGATAATATCGTGGTCCACGTTGCGCTTGGGACGGATTTCGTAGTAGAGGTTCGGGCGGTTGAACGACGAGCGGAAGACGGCCGCGTCGGTCATGCCGAGGTTCTTCTGGATATCCATCTGCACCTTGGGCGTTGCGGTGGCCGTCAGGGCGATGAGCGGGGCGTTGCCGATTTCGTTGATGATGGGACGGATGCGGCGATACTCGGGGCGGAAATCGTGGCCCCACTCCGAGATGCAGTGCGCCTCGTCGATGGCGTAGAACGAGACCTTGATTTTGCGCAGGAAGGCCACATTGTCCTCCTTCGTGAGCGACTCGGGGGCAAAATAGAGCAGTTTGGTCTTACCCTCCAGGACATCCTGCCGCACCTGCTGCACGGCCGACTTGTTGAGCGACGAATTCAGGAAGTGGGCAATGCCCGGATTCTCGGAGAAGGCGCGCATCGAGTCCACCTGATTCTTCATCAGGGCAATCAGGGGCGAGATGACGATGGCCACACCCTCCATGATGAGGGCGGGCAGTTGATAGCAGAGCGATTTACCTCCGCCGGTCGGCATCAGGACAAAGGTGTCCCGACCGGCAAGCACGTTGTTGATGACAGCCTCCTGATTTCCTTTGAAGGCCGAGAACCCGAAGTATTCCTTCAGGCGAGCGTGCAACAGGGCAGAATCGTAGCGTTCCATTTCAGCGTTCTAAATCGTAAAACACAAATTTCAATGTAAAGATAAAAATTTTTTCTAAAAAAAGCATAACTTTGTGGAAAATTTACGAAAAAAAGTCAGCATGCGCCTCTACACAAGCGAACTGGTCAAGAAGTATAAGTCCCGCACGGTCGTCAACCATGTGTCGATTGACGTGAAGCAGGGCGAGATTGTCGGTCTGCTGGGTCCCAACGGAGCCGGTAAGACGACTACCTTTTATATGATTGTAGGCCTTATCAAGCCCAACGAGGGTCAAATCTTCCTCGAGAACGACGAGGGCGAGGTGGCCGAACTGACGGGCCTGCCGGTCTATAAACGCGCCCAGCTCGGCGTGGGCTACCTGGCCCAGGAGGCCTCCGTATTCCGCAACCTCTCGGTCGAGGACAACATCCGTGCCGTGTTGCAGATGACCTCCTACTCGAAGGAGTATCAGCGCGACCGTGTCGAGGCCCTCATCGAGGAGTTCCGTCTGCAAAAGGTGAGAAAGAGCTACGGTAACCAGCTCTCGGGTGGCGAGCGTCGTCGCACGGAGATTGCCCGCGCGGTGGCCATCAACCCCTCGTTCATCCTTTTGGACGAGCCGTTTGCGGGTGTGGACCCCATTGCCGTGGAGGATATCCAGTCGATTGTGGCCACCCTGAAGCATAAGAATATCGGTGTGATTATCACCGACCACAACGTGGACGAGACGCTGGCCATTACGGACCGCACCTACCTGCTCTACGAGGGCAAGATTCTCAAGACCGGTTCAGCCGAGGAGCTGGCTGCCGACCCGATGGTGAGAAAGGTCTATCTGGGTCAGAACTTCGAGCTGAAGAAGAGCCACCGCCTCACGCAGGAGATGATTCGCACAGGTGTCAAGAGCGACGAACAGAGCGAGCCGGCCGAGCCGGCCGAGACCGCTCCCGTAGAGCCGACTACGCCTACCGAGGCCGAATCGGCCCCTGCCGCAACCCCCGAAAACGAATAGGCCATGGATCAGTCCGTCCCGCGAGGGCGTGTTCATGGCACGCTTACTCCCCCTTCATCGAAGAGCTACGCACAACGCGCTCTGGCCCTCTCGCTTTTGGCGGGCGGTGTGACCGTCTTGCGTAAGCTCGACTTCTGTCAAGATACCCTCTCGGCCCTGGGCTGCATCCACACGCTGGGTGCCGATGTGGTCGAAGTCGATGCCTCGACCCTCTCCATCGGCGGGGCGCTGTCGCCCCGCGAAACGACCCTCCATGTGGGCGAATCGGGGTTGGCATCGCGCCTCTTCACCCCCATTGCCGCCCTGGCCGGTCAGCCCATACGCATCGTGGGGCGCGGTTCGCTCCTCGAGCGACCGATGCAGATGATGATTGAACCACTGCGCCAACTCGGTGTCACGGTCAAGGACAACCGCGGCTACCTCCCCTTCGAGGTGTGCGGTCCGCTACGAGGCGGGGAGGCGCAGGTCGATGGGTCGGTTTCGTCGCAATTCATCACCGGTCTGCTGCTGGCCCTCCCGATGGCCCCCATTGATACCACGCTTCGGGTCGAGCGGGCCGTTTCGACCCCCTACCTGGATATGACCATCGACACGGCGGCCCGTTTCGGGGTCGATATTTTCCACCGCGACTACCGCGAATTTTACATCCCGGGCGGTCAATGCTACCGCGGCATCGACCTCACGATTGAGGGTGACTGGAGTGCGGCCGCCATGCTGCTCGTGGCGGGTGCCGTGGCGGGCGAGGTGTGCGTGGAGAATCTCTCCGCCCTCTCGAAGCAGGCCGATACGGCCATCCTCGATGCCCTGGCCCGTGCCGGTGCGGAGGTCATCATCGAGGGCAACTCGATTACCGCCTCGAAACGCGACCTGCACGGCTTTGAGTTCGATGCCACGCAATGTCCCGACCTCTTCCCCGCGTTGGCGGCACTGGCGGCCGTGGCCGAGGGCGAAACGACCCTCTACGGCACTTCGCGCCTAAAGCACAAGGAGAGCAACCGCGCCGAGACCATTGCCGAGGAGTTTCATAAGATAGGTATCGAGGTCGATATCTCGCAGGAGAACATCATGCGCATCCGCGGTGGCAGGATTCACGCTACGCAGGTCGAGAGCCACAACGACCACCGGATTGCCATGGCGTTGGCCGTGGCCGGCTTGGTGTCGGACGGCGTGATGCAGATTCACGGAGCCGAATGCGTGGCCAAGAGCTACCCCGATTTCTTTGAACAATTGGCGTCCATTCGCGTAAAATAGTCCCCTATGAACCAATTCGGAAACCTGTTTCGCCTCTCGATTTGGGGCGAGTCGCACGGCCCTTCGGTCGGCATCACGATAGATGGCGTACAACCCGGCATCGCCCTCTCTGAGCGCGATTTCGAGGCCGATTTGAGCCGTCGTCGCGGGGGTGCGAGGGGGACAACCCCGCGCCGCGAGGAGGACCTCCCGCAGCTCCTTTCGGGCATCTACGAAGGTCGCACGACGGGTGCGCCCCTCACCCTCATTTTCACAAACGACAACACCCGTTCGAAGGACTATTCGAACCTCACCCACCACTTCCGCCCCTCGCATGCCGACCGCGTGGCGCACGAGAAATTTGCGGGCTTCAACGACCCGCGTGGCGGCGGTCACTTCTCGGCTCGGCTGACCGTAGGGTTGGTGGCGGCCGGTGTGGTGGCCAAGAAGATGCTGCCCGAGTCGGTTCGTTTTTCGACCGCACTCAAGGCCGTGGGTGGTGAGACCGACCCCGCGCGTTTCGAGGAGGTGATTCGTGCGGCCCAAGCCGAGGGCGACTCGGTGGGGGGCGTGGTCGAATGTTGCATCGAGGGGGTGCCGACGGGCTGGGGTGAGCCGTTTTTCGACTCGGTGGAGAGCCTGGCCGCCCACCTGCTCTTCTCGATTCCGGCCGTCAAAGGGGTGGAGTTCGGAGCCGGCTTTGCGGTGGCCGAAAGGCGCGGTTCGGAGAACAACGACCCGATTCTCGATGCCGAGGGGCGCACCGCCACGAACCATGCCGGAGGTATCGACGGCGGCATCACCAACTCCAATCCGTTAGTGGTGCGTGTCGCCTTCAAACCCACGCCCAGCATCGCCCGCACGCAGCAGACCTTTGACACCGAAACGGGGTGCGTAGCCCCGCTCACGATTGCGGGTCGCCACGACAGCTGCGTAGCCCTGCGCGGTGCGGTGGTGGTCGAGGCCGCCATGGCCCTGGCTCTTGTCGAACTCGCCTTACGCGCCTAACACCATGCAGGCGCAAAGACTTATCGAACACATCCGGCAGGCCTGCCTCGCCCTCTACGAGCAGCGTGAGGCGGAGCAAATTGCCCTCCTTACGGCCGCCCACCTTGCGGGGTTGGACGACAACACCGCCCCCCTACGGGTGGATCCCACGCGCGAATGGGCGGTGGATGCAACGGCCCTCGAACAGGCCGCCGAGCGACTGCGCAGCGGCGAGCCGATGCAATACATTCTGGGGCGCACCGACTTTTTCGGGCGGGACTTCGAGGTGGACAGCCGCGTGCTGATTCCGCGCCCCGAGACCGAAGAGTTGGTCGAGCGCATCCGTCGCAGGGAGCGCAACGCCCGACGCATCCTCGATGTGGGGACGGGCAGCGGCTGCATCGCCATCACGCTGGCCCTCGAACTGCCCACGGCCGCTGTTTCGGCCATCGACCTCTCGACCGATGCCCTGGCGGTGGCCCGCCACAATGCCGAGCGATTGGGGGCACAGGTCGATTTCCGACAGGGCGATGCCCTCGGACCCTTCCGTACGCTCTTCGACGAACCGTTTGATGTCGTGGTCTCGAATCCCCCCTATGTTCCCGAAAGCGACCGCCTTACGATGCACCGCAACGTGCTGGAGCATGAACCCGCGCTGGCACTCTTTGTCCCCGACGAGGACCCCTTGCGCTTCTACCGCGCCATTGCCCGCGAGGGGCTGACGCTCCTGCGTGCAGGGGGTGCGCTCTACTTCGAGATTTACCACGCGCTGGCCGCGGAGATGGTACATCTGGTGGAGGAGATGGGCTACGAGGAGGTGACGATTTTCAACGACCTGCAAGATAAACCGCGTATGCTATGTGGCAGAAAACCAAAGCTGTAACCGAGCGCAAGCCCCGCACCAAGACCCCCGACGAGGCCCTCGCCTCGCTCATGCGGCTCTGCGCCCGTGCCGAAAAATGCGAGGGGGATGCCCGACGGCTGATGCGCGGTTGGGGGGTGGAGGCGCAGGCGGCCCGACAGATTGTGGCACGATTGGTGCAGGAGCGTTTCATCGACGACAGGCGTTACGCCACCCTCTTTGTGCGCGAGAAGCTGAATTTAAGCGGCTGGGGAGCCTACAAGATTCGCACGGCCCTCAAGCGCAAGGAGGTGAGCGAGGAGATTATCAACGAGGCACTCTCCGAGGTCGATACGAGCCGGATGCGACCCCGTCTAGAGGAGCAGCTCAAACGCAAGCTCCGCACCCTGAAGGCCAAGACCCCCTACGAACTGAAGACCAAACTCATCCGCTACGGATTATCCCTCGGCTATCCCTACGAAATGGTATTGGATGCCGCCCAAGAACAACTTTCACAAGCTCATATCGTATGCGACGAATACTCCTTCTGATTGCCCTGATTGCCCCCGTGGCAACGATGGCACAAACCCAACTCAACCCCGCGGACTACATCTACCCCGTGCGCGAGGTGGCACGCCTCTACTCGGCCAACTTCGGCGAGATACGCCCCGGCCACTTCCACGCCGGCATCGACATCAAGACCGACGGCGTAGAGGGCAAGCCCTTAGTGGCGGTGGCCGATGGCTACGTCTCGCGCATCGTGGTGCAGGCCGGAGGCTACGGACGGGCCATCTACCTCACGCTGAACAACGGACAGACGGCCGTCTATGGCCACCTCAACCGCTTCCGCCCCGACATCGACAGCCTGATGCAGGCCGACCGCTATCGTCGCAAATCGAACAGCGTGGATAGGTGGTTCACCCCCGAGGAGTTCCCCGTGCGGCAGGGCGACCTGATTGGTTACTCGGGCAACAGCGGTTCGTCGGGCGGCCCGCACCTGCATTTCGAGCTGCGCGACACGAAGGACCAGCGACTGCGCAACGTGGTGAGCGAGGGCATCATCTCGCCCACCGATTCGCTCCCGCCGCGCTTCATGAAGCTGCACTATGTGGAGATTGACTCGCTCCCCGACGGGGTCTGCATCCACCGCCCGATGGAGAGCTATGCCGTGGTGCGCGAGAAGGAGGGTCGCTACCGCCTCACGCGCGAAGAGCCGCTCCCCGTGGGGCGCAAGGGCTACTTCATTGCCGAGGTCACGGACCGTCGCAACGGCGTGCAGAACACCTTTGCCGTCTGGCGCATCCGCACCGAGCTGGACGGGAAACCCATCTTCGAATTCCGCATCGACCACTTCACCCACGCCTTCTCGCGCGCGTGCGATGCCGTGAGCTGCTACCCCCTGCAACTCACCTCGCGCAACGAGGTCATCCGCCTGGCCCGCTTGGAGGGGGCGCCCCTCTTCTGCTACCCCATCCTCGAGGAGCGCGGTCTGGTGCGCACCCTCACGGGGGAGCGGCGCAGCGTCCGCCTCATCTGCGAGGATGACTGCGGCAACCGCTCGACCCTCCAATTTATGGTTGAGGGGCGCGAGGGCTTCTTCGCGGCCGAGCAACCCGACTCCACGCTGGAGCCGATTCCGATGCGACGGGCCAAGAGCTTCCGCCTGGGCAACGAATTTTCGTTCCACCTGCCCGCCGAAGCCCTCTACGAATCGACCTACGCCCGCGCAGAGCCGGGGACCATTCCGAAGGTGGATTCGGGGGTGGTGATCCTCTCACCCGCCTATCGGGTGCTGGATGCCAAGACCCCGATGCGCAAGACGGCCACCGTGTCGATTCGCACCTACGTTCCCGACACGCTCCGCATGCGGGCGATGATTGCCCTACGCAATTGGCGCGGGTGGGCAGCCCTGGCGGGCGGAAAGTATCACGACGGCGAGGTGAGCGTAGCGACCCGCACGGCAGGTGACTACTTCGTGGCGGCCGACATCAAGGCTCCCGTCGTTACCCCCATCTTCGCGGAGGGGGCCGAGCTTCGCAAACAGCTCACCTTCAAGGTCTCGGATAACTTCTCCGGCGTAGCCTCGTGGCGGTTGGAGATTGACGGCGAGTGGCGACCCTGCGACCGCTATCCGAGCCGTGGCACGCTCGTCTTCCACTTCGACCGCAAGGCCGAGGGGCGCACCCACCGCTACCGCCTCACGGTACGCGATGCGGCCGGCAACACGACCGTCAGGGAGGGATCCTACCGCCACTGATGAAGGTTTTTCGGGCGAAAATTTGCTTTTAGCGTGAAAATGCGTAATTTTGCACCCGAAAATTAGGCAGGCATTAACTTATGCAAGAGAGGTGATATACATTTCAATAAAATGTAACCGCCTCCGCCAAGGTCGCGTAGCTCAGTTGGATAGAGCAGCAGCCTTCTAAGCTGCCGGTCGAGCGTTCGAGCCGCTCCGCGATCACAAAAAAGCACTCCTTGCGGAGTGCTTTTTGTGTGAAAGGAGAAATGAGAAGGTTGCTTCGGCTCGGCATAGTCTGCAAGCAGCCTCTGCACTCGCCTTAATCGCAATCTTCTCCTTTCTCCTTTCTGAATTCAAATTTCCCTTATTTTTCAACGATTTTTCGATTCAGTGTGTTGCATTTTTGATTTTCATACACTATCTTTGCACCCGAAAAAAGCCGAAAGGCTGAGCGTTTTTTATTAACCTTTACAAAATTTTATAGCAAATGGCTGTTAAAATTCGTCTGGCACGTCACGGTAAGAAGGGCTACGCCTTCTATCACATCGTTGCCGCAGATAGCAGAGCGCCACGTGATGGTAAATTCATCGAGAAGTTGGGTACCTACAACCCCAACACGAATCCTGCTACGATCGACCTGAACTTCGAGCAAGCACTGGGTTGGTTACTCAAAGGCGCACAACCTACGGACACCTGCCGTGCCATCCTTTCGTACAAGGGTGTTCTCTACAAGAAGCACCTCTTGGGTGGTGTAGCCAAGGGCGCATTCACCGAGGCTGAGGCCGAGGCTCGTTTCAACAAGTGGGTAGAGGCCAAGTCGGGTAAGATCGAGGCCAAGACCAACAAGCTGGCTACCGATGCCAAGTCGGCCGAGAAGGCTCGTCTGGCTGCCGAGGCCAAGGTAAACGAGGAGCGCGCAAAGGCTATCGCCGAGAAGAAGGCTGCCGCTGAGGCTGCTGCTGCCGAGGCTGCCGCCGAGGCCGCTTCGGAGGAGGCTGCGGAGGCTGCTACGGAGGAGTAATCCTCTTCAGCGACCGAGTTTAAGAGCTGCATCTGAAACAGGTGCGGCTCTTATTTTTTGTTTTTTGCCCGAAATTGACTAATTTTGAATCTCGAATTCTAAACTTTGATTTGCCATGACGCTTTGCGGCCGCATCAATAAATTGTTTGGCACGGGCGGAGGTCTGCGCCTCTCGCTCTACGACACCTTCCCCGAAGAGTTCAACCCCGACACCATGCCCCTGCTGGTCGAAATCGACGGACTGGTGGTCCCACTCTACTGCGAGGAGTTCGACTATGTGGGTGCTTCGGGAGCTTCGGTGCGCTTCGCCGACCTCGACACCGACCGTCGTGCCGAGGAGCTGCTTGGCAAGGAGTTCTCGATGGAGCTGGACGACGAGGAGGGCGACGAGGAGGAGTTCTTCCTCGAGGACCTCATCGGCTTCCGGGCCGCGATTCTCGAACCGGCTACCGGCCGGAGCTTCACGGGCGAGGTGACCGACTACATCGACAGCGAGGTGAACCCCCTCTTCGAGCTGACCATCGCCAATCGGCAGGTGCTGGTACCCGCTGTGGATGAGATGATTGGCGGCATCGACTTCGAGCGCGGACAGATTAAATTCATCCTCCCCGAGGGGCTTATCGACTAACCGGATATGGCGCGCGTAGTAGTTGGATTGTCGGGGGGCGTGGATTCGTCGGTGGCCGCCTACCTGCTCAAAGCGGAGGGGCATGAGGTCATCGGCCTCTTCATGATCAATTGGCACGACACGACCGGCACGTTGGAGGGCGACTGCCCCTGGCACGATGACCGCCTCTTTGCCGAGTTGGTGGCCAAGAAGCTCGATATCGCCCTGCACGTCGTGGACCTCTCAGAGGAGTATCGCCGACGGGTCGTGGAGTATATGTTCGCGGAGTACGAGGCGGGGCGCACCCCCAATCCCGATGTGCTGTGCAACCGCGAAATCAAATTCGATGTCTTCCTGCGCGAGGCCCGAAAACTCGGTGCCGACTTTGTAGCCACGGGCCACTACTGCCGCAAGGCCGTCACACGACTATCCGACGGCACGGAGCGTTACCACCTCCTGGCCGGCACAGACCCCAACAAGGACCAAAGTTACTTCCTCTGCCAGCTCAAGCAGGAGCAGCTGGCCCCCGCCCTCTTCCCCATCGGCCACCTGCTCAAACCCGACGTGAGGCGCATTGCCGAGGAGCAGGGGTTGGCCACCGCCAAGCGCAAAGATTCGCAGGGCATCTGCTTCGTGGGCAAGGTCGATTTGCCCACGTTCCTGCAACAGAAGCTCGCCAAAAAGGTGGGTAACATCCACGAAATCAAAGCCGAATGGCCGAAATTCAGCCTGCGCCCGATGCGCCCCACAACCGACCGACAGCCGACCGACGAGGAGTTGGAGGCCCTCTCCGTCGGGTGGCACTACACGGTGCGCGACGGCAAAAAAATCGGCACCCACAACGGCGCACACTTCTACACGATTGGCCAACGCAAGGGGTTGGGCATCGGGGGGCGCAAAGAGTCGCTCTTCATCCTCGGCACGGATGTCGATGCCAATGCCCTCTTTGTCGGTGAGGGCGACAGCCATCCCGGCCTGTGGCGACCCGCGCTGAAGATTGGGCGCGAGGCGATGCATTGGGTCAATCCCGACCGGGCCTGCGCGGTGGGCGAAGCGCTTCGCTGCGAGGTGCGCATCCGCTACCGGCAACCGCTCCAACAGGCCACCCTCTACTGCCGCGAGGGGGGTTGCTACCTCCTCTTCGACGAACCGCAACGCGGCATTGCCGGCGGACAATTTGCCGCCCTCTATGTAGGCGAAGAGCTGGTCGGTTCGGGGGTCATCAGCGAGTAGTCACCCCACCCTGCCGAAGTCGATATTCAGCACCCAAAACCGCGCATCCGTGAGGCACACCACCCTGCTATTGTTCATCTCGGTCCTCATCCTACGCTTCGCACCGACGGAGGCGCAGGCGCAACTGCGCTTTGCCTACTACGATGTGGACCGCCTCTACGACACCTCCGAGTCGTTGTTCTACGACGATTCGGACTTTACCCCCGAGGGGCGTTATCGGTGGGATGCGAAGCGTTACACGCGCAAAGTGGAGCAGGTGGCCGCCGTCATCGACTCGCTGCGATGCGATGTGGTGGCCCTCTACGGGGTGGAGAACGAGGCGGGGGTGCGCGACATCGCCCTGCAGCTCGAAGGGGACTACGCCTACCTGCACCGCACCATCAACTCCTTCGACGGCATGGACTTTGCCCTACTCTATTTAGCCGACAGGTGCGAACCCCTGCACGCCGAAGCGCGACGTGCCATGCTCACCATCGAGGCACTCGTTGAGGGCGACACGATCGGCATCATCCTGGGCATCGACCCGCGCTTTATGAGGCTGGAAATCGAGAGCCACCGCGAAACATACCCCACCCGACCGCTCATCGTGGCAGGCAAAGCAGCCGCCATTGATGCCGAGCGTTACGGCCTTTGCGACCGCCTGCTTGCCCCCGCCCGTCGCGGCCACGGCAACCGCCTTGCGGGCAATCGCTGGCAGATGCGCGACCGCATCCTCACCGATACCCTCTTCACGCAAAAAGAGGGGGCCGTGGTGATTCGTCGGGAGTGGCTCGACCATGCGGGCGAACCCCGCCCGACCTACCGCTCGAATCGCTACACGGGCGGTGCGGGACGCTTCCTGCCCATTTGGTGCGAGATTGAGTGATTTTTTCTTGCACGAACCAAAAAAAAACGCTATATTCGCATTTTGCAGCGCATGACCCATACAATGCGCAACAAAAAGTGCAAACAACATAACAATTTTTAATATTTTTTTAACAACACTATCATTTTATGGCAGACGTAAAACGAGTTTATACCTTCGGTAACAAAGAGGCCGAGGGTAATGGTAAGATGCGTGAGCTGCTGGGTGGTAAGGGTGCCAATCTGGCCGAGATGAACCTGATTGGTATGCCGGTACCTCCGGGCTTCACGATTACGACGGACACCTGCGCCGAGTACTACGCACAGGGTAAGGAGGCAGTCGTAGAGCTGCTCAAGCCCGAGGTGGAGAAGGCTGTGGCAAACATCGAGAAGCTGACCGGTCGCAAGTTCGGTGACAAGCAGCAGCCCCTGCTGCTGTCGGTACGCTCGGGCGCACGCGCTTCGATGCCCGGTATGATGGATACGATTCTGAACCTGGGTATGAACGACGAGGCTGTCGAGGCGATGGCCAAGCTCAGCGGCAACCCCTGGTTTGCATGGGATTCGTACCGTCGTTTCGTACAGATGTACGGTGACGTGGTGCTGGAGATGAAGCCCGCATCGAAGGAGGATCAGGACCCCTTCGAGGAGATTATCGAGAAGCAGAAGGAGAAGCGCGGTATCACGAAGGATACCGACCTCACGGTGGAGGATCTGAAGGAGCTGGTAGCTTCGTTCAAGGCCGCTGTGAAGGCTTCGACCGGCAAGGACTTCCCCGCCTGCCCCTGGGAGCAGCTTTGGGGTGCCATCTGCGCCGTGTTCGGTTCGTGGATGAACGAGCGCGCCATCCTCTATCGCAAGCTCAACAACATCCCCGCCGAGTGGGGTACGGCCGTATCGGTTATGGCCATGGTATTCGGTAACATGGGCGACAACTCGGCCACGGGTGTAGCCTTCTCGCGCGATGCCGCAACGGGTGAGGACATCTTCAATGGTGAGTACCTCATCAACGCACAGGGCGAGGACGTGGTTGCCGGTATCCGCACGCCGCAGCAGATTACCATCGAGGGTTCGCGTCGTTGGGCCAAGGCCCAGAACATCTCGGAGGAGGAGCGCGTAGCGAAGTATCCTTCGTTGGAGGAGGTGATGCCCGAGGTTTACAAGGAGCTGGATGCCATCCAGAACCACCTCGAGGAGCACTACCGCGACATGCAGGACATCGAGTTCACGATTCAGGACGGCAAGCTCTGGATGTTGCAGTGCCGCAACGGTAAGCGTACGGGTGCCGCCATGGTGAAGATTGCCATGGATATGCTCCGTGAGGGTATGATCGACGAGAAGACGGCCGTACTGCGTTGCGAGCCTGCAAAGCTCGACGAGCTGCTCCACCCCGTATTCGATAAGAAGGCCATCGCTTCGGCCAAGGTCATCACGAAGGGTCTGCCCGCCTCGCCGGGTGCCGCTACGGGTCCCGTAGTATTCTTCGCCGACGATGCCGCCAAGGTATTGGCCGAGACGGGTCAGCGCGCTATCCTGGTGCGTATCGAGACCTCGCCCGAGGACCTGAAGGGTATGTTGGATGCTGCCGGTATTCTGACCGCCCGCGGTGGTATGACCTCGCACGCAGCCGTGGTTGCCCGTGGTATGGGTAAGTGCTGCGTATCGGGTGCCGGTGAGCTGGAGATCGACTACAAGGCCCGCACGATTAAGGTGGACGGCGTAACGGTGAAGGAGGGCGACTGGATTTCGCTCAACGGTTCGACGGGTGAGGTTTACCTCGGTGAGGTAGCCACGCGTGCTGCCGACCTCAGCGGTGACTTCGGCAAGCTGATGGAGCTGGCCGGCAAGTACTCGGTGCTGAAGGTTCGCGCCAACGCCGACACGCCGAAGGATGCAGCCCAGGCCTTCGAGTTTGGTGCCGAGGGTATCGGTCTGTGCCGCACGGAGCATATGTTCTTCGAGGGCGACCGCATCAAGGCCATCCGCGAGATGATTCTCTCGGACGACGAGGCCGGCCGTCGCGTAGCCCTGAACAAGCTGCTCCCGATGCAGCGTGGCGACTTTGAGGGTCTGTTCAAGGCCATGCAGGGTCACCCCGTAACGGTTCGTCTGTTGGATCCCCCCTTGCACGAGTTCGTACCGCATGACCTGAAGGGTCAGCAGGAGATGGCCGACGAGATGGGCGTACCCGTTGAGAAGATCATCGCCAAGGTAGAGGCTCTGGCCGAGTTCAACCCGATGCTGGGTCACCGCGGTTGCCGTCTGGGTAACACCTATCCGGAGATTACCGAGATGCAGGCCCGCGCCATCATCGAGGCTGCCATGAACGTAAAGGCTACGGGCATGGAGGTACACGTTGAGATCATGGTGCCGCTGGTAGGCAACCACAAGGAGCTTCGCTACCAGAAGAACATCATCGACAAGACCGCCGAGCAGGTATTCTCGGAGCGCAACGATAAGATTGACTACATGGTAGGTACGATGATCGAGGTACCGCGTGCAGCCGTTACGGCCAACCAGATTGCCGAGGTTGCCCAGTTCTTCTCGTTCGGTACGAATGACCTGACGCAGATGACGCTCGGTTTCTCGCGCGACGATATCTCGAAGTTCCTGCCCATCTACCTCGAGAAGGGCATCCTGAAGAACGACCCGTTCCAGATTCTGGACCGCAACGGTGTGGGTCAACTCATCCGCGAGGCCGTATTCAAGGGCCGTGGTACGCGCGACAACCTCAAGTGCGGTATCTGCGGTGAGCATGGTGGTGAGCCTTCATCGGTTGAGTTCTGCCACTACGCCGGTCTGAACTACGTCAGCTGCTCGCCCTTCCGCGTGCCTATCGCACGCCTGGCTGCGGCTCACGCCGCCCTGAACGAGAAGTAATCTTCCGATTCAGCATAGGAAAAGAGGTCGCCCGTTTGGGCGACCTCTTTTGTTTTCAGCCGACAAAGGCGGAAAGGGCGGGAAAGGGAGGAAAGGGAGGAAAGGGCGAGAAAGGCAGAAAAGGCGAGAATGGCAGAAAAGGCAGAAAAGGCGGAAAAGGCGGGAAAGGCGGAAAGGGAGGAAAGGCGGAAAGGGCGGAAAAGGGCGGAAAAGGGAATTAAGGATATTAAAGAAAATAAAGAAATTAAAGAATCACTCCTTAATCTCTTTAATCTCCTTAATCTCTTTAGCCGTAAAAGCAGGCGAGGCAGATGCCAAAAGAGCCTTACCACCCTACCGAAATTAAAAAAGACTTTAACAAGAGCTATTTTGAAGCTGCTCGAAGTCTGCGAAATCCGAAGCATACTCGTCGTATGTGAGGATTTCGCAGGCGAGGCAGATGTCAAAAGAGCCTTGTTAAAGTCTTTTTTACTTGGTCTTGTAGGCTGCTCTATACTTTCCCTTCGCCAGGGCAAGCAGCTTGCTCTTCAAGAGCTGACGACGCAAGGGGGCCAGGCGGTCGGTGAAGACCTTGCCGTCGAGGTGGTCGTACTCGTGCTGGATGACACGGGCGCGGAAGCCCTCGAAGAGTTCGTCATGGGCCTCGAAATTCTCATCCAGGTAGCGCATCTTAATCGCAATCGGGCGGCGCACATCCTCGTGCAGGCCCGGGAGCGAGAGGCACCCCTCGTTGAAAAGGCCCGTCTCCTCCGACACCTCATAAATCTCGGGGTTGATGAAGGCCTTGCGGTAATCCTTGCAAGCCTCATCCTCCTCGCCCCAGGGCGAACAATCGACCACAAAGAGGCGCAGGTTCTTGCCAATCTGCGGGGCAGCGAGGCCCACACCCTCGGCCGCGTGCATCGTGAGGAACATATCCTCGATGAGCTTCTTCAGCTCCGGGTAGTCCGCGCTCAGCTCCACCGAGGGTTTGCGCAGGGTCTCCGACCCAAAAACTACAATCGGGTAAATCATTGTCTATACTGTAAAAAATCCTCCAAAATAATCGTGGCCGCAATCTTATCCACCACCGCCTTGTCGCGGCGGGCCATCTTCTTCATCCCCCCGTCAATCATCGCCCGATGGGCCAGCACGGAGGTAAAACGCTCGTCGTAGAACACCACCTCCTTGTCGGGGTAGGCCGCCTTCAGCCGACGCGACAACGGCTCAATGAACCGCCACGTCTCGGAGGGCGAGCCATCCATCTGCATCGGCTTGCCGAGGACAATCACATCGACCGCCTCCCTCTGAAAGTAGTCGGCCAAGAATCGTTCCAACTGCTTCGTCTCGACCGTCGCAAGCCCCCCTGCAATGAGGCGCAGGGGGTCGCTCACGGCCAATCCGGTGCGACGCACGCCGTAGTCGATGGCTAAAATGCGACCCATCGGCGTTTAGAGGCTCAATTTCTTAAAAAGTTTGCGATAGGAGCACTCCTCATCCACCATGCGGCGCAACTCCGAGATGGCAACGCGCTCCTGCTGCATCGTATCGCGGTGGCGTACGGTCACGGTGCCATCCTCGAGCGTCTGGCCATCGACCGTCACGCAGAACGGAGTACCGATGGCATCCTGACGACGATAACGCTTGCCCACCGAGTCCTTCTCGTCATAGACCACGTTGTAGTCGTACTTCAGCTCATCGACAATCTTGCGGGCCACCTCGGGCATACCGTCCTTCTTCACCAGCGGCAACACAGCCACCTTCACGGGGGCCAACGCAGCGGGGAATTTCAGCACGATGCGCTGGTCGCCACCCTCCAACTGCTCCTCGGTGTAGGCGGCCGACATCACCTGCAAGAACATACGATCCACACCGATCGAGGTCTCCACCACATAGGGGACGTAGCTCTCGTTCGTCTCGGGGTCGAAATACTGAATCTTCTTGCCCGAGAACTTCTGGTGGTTCGAGAGGTCGAAATCCGTGCGCGAGTGGATACCCTCCACCTCCTTGAAGCCGAAGGGGAAGTTATACTCCACATCGGTAGCGGCATTGGCGTAGTGGGCCAGCTTGTCGTGGTCGTGGAAGCGGTAGTTCTCGTCGCCGAAGCCGAGGGCGCGGTGCCAGGCCATGCGGGTCTCCTTCCACTTGTTCCACCACTCCATCTCCGTACCGGGGCGCACGAAGAACTGCATTTCCATCTGCTCGAACTCGCGCATACGGAAGATGAACTGACGGGCCACAATCTCGTTGCGGAAGGCCTTACCAATCTGTGCAATACCGAAGGGGAGCTTCATGCGGCCCGTCTTCTGCACGTTGAGGAAATTGACGAAGATACCCTGTGCCGTCTCGGGACGGAGGTAAATCGTATTGGCACCCTCGGCCGTCGAACCCATCTGGGTCGAGAACATGAGGTTGAACTGGCGCACCTCGGTCCAGTTGCGCGTACCCGAGATGGGGCAGACAATCTCGCAGTCGAGGATAATCTGGCGCAGCTCGTTCAGGTCGTTGTTGTTCAGGGCCTCCGCAAAGCGGTTATGCACCTCGTCGCGCTTGGCAGCAATCTCCAACACGCGGGGCGAGGTGGCGAGGTACTGCTCCTCGTTGAACTGCTCCTTGAAACGCTTGCGGGCCTTCTCTACCTCCTTCTGAATCTTCTCATCCTGCTTGGCCATCCAATCCTCAATCAGCACATCGGCACGATAACGCTTCTTCGAGTCCTTGTTGTCAATCAGCGGGTCGTTAAACGCACCCACATGGCCCGAGGCCTCCCACGTCTTGGGGTGCATGAAGATGGCGGCATCCAGACCCACGATGTTCTCGTGGAGCTTCACCATCGAATCCCACCAATAACGCTTGATGTTGTTTTTCAGCTCGACGCCGTTCTGACCATAGTCATACACGGCACCCAGGCCGTCATAAATCTCGCTCGAGGGGAATACAAAGCCATACTCCTTGCAGTGAGCGACCAATTTCTTGAAGAGTTCTTCCTGTGTCATGGTTTATGTAGTGTTACTATTTTTCTTCCAAAAGGCAAAGTTACGAAAAACACATAAAAAAAAGGGACATTAGTCCCTTTAATTTTACCACCGGCATCAATTTTACAACATGCCGGCGCGTTTGAAGGAAAAATCCCCCTCGCGGGCGACAATCAGATGGTCCACCAGGCGGATATCGAACAGCGCGGCGGCCTCCTTCAGGCGGCGCGTCAGATGGCGGTCCGCCTCGCTCGGCTCGGCTGCACCCGAGGGGTGGTTATGCACAAGCACAATCTTCGTGGAGAGCAACTCCAAGGCCCGCTTCACGACCAAACGATGGTCCACAATCGTCCCCTGCACGCCCCCCTGGCTGATACGTTGCTGCTCAATGAGGCGGTTCGACGAGGTGAGGTAGAGCGCGCGGCACTCCTCATATTTCAACCCCTCCATGGCCGGGCGCACCAACCGCACCACATCGTCGCTCGTGCGAATCACGGGCTGCCGCTCCTGCTCTTCGCTCGTCGCCACGCGACGGCCCAGCTCCACGGCCGCAAGCAATCTTCGGGCGCGCTGCTGTCCCAGGCCGCCAATCATGCGCAGACGGGCGCGCTCCTCGCGGGCGATCCCCGCCAACGACCCGCAGCTTTCGAGCAGGGCATGCGCCATCGGCCCGTCCTCCACTAAAAGGGTGACAAGCTCCTCGTCGGTGAGCGAGGCGACACCTCGCACATCCATCTTATCGAATAGGGTTTGCATCAAACTATCGAATCGGCACTACTGCGCCATACGTTGCGGCTCCTCGTCGCGGTTCGAGCGACGACGCTCCAGACGGTCCACGCGGTCGAGCATCGAGGCACACTGCTCGTCGCTCATGAAGGTTGCCACTGAAAAGGCCGCCTTCTGCTCCGCCTCCTTCTTCGAGTCACCGGCTCCGTGTCCCATCTCCATATCGTTAATCATCACCTTGGTATAGAAGACCGGATGGTTCGGCTTATACTCCTTGTCGCGCTCGGTCTCGAAACGAATCTGGTGGTGATTCTTCTGGCACCACTCAATCAAGCGGCTCTTGAAGTCGGTCTCCGAGTCCGACAAGCGCTCCACATTGAGGTGTTGAGCGTAGATTTTGTTGATTAACAAGCGATTGACAAAATCGTACCCCTGGTCGAGGTAGATGGCCCCCATCATCGCCTCGAAGGCATCGCCGTAGATATGCTTTTGCGACGTCCCCTGCACATGGTTCGAGATGACATGGCGGTCCAGCCCCAGCTCCTCGGCCAGGTGGTTGAGCGACTGGCGCGACACAATCTTCGAGCGCAGCTGGGTCAAAAAGCCCTCATCGCGGTCGGGGTATTCGATAAAGAGGTAATCGGACGTGACGGCCTCGATAACCGCATCGCCCAGATACTCAAGGCGTTCGTTGTTAATCGGATGGCTGCCCTCTACACTGATCGAAGCCGACTTGTGAATCAAAGCCAGCTTGTAGAGTTCGATGTTGTTCGGCAGAAAACCGAACAGGTCATCGACCATCGCATAGAATTGTTTATCCTGCCCGAAACGGCGACGCAAGGGGCGCAACAGAAACTTAAACACGGCGCTAAAGGGCTGTTTCGGGTTGGTATTTTTTGAGAATCAACGTCGAGTTGTGGCCACCGAAACCAAACGTATTGCTCAACGTGTAGTTCACCTCGCGGTACTGTGCCTTGTCGAGCGTGAGGTTCAGCGAAGCGGGAATCTCGGGGTCGATTTCGCGGCAGTTAATCGTCGGCGGAATCACACCGCGCGTAAGTGCCAGGATGCAGGCCAACGCCTCCACCGCTCCCGTAGCACCCAGCAGGTGGCCGTGCATGGATTTCGTGGAGGAGATGTTCATCTGTTGCAGCGACTCGCCAAAGACCTCGCCGAGGGCCTTGATTTCGGCCACATCGCCCAGGGGGGTCGAAGTGCCGTGTACGTTGATATAGTCGATTTTATCGGGCGTGATGCCGGCATCTTTGAGGGCATCGCGCATCGACTTGATGGCACCGCGACCTTCGGGGTGCGGCGCGGTAAAATGGTATGCGTCGGCCGATGCACCACCACCGACCACCTCGCAATAGATCTTGGCACCACGCGCCAGGGCATGCTCCAACTCCTCGAAGACGAAGGCACCTGCACCCTCACCCACCACAAAGCCGTCGCGGCTCTTATCGAAGGGGCGGGAGGCGGTGGCATACTCCTCGTTGCGGGTCGAGAGGGCCTGCATGGCGTTGAAGGCACCGATGGTTACTTCGTTCACCGTGGCATCCGAGCCGACCGTTACGATCACATCCGAGCGACCGTAGCGAATCATCTCCATCGCGTTAATCATGGCGTGGTTCGACGAGGCGCAGGCCGAGACGACCGAATAGTTGGGTCCCATGAAGCCATACTTCATCGAGATAAAGCCGGCCGCGATGTCGATAATCATGCGGGGAACAAAGAAAGGGCTAAACCGAGGGGTGTTACCACCCTCGGCATAGCCCACGGATTCGTCGAAGAAGGATTTTACTCCTCCGATACCCGAACTCGAAATCACGCCGCACTGCTCCAGGTCGAGCTTTTCGAAATCGAAAGCGGCATCCTCCACAGCCTGGTCGGCTGCAATGAGGGCATATTGCGTAAAGAGGTCGTAGCGACGAGCCTCCTTGCGATCGAAATAGTCGCTCGGGTCGTAATCTTTGATTTCGCAAGCAAACTTGGTCTTAAACTTCTCGGTATCGAAATGGGTAATGGGGGCGGCAGCCGAATAGCCTGCTTCCAGATTCGAAAAATACTCTTCGATGGATTTTCCAAGCGGGTTGATGGTACCGATACCCGTGATTACAACTCTTCTCTCTGCCATGACGGAAGTTTAAGTAAACAAAGAACTTGCCGCGAATTGACTTCGCTCGAATTATTTCTTCTGTGCCTCGATGAAGGCGATAGCGTCACCTACGGTGGCAATCTTCTCAGCCTCCTCGTCGGGAATCTGCAGGTCGAAAGCCTTCTCGAACTCCATGATGAGCTCTACGGTATCCAGCGAATCGGCACCCAGATGGTTCGTGAAGCTGGCCTCGGGTACTACCTCCGACTCCTTAACACCCAGTTTGTCAACGATAATCTCGACAACTTTAGCTTGAATTTCAGACATGACTTTAAGTTTTTAGTTAAACAATATTTTAGATTTGAATCTAATTTCTCCTCCAATTTGGGGCAAAAATAACACTTTTTTTATTACTTTTGACAAAAGATGCGGATTTTTTTATGCCAAAAATTCGGTGCTTTAGAACAAATACGCTTATAACAAATTAAACAATAGATAGTTATGAAACTGCTACTTATCTCAAATTCTACCAATGCAGGCGAGGAGTATCTGCGTTATCCGCTGCCCGAAATCGAAAAATTTCTGTGCGGTGTAAAGGAGGTGGTATTTGTCCCCTATGCCGCCGTAACCTTCTCGTATGCAGCCTATGAGAAGAAGGTGCAGGCCCGTTTGGCCGAGATCGGCATCCGCGTAAAGTCGCTTCACCGCGCCAAAGACCCCGCCAAGATGGTCCGCGAGGCGGAGGCCATCTGTGTGGGTGGCGGCAACACGTTTGCCCTCACGAAGAAGATGCAGGAGCAGGGGCTGATGAAGGCCATCCTGAAGAAAATCAAGGCCGGGACACCCTATGTGGGTTGGTCGGCCGGTTCGAATGTCTGCTGCCCGACGATTTGCACCACGAACGATATGCCGATTCTGCAACCCGAATCGTTCCGTGCCATCGGTGCCGTTCCCTTCCAGATTAACCCCCACTACCTCGATGCCAACCCCGAGGGCCATGCCGGCGAGACACGCGAGCAGCGTATTCTGGAGTACATCGAGGCCAACCCGAAGCGCTGGGTCGTGGGGTTGCGCGAGGGTTGCATCCTGCGCTACGAGGACGAAAAGTTGGAGTTGATCGGCAAGCGACCGATGCGCATCTTCCGCAAGGGGGTCGAAACCTACGAGGTGCAGGCAGGCGACGACCTTTCGTTCCTATTTAATAAATAGGTATGCGGGTATTCATTGCCGGATTGGGCCTCATCGGCGGTTCGCTTGCCCTCTCGCTCAAGGAGCGCGGGGCGGTCGAGGAGGTGATGGGCATGGAGCTGGGCGAGGCGCGGGCCGCGGAGGCCCTCTCACTCGGCCTGGCCGACCGCATCGTGTCGTTTGACGAGGGGGTTACGACGGCCGACCTGGTGGTGCTGGCCACTCCTGTTGATACGATTCCCATGCTGGCCGTCAAGGCCCTGAACCGCGTTCGGAAACCGCAGGTGGTCATCGACCTCGGCTCGACCAAAGGGGAGCTGTGCGAGGTGATTGACCAGCATGCCCGTCGCAGCCGCTTTGTGGCCGTTCACCCGATGTGGGGTACCGAGTACAGCGGTCCGCAGGCGGCCGTACGAGGGGCCTTCACGGGGCGCACGGCGGTCATCTGCGAACGGGAGCGGAGCGACGAAGATGCCCTGCAAAGGGTCGAGGAGCTGCTGCACCTGCTCGGAATGCCCATCATCTACATGAGTGCCGAGGAGCATGACCTGCACACGGCCTACGTTTCGCACATCTCGCACATCACCTCCTTTGCCCTGGCCAACACGGTCCTGGAGAAGGAGCGCGAGGACCGACACATCTTCGACCTGGCGGGCGGTGGTTTCGAAAGCACAGTGCGCCTAGCCAAGAGTGCCGCTTCGACCTGGGTGCCGATTTTGATGCAGAACAAATACAACGTGTTGGATGTCTTGCGCGAACACATCCACCAGCTTCAGCTCATGCGCCGCATGATTGAGCGCGACGACCGAGAGGGGCTGCGGGAGGTGATTGACCGCGCCAACTCGATTCAGCGCATCATTCGCTAACGATGATGATCACGCAGCACGAGACCGAACGCGGCCGTATCGGGCGGCTGGGCGAGGAGGCGACGGTGAGCCACCTGCGACGGGCGGGCTACGAGATTTGCGCCCGCAACTGGCGCAGCGGCTCCTACGAGCTGGATATCGTGGCACGCCGTTACGAGGTACTGCACTTCATCGAGGTCAAGACCCGCCAGGCGGATGCCCTCACCTCGCCCGAGGAGGCTCTGACCACGCAAAAGATTCGTTCGCTCCACCGCGCGGCACGGCTCTTCATCGGCCAATACGGCCGTCGCTACGAGGGCTACGAATGGCAGTTCGACCTGTCGGCCGTGCGGGTCGGGGCCGACGGGCGGATGCAGGTGGAGCTGATTGAGCAGGTGGCCGATTGTTCGTGGCGTGGCTAAATGTTTGTGTTTTTGATTTATTTGTATTATTTTTGTCTCCGCAAAACAGCAAGGTAGCAAATCATGTGGTTGTACGACATCTTCATGAACCTCTATGCCTGGGCGATTCGTCTTGCAGGTTGGAAATGCGAGAAGGCCCGCCTTTGGAGCGAGGGGCGCGAAGGTCTCTTTGAGCGTATGCGCGAAAAGATTGACCCGACGGCACGCATTGTCTGGCTGCACGTTGCCTCGCTGGGCGAGTTTGAGCAGGGCCGTCCCCTCATCGAGGAGATTCGTCGCTCACATCCCGAATACAAAATCCTTCTGACCTTCTTCTCGCCCTCGGGCTACGAGGTTCGCAAGCACTACACCGGTGCAGATTACATCTTCTACCTGCCGATTGACACGCGTCGCAACGTGCGCCGCTTTCTGGATATCGTCCACCCCGAAATAGCCATCTTCGTCAAATACGAATTTTGGCTCAATATGCTGACCGAACTGCGTCGTCGATGTGTGCGCACCTTTGTCGTATCGTCGATTTTCCGTCGCAACTCGGTCTTTTTCCGTTTCTACGGAGGCCCCTGGCGCGAGGCGTTGGAGACCTTCGAGGTGCTCTTCGTCCAGAACGAGGAGTCGAAACGGCTGCTGGCGGAGCTGGGCTTTGACAACGTCACCGTGGCCGGTGATACGCGCTTCGACCGCGTGGCAGAGATTGCCCGCGTGGCCAAACGGGTAGAGCTGATTGAGCGTTTTAGGGGGGAGCAGCGGCTCTTTATTGCCGGCTCGACCTGGGGTCCCGACGAGGAGCTGCTCATTCCGCTGATGAACGACAACCCACAGCTGAAATTCATCATCGCCCCCCACGAGATGGACGAGAGCCGCATCGCACACCTTATGGAGACTACAAAGGGAGGTGCCGTGCGCTACACGCAATGTGATGCGGAGAGTGACCTGAAGGGGAAGCAACTGCTGATTCTCGACACGGTGGGGCTGCTGGCCTCGACCTATGGTTCCGCCTCGTGGGGCTACATCGGCGGCGGCTTCGGGGTCGGCATCCACAACACGTTGGAGGCGGCCACCTTCGGCCTGCCGATTGCCTTCGGCCCGAAGTATCAGAAGTTCAAGGAGGCTTGCGACCTGATTTCGCTCGGCGCGGCCCGCTCGGTGAAGAGCTACGAGGAGCTGAAAGGGTGGTTCGCCCCCTTGCGCGACGACGAAGAGCAACTCGCCACCGCCTCACGCCTGGCCCGGGACTACACCCACAGCCACCAGGGGGCTACGCGCACCATTACGCAGACTATCTTTACGCGATAAGAACGACCATAGAATAACAAAAAACGAGAGGATTTCCTCTCGTTTTTTGTTATTCACCGATTCCGAACCACCTCGGCAACTGCTCCTTTTCGACCGCTACCACCTCGCATCGGCCGATGGCACGCGGCAGGACCAGATGCAGCACACCGCCCGCGCTCTTCTTGTCTTTCACCATCTCTTTCAGGAGTTTCGGCATCGCCACCGGAGGTTCGGTCGCAAGGCCCAATCGCTCCAGCACCCGCCGGATGCGGTCACGCTCCGCGGCCGACAACAACCCCATCGTCACCGCCACATCGGCCATCACGGCCGTACCTACGGCCACCGCCTCGCCATGAATGAGCTGCTGCGAGGACTTCTCGATGGCGTGGGCCACCGTGTGGCCCAGGTTGAGCAGCCGTCGCTCGCCCGCCTCACGCTCGTCGCGCTCGACAATCTCGGCCTTCACCCTGACGGCCGAGCGAACCGCCGCCGCCAACAGCTCCTTATCGCGGCGCAGCTCCTCCACGGTGGCCTGCTCCAACCGACGGAACATCCCCTCGTCGCCGATGATGGCGGCCTTGACAATCTCGGCCAAGCCGGCACGGAACTCCCGCTCGGGCAGGGTGCGCAACATCGCGGGGTCGCACACGACAAATTCGGGTTGCGTGAAACAGCCCACCATGTTTTTGTAGCCATCCAGATTGACCCCGTTTTTGCCACCAACCGAGGCATCGACCTGCCCCAAAAGGGTCGTCGAGAGGAATCCGAAGCGAATGCCCCGCATATAAATCGAGGCCACGAACCCCGTGATATCGGAGATGATACCGCCCCCGACAGCCAGCAGGAAGGTGTGACGGTCGGCACCGAGGGCAATCAGCCGACGGATAATCTGTTCGACGGTCTGCAACGTCTTAATCGTCTCGCCACGGCCGATAAGAATCTTCTCGTAGGAGGCCAGCAGTTCGCTGTACAGGCGGTCGATGGTGGCATCCGTGACGACAACCACACGCCGATTCTCCACCAGGCGGGGGAGCAACTCCCCGGCCGGGGCGATATAGATGCGGCTCGTCGAGCGGACCGTAAAGTCGGGATTCATCATTCTGTGTGTATTTACGCCCTCAAATTTACGATATTTTCGAAGAAAATAACTACATTTGCGCATCAAAAAAATTTGCTATGCAAAAACTGCGTAATATTGCCATCATCGCCCATGTGGACCACGGCAAGACGACCCTGGTCGATAAGATGATTCTGGCAGGCCACATCCTGCGCGACAACGCCAAGCAGAGTGGCGAACTGATTCTGGACAACAACGATTTGGAGCGAGAGCGCGGCATCACGATTCTCTCGAAGAATGTATCTGTCATCTACAAGGATTACAAAATCAACATCATCGACACCCCGGGCCACGCCGACTTCGGTGGCGAGGTGGAGCGCGTGCTGAACATGTGCGACGGCGTGTTGCTGCTGGTCGATGCCTTCGAGGGTACGATGCCCCAGACGCGCTTTGTCTTGCAGAAGGCCCTCGCGCTGGGCAAGAAGCCGATTGTGGTCATCAACAAGGTCGATAAACCCAACTGCCGCCCCGAGGTGGTCAATGAGCAGGTCTTCGACCTGATGTTTACGCTCGATGCCACCGAGGAGCAGCTCGACTACAAGACCATCTACGGCTCGGCCAAGCAGGGGTGGATGTCGCACAAGTGGAACGAGAAGACCGACTCGCTCGTGCCGCTGCTGGATGCCATCATTGACGAGATTCCCGAACCCGAGACGGTGGAGGGTACGCCCCAGCTGCTCATCACCTCGCTCGAATACTCGGCCTACACGGGTCGTGCGGCCGTGGGTAAGCTCACGCGCGGCACGCTACGTGCGGGTCAGCCCGTCACCCTGGCCAAGCGCGACGGCGTAACCCGCTTGAAGACCCGCATCAAGGAGCTGATGGTCTTCGAGGGGCTTTCGAAAAAGCGCGTCGAGGAGGTGCAGTGCGGCGAGATTTGCTCCATCCTGGGCATCGACGGATTTGAGATTGGCGACACGATTTGCGACTTCGAGAACCCCGAACCGCTCCCCCCGATTGCCATCGACGAGCCGACGATGTCGATGCTCTTCACGATTAACAACTCCCCTTTCTTCGGCAAGGATGGCAAGTATGTCACCTCGCGCCACATCAAGGAGCGTCTGGACCGCGAGTTGGAGAAGAACCTCGCCCTGCGTGTCACGCCCGGCCCCTCGGCCGACTCGTTCAACGTATTCGGTCGTGGCGTGCTACACCTCTCGGTGCTGATTGAGACGATGCGCCGCGAGGGCTACGAGTTGCAGGTGGGTCAGCCCCGTGTGATTATCAAGGAGATTGACGGCCGCAAGTGCGAGCCGATTGAGGAGATGATGGTCGATTGTCCGGAGAGCTACTCGGGTACGGTCATCGAGCTGACGACCCGCCGCAAGGGTGTGATGACCAACATGACTTCGAATGGCGACCGCGTGCGCCTGGAGTTCGATATTCCCTCGCGCGGCATCATCGGTTTGAGGTCGAATATGCTGACCGCCACGGCCGGTGAGGCCATCATGACCCACCGCCTGAAGGGCTTCGAACCCTGGGTGGGCGAGATTGAGATGCGCACCAACGGATCGATTATCGCCTCCGAGACGGGTACGGCCTACGCCTACTCGATTGACAAGTTGCAGGACCGCGGCCGCTTCTTCATCGCCCCGATGGAGGCGGTCTATGAGGGTCAGGTCATCGGTGAGCATACGCGCCAGAACGATATTGCCGTGAACGTGACGAAGGCCAAGCAGCTGACGAACATGCGTGCCTCGGGTTCGGATGACAAGGCGGTCATCGTGCCACCCAAAATCTTCACGCTGGAGGAGGCGCTGGAGTATATCAAGGAGGATGAGTATGTGGAGGTTACCCCCCACGCGATGCGCCTGAGAAAGATTCTGCTGCACGACGTGGACCGCAAGCGCGCCGCCAAAACCGAATAAACCTTAAAACCGACCGATATGAAAAAAGTAGGTATTGCCAGCGACCATGCCGGCTACGAGATGAAAGAGTTTGTCGTAGGGTATCTCCAGGCCAAGGGCTTCGAGGTCTATGACTTCGGCACCCACTCCCCCGAGAGTGTCGATTATGCCGATTTCGGCCATCCGCTGGCCGAGGCGGTCGAGCAGGGCGAAGTGGCGTGCGGTGTAGGTCTTTGCGGCTCGGGCGAGGGTATCTCGATGACCCTCAACAAACACCAGGGCATCCGTGCCGGTCTGTGCTGGTTGCCCGAGATTGCCCACCTGATTCGTCAGCACAACGATGCCAATGTGGTGGTACTTCCCGCCCGCTTCATTACGAACGACGAGGCCGTAGCGATTCTCGACGAGTACTTCTCGACCGAATTCGAAGGCGGCCGCCACGAGGCCCGCATCGCCAAGATTCCGGTGAAGCAAGAGCGAATGTAGAATGTAGAATGTAAAATTTAGAATTTAGAATTTAGAATTTAGAATTTAGAATTTAGAATTTAGAATGAAGATGGCGGTTCTTGCAGAACCGCCATCTTTTTTAGCTACCTTTAGTATCCTTTAGTAACCTTTCTCGCACCTTTCTCACACCCTTTCTACAACCGATAAATATAAGGTGTATCGACCCGACGGGCCGTCTCCTCGCTGTCGAAGAGGCCAAAGACCGTTGAGCCGCTGCCCGACATCGAGGCATAGAGGGCGCCGGCCTTTTGCAGTTGCTCTTTCGCCGCTTCGATGGCGGGATGGGCGGCAAAGATATGGGGTTCGAAGTCGTTCTTCACGCTCCCCTGCCACTCCGCAAGGGGGCGCATCAGTCGCTCCCGCAGCGGCACAGCCGGCACGGCCGGTCGCACCCCTGCATAGGCTTCGCGGGTCGAGACCCCCTCGTCGGGCTTCACAAGGGCAATCCACAGCCCCTCAATCGGCAACTCTATCGGGGTCATCTTTTCACCGCGCCCTGTGCAGAGTTGGGGCGTATTGCGCACAAAGAAGGCGGTATCGCTCCCCAGCTCGGCTGCCAGGTCAATGAGCGTCTCCTCATCGAGATTCAGCGCGAACAACTCATTGATTGCCAGGAGGGTCATCGTCCCATCCGACGAGCCGCCCCCCAAGCCTGCGCCAAACGGCACGCGCTTTAGAAGGGCTATGCGCACCCCATCCACGCCGTAGCGGTCGCGCATCAGGTGAAAGGCCTTGAGGCAGATATTCTCCTCGGGCAGGCAATCGACCGCCATGCCGCGATTCTCGAAGACCGCCCCCGTGCCGAAGATGCGCTCCACCTCCAACTCGTCGTACAGCCCCCGCACGGGTACCATCACCGTCTCCAACTCGTGGAATCCGTCTGCGCGACGGCAGAGGACATCCAATCCGAGATTTATTTTGCAGTTTGCCTTCAGTTTCATAAAACAAAGGTAAGAAATTTTGTAAATTTGCCCAATGAAATTTCGTACAGAACTAAAAATCGCCCCCCTGAAGCGCACCATTGCGCTCACGGAACGCATCGTAGCCCTCGGCTCCTGCTTTGCCTCCGAGATTTCGGAGGCCCTCTCGTCGCGCAACCTCCGCATTGTCGGGAATCCGCTCGGCCCGCTCTTCAACCCCTCCTCCATCGCGGCCGCCCTGCAACGCGCCCTGAGCGGTCGCCGTTTCTCGGCCGAGGAGCTGAAGACCAACACCGAGGGCGAGAACTTCTCGTTCGAGGCCTCGACCCGCTTCACCGACTCCTCGGCCGAGGAGCTGCTCGCGCGCCTCAACACCACCAACGACCAGCTGCGCGAGGCCGTCACGACGGCCGATTGGCTCCTCCTTACCTTCGGCACGGCCTGGGTCTATCGCCTGCAATCGAGCGGTGAGGTGGTGGCCAACTGCCACCGCGAACCCCTCGCCTCGTTTCGGCGCGAACGACTCACCGTCGAGGAGATTCTCACCGAGTGGCGACCGCTGATTGAAGGGCCGTTGGCCGGCAAGCAAATCATTCTGACACTCAGCCCCATCCGCCACCTGGGCGACGGGTTACAGGACAACGCGGTGAGCAAGGCGACCCTGCGGTTGGCCATCGAGGAGCTGGCTTCGGCATACGACAATGTACACTATTTTCCGGCCTACGAGCTGCTGATTGACGACCTGCGCGACTACCGCTTCTATGCCGAGGATTTGGTCCATCCGTCGCGCCAGGCGGTGGGCTACATCGTGGAGCGGTTCACCGAGTATGCCTTCGCGGCGTTGGACAGGGCCTACCTCGACCGCATCGACCGCGTGATGAATTTCTGTCGTCATCGTCCCCTTCACCCGCAGAGCGAAAGCCATCGGCAGGGGGTAAGGAAGGCCCTCGACGAGCTACGCTCGTTGCAGGAGGAGATAAAAATCGACTTCACGGCACAAATCCAAGCGTTGGAAAGGCAACTATAAGGCAAAAAACGCTATCTTTGCAGTTTGGATGTAGATTTTCACGGCATGAAACGACTTATCACGATACTCTTCTTCGCCCTATTCGCCCTCGAGGCATCGGCCAAAGCACCCCGTTTGGTGGTGCAGATTGTCATCGGCTCGATGCGCTCCGGTGACCTGGAGCGTTACGCCGACAACTTCACCGAGGGGGGCTTCAAGCGGCTGATGGAGGGGGGTGCCTACTTCACCGAAGGGGCCTACGACTACCAGCAGACCACCACGCCCGTCTCGCTCTCGACCCTCTCGACGGGTGCCATGCCCTCGATGCACGGCGTGATTGGCGACTACTGGTTCGACTACACCGACAACTCGATGGTGCGCCTGACCGAAGGACGGCGCGGTGAGGGCGGTTACCACCTCATCGTCCCGACCCTGGCCGAGACCCTGCGCCGCCACCACACGGAGAGCAAGGCCGTATCGCTCGCCCTGGAGCCTACGTCGGCCATTCTGATGGGGGGTCGTGAGGGGGATATCTTCTGGATTGACCCCACCGAGGCCGAGTGGGTTTCGTCGCTCTACTACACCCGCTCGATGCCCGAGTGGATTGCCCGCAGCAACCGCGAGGGGTATAACCTCTCGTACCTGCTGCCCGACTGGCGACAGATTCTGCCCAAAGACAAATACCACAATACGCGCCACGCGGATATCCGTCTGGTCGTCGAGGGCAAGCGACAGGCCGGCACCACCCCGCGCCGTGCCAACCCCCAGAACTATGGCGAACGGCTCGGCTTCACACCGGCCGGCAACAGCGTGGTAATCGGCATGGCCAAGCAGGTGATTGCCCAATACGGGCTGGGCAAGGATGCCACCCCCGACCTGCTGAACCTCTACTTCGACTCCTCGCGCCACATCCACGAAATCTACGGCCCCGAATCGGTCGAGGTGGAGGATATGTACTACCGCTTGGACAAGGAGTTGGCCGACTTCTTCACCTTCCTCTTCGCCCAGGTCAAGGAGGAGGAGTGTCTGGTGGTGCTGACCTCGGACCACGGCACCAGCTCGTCGTACGATGCGAAGGAGGAGCCGCAAGACCGCTTCAACGTGCAGCAGTTCCGTGTCATTGTCAACGGATTCCTCAACGTGCGCTACGGCACGGGGACCTGGGTGCTGGGCTACCGCGACCAATCCATCTACCTGAACCACAACCTTATCTACGAGCGTAACCTGCGCCTGGACGAGGTGCAGAACGAGGTGGCGATTTTCGCCCAGCAGTTCAGCGGCGTATCGCACGCGCTGGCGGCCTCGGCCCTGCGCACGAGCTACTTCGGCAGCGGCTACGCCCGACGGATGCAAAACAGCTTCTACCCCCGTCGCTCGGGCGATGTGATGCTCAACCTGCAACCCGGCTACATCGAGGAGCGGGAGATGATTCGCTCGATGTCCGGCTCGATGTATGGCTACGACCGCAAAGTGCCGCTCATCTTCTACGGCCACCGCATCGGGGCGCGCCAAATCCACCGCGAGACGGATATGATCGCCGTAGCCCCCACTTTGGCACGACTGATGGAGATACCCGAACCGGAGGCGGCCGAGGGCGACGAGCTGGAGGAGCTGGTACGATAAAAAACCGAAAAAAGAGCAAACCATGGATGCAATTCAAGAGGAGATTATCGAGGAGTTTTCGGTATTCGATGACTGGCTCGACAAATACGATTACCTGATTTCGCTCAGCGAGCAGCTTCCGGCCATCAACCCCGCGCACCGCACCGAGCAGTACCTGATTAACGGCTGCCAATCGCGTGTCTGGATTGATGCCCGCGAGGAGGAGGGCAAGCTCTACTTCTCGGCCGACAGCGATGCCATCATCACCAAAGGCATCATCGCGCTCCTTATCCGCGTGATGAACGGCCGCACGGCTCGTGAGGTGATGGAGATGGAGCTCTACTTCATCGAGGCCATCGGCCTGGCGGCCAACCTCTCGCCCACGCGCGCCAACGGCCTGCTGGCGATGATTAAACAGATGAAACTTTACGCCCTGGCCTACGCCAATAAAACGTGCTAAACAACCGATGATGACCCCCGAAGAGATATTGCAGGTCGAGAAGGATATTATCCTGACACTGAAGAACATCTATGACCCCGAAATTCCGGTCAACATCTACGACCTGGGCCTCATTTACGAGATTGACTTCACGCCCGACGGCGTGGCGACGATTCGCATGACCCTCACCGCCCCCAACTGCCCGATGGCCGATATGCTGGTCGAGGATGTAAACATCCAGGTCGGCAAGGTGAAGCACGTCAAGGAGGTGAACGTCATCCTGACCTTCGACCCCGTGTGGGACAAGTCGATGATGTCGGAGGAGGCCCTGCTCGAACTCAACCTGTTCTAACCCACTCCCTTTCCGACGACAATGGCTGACGAGCGACAAGCGGCCCTCGTAGAGCGATTACGGCGCGATGCCGAGCAGGGTTCACCGCGTTGCGGACAATTTCTCGCATCGCTCGATGCGCTCTTTCGCACCGAGATTTACACCACGCTGCTCTACGAGCGGTTGGAGCGTAAAATGAAGCTCGTCGAGGAGCTGTTCGCGGAGAGCGGCGAGAATTGGAACCAGACCTTCTACCTGCTCTACTTCCGCACGTTGGGCGACAGCCTCAATCAGGAGGCCTACCTCGAGTTGGCTCGTCGTGTCCCCTACAAGGTGGTGCTGCGCGAACGGCTCACACCCCACGGCGTGGAGGCGATGCTCTTTGGTGCCTCCGGCCTCTTGGACCTCTATCCCCACGACCACTACACGCTGCTGCTCCGCCGCGAGTTCGACCACCTGCAAGCCAAGTACGGCATCGAGCCGATGCGCGTGAAGGATTGGTCGCTCCACGAAATCCGCCCCGCCAACCACCCTGCCCTGCGCCTTGCGCAGGCGGCCGCCTTCTTCCGGCAGGATGACTTTGTCTTCGACCGCATGCTGGCCTGCCGTCGTGAGGAGGATATCGAAAGGCTCTTCTGCATCGAGGCCGACAGCTATTGGCGCGACCACTATGTACCGGCCGTGAAGCAGGAGAACACCCGCCCGAAACGGCTCGGAGTCTTCAAGGCCCATATCCTGGGCATCAACCTCGTGGCGATGCTCCAATTTGCCTACGGCTCCTACACGGGCAAAGAGGCCCTGCGCGACGGGGCTTTGACCCTGCTCGAAACGCTGCCGGCCGAGGACAACCGCTACATCCGTGCGTGGTACAACCGCGGGCTTCGTCCGCGCGACAGCTTCGAGACACAGGCCCTGCTGCAACTCTCGACCATCCACTGCCTGAAAAAGGGGTGCAAGGATTGCCCCGTCGGGCGACGCATCCTGCGCCTGGCTGCACAATAGGCGCATTCCGCGTTACAAAAATGGTAAAAAGAGGTTGTCCGACAAGTTTTGTTGAGCATCCCCCTCTTTGAAGAAGTTGTATAACAAGAGGATTTTTAGGCCTGCGAAGCCCGAAAAACCGGAGCATACTTTCCGTATGTGAGGATTTTACGGGTGAGCAACACGCCAAAATCGCCTTGTTTGACAGCTTCTTTTTTGGTTAATTCCCAAAAAACCACTATCTTTGGAGGATTTATAGCTTTTAGGCAAATAACAAAAACAACGATATGGACATTTTAGCCAGTCTGATTAAATTGGTCTTCGGTTCGAAAGCCGACAAAGACCGCAAACAAATCGAGCCTTACGTTCAGAAAATCAAGGCCATATACCCCACCATCGAGCAGCTCTCGAACGACGAGTTGCGTGCGCGTAGCGAGGCGTTGAAACAAAAGATTGCCTCGTTCATTGCAGCCGACGAGGCACGCATCGCCACGCTCAAGCTCCAGCTCGAGAAGCCCGACACGGAGTTGGACGAGAAGGAGAAACTCTCGAAGGAGATTGACCAGCTGACGAAGAGCATCGACGAGAAGATCGAGCAGGTGCTGGATGAGATTCTGCCCGAGGCCTTCGCCATCATGAAGGATACGGCCCGCCGCTTTGCCCAGAACGACACGGTGGTCGTCACGGCCAACGACTTCGACCGCAACCTGGCGGCCGAGAAGGAGTTTGTCACCATCGAGGGCGACAAGGCCATCTACCAGAACCATTGGATTGCCGGCGGCAACGACCTGAAATGGGACATGGTGCATTACGATGTGCAGCTCTTCGGCGGTGTCGTGCTGCACAAGGGTAAGATTGCCGAGATGGCCACGGGTGAGGGTAAGACGCTCGTCGCCACGCTGCCCGTATTCCTCAACGCCCTGGCCCGCAAGGGTGTACACGTTGTGACGGTGAACAACTACCTGGCCAAGCGTGACTCGGAGTGGATGGGTCCCATGTACCAATTCCACGGCCTTTCGGTGGCCTGCATCGACGATACGCAGCCCAACTCCGAGGCCCGTCGTCGTGCCTACATGGCCGACATCACCTTCGGTACGAACAACGAGTACGGCTTCGACTACCTGCGCGACAACATGGCCTCATCGCCGGCCGACCTCGTACAGCGCAAGCACCACTTCGCCATCGTCGATGAGGTCGATTCGGTCTTGATTGACGATGCCCGAACCCCGCTCATCATCTCGGGTCCCGTACCCAAGGGCGACGACCAGCTCTTCGAGGAGTACCGCCCCGCCATCGAGCACCTCTACAACCTGCAAAAGAACCTCGTGACGAACCTGCTGGCCGAGGCCCGCAAGCTCATCTCGGAGGGCAACGAGGTGGATGGCGGTGTGAAGCTCTACCGCACGCACAAGGGTCTGCCGAAGTACAAGCCGCTGATTAAATACCTCTCGGAGCAGGGCGTGAAGGTGCTGATGCAGAAGACCGAGAACATCTACATGCAGGACAACAACCGCCGTATGCCGGAGATTACCGACGAGCTGTACTTCGTCATCGACGAGAAGCTCAACTCGGTGGAGCTGACCGACAAGGGCCACGATGCCCTCTCGAACTACTTCCACGAGGACGGCTTCTTCATCCTGCCCGACATCGGTTCGACCGTAGCCGATATTGAGAAGAGCGACCTTTCGGCCGAGGAGCGTGCCGCCAAGCGCGACGAGGTGATTAACGAGTACTCGATTAAGTCGGAGCGCGTGCATACCGTACACCAGCTGCTGAAGGCCTACGCGATGTTCGAGAAGGATATCGAATATGTGGTGATGGACAACAAGGTGAAGATTGTCGATGAGCAGACGGGCCGTATTCTGGAGGGTCGCCGCTACTCGGACGGTCTGCACCAGGCCATCGAGGCGAAGGAGCGCGTGAAGGTCGAGGCCGCCACGCAGACCTTTGCCACCATCACGCTCCAGAACTACTTCCGCATGTACCACAAGCTGGCCGGTATGACCGGTACGGCCGAGACGGAGGCATCGGAGTTCTGGTCGATTTACAAATTGGATGTGGTGGTCATCCCGACCAACCGTCCCATCCTGCGCCACGACCTCGAGGATGTACTCTACAAGACCAAGCGCGAGAAGTACAACGCCGTCATCGACGAGGTGGTACGCCTCGTCAAGGAGGGTCGCCCCGTGCTGGTGGGTACCACCTCGGTCGAGATTTCGGAGCTGTTGAGCCGCATGCTGAAGATTCGCGGCATCAAGCATAACGTACTGAACGCCAAGCAACACGCCCTGGAGGCTCAGGTAGTGGCCGAGGCGGGTCGTGCCGGTCAGGTGACCATCGCAACGAACATGGCCGGTCGTGGTACCGATATCAAGCTCACCCCCGAGGTGAAGGAGGCCGGCGGTCTGGCCATCATCGGCACGGAGCGCCACGAGAGCCGTCGCGTGGACCGTCAGTTGCGCGGTCGTTCGGGTCGTCAGGGTGACCCGGGTTCGTCGCAGTTCTTCGTATCGCTGGAGGACGACCTGCTGCGCCTGTTCGGTTCGGGCCGCATCGCCGCCATGATGGACCGCATGGGCCATGTGGAGGGCGAGGCCATCCAGTCGGGTATGATGTCGAGAGCCATCGAGCGCGCCCAGAAGAAGGTCGAGGAGAACCACTTCGGTACCCGTAAGCGTCTTTTGGAGTACGACGATGTGATGAACTCGCAGCGCGAGGTGATCTACTCGCGCCGTCGCAACGCCCTCTATGGCGAGCGCATCGAGATTGACCTGAACAACATCATGTTCGACTACGCCGGCGACTTTGCCGAGCGCAACGAGGGGGCCGACTTCGAGGACTTCAAGTTCGAGCTGATTCGTGAGGTGGCCGTAGAGCCGTCGTTCACGGCCGAGGAGTACAGTAAGTTCAAGCACGACGAGCTGGTTGAGCGCATCGTGAAGGATATCAAGGCTGCGACCGCGCGCCGTGCGAAGGCCGTGGCCGACACCGTGCGTTCAACGATGGAGCGCATCTACGAGGAGCGCAAAGACCAGCTCGATATGAAGATGTACTTCCCCCTGACAAACGGCCACCTGGGCTACAACGTACCGGTCGAGCTGCGCAAGTGCAAGGAGACGGACGGGGCGGAGATTTACCGCGTATTCTCGAAGGTGGTGATGTTCACAACCATCGACGATGCCTGGCGCGAGCATCTGCGCGAGATGGACGACCTGCGCACCAGCGTACAGAACGCCACCTACGAGCAGAAAGACCCGCTCCTGATCTATAAGTTCGAGTCGTTCGGTCTGTTCCAGAAGATGCTCACGAAGGTCAATCGTGACACGTTGGCCATCCTCTGCAAGGCCTACATTCCGGTCAATGACCAGCGTGCCGAGTCGGCCGCCCAGCGTCAGCAGCAGCGTGCCAAGGTCGATGTGAACAAGCTCCAGGCCTCGCGTATGCAGGCGGCTGCCCAGGCAGGTCAGGCCGAGAAGTCGAAGCCCATGCCGATTCACGTCGAGAAGAAGGTGGGCCGCAACGACCCCTGCCCCTGCGGTTCGGGCAAGAAGTTCAAGAACTGCCACGGCAAGGGAATGTAGTGGCTTGCCCACTACATTCCTCAATTCAAAATGTAGAATTTAGAATTCAAAATTAAGGGGATAAACGGATGGGATACCAAGAGGAGAAGCAGCGACAGCTCGATATTCGCTACCTGAAGATGGCCCGCATCTGGGCCGAGAACTCCTACTGCGTGCGTCGCAAGGTGGGGGCATTGATTGTGAAGGATAAGATGATTATCTCGGATGGCTACAACGGCACCCCTTCGGGCTTCGAGAACATCTGCGAGGACGAGACGGGCAAGACGAAGGCCTATGTGCTGCATGCCGAGGCCAACGCCATTACGAAGGTGGCCAAGTCGGCCAACAACTGCGACGGCTCGACCCTCTACATCACCGCAGCCCCCTGCATCGAGTGTTCGAAGCTCATCATCCAGGCCGGCATCAAGCGCGTGGTCTATGCCGAGGAGTACCGCTCGGAGGAGGGCATCAACCTCTTAAAACGGGTCGGCATCGAGTGCGTGCAGTACGACGAAGCGCAAACAAGTTGAAAGAGCAAAGAGCAAAGAGCAAAGAGGAGAGAGCAAAGATTTAAGAGAAGAAGAGAAGAAAGATAAAAAGAACGTCATGCTTGCGCTACGCAGCATGACGTTCTTCGTTCATATCGTTAAACTCCTTAAATCTTGGCTCTCTTTAATTCTCTTTCCTTTTTCCTCTTTGCTCTTTTAGAACGGCAAGTCGTCCGGGTCCTCCTGCGGCACGGCCGGAGCGGCGGGGGTAGCGGGCTGCTGGTAGGTGGGAGCGGAGGGCTGCTGATATTGTGGCTGGGCCGGTTGCGGCGAGGCTGCGGGACGCGGCGAGGCGGTATAGGTACCCGAATTATCCGACACCTGACCCTCCGGACGACGACCCAGCAGGTTCATCGTATCGGCCAGAATCTCGGTCGTGTAACGCTTGTTGCCCTGCTGGTCGGTCCACTCGCGGGTGCGGAGGCGACCCTCGACATAAATCTGCGAACCCTTGCGCACATAGTTATCCACCACCTCGGCCAGACCACGCCACAGCGTAATCGTGTGCCACTCGGTATGCTCCTTATTCTCATTCGATTGGCGGTCGCGGTAACGCTCCGTCGTAGCAAGGCGCAGACGAGCCACCTTGACACCGCCCTCCATGGCACGCACCTCGGGGTCCATGCCCACGTTGCCTACCAAAATTACTTTATTTACCATATCGTTTTCTATTTCAATTCCTTAATCATCGCCTTAAAGAGGGTCTCCATTCTGACGGCAGCCTTCTTGCCCTGGCGTTGCACATCCTCGTGGTCGCCAATCTCATCCGACAGACCGCAATTCGTGATGACCGACACACCGAAGCAGGGGATGCCCATGTGACGGGCCACAATCACCTCCGGCACGGTGGACATACCGGCCGTATCGCCACCGATGGCCTTGAAGTAGCGGTACTCGGCCTGCGTTTCGAACGTGGGACCCGTACCACCCACATAGACACCATACTGGAGTTTGATGCCCTCCCTTTCGGCAATGGCCGTAGCCTTCGCTATCAGCTCCTTGTCGTAGCAGTTGTGCATATCGGGGAAGCGGGGACCCAGCTCTGAAAGGTTGGGACCGATGAGCGGATTGGGCATCAGATTGATGTGGTCCGTGATAATCATCAAATCGCCCGTGCGGAACGAGGTGTTGATGCCACCCGAGGCGTTCGACACGAAGAGGTATTCGATGCCCAGGAGCTTCATCACGCGCACGGGGAAGGTCACCTCGGTCATCTTGTAGCCCTCGTAGTAGTGGAAACGGCCCTGCATGGCCACCACCTTACGGCCCTCAATCGTACCAAAAATCATGCGCCCCTTGTGGCCCTCGACCGTCGAGACGGGGAAGCCCGGAATCTCCTTATACTCCAACACATAGGCGGCCTCGATCTTCTCGCCGAAGTCGCCCAGACCCGTACCGAGGATGATACCCACCTCGGGGGTAAAATCGTTCGTGGCGGCCTGAATCCACGCCGCGGTCTGCTTAATTGCTTCTAACATCTTCTTCTATTTTTTGCAGAAAATCCGTTGCCGAATCTTCGATAAAGGTGATATCAATCGGGACATAGTAGAGGCTGCGACGCACCTCGGCGGGAATCTTCCCCTTGCGGCCCATCTTCACGGCATCCTTCTCGGTGGTCACAATGGCCGCCCCCGGGTGGCGTTGCAGCAGCTCTGACAGCTGGTGCATATCGCGCACACGATAGACGTGGTGGTCCTTCAGGGTCACCTCCTCGACCACCTGGTAGTTGCTGTGCAGCGTAGCGAGGAAGGGTTTGGGGTTGCCGATGCCCGACAAGGCGATGACCTTACCGCGCTGCTTGAGGGGGGTGAGGTCGCTCTCGGTCGGAAAGACGGGCTGGGGCGAGAAGCTCTCGAAGCGGGTGAAGTAGATGCGTTGGTAGGCATACTTGACCAGCACCTTGCGCAGCACACGCCGGTCGATGGGGGCCATCTTCTCGGGACACTTCGTCACCACGAAATAGTGGGCGCGATAGAGCTGCTCGGGGTTGTCGCGGAGCGTACCGGCAGGCAGCATCTTGTCGGTCTGAATCGGGCGCGTGGAATCGACCATCAACACATTGATTTTGGGCTGCACATAGCGGTGCTGGAACCCGTCGTCCATCACAATCAGCGTCACCTCGGGATGCTCCTCGCGGATGCGGCGGATGCCCTCCACACGCTTCTCGCAGACCACCACCACCGTATCGGGGAATTTGCGCTTGATTTGCAACGGCTCGTCGCCCACATCGCGGTAATGCGCATCGACCTGCACCTCCCGATAGCCCTTCGTGCGACGGCCGTAGCCGCGCGAGAGGAGGGCCACACAATGCGTGCGCTTGAGGTAGGAGATGAGCATCTCGGCCATCGGGGTCTTGCCCGTGCCGCCGACCGTAATGTTGCCGATGCAGATAATCGGGATGTCGAACTGCTCACTCTTCAGCACACCCCAATCGAAGAGGCGGTGACGAAAATTCACAGCCATCGAATAGAGCCACGACAGGGGTACATAGAGCAGTTCGCGCATAGGTCGGTTCGTAGGATTACACTATCTTTTCAAAGATAGGCATTTTTTTTTGAACCCCCAAACGAAAATGCTCTTTTCTTACTTTTCGGGTAGAATACCCGAACAAATAGTGCAAATCTCCACATTTTTTTCTATCTTTACCCCATTAACCTGCTATACACAAGACGATGCGTAGATTTTATTTCCATATCCGCCTGCTGGTCGCTTTGCTGACCGCCACCCTTTTTGTCGCCTGTTCGGGGGACAACACCCCGACGGAAGAGGCGGTAGAACTCCCGAAAAACATCCGCTACGGCATTGATGCCGACCTCTACCGCCTCGAGACGGGTGAGGTGCATGAGGGCGAAACCGTAGGCCGGATTCTGGGCAACTTCGGCATCTCGGCCCGCCTCGTCGACCAGCTCGACAAGGCCTCGCGCGAAGCCTTCCCGCTGCGCAACATCCGCCCGGGTCACAAATACACCGCCTTCATTCACGAAGACTCGCTCCACACGCCCCATCTGGACTATTTGGCCTACGAAAAGAGCGTTGCGGAGTATGTCGTCTTCGGCTTTGTGAACGATTCGGTCACCATCACCAAAGGCGAGAAGCCGACCACCGTGCGCCGCACGAAGAAGAGTGCCGTCATCGAAAGCTCGCTGTGGGGGGCCATCATGGAGGCCGAACTCCCCTATGCCCTGGCGGCCGAGCTGGAGGATATCTACCAATGGACAGTCGATTTCTTCGGCATCCAGGCCGGTGACGACTTCACGGTCATCTACGACGAGAAGTTCATCGACGACACCGTTTCGATTGGCATCGGACGGGTCTGGGGCGCGAAGTTCAACCACGCCGGCAAGACACGCTACGCCATCCCCTTCCGTCAGGGCGACAAGCTCCAATATTGGGAGGCCGACGGTGGTTCGTTGCGCAAAAACATCCTGAAAGCCCCGCTCAAATTCTCGCGCATCTCGTCGGGCTTCTCCTACTCGCGCCTGCACCCCGTCCATAAGGTGCGCCGTCCCCACACGGGCGTCGATTATGCCGCTCCGGCGGGAACCCCCGTGCGGGCCGTGGCCGATGGCGTGGTGACCTTCCGCGGCTGGGGCGGAGGCGGTGGCAACACGCTCAAAATCAAGCATGCCGGCAACCTCGTAACGGGCTACCTGCACCTGCGCGGCTTTGCCAAGGGCATTGCGGTCGGCACGCGCGTACAGCAGGGTCAGCTGATTGGTTATGTCGGCTCGACGGGTACCTCGACCGGCCCGCACCTGGACTACCGCATCTGGAAAAACGGCACACCGATTAACCCGCTGAAGGTACCGCAGGAGCCGACCGAGCCGATTAACGAGCAGAACCGCGCCAAATTCGAGTTTGTGCGCGACCGCATCATTGCCGAGCTGGAGGGCGATGTGAAGCCCGAGGAGATGATTACGCAGGTCGATTCGATCCTCCTGCCGGAGGCCATCCCCGCAGACTCGCTCCCCAAAACCGAATAACCTTTTTTTCTACAATAAGATGACTCGCACGGCCGTTATCATTGTCGCCGGAGGGGGCGGCAAGCGCATGGGAGGCACACTGCCCAAGCAGTTTCGGATGCTCACCGCAGAGCCGATTCTCTGTCGCACGATCAACCGCTTTCACGAGGCCCTGCCCGAGGCGCAACTCGTTGTCGTGCTGCCCGAGGAGCATATCCCCTTCTGGGAGAACCTGAAGGCCCGCTTCGAGGTGGCACGCCACCGCGTGGTGGCGGGTGGCGAGGAGCGTTTTCACTCGGTCAAGCGGGGCTTGCAGGCCGTGGGCTACGAGGTAGAGCTGGTGGCCGTGCAGGACGGGGTGCGCCCCCTCGCCTCGCTCGAGATGATTCGTCGCGCGGTGCAGGAGGCCGAAACCTTCGGCTCGGCCATCCCCGTCACGGAGGCCGTGGACTCCTACCGCATCGTGGAGGGCGAGGGGTCGAAAATCATCGACCGTCGTCCGCTCCGCATCGTGCAGACCCCGCAGGTCTTCCGTCGCGCCCTGCTCGAGGAGGCCTACGAACAGCCCTACTCACCCCTCTTCACGGACGATGCCTCGGTCGTGGAGGCGATGGGCGAAGCGGTCCACCTCTGTCAGGGGGAGCGGCAGAACCTCAAAATCACCACGCCCGAAGACCTGGTCTTGGCACGCGCCCTGATTGAATCCGAAGAGGCACAGGAGGGCGAAACGGCTGAAAACGAGCAATAAAAGCAACTCGCAACGAAGATGATATACACCTACCGATACCGCATCGACCGACGGACCTGGTACTGGACACTGCTCTATGTGGTGGCCTATCTGGGGTTAGGCATCGGGTTGTACCTGCTCTACGAAGGGGGCTACTTCTCGGCCTGGTTCTCGACCTCGATTGGGGCGTTGCTGATTCTGATGGCCCTCTCGATTCCGCGCCGACTGACCCTCACCGACGAACAGCTGGTGGTGGAGTGTCTGTTGGATGTCACGGAGCTGCCCCGCGAGGAGATTGCCTCCGTACGTCGGGTCGAGGAGGAGGAGATGCGCGGCATTCTGCCTCTCTTTGGCGGCTGCGGTTTCTTCGGCTACTACGGCCACTTTCTGGACCTGAAGCACTTCGAGCGACTGACCATCTACGCCTCCGAGTGGCGCAACATGGTCGAAATCACCACCATCTACGAAGAGAAACTCTGGCTCTCGTGCAGCGAGGCCGACCGACTGATTGCGCTCCTCGGCGAGGAGCCTGCGGCCGAATCCTAACCTTTTTTTTACACCCACCATGAAACACCTTTTGCTTGCCTTCGCCCTGCTGACGACGGGTCTGTTGTCGGCACAAGAGCTGGTCTATCAAGACGCGCATGGCGTTATTCGCTACACGGCCAACGACGAGGAGATGGCCGTTTTCGGTGTCAATTATTGTCTGTCGTCGGCCTCGGACTACCGTGCCGCCCACAAGGTCATCCCCACCCTTGAGGGTAAAAAGCTGCTCATCGACAGCGATCTAAAGCACCTCTCAAGAATGGGGATGCGGGCCATTCGCCTCTCGTTCTGGGGCGATTGGGAGAATTCGAACCGTGCGGGCAACCTGCTCGACAACGACCACCTGGAGCTGTTGGACTACCTCGTCTGCAAGGCCTCGGAGCATGGGATGCTGATGCTCTTCTCGCCCGTGGTGGCCCATGCCGCCTGGTGGCCCGACGGCGACCGCAACCTGCCGGGCCTCACGGCCCACTTCGGCAAGGAGTCGCTCACCTTCGACAAAAAGGCCATCCGCGCCCAGCAGCGTTACATGACCCAATTTCTGAACTACCGCAACCGCTACACGGGCAACCGCTACAAGGAGGAGCCGCACATCATCGCCATCGAGATTCTCAACGAGCCGGCCCGCGTGATGGGGCGCAACGAGGAGATTCGCGCCTACATCGACACGATGACCGCGACGATTCGCAAGACGGGATGCCAAAAAATCATCGCCTACAACCTCTCGGAGAACTTCTCGACCGCCGAGGCCATTCGCACCTCCGAAGCCCAGGCGGCCACCTACGGCTGGTATCCCACGCAGCTCACCCACGGCTACACGTTGCAGGGCAACTACCTCCCCTATGTAAACGACTATACACCGATGAAAACGGTCGATATCGGCCCCCGCTCGAAGTTCGTCTATGAGTTCGATGCGGCCGACATGACCGCCTCCTATATGTACCCCGCCCAGGTGCGCGAATTCCGCGAAGGGGGCGTGCAGTGGGCCGCGATGTTCTCCTACGATATGTTGGCCACCGCCCCCTGGAACCTCGGTTGGCAGACCCACCTGCTGAACCTGGTTTTCACCCCCAAGAAGGCCATCTCGGCCCTGATTGCCGCCAAGGCCATGGAGGCGTTGCCGCGAGGCAGGGACTGGGGCAACTACCCCCACAACTCCGCCTTCGGCCCCGTGACGGTCGATTGGAAGGCCGACCGCAGCATCTTCTACGACGGCAATACGCTCCTCTACTCGAACTCCCTGCCTGCCGATTTCGAGGTTGAGCCGCACACGCTGACGGAGCTTGCCGGCACGGGCAGTTCGTCGCTCATTACCTACGGCGGTTCGGGGGCCTACTTCCTCGACAAACTCGCCGACGGGGTGTGGATGTTGGAGGTTTATCCGGGGGCCAATCAGCTCCAAGACCCCTTCCAGCACGCCCCGAACCTCGACCGGCAGATTTTCGAGGCCGAGACGACGGGGGGCCGCGTGACGCTCTCGCTGCCCGATTTGGGCGAGGAGTTCTACATCCTCTCCTGCGCGGAGGAGGGCGACCGCAAGAGCCGCCTTTTCACCTCGCAGCAGCGCGGATTCCATGCCGAGACGGCACGTTACATCCTCGCACGGGAGCAGGACAAGGCCCTGGAATATGCCGAGGGGCGCACCGAGGATGGTTCGTTGAAGGCCGCGTTGCCTCTTACCGAGTGGGCGGAAGCAGGTTACAAAGCTGCCCCCTCGCCCTGCACCGAGCAGGCCACCCTTTTCGCTCCGAAGCGGGACTACAACAGACTGATTTTCACGCGCGGCGGTTTCTTCTCGCCCTCCTATGTCGTGCGCCTGACCGAGGCGGGGACTTTGCACCTCGCAAGCGAGGATATGCGCCATAGGGAGGAGCATTGGTTCCCGGCCGATATTTCGGTGCAGCACACCATCAAGGCGCAGCTGGATTCGCTCGGCATACAGGCCACCGACCGGCCGACTTTAACGATTCGCGCACGGGCTTTGACCCCTTCGACCACCACCCTGCGGGTGCTGGTGAGCGAGGAGGACTTCGGCTCGTGGGGCGCAACCCTCACGCTCGACGAAACGTGGAGGGAGTATCGCCTCGATGCGCTCGACTTCCGTCCCGACCGCACCCCGCAACTGCCGCAGGATTGGCCCGGATTCGCCCCCTACTACCGCCCCGACTTTGGTGGCACGGGCCATTGCATCGACTGGTCGGAGGTCGAAAACCTCTACTTCTCGCTGCGGGCCGACGACTTCGAGGACCAAGGCACCACCCCCAAAGGGGTCGAAATTGAGTGGGTCAAGGCGGAGCTGAGAAATAGGTAAAAGCGCATGGAAAAAGAGAGGGGGTTGTCCAACATTGTGTTGAACAACCCCTTTTTACCAAACGCTTTATTACAAGCGTTAATTTTTAGTTCTTATTGGGCAAGAACGAATAGTTCTTGGCGTAATGGAGCATCTGCTCCACATAGTTGGCCGGGTACGAAACCTTCACATCGACCACCTTATCGCCCTCCATCACAGCCTCATACTCGGGGTTTACGAAGCCACCGTAAGGCTCGATGTTGAGTGCCTGGTAGCGGGCCAGCACCTCTTGGTGCAGTTCGGGGTCCACCTTCACGGCATACTTCTCGACCATCGCCTTGCCGGCCTCGAAATCGCCCTCCGACTTGATGCGCTGAATCTCCCACAGCATCTTGCCGAACAGCTCGCGGAGCGTCTCAAAGTCGTTCACCACCAGGTAACGCTTGTCGTTCTCCACAACCCACTCGATGACCTTGTCGGCCCGGCCCTGCTCGTAGCACCATTCGGCAATGAGCTTGCGGTTACGCATGTGCGACTCCTCGACATCCTTGCCCGGCTCGATGCGCGAAAGCTGGGTCATCATACCATTCATAATATAGTCGGCATAGGCCGCCTTGGCCACATCGAACGAGGGGACCAGACCCAGCTCCACCATCTTCTCGTCGCCGATGTAGTAGAGGCCGAAGAGGTCGGCACGGGTCTCCTCCAGGGTCGAGGAGTAGCTGCCGAGGGCCGTGGGGCTTACCCCCTCCTTCAGACGACCCGAACCGTGGCCCAGGCACTCGTGCAGGTCGGTATGCAGGTCATCGGCCAGCTTGCCGTACTCCTTGATGCGCCGGCGGTCCTCCTCGCGCAGAACGAACTCCTCCGTGAAGCCGTTGCCCTGGGCAGCCTTGTCGTAGGCGTAGGTGATGTTGTCGATGGTCACCGACTTCGAGCCGTAGTCGCGGCGAATCCAGTCGGCATTCGGCAGGTTGATGCCGATCGGCGTAGCGGGATAGCAGTCGCCGCCGAGCAGGGCCACGGTAATCACCTTGGCCGAAACGCCCTTCACCTCCGGTTTGCGGTAGTCGGGGTTGATGGGCGAATGGTCCTCAAACCACTGCGCATTGGTCGAGATGACCTCCGTGCGGTGGCAGGCCTCCGTATCCTTGAAGTTTACAATCGACTCCCACGAGGCCTTGCGACCCAGCGGGTCACCGTAATCCTCGATAAAGCCGTTCACGAAATCGACGTGCGACTCCGTATCGGCCACCCAGGCGATGTTGTAGGCATCGAAGAGCTTCAAATCGCCCGTCTTGTAGTAGTCAATCAGGTGACGAATCGTCTGCTTCTGCGGCTCGACGGCTACCGCCTCGGCCTTCTCCAACCAATAGACAATCTGACGAATGGCTGCGCCATACATCCCCTCTTCATACCAGGTGCGCTCGACGAGCTTCCCCTGCTCGTCCTTCGTAAGCTGCGAATTCAGACCATACGATACGGGCTGCGGGTTGCCCTTGTCGGCAGCGGCCATTGCCGTATAGAAGGCCTCGGCCTCGGCCTGGGTCACACCTTGGTAGTAGTTCGACGACGAGGTGAGGAGCAAATCCTCGCCCGCCTTCTGGTTCAGCTTCGTCGGGTAGAGCGACGGATCGAAGATGGCACGGCACACCGCCTCACGCCACTCGTTCAGCTCGCCGAACTGCGCATCGCCCACCTGCTCGATGACCGACAAGAGGTACTCCTCCGTAAATTCGGGCTTGAACTTGTCGTTCGAGTAGTGGTGGTGGATGCCGTTGGCAAACCACACCTTCTTCAGGTACTTCTCCAGGGCCTTCCACTCCTCGCAGTTTCGGTCGCCCGCATAGTTTTCATAGATTACCTCCAGCGTGCGGCGCACGGGGAGGTTGATGGCGCAATTCTGGTCGTAGAGGATGTCACGACCACACTTGGCGGCCTCCTGAAGGTAGTAAATCAGCTCCTTCTGCTCCAGGGGCAGCTCCTCGAAGCCCGGAACCTCGTAGCGAATCACCTTGATATCGTCGAAACGATCGACAATCCAGGGCTGCTCGGCCTCGGTCGCGGTGTTGCAGGCCGTCATGGCCAACGTCATAAAAGGCACGGATGCCATAAGTAAAGGATTTTTCATGGTGAACAGGAATAAATTTCTTGCCACAAAGATAATACAAAGTGGCGAAAATTCATGGCTTTTCATTTCTCTTTCTCGAATATTGTTTCTACTTTTGCGACGAATAATGAACCCATCCAAAAAGATGAAAGTAGTAACTACGGTAAAAGCTCTCCGCGAGGCACTTGCGGAGGTGAATCCCCAGGGGGTCGGCTTTGTGCCGACGATGGGGGCCTTGCATGCCGGCCACCGTTCGCTCGTCGAGCGCGCCCGTAAGGAGAACGAGACGGTGGTGGTGAGTGTCTTTGTCAATCCTACGCAGTTCAACGACAAGGGCGACCTGAAGCGTTACCCCCGCACCCCCGAGGCCGATGCGGCCCTGCTGGAGGCGGCCGGTGCCGACCTGGTGCTGATGCCCTCGGTCGAGGAGATTTACCCCGAACCCGATACGCGCCAATTCGATTTCGGTCAGATTGACAAGGTGATGGAGGGTGCCACGCGCCCGGGCCACTTCAACGGTGTGGCACAGGTCGTGAGCCGTCTGTTCGATATGGTGCAGCCCGCCCGCGCCTACTTCGGCGAGAAGGATTTTCAGCAGATTGCCGTCATCAAGGCGATGGTTGCACAGCTCGGCATCGAGGTCGAGATTGTGGAGTGTCCCATCATCCGTGCCGAGGATGGGCTGGCCCTCTCGTCGCGCAACGAGCTTTTGACCCCCGAACACCGCGCCATAGCCCCCACGATTTACGCCACGCTGCGCCGTGCCGTCGAGCTGTCGGAGGTGATGACCCCCGCGGAACTGACCACCTGGGTCGAGGCGACAATCAACCGCACCACCCTGCTCCAAACCATCTACTTCCAAGCGGTCGATGCGCTGACGATGCAGCAGGTCGAGGCGTGGAGCGATGCGGAGCGCATCCAGGGCTGCATTGCCGTCCAGGCCGGTGAAATCCGTCTGATTGATAACATTCGTATTCGATAAGTCATGAAATTCCAGATTGAAGTCATCAAATCGAAGATTCATCGCGTGACGGTCACGCAGGCGAATCTGAACTATGTGGGCAGCATCACCATCGACGAGAAGCTGATGCAGGCCGCCAACATCATCGAGGGCGAGAAGGTCCAGATTTTGGATATCAACAACGGCGAGCGTTTCGAGACCTATGTTATTAAAGGGGCTGCCGAGAGCGGCTGCATCTGCCTCAACGGAGCCGCTGCCCGCAAGGTGCAGGTGGGCGACGTGGTGATTATCGCCTCCTATGCCCTGATGGATTTCGAGGATGCCAAAGCCTTCAAGCCGTGGATTATCTTCCCCGATACCGAAACCAACAAGCTGATTGGCTAACCGTCGCGGTTGCTACCATAACAAACCAAAAGGCGTATCCTGCAAAAGTCGGGACACGCCTTTTTTCTTATCCGATACGGAGTTCGCACCTCTTATGTGTACTCCGTCACAACCACATAGACCCCTATTTCTTCCTGCCCCACTTGGGTCTTATGCCGACAAAAAACTCGACGTTGATACCCGGCATGGGGCGCGAAAGCACCGAGAGATACTCCTCGTTGAAGAGGTTGTTCACCGAGCCTTTCAACGAAAGCTCTGCCCACTTCAACCCCAACACCTTTTCGAGCGAAAGATTACTCATAAAGTATTGAGGCAGCTGCCCCGTCAGCGAGTGATCGTTTGAGGACATGGTAAATCGCTCCGAGTAGTAGCACCATTTATATAATAGGGTCCACCGGCGCCACGCGAGGCGGGCGGTAAGCGTGGAAGCGTATTCGGGGACATAGGGCAGCTGCTTGCCCACCGAGCGGTCGGCAGGCGTGCGAGGTTCGCCTCGGTTTATCGACGGCGTCCACGAGAAGGTGCCGTTCAGCCCCAACTGCCACGCGTTCGACAACGCCACATCCAAATCAGCCTTCAGCTCCACGCCATAGGCGTGTACCTCCTTGATATTGTCGGGCGAGAAGAAACCTTTTGTCGTGGGCAGCCAGATAATCCAATCCTTGATAAAGGACTCGAACCAGCTTGCCGAACCGCTGAGCGAATAGACCCCCTGCTTGCCGACAGCAAAAGAAAGTCCGGCATCGTAGGTCCACCCCTGCTCACGCTTCAGGTCGGGATTTCCACCGGGCAGGAAGTATAGGTCGTTGAGCGTAGGAAAGCGGAAGTTGCGCGATATGGAGGCTTTGGCGGTAAGATTTCCCCGCTCGGAAAGCACGCCATCGAGGAAGAAGGCAGGAATAATCGGGGTCAGCTCCTCGCCAAACAGCTCCTCACGAACAACCACCGAGAGGCCCAGTCGCTCCACGGGTCGCCACTTGGCCGACACCGAGCCGGAGAGTTCGGGGCGACCTTTTCGGTAGCCCACAACCGCCTTGTTGCCATCTTGTCGCAGGATGTTTTTATCCTCACTCTCCACAAGATGCTGATGCAGGGAGAGGTTGGCCGTAAAGAGCCACTTGTTGCCGATATAGTACTCGCCCTCGGCCTGCCCATAAAAGGTATGGATGCGACTACGCGAGCGGGTCATGTGGGCCATGATGCCATTGCCTAAATCCCGCTTATAGTCGTATGCCATTCGGGTATGGATATAGCCCGCCTTGGCCCCCAGCTTCCAGCGCTTGCGCACGCGGTCCCACGAAAGCACCCCGCGGAAGGTCTGCTCGCGCTGGCGGTTCTCGAAATCGGTCTCGTTGCCGTGATCGACGGTCAGCATCGCCAACTCACGATTGGAGTTGATATACCACGCATTCAGCCCCAGGCGGTCGCCCTGGCCGGTACGATAATAGACCTCCTGCAACAGATGAAAATCTCTATACGCTCCGCTGCGGTTACGCTCTTTGGGGTAGTATTGGTCGATGATGTGCATATTGTCATCATAGACATTCTCCTTTTTGTCGCGGTTGCGGTATGTATAGTCGTTCGGCGAGGAGGAGTACACCACGCGCGTCGATGTTTGCCAACGCTCATCACCATAGGTCAGACGGAGGAATTCATCGAAGGTCCGGAACGAGCCAATGCCCTGTATATACTGCACGCCGAAGCCCCTCGCATCGGCCGGTCGGGTGGATAGTTTCACGGCACCGCCCAGGCCACCCCCCGTTTCATTGACCGAAGAGGTGCCGTGCAGCAGCGAGGCATCGTCAATAAAGTAGGAGGGAATCATCGAAAAGTCGGTCATTCCGAGCATCGGGTTATTGATCTTCATCCCATTCCACGTCACCTGGGTATGCGAGGGCGATGTACCACGAAACGCCACGGTGGAGAGGGTCGCGCGGCCGTAGTTTTTGACAAAAATCGAAGCGTTGAAGTTTAGTACATCGGCCATCGAGAGGGCGATGTTCTCCTTGAGAGCAACGGAGTCAAACTTGGTCTGCTGTGTGCCGATCTCCTTCAGGGGGCGTTCGCCATAGACGGTGACCTCCGGAATGGAGAGGTGCCAAGCCGTCGATTTCGGTTGCTGCGCCAGGGACATACACGGCACAAGCAAGCAGAGGAATAACAGGAGTCTTCTCATCGTGCAAAGGGTTTATTTCCAACAAAAAGCACCCGGGATGATACC
>X42_Goitered_Gazelle__coassemble_2_pt1 | contig 135495 bp, 116 predicted proteins | sample X42_Goitered_Gazelle__metabat2_low_PE_007 | metagenome-assembled genome bin X42_Goitered_Gazelle
AATATCTTTAATCACTTTAATATCTTTTATCTCACCTTTTAGTTTTCCGTTTTCAGTTTTCACTTTTCCGTTTCCCTCTTTGCTCTTTCCTCTTTGCTCTTTCCTCTTATTTTGCTTTGTAGGGTTGGAAGCGCACCTTCAGGCTATGCTCCTTCTTCTTGTCGATGGCATAGCGTTTCAGTACGCCCGGGCCGCAGGAGCTGTTGCCGAGGCCCAGCACGGCGGCATCGAGCGTGAGGATGGTGGCCGGCACCTCCTTCAGGAAGCAGTCGTGGGTCGTCGTGGCCAGCTGCTGGGCCGTGTAGGGCAACACCTTGGCCGAGAAGGGCTTCTCGAGGGCCGTGATGATGACCCCTTCGCCCTGCTGATTGGTCAGGGTCAGCTCGGTCAGCGACTCCCGATTGCCCGAATCCTGCGGGCGCGGATAGTGGGTATATTGCGCCCCGACACGCGACGAGAAGCGGCCGATGCGGGTGGCACGCAGGCGGTCGGGGTAGCTCTCCATCGGGCCGCGACCGAACCATGCCATGCGGCTGAAGCTCTTATTCACGGTCCAGACCATGCCTAGGCAGGGCAGCTCGGGCAGCGTACCCTCCAGCGTGTAGTGTTGCTCGAAATCGACCGTGCCGTCGCCATAGACCGTGTAGCGGCTCTTGACACGAATCGCCCCCTCGGCATAGCCGTACAGCTCCTCGCAATCCACCTGCACGCGGTCGGCCGTGAGGTGTCGCCAGTTGAGCGATACGGGCTTCACATCGGGCGAGGCCATGCCGTGGCGCGACCAATCCTTCGCCAGCCAATTGCCAAACGAGCGGTCGTTGTCGGTCGGTGCGCGGAAGGCACTGAAGGTGGTGGCGGGCAGCGTATCGACGGGGGCCACGAAGCTCTGCGAACCATATTTCCAGCTCTGCAAGCGGGCCTTGTTGCGGTCGAATTGCAGCGTGGTGTTGGCCGCACGCACCACGAGGGCCTGCCCCTCGCTCACGGCCACCGAACCGCCCTCCTTTACCGGACGTTGCACGACCTGCACCTGGCGGTCGCGCAGGACAATCTGGTCGTGGGCCACCACATGACCCTGCTCGGCCCAGGGGGTATCCTCGGCCAACTTAATCTCGATATGGAGGCGGACATCGTGTTCGTCGATATCGTACTTCGAGAGGGCATCACCCACCTGCACGGTGGTCAGCTCGGACTCTCCGGGTGCGGGGTTGGGCAGATCGAAGGGGCCTTCATCGACGATGCGGCCATCGACCGCCAGGCGCCACTCGCCCGCATAGCTCTCGAAACCCGTGTGGTGGTTGTGGTTCTTCAGCGCGAGGCGACACTCCGAGCCATCGAACCAGGTCATCTTCATATAGACGGGCTGATAGACCCGCTTCACCTCGTCATACTTCGGCCCGTAGGAGCGGTCGGCAAAGACCACGCCGTTCATGCAGAAGGCCTTGAGGTTGGGTTGGTCACCGAAGTCGCCGCCATAGGCCATCTGCATCCGTCCGTTGGGCAGCAGGCGGGCGATGCCCTGGTCGCACCAATCCCAGATGAAGCCACCGAGCATACGGAGGTGGCTGTAAATCTCGTCCCAATACTCCTGGAAGTTACCCAGCGCATTGCCCATCGAGTGGGCATACTCGCTCGTGAGGACGGGGCGGTCGTCGTTCGTGCGGCGGGCGATGGAGAGCAGTCGCTCCCAGCGGGCATTCTCGGCACGCTCGGCATCGGCCCCCTCCGGAATCCCCGGATTGAGGTACTCCTCCTGCACGCGGGGGTAGAAGCGGCTGATGACATCCACCGTCTTGGGGTCGGGGTTGCCATCCACCCCCTGCGCCCCCTCGTAATGGACCGGACGGGTGGGGTCGAAGTCGTGCAACCAGGCCGAGATGGCGGCAAAGTTGGGGCCGTAGCCGCTCTCGTTACCCATCGACCAGAAGACCACCGAGGGGCGGTTCTTGTCGCGCTCGGCCATGCGCACGGCACGGTCGAGGAAGGCGGCGTGCCAATCGGGGTTGCTGGCCAGCTTACCGCGCAGGCCATGCTCCTCGATATCGGCCTCGTCCATCACATACAGACCCAGCGAGTCGCACAGCTCGTACCAACGCGGATGGTCGGGATAGTGGGCCGTGCGCACGGCATTGATGTTGGCCCGCTTCATGAGCAGAATATCCTCTATCATGCGCTCCTCGCTCATCACACGCGCCGTCAGGGGGTCGTGTTCGTGGCGATTCACACCGCGGAAACGAATCGGGCGGCCATTAATCAGCACCTGCCCCCCTTTGACCTCCACGGAGCGGAAACCGACCCGCTCCATCACCCGCTCCACGACAGCCCCTTCGTCGTTGATAAGGGCCATCTTGAGCGTGTAGAGGTAGGGCGTTTCGGCCGTCCACCGCTTCGGAGCCTCGACGAGGGCCGTCATACGCCCCATTTTACGCGGGCCGCGCTGCGGGAACCACTCGTTCATCACGGCCGCCTTGTTGTCCAAATCCAAGACCTGCTCGATGGGAATCTCCATTTCGGTCACCCGCCCCCCGTCGGCATCCTCCAACGTGGCACGGAAGCGATACCCCTCGCCCCGCTTGGTACGATAGGCCGTAAATTCGGGGTCAATCTGGAGCGTAAAGTTGCGGTAGTCGGCATCGGGCAGGGTGCGGATGGTGTAGTCCGTGAGGCGGATATCCTCGGTGTGGAAGATGGTCACATCGCGGTGAATACCGCCGAAACGCCAGAAATCCTGGTCCTCGAGGTAGGAGCCGTCGCTGTAACGATAGACCTCGACGGCAATCTGATTCTCCCCGCCCCGGATATACTTCGTGATGTTGAACTCCGACGGCTCCATGCTCCCCTGCGAGTAGCCGACCCGCTCACCGTTAATCCAGACATAGAAGGCACTCATCACCCCATCGAAACGCAGGAAGGTCTGCCCCAGCTGCCAATCGACCGGCACGGTGAAGGTGCGACGATACTGCCCCACGGGGTTGCGCTCGTCGAAGGTCGTATATTTCTGTTTCGGGGTCCCCATCACGCGCGGCGGGTCAATCTTAAAGACGTAGCCTGCCGAGGCGTAAATCGGGGTGCCGTAGCCGTTCACCTCCCAGTTGGCCGGCACGGCAATGCGGTCCCAGCTCTTGTCGTTGAGGTCGGTGCGGTAGAAATCCTTGACCCGCAACGAGGGGTTCTTGACCCAATGAAACCGCCACTCGCCATTGAGCGAAAGACTCCTGTCGCCCGCCTTCGCACCGTAGGCGATGAAGGCGGCACGCGCCGGTTCACGGTTGATGTGCAGCACATGGTTATTCTCCCAATCGGCCGGCTGTGCCGCGACGGTCAGGGCCATGAGTGCAGCCCCCAAACATCCAAACAATCTCTTCATAACGATTCGTTTATTGTACATCGAGCGACTCGAAACCAAGCCCCTCCATCTCCTCGCCCGACAAAATCACGCGATACTTGCCGGCATTGATGTAGCCACCCGAGGTGGTACTCAACACGCGCCACTTCTCGCCCAGGTCGGGCAGTAAAATCTCCTGGTCACGCAACACCGCACCGGCCGGGTCGATCAGTTGCAGGCGCAACGGCACCTGGCGACCGGTGGGGTTGATATACTTAAAGCGGAAGGCATAGACCTGCGCCAGACCCGTCTGCACGGTCCATTCGATGCGCCCCTTCGCCTCCTCGAAGAAGATGCCCTCCTTCTTGCGCAGCAGCTCGATGCGGTGCTTTCCCTCCACGGCGGCCGCCTCGGCCTCGTAGGTATCGGTCGGACGGGTCACCGGCTCCGGAGGCAGCAGCTCCTTCGGGGTCTTGGCCATCACCTGTTTCTCGGCCTCGGCCCAGCTCCAGGTCGAGGCGGGCAGCTCGCGCCCCTTCACCGAGGCATCGGTCGTAGCGATGGCAATGGCCGAAATCACGGCCTGCCCCGCCTTCACCTCCGGGAAGTCAATCTTCAGTTCACCCCCCACGGCCTCGGCCTCCACGACCACCTTCAAGGCACCATCGTGGCCCTTCTCGGCCCAGATATCGAGGTCATCGACCACCGTCGTTCCGTTCACGGCCACATCAAAGATGCGCAGCCCCTCGCAGTCGGTTCCCCAACCGCCGCCCGTGCCATGCCACGGCTCGACGAAGTAGAGTTCGACGCGGTACTTGCCGTCGGGCAGGGCGAAGCGGTAGTTGAGCTTATGCCGTCCCCAGCGGAAGCTCTGGAAGAGCGTCCAATCGCGCGTACCGCGAATCGGGTCGTGGGTCACACGCTGGCTGGCCAGGTAGGGCGAGAGCCCCTCAAACGCCTCGCTCCACGAGTGCGAATAGCGCACATCGTCCGTATCCCATTGTTGGCCGAAGGAGTCGGTGTAGCTATCGCCACCGCAATTCACGCGGTAGAGGTAGTTGTAGCCCGCCGCACCCTTCGTCAGCGGCTCCACATCGCGGTAGAGGGCCTCGAAGTTGGGGGCCTGCTCCAAATTATTCAGCACCAGCACATCCTCGGCCACCGCCTTGCCGCCGTAGTAGCCCACGGCACGCAGCACGTTGTAGCGCACCTTGCGATTCTCCCAGGTAAAGTGCGTACCGATGCCGTGCTGGAGTTTGCGCCCCAGGAACAACGCCTTGTTGTCCACCGCATCGTTGTAGAGCAGCACCGAATCGCAATTCGAGTAGGCCTCAATCGTGGCACGGCGCGGCTTTTCGAAGCGGTCGGCCCAGCTGTGCGAAATGAGATAAACCATCGGGTCGTGCTTGGGTGAGGTGTAGTTGGCCCGATACATATAATAGACATCGTTCGGCTCCTCCCACGGGGTCACCAGACCTTTATTATTAAAGGGGCCCACCTTGTCGATGAGGCGGTAGCCCTCCTCGGGCTGACGACGACCCGGGTTGTCGTGGCTCGAATAGATCCACTGATATTGTCCGATGAGGCGGTCGCGGTTTTCGTGTGCCAGGCGCACCTTGGTCTCCATCAGCCGGGCCATGCGGTTCTCGTTCCACGAGCCGGCCGCATCGAAGGGCTGCGGCTCTTCGTGGAAGCCCGTCGTGCGCCAGGCTCCATACTCGCCATTGAGCAGCTGATCCTCCTGCATCAGCTCGTTGCCGTAGTTGAAGAGGTCACCGCCATAGGTTCCGCTCCAATTCTGCACCACATTCCAATCGGTCCCGACACCGCCGTTGCAGGTCGTCACGGGGCGCATCGTGGCACTCGTGGGGTCCATTTCGCGGATGATGGCCACACACTCCTCGGCAAAGTCGCGCGGCAGCACGCTCTCGTTCTGCAACCCCCACAGCATCACCGAGGGGGAGTTGCGCCGCTCCTTGACCCACCGACGAAGCATCGTCTTGAAGTTGGTGCGGAATTCCGGCGTATCGTACCACACATGGGCCGAGAGCTGGGTCCAAAACAGCACGCCATATCTGTCCCAATAGCCCTGATAGGCCAAATGGTGGGGCTGGTGGGCATCGCGGAAGGCGTTGAAACCGGCCGCACGCATCTGCTTCACGCGGGCTGCCACCTGCTCCTCGGAGAAGGCGTGGCTTTGGCCGAATTGGTGTTCATACTCGCAGACACCATTGACAAACGTAGGTTTGCCGTTCACATAGAGGCGGTTATCGCCATCCTTGCGGAATACGGGCCACGAGAAGGTACGAATACCGTAGGGGGTCGAAATCTCGTCGGTCGTGCGCTTACCCCCGTCGCGCTTAATCATCGTGGCCAACTTATAGAGGTAGGGATCCTCGGGCGACCAGAGGTGGGCATCCTCGACCGTGGCCGTCTGATGAATCGTCTTCGTTTCGCCCGCCTCCAGGGTAATATTCTCCACCAGGCGGAAGACCTGCCCACCGAGCGCGTTCGCAAACTTATTCACCAACTGCACCTCCTCGCGTGTCGAGCCGTAGTTCTTCACCTCAGTTCGGATGTGGAGGGTGCGGTTATCCCCCTCGTTCCAGATGTGGACTCCGAAGGGTTCGATGCGGATTTCGTCCGTCAGCTCCAGCTTCACGGGGCGGAAGATGCCGAGCGGTTGCGACCCCTCGCTGAAGCCCACCTCCGATGAGCAACCGCCGCAAATCCAGGGCATATCGGCAATCAGTTCGGGATGCTCGGCCTTCACAAAGAGCGTGTTTTCACCCTCCTGCAACGCCTCGGTCACGTCGAGCGAAAGAACCGTGCGCCCCACGGGGTGACGGCCCAACTCCTTGCCGTTGAGCGTGATGGTGGCATAGGTTCCCACCCCCTCGAAGTGGAGGAAGGCCCGCTTTGCGGTCAGCGCACCGACCTCGAAGCGTTTCTCGTAGCAGGCCGTGCCGTGCAGGTTGCCATGCAGCAGCTGGCGGTAGCCGTAGTAGTCGTCCCAATTGTGGGGTACGGCGACCGTTTCGCGCTCCGCCTCCCGACCCTCGAGCCAGGTCGTCCAACCCTCCGCAAGTTCGGTCACCTCGCGGCGTTGTTTCCTGTCGGGGGCGGGGAAGTGGACCTTCGAGCGACCCATCGGGCGGCTCGTGGCGACGGCAATACCGCGCTGCTCGTCGTTATTGACAGCACAATAGAAGTGATAGACCACCCCGTCGTGCTTCACAACAAAGCTCTTATGGGCAAACATCTCGTCGTAAGGCTTGGTCGGGTAGATCAGGTCGTCGCCCTGCCAATCGTCCCACGTTACAAGGTCGTAGCTGCACGCGAAGGTGTTGTAGGCCATGTAGGGGCGCGCGGGGTTGAAGGCCGAGAAGTAGAACATCACATACACATCGCCCATCTTGGCAATCTGGGCATCGCCCGTGATGGTTCCCTGCGCCTCGTGCGTAAAGACGGGGTTGCCGGCATAGCGAGTCCAATGCTTCATGTCGTGCGACAGGGCAATGCCGATGCGCTCGCCCTTATAGCCCGTCTCGGGGTTCTTACCGCCCGCATTGTAGTACATCACAAAGGGTGCGCCCAACTGCTCCGAGCGGTCCCAATAGACCATGCTCTTATACTGCACGAGCTGCTCCCACCACTGCACATCCTCATCCTCGATGGAGAGAATCGGCCCCTTGGGGGTCTGCCACGGGTGGGCCTTCGTGGGGGATTGTTTCGTCCAGGCCAGGCCGATATTGAGCGGTGCCTCCACCGCCTCGTAGCCGCGCCCTGCACCACCGATGTAGGTCATCCAGCGACGATTCTTGAACTTTTGCAGGGCATACGTTCCGCCCCACTCCATATCGACCAGGGCGGGGAATCCGCCACGCTGATTCAGATCCCACCCCTTGTCGGGCCACTCCAGCACCTTGCCTATCTTGCGCCACTCCAGGAGGTTGTCGCTCTCGGCCAGGTAGGTTTCGTAGCCACGGCCATCCTTGGCCCCCTTGCCGTTGTAGAGGACATAGGTCATGTACCACTTGTCCCCTTCGCGGAAGACGGTCGGGCAGTCAATCTTGGCCTCGTTGGTTTCGGGAGCAACCACCAGACCATATTTATAGGGGGTACGCGCCTCCTCATAGACCTCGGCCATGCGCTCCTGCGAAACGTGTCGCTGGGCCGTAGCCGTGAGGGCAAAAAGAAGGGCAAAAGAGAGAATCAGCGTTTTTTTCATTGCAAAAAAGGTGCGTATGGATGTTAGTAGAATAACCAATCGGGCGTATCGTCCGAGCCGGCCAACCCCACGTTGCGGCTCTTTACCTCGTCCGACGTAAAGCCGGCCACCAGGAGGAATCCGCGCGGGAGGGTGAGCGTATGTTCGCCCGCCTCGAAGTGGTAGGCATGGATGTTGGCCACACCCCACCCCTTGACCGTCACGGCATTCTGCAACAGCGGTTCGGCCTGGCCGTAGTCGTTGGCCGAGGCGTCCGTTTCGAGTTTCGGAGCCTGGGCAAAGCGTTTGTTGTCGCCCTTGAAGTAGCCCACCAGGAGCTTCACGGGCTGTGTGCAGCTGAATGTGAAGGTCGTCGCCTCGGAGCGTTTCTTTTCGCCATCGAAGACAAAACCCGTCATCCCCTTCAGCTCCGGAGCCAGGGCCTCGACCTGCAATTCGGGACGGTCCACGAAGGGCGAAATACCCTCCCCATAGGTCACGCGCTGCCAACGCCCCTGCAAGGCCACCTCGGCATCCGCGGCGGGAAGAATCGTAACCTCCTCCTGCCCATCACTCTGTTTCAGCAGCTCGGTATTGGCCTTCAGGGCGGCCAGCTCCGCCTCGTAGTGGGGCAGCATCTCCTCCCAGGTCTTGTGCTTGCCATCCGCACCGCTAATCGGGATGCGACGTTGTTGGGTCTGCATGCTGTTGGCGTAGAGGTAGCTATCCTTCGTCAAATCGACCAGCGTGCGATACCATGCGAGGCTCTTCTCCAGGAGGGGTACCGCCTCGTCGAGGTAGGCAACCTCCTTGCTCCACTGGTAGTTCAGCACCTCGCGGGCCGCCAGCACCTTCCAATAGAAGGCATAGGCAAAGGCGCGGTAGCAGTAGATATCGTTCTTCAGGCGGGCAAACTCCGCCTTGTTCGTGCGCGGCTTCACGCGCTCGATGGCCGCCACGGCCCTGTCGCCGTGGGCGATGCACTGCTCCACGATATCGAGCGGGAACTCCCCGTTTTCGACATGGGGCTGTCCCTTCCACTCCTTCTCGACCCACTCGATGAGCTTCTCACCCGCCGGGCCGCAACTCTCGTAGAAGCCCGGATAAATCGTATATTTATAGGGATTTACGAGCTGGCTCATAAACATACCGAGGAGCAACGTCTGGCGGTTGCCCTCCGTGATGCCGAAGCGGCGCAACGTCTTGGGGGCAATCTCACCCGCCTCCTCGAAGGCCTCGCGGATGGCGGCACCCTGCTTGGCACTTACGCCATACTTTTCGCCAAAGGCCGTATCCCAATAGGCCACCTCCTCCGCGCGGTCACGACGGCAATTCCAGGCATAGCGACCCCACGCCTCGTACCAGGCCCAATCGCGGTCGAGTTGCAGCAGTCGCTCTCCATCGGCCGTCTTGTCGGCCGTGTAGGGCCAATCCCAATACGATGCCTGCGGATAGAGGTGGAGGGCATTCGCACCATGCACATCGTGCATCGCCTGCACGGTCTTCTGCGTAAAGTCGGGCGACGACCAGCGGAACGGCTCCAGGTTGGCCAAAATATGCACATTCGAAATGTGGGTCGAGCCGAGCGACGAGAGATCCTTATGAATCTCGCCCCACGGGCCACCCGGCGTGTAGGTCGTCAGCGACTCGCCGTTGTACTTGTGCATCGTGTAGAGGTTCTTGTAGATGGGCAGGGCGGCATCCATCACCATACGGCAATTCGTGTCGTGGGCGCGCAGCAGCACAGGGGGTTCATCCGTGCGCCCCAGCGCATCCAGACCATCCTTCACACCCGGCAGGACCACCTTCGTGAACCACTCCACATCGTCCTCGTAGGTGGCCATCGCCTCGCCCAGGCAGCACAGCAGCCCCACGTTGGGGTACTTCTCGACGAAGGCGGCGATGCTCTTGCGCGTATAGTCGGCCACAAGGGGCGTGATGGGGCGGTTGCGGTCCTGCGTGCGCATGCCGTAATGTTCGGCAAAGGGTTTCGAAAGCAGGATGTTGTAGAACATCTGAATCACAAAGATACCGCGCTTCGAGGCCTCGTGCGTAAGGAAAGAGAACATCTCCTCGTTCTTGCGGAAGGTCTCCTCATCGACCTCGATGGCGAAGGGGTAATCATCGAGCTTCACGAGCGAGGCAAAGGGGTGGCCGTTCCACAGATAGACCGAGTTCATGCGGTTCTTCACGAGCATATCGAGGTACTTCACCCACAGCTCCTTGTCGTAGAACCAGGGGAAGTTTTCGGGCGTGTAGGGGTACTCATAGACCGTGCGCCCGGGCAGGTAGTAGGGCTTCTGCACACCGATACAGGTGCCGCGCAGCACCATCTCCGGTGCATCCTCGAAGTGTGCGGGGGCGGTCAACTCGCCCGCGGCCTCCGTGCGGTCAATCAGCTCGCGGCAACCATACAGCAGACCGCCCACATCGTGGCCCGTGATGGTAATCCGCCCGCCGTCGTTCTCGATGCGGAAGCCCTCCTTCCGCAACCCCTCGGCGGCATATTGCAGGGCGATGGTCTGCTCGGCCTCGTCGGAGAGGGTGTAGCCCTGCTCCGTGAGGGCCTTGCCCAAATATTCGGAGGCGAAGAGCAGCTCTTCGGTCGGCTCGTCGGGCAGCGAAATCTTCACTGCGGGTTGCGTGCAGGCGGTCAGCATCCAGGAGCCAACAAGCGCAAGAATCAGGTATTTACAATGTTTCATGGCGTTCGTTTAGTAGTTGATTGAAAGTTCCTTACCCGGCTCGATGGCGATGGCCTCGCCCGTTACGGGGTGGTAGAGCGTGCCGCGCCCCGCGGTGGCAAAGACCGAAACGGTCTGTTCGTCCATCCGGATGCGGATTTCGCCCTGCGGGGTGGGAATCGTACCCTCCATCCGGTGCAGGCCGCCCAGCGTGGGGCGCACCTCATAGGCGGCATAGCCCGCCTCGGTCGGCTTCACACCGAGGTAGTAGCGACCCAGCAAGTAGATGGGCGATGCACCCCAGGCGTGGCAGAGGCTCTTGCCGTAGGGGCGACCATACATGGCCAGGTGCTGTGTGCCGCTCTCCGTGGGGTTGTACTTCTCCCAGAACGAGGTGGCACCCTCGCGGAGCATACCGCCCCAATAGCTCTTCATCTCCCCCATCACGGCCTCCTGCTCGCCCAAGACACAGAGGGCCTCCAGCTCGTAGAAGCGCATATAGGGGGTGGTGATTTTCAGAATCTCGTCGTTCAGCAGAACCGACTGCTTAATCTGCTGCTGCTGTTCGGGGGTCAGGTAGCCGAAGAAGGTGGCAAACATATTGGCGTAGCGGGTCACCGTCTCCGAGGGCTTGCCCTCGACGCAATTATGCACCAACGCCTGTTTCGCCTCCGACCAGAAGGTGGGCAGGAGCTTCGCACGCAGCGAGGCGGCCAGCTCCTCGTAGCGGGCCACATCCTCCTGTTCGTCGGCCAGCGCGGCACACAGGGCCATCGTTTCGAGGCTCTTGCAGAACAAGACCTGCTCGATGGCCAGCTCACCCTTCTTGTCGAGGTAGCCGTCGGCCCAATCGACAAAGACCCAGTCGCCCGTCATCCCCTCGACCATGCCGCGGTGGTTCGTGCGCCCCAGGACATAGGCCATCAGGCTCTGCATACGGGGGTAAATCTGTCGTACGAAGGCCCTGTCGCCCGTGTACATATAGTAGTCGTAGATGCCGATGAACCAATAGAAGGTGTAGTCCATAATCGTATTCGTGTGCGCGGTGACGGGGTCCTTGCCACGCAAGAGCCAGGTCGTGCGCTTGACGCACTCCGAATCGAAGAAGAGGTAGTAGTTCATCAGGTAGCTCTGCACGGCATCACCGCTCCAGACCCAGCGGTCGCGCTTGATGCCGTCGATGAAGAACTCGCGCGTGGTGAGGTGCATCGTGTAGGCACCAATCTCCCAGATGCGGTTCAGCTCCTCGTCGTCGGACTTGAACGAGCCGCGATAGGTAACCGGAGCATACTCGTATTCGAGCGACACACGCGCCGCGGCAACCCCCTTGCACTCCACATAGACATAGCGCAGGGCCTTGCTGTTATCCAACACATAGCGCGCCGTGCGTGCCGTGGCGGCACCCGTAGCCAGGTCGGTGATCGTATCGCCGGCGTAGCGAATCACATCGAGGGTCTCGCAGAAGGCCTTATCGCACGCCTCCTCGGGGCTTTCGCCATAGTAGAGGGCCACCTCGCCATCGCCCTCGACACCCTCCAAGACGGGGTAGCCGAAGGTCTCACGGCCGAAGTCATAGAGTCGGCCGCTGCCGACCTCCTGCACGCTGACGGCCGCAAGGGCCTCGCGGCAGAGTTTGTAGGTTGAGGGTCGCTCCTCGCGGCCGAAGTTCCAGCAACCGGCCGCGAGGTAGAGCGTGGCCGACGTATCGCTGGCCTTGCCGCTCTCGTCAATCCACTCCTTATCCTCGAAGGTCACGCGCCACGAGCTGTCGGTCCTGACCGTCGCACCCTCGACAAAGAGGGTCGGCGGCGTGGCCTGGTTCCAGACCTTGATATTGAGGTGATGCTTTCCGGCCGGCAGGAGGAATTTTTCGGGCATGCCGAATTGCAGCTTGCCATCCAATTTGAGGTTGAAGATACCCTCTGCGGCGATGAAAATCTCCTCCTCGGCTGCCAGCTCCACCTCGGTCGAGAACTCGACCGTCACATAGTGCGAATCGGTCTTCCAAAAGGGAGGGAAGAAGGCACCGCGCTCCGTGCGGCGGTTGTTCATCTTGTTGCCGAGCCAAATCTCGTAGTCGCCCGGATACCAAATCCAGGTTGCTTTAGAAGTCGTCGCCATAACGCTCACGGGTGATTTGTTCCAACGTCTTACCGCGCGTAACGGGTGCGCCAATCGTACCGATTAAGAGCGAGATGACGAAGAAGATAAGCATAATCGTAGCGGCCAGCGTGAAGCCCTGCCCCTCGTTGCCGTAGATATAGACGAAGACCAAGCCCCAGACGGCCGACAAGCCGCGCACGATGAAGAACATCACGCCCTGGGCGGCGGCACGATACTTCGCGGGGAAGAGTTCCGAAGCCCACAGCGCATAGAACGACTGCACCGACACACCGGCCTGCAAACCCCACAAGAGGGTGAAGAACAGCAGCCCCGAGAGGCTGTTGATGCCGAGGAAGATGACAATCACCCAGGCCAAGACACCGAAGCTCACGCCCACGGCATAGAGCCAACGCTGGTTCACCCGATCGACAATGAGCGAGAAGACGAAGGTGGTCAGGATGATAATCACCCACTGTCCGGCCGCCAGCAGATTGGCATGCTCGTTCGAGAGGCCGCCGGCCGTCTCGTAGATGTGGGGCTGGAAGAAGCCCATCACCGAGCATACGAGGTTCCACGTCAGGTACATACCGGCCAGGAAAAGCATCGTGTAGATGTTCGTCTTGTTCGTGAAGAGCTTGCCAAACGAAGCGAAGACACTGCCGGCCGTGGGGGCCTTGTCGGCCTCGGCTTTGGCCGCCTTCCACTCGGCCGACTCGTCCAATTTGCGTTGCAGGTTCCAGGCGATGAAGGCCACCACGAACAACGAGGCGAAGACGATGCGCGACGAGAAGACGTGCATGGCCGCACCCTCCACGCCGAACCAGCCGGCCACCGTCTCCGTCAGGCCATACAGCAGACCGCCCGACGACTCACCCACCGCGGGGGCGAGCAGCGTACCCAGAATCAGAATCATGAGCGGGCCGATGCCCCAGGCCATCTGCGAGATGGCGATGTTGCGACCGCGGTTGTTCACCTCCGAATTCTCCGAGATGTAGGTCCACGAGGCGGGGACACCCACGCCGACCGAGATACCCGTCACGAGGAAGCCCAGCAACAGCATCGGGAAGTTCACCGAACACATCACCAGGGCCACACCCACCATGTAAATCAGCATGTTGTAGGTGTAAATCATCTTACGGCCATACTTGTCGGCCAGGAAGCCGCCGATGATGGCACCGATGGCTGCACCGAGGCAGTTGGCCGAGATGGCGTTGAGCCATCCCAGATGGCCCTCCGAGAGGCCGAGGTAGGACTGCCAAAGGGTCAATCCGCTGGCACCGGCCACAATGGCACCGGCATCGAGGTAGTTGGTCAAAGAGACCGCAAGGGTACTCTTCAAGGAGCTTTTTTTCGTACTCATAGGTTAGGTTGGTTTTTTGATTTTTCGGTTCCGTATAAAACGAAAAATTCGTATGACGAGCGGCCGCCGGTTCGGCCTTGCACGCGCAATCGAGACACACCCGACGGGATGCAACGATTGCGCGTGCAGGGCCTGACGCCACAGCCACCCGACAAACGGATTTTTAACGTGCCAAAGGCATCCACACGGTCATCTCCGCATGGTCGCGGTTGCCCCAGGCGAAGTAGGGAATCAGGCGAATCTTCACCTCGCCATCGGCCTTGCCCACCTCGCGGTAGAGGGTGCCTTCCCACGACTGCTCATCCATCAGGCGGGCCGTACCCTCCAGGGCAATCATCTTCGAGCCTTCGATTTCGTAAGGCACCTCCTCGAACTGAATATCGCTCGGAATCAGCACATTGTCAATCTTCTTGCCGCCCTCGATATCGCAGCTCTCAAGGCAATAGACCAGCGGACCGCGCTTCACGACCGTCTCGTTGCGGCTCTCCTCCACAAGCGGGTTCGACTCCAGGAGCTTCACGCGCATTTCGAGGTCCAGCTCCACCTTGTCGCCCTTTTTCCAGCTACGCTCCACGCAGGCATAGGTGTTGGCCTTCGTGGCCAGGTTAATCGGCGTGCCGTTCACCTTCACCGTCGCCCGGTCACACCACTCGGGGATGCGCAGGTAGAGTTTCATCGGACTTTTCTTGGCTATCTCGGCCACCTCCAGCACAATCTTGCCGTCGTAGGGGTAGCCCGTCTTCTGCTTCACGACGAAGGGCTTGCCGGCGTAGGTCGTCGTCAGCTCACTCTCGCCATAAAGGTTGCACCAGAGGGCATCCTCGGACATCGTGTAGGCGTAGTTCTGCGCCTCGCAAATCGTGCGCAACGTGTTGGGCGGGCAGCAGTTGCAGAGGGTGATATACTCCTCACGAATCTTCGACCAGCGCAGCGTGTAGGGCAAATCGTGGCTCAGGCGCAGGGGGTTCGTGTAGAAGTAGTGCTTGCCATCGAGGCTCACACCGCTCAAGACGCTGTTGTAGAGGGCCGTCTCGACAATCTCGGCATACTTCGCATCGCCCGTCGATTGCAACATACGCCAGTTGAAGAGCATATTGCCGATGTTGGCGCAGGTCTCGTTGTGGGCGGTCGATTGAGGCAGCTGGTAGGGACGGCCGTAGCTCTGATGCACCTTCTGAATCAGGTCCGGCTCATAGACCGTACCGTCGGGCGAGGTGCCGTCGTACAAGGCACCGCAGGCACCCGTCACATACATCTTGCGCGTCACGATATCCTTCCAGATGCTCGTCAGGTTCTTCATCAGCTGCTCCTCACCGGTCTCGGCATAGACATCGGCCACACCGGCATAGAGGTAGTTGGCGCGCACGGCATGGCCCATCGCGTTGTACTGCTCGCGGAAGGGGATGCGGTCCTGGTTGTCGTCCGTGCCGTTCTCGACCATGCCGCGGATATCAATCAGGTTCTTGGCCAAGGCCAGGTAGCGGGGGTTGCCCGTGGCGCGGTACATCTCCGTCACACCCATATAGTGCGAGGGGCAGATGGCGTTGCGGGCCAGCTCGGCCGAGGCCGTCTCGTAGAAGTGGCAGAGGAAGTCGGTCGCCTTGATGGCCGCATCGAAGAGGGTGCGTTTGCCCGTGGCGCGGTAGTGCGTGATGCCCGCCATCATCAGGTGACCCAGGTTGTAGGTCTCGAAGTTCAGGCGGTTGGCGAAGGCACCCTTCTCGTCCGCACCGCCCACCTTCGTACCGATGGCCTGCTGCGGCTTATGGCTATGGGTGTCGATGCCCTTGTTGCGCTCGTCGATAATCACCGGCGTATGGATGTAGCCATCCTCGCGCTGGGCCTTCACCACCTGCTCGATGAAGGTATCCATGATTTTATCCAGCTCGGGGTCCTTCGTGATGGCATAGACGGCCGCCACGCCCTCCATCCACTTGTACATATCGCCGTCGTGGAACGGGGGACCCGAGTGGTGGCCGTCGCACGTTCCGGCCGCAATCTCGAAGTTGCGGAAGCCGTGCGAGATGTCGGGAGCCTGCCAGATGTTCCACATGTGCTGCACGGAGGTCTTGCTGTACACATCGAAGCGTTCGCCCCAAAAACCGCCCGTCCAGCGCACCGCGCCCAACGGCACATTGGCCATCTTGGCGTAACGGCTCTTACGCATATCGGTAAGGCCGGCCGTCGAGGCCTCCTGGGCCATCGTCGGGAGAGCAGGCAGCAGCACGAGGGCAACCGCCAGCGATCCTAAAATTCGTCGTATCATAGGTTGTAGCAAATTTAGTTTTTGTTCTTTCTAACAAATATACGGGTTAATTTTTAATATTTTGCCATCCGGCTCAAAAAGCGCAAAAAAAAAGGCAATATTTTATAGCTAATTTCAACTTTTATCACTATTTTCGTTCGTTATTGAAATTGGGGTAAACTACCCCGTACAAAACGGGGCGCGAAAACCACGCGCCGAATGGAGCGAAAAGCGTAAAGAAAAAAAATAAAACCACTGAAACAATGATGAACCTGTTTACGAAAACAACCCTCACGTTGGCCCTCGCGGCCCTTGCCCTCACGGCCTCGGCCCAGGAGGGGGACCGCGTCCACTACACGGGCAAGGAGCTTTCGAATCCCAACCTGCACGACGGCGGTCTTTCGCCCGTGGTGGGTGTCCACAACATCCAGACCATGCGTGCCAACCGCAAGCTCCCCTACGCCACCAACGGCAACGGCTGGACCTACAACCACCAGCCGATGATGGCCTATTGGCGCGGCTCGTTCTACATGCACTACCTCTGCGACCCCGTGGATGAGCATGTACCCCCCTCGATGACCATGCTCCAAACCTCGAAGGACGGCTACACCTGGAGCGACCCCGAGGTTCTCTTCCCGATTTACCGCATCCCCGACGGCTTCACGAAGGATGGCAAGGTCTTCGCCAAGGAGATGGATGCCGTGATGCACCAGCGCGTGGGCTTCTATGTCTCGAAGTCGGATCGTCTGCTGGCCATCGGCAACTACGGCATCGCCCTCTACCCGAAGGATGACCCGAACGACGGCAACGGCATCGGCCGCGTGGTGCGCGAGATTTACGAGGACGGCACGTTCGGCCCGATCTACTTCATCTACTACAACCACGCCTTCAACGAGAAGAACACCTCCTTCCCGCACTACACCCGCTCAAAGGACAAGGGTTTCCGCGAGGCTTGCGAGGAGCTGCTCGCCAACCCGCTCCAGCGCATGGGATGGGTCGAGGAGGCCGACCGCGAAGACCCCCTCATCCCGCTCCACAAGGAGTATAAGGCCTTCTGCTACTACACGCTCGACGACGGGCGCATCGTCTCGCTCTGGAAACACGCCCTCACCTCCCTTTCGAGCGACGGCGGCAACACCTGGGCCGAGCCGGTGGCACGCGCCAAGGGGTTCGTGAACAGCAACGCCAAGATTTGGGGTCAGCGGCTCTCGGACGGCACCTACGCCACGGTCTATAACCCCTCGGAGTTCCGCTGGCCGCTGGCCATCTCGCTCTCGAAGGATGGCTTGGAATATACGACCCTGAACCTCATTTACGGCGAGGTGCCGCCGATGCGCTATGCGGGGCAATACAAATCCTTCGGCCCGCAGTATGTGCGTGGCATTCAGGAGGGAAACGGCACGCCCAAGGATGGCGACCTGTGGCTCACCTACAGCGTCAATAAGGAGGATATGTGGGTCAGCCGCGTACCCGTCCCCGTGCAGCAGCACGCCACGGCACACGCCGACGACGACTTTGCCGACTACAAGGCCCTCTCCGAGCTGACGAGCTGGAACCTCTATTCGGGTGTCTGGGCCCCCGTCACGCTCGAGGGCAAGTGGCTCACCCTCTCGGACAAAGACCCCTTCTTCGATGCCAAGGTGGAGCGCAAGATTCCCGCCTCGCGCCTCTTGAGTGTCGAGTTTGACCTCCAGGCCGAGCAGAACGACCACGGCCGGCTCGAAATCGAATTCGTGGACGAGGAGGGTACGGCTTGCGCCCGCATCGACCTTACCGACGAGGGCGAGATGCGCTCGAAGGGCGGTGCGCGCTACGGCCGCGTGATGACGTATGAGCCGGGCAAGAGCTACCGCGTGAAGGTCGATATCACGCTCGACGACCGCAATTCGACGGTCTATATCGACGGTCAGAAGCGCACGACCCGCATGCTCTACGCCCCCATTGAGGCCATCGAGCGCGTCGTATTCCGCACCGGTGAGCGTCGCCACTTCCCCACGGTCGATACCTGGGCCGACCAATACGTAGATTTGCCTTACGGCAGCGATTCGACCGCCACGGCCACCTTCCGCATCGCCAACTTCCGCACCTCGTCGCAGGATGCAAACGCCACGGCTGCGGTGCTGAATTACAAGGAGTTCGACCACTATGTAAAGGTATTCAACGAGTCCGAGGACGAGAACATCGCCCAGGCCATTCCCAACGCCGAGGCCTCGGCCTGGATGGAGCAGAATATCCCCCTCTTCGCCTGTCCGCAGCACAACTTCGAGGAGATGTTCTACTACCGCTGGTGGACACTCCGCAAGCACATCAAGGAGACCCCCGTGGGTTACGGCATGACCGAATTCCTCGTGCAGCGTTCCTACTCGGATAAGTACAACCTGATTGCCTGTGCCGTGGGTCACCACATCCACGAGAGCCGCTGGTTGCACAACGACGAGTACCTCGACCAAATCATTCGCACCTGGTATCGCGGCAACGAGGGGGGCATGATGGCCAAATTCACGAAGTTCAGCTCGTGGAATCCCTGGGCCGTCTATCACCGCTACCTGGTCAATATGGACGAAGCGTACCTGAAGGACCTCTACAAGGACCTCAAAGCCGAGTACCGATATTGGGAGGAGACCCACCGCCTGCCCGACGGTCTCTATTGGCAGGAGGACGTGAAGGACGGCATGGAGGAGTCGATTAGCGGCGGCCGCAAGAAGCAGTTTGCCCGCCCGACTATCAACAGCTACATGTACGGCAACGCGGTGGCTTTGGCCGAGGTGGCCCGCCTGGTGGGCAACGAGGCCGAGGCCGCAAGCTACGACGAGAAGGCCGCCGAGATGAAGAAGCTGATTTACACGAAGCTCTGGAACGAGGAGCGCGCCTTCTTCGAGACACGCCGCGCCGACACGCTCTGCTGCGCCCGCGAGGCCATCGGTTACATCCCCTGGTACTTCGGGCTGCCGGAGAAGCGGCACGAGAACGCCTGGTTGCAAATCAACGATAAGGAGGGCTTCGATGCCCCCTACGGCCTCACGACGGCCGAGCGTCGCCACCCCGAATTCCGCACGCGCGGCGTGGGTAAGTGCGAGTGGGATGGTGCCATCTGGCCCTTCGCCTCGTCGCAGACGCTGACCGGATTGGCCAACTACCTCAACACGGAGGCCGACCCCGTGGTGACGAAGGAGAGCTACTTCCGCCACATGGAGCTTTATGTCGAGTCGCAGTATCACCGCGGCCGTCCCTACATCGGCGAGTACCTCGACGAGGTGACGGGCTATTGGCTCAAGGGCGACCAGGAGCGTTCGCGCTACTACAACCACTCGACCTTCAACGATTTGATGATTACGGGCCTTGCCGGTCTGCGCCCCCGTGCCGACCGCACGCTGGAGGTCAATCCCCTGCTTCCGGACAACAAGTGGGATTGGTTCTGCCTGGACAATGTCCGCTACCACAACCACATCATCACCATTATTTGGGACCGCCACGGCGACAAGTACCACCACGGCAAGGGTCTGACCCTCTTGGTCGATGGCAAGCCGGTGGGCAACCGCCCCGACCTGGGTCGTCTGGTGTGCGAAAATGTATTGTAACGAATGAGAAACTTCTGGCAAAAATATTGGCAGTACATCCTTATCGGAGCGGTGTGCGGCATCCTTTCGGAAGTCAAGCTATGGCCCGATGTACGGATTGCAGCCACCACCTGCGATTATCAGGCCTCCTCGCTCTTAATCGAGGAGGCCGCGCCCCGTTTCGGCTGGCAGTTGGAGGGGCGTAAGGGGACGATGCAGTCGGCCTACGCCATCGAGGTCGAGGACGAGGCGGGCCGCACGGTGTGGCAGACGGGGAAGGTATCGTCCGACGAGAGCCAACTCATCCCCTACGCGGGGGAGGCGTTGCAACCCCTCACGGCCTATCGCTGGCGCGTAAGGGTGTGGAATGAAAAGGATAACGCCTCGCGCTGGAGCGATTGGAGCCGTTTCCGCATGGCTCCCGACCCGGCCTGGATGGATGCCGCCTGGATTGGGGCGGTGAGCTATGCCGATGCCCGTATGCCCGAGGGGCGCAAGTTCCACGGGGGCGAATTGAAGAGGCCCGAGGTGCGGGCCGCCTGGGAGGCGGTTGATTCGTTAGCCTGGCGTTCCATCCTCCTGCGCAAAGGGTTCCAAGCCCCGAAAAAGATTGCCGAGGCGACGGTCTATGTCACCGGTCTGGGCCATTACGAACTCTCGATAAACGGCCGCAAGGTGGGCGACGGGGAGTTTACCCCCCTCTGGAGCGACTACCATAAGACGGTCTATTACAACGCTTTCGACGTGACCGACCACCTCCGCAAGGGGGAGAATGCGCTGGGCATGCTGCTCGGCAACGGCTTCTACAACATTGCCGACCGCTCGCGCTACCGCAAGCTCCAAATCGGCTTCGGCCCCGAAACCATGTACCTCAAGCTCCGCATCCGCTACACGGATGGCGAGGAGCAAATCATCTGCTCGGACTCGACCTGGCGATATGATGTAAGCCCCATCACCTTCAACACGATTTACGGCGGCGAGGATTACGATGCCCGCCTCGAGCAGGCGGGGTGGGACGAGGCCGGATTCGACGACACGGCCTGGCGCCCCGTCGTCGTACAGGAGGCCCCGAAGGGGGTGTTACGACCGCAGCAGGCTCCGCCCGTAAAAATCGGGGCGTACCACGAGGTGCAGTCGGTCCATAAACTCACCCCCGAGGAGGTCGAGAAGGCCACCACGAAGACCAAACGCACGGTTGATCCGTCGGCCCTGCTGCTCGACATGGGGCAGAACCTGGCCGGCTTCCCCGAAATCACCGTTTCGGGCGAACGCGGAGCGAAAATCACGCTGGTTGTGGCCGAGGCCAAGACCGACTCGAATGCCACCGAGCAGCGGCAAACGGGCCGTCAGCACTACTACACCTATATATTAAAGGGCGAAAAGAGCGAGACATGGCATCCGCGCTTTTCGTACTACGGCTTCCGCTACATCCTGCTCGAGGGGGCGGTTTTGGCGGGCATGGAGAACCCCGACAACCTGCCCGTGGTGGAGCAGATTCGCTCCTGCTTTATCCACTCCTCGGCCGAGGATACGGCCACCTTTGAGAGTGACAGCGAGGTATTTAATGCCGCCCATCGGCTCATCCACAATGCTGTCCGCAGCAACATGCAGGCCGTCTGGACCGACTGCCCCCACCGCGAGAAGCTCGGCTGGTTGGAGCAGGTACACCTCAACGGCCCAGGGCTGCTCTACAACTACAAACTGACGACCTACCTCCGAAAGGTGATGCGCGACATTGCCGATGCACAGCGCGAAGACGGCATGATTCCGACTACCGCCCCGAATTATGTGATTTTCGAGGGTCCGGGCATGGACGACTTTGCCGACTCGCCCGAGTGGAGCATCACCTCGATCATGGCCCCCTTCCAATACTACGAATCGTATGGCGACGACCGCCTCATTCGGGAGTTCTACCCCGTAATGCGTCGCTGGGTCGAGTACCTGCGTTCGCGTGCCGAGGGCGATTTGATTGATTTCGGTCTGGGCGATTGGTACGACTACGGCGACTTCCGCGCCGGATTCTCGCGCAACACGCCCGTCGGTTTGGTCGCCTCGGCCCACTACTACCTGGCCGCCAAGCAACTCGCACGGGCTGCCGAGATGGTGGGCGAGGAGGCCGACAGGGAGCAATACGCAGCCCTTGCCGAGCAGATTCGTGCGGCCTTCAATGCCCGCTACTTCGACCCCGCAACCTGCCAATACGGCACGGCCAGCCAATGCAGCAACGCCCTGCCGTTGTTCCTCGAAATGGTCCCCACGGAGCATCATGCGGCCGTTTTGGAGAACCTCGTGGCCGACATCAAGGCACGCGGCACACGCCTCACGACGGGCGACGTGGGCAACCGCTACCTCTTCCAGACGCTGGCCCGCAACGGGCTGAACGAGCTGATGTGCGCCATGCACAACCATTGGGAGGTGCCGGGCTACGGCTTCCAGCTCCAATACGGCGCCACGACCCTTACCGAGCAGTGGGACCCACGCCAAGGCTCGTCGTGGAATCATTTTATGATGGGGCAGATTGACGAGTGGCTGTTCGGCTCGTTGCTCGGCATCCGACCCGACACAGAAGGCAAGGGCTACCGCCATTTGACGATTGCCCCCTCGCCCGTGGGCGGATTGCGTTGGGCCAAAGGCTCCATCCAAACCCTCTATGGCAAGGTGGCGGTCGATTGGGCCTGCGATGCGGAGCAACGCTTCACGCTCCACGTTACGATTCCGGCCAATTGCCGCGCCTCGGTGCTGCTGCCGGGCGACGAGGCGGCCCACGAGGTCACGGCCGGCGAACATACCTTCACGAAAAATTTGTAACCGATGAAAAAGTTTCTGACGCTGCTGCTGCTGGCACTCTGCACCACCGCACAGGCACAATACGACTACGAAAAGAGCCACCGCAAGTCGCTCGACCAGGTGCTGCGCGAACTCTCCTCGCGCTTCGAAACGCGCCTCAAGGTGGAGGTCGATACGGTGGGTAAGTGGGTCCCGCAGGCCGATTCGAGAATCCGCCCCTACTCGATTGAGGAGTCGATGGACAACATCCTTACGCTCTTCAACTACAAGTATGTGAAGCAGAACCCGCGTTACTACAAAATCAAGCCCTACGAGCCGCACCGCCGTCTGCCCGAGGCGGGTCGCAAGCTGATCGACTACCTCACCGCGACCCACTACCAAAGCCGCGAGGCGGCCATCCGTCGCCTGAACGAGGTGGCCGAGGAGGTGGGGGCCATCATCGACCGCGAGATTCACGACCTGCGCGTATTGACCGTGCAGGATGCCCGCCCCGAGCTGACCAAGAAGCGCAAATACAACGGCTACACGGTGCAGAATTTCCGCATCGAGACCCTGCCCGGATTGTATCTCTGCGGGTCGATCTACGCCCCCTCGCGCACCCTGAAGGAGGGTGAGCGGCTGCCCGCCATCCTCTCGCCCGACGGACATACGCCTCGCTACATGCACGACAACCAACTGCGCATGGCGGCCTGGGCGCGCATGGGTGCCGTGGCAGTGGCCTACGACCTGGTGGGCTATGGCGAGTCGACCCTGCAACTCGGTGAGGCAGTGCATCACACCGTCCTGGCGCAGCAGATGCAGTGGATGAATACCCGCATCCTGCTCGAATGGATGCTCTCGCGCTCCGACATCGACCCGACACGCATCGGCCTCTGCGGAGCATCGGGAGGCGGTACGCAGACGATGCAGATGGGCATCGACAGCCGTTTCACGGCCATCTGCCCCGTCATCAGCCTCTCCTCCTACTTCGATGGCGGTTGCCCGTGCGAGAGTGCCATCTACCTCCCCGCCGCCGCGCAGGGGAGCTGCAATGCCGAGATGGCGGCCGTCCATGCCCCCCGCTTCCTGGGGGTGGTATCCGACGGCCAGGATTGGACGGCCCACGTTCCCGAAATCGAGGGCCCCTTCCTGCACCGCATCTACTCGCTCTTCGATGCCGAGGAGCGGCTCGCCTTCTACCACTTCCCCGACGAGGGCCACGACTTCGGCTACAACAAGCGCAAGGCGGTCTATGACTTCTTTGCCCGCGCCTTCGGTCTGGATCTTTCGCGGGCCGACGAAACGAAGCTGACCCTCGAACCGATGGAGAATCTGCTCCTCTTCGGCAAGGGGGGCGTAAAGCTGCCGGCCGAGGCGGTACGCTCGGTGGAGGAGCTGCCCCGCTATGCGCGTGAGCGTGCCAAACCGCTGAAATAACCTAAAAAATAACCAACCTAAACAACCGATATGAAACGACTGATTCTTGCACTCCTACTCTTGGGAGTTCTCTTCCCGACCGAGGCACAGAACCGCTACGAGGAGCGTTTTACGCGCCCGTTGGACGAGGTGCTGAAGGAGGTGGCCGACCGCTTTGACGTGAAATTCAACATCGACGGGCGCACCGAGGGGTTGGAGGTCCCCTATGCCGACTTCCGCATCCGCCCCTACTCGCTCGACGAGACCCTCTATTCGATTCTGGGTCTGTTCGATATGACCTTCTCGCAAACCGGTGCGCGCCAATACACCATCAAACCCTTCGAGTACTATCGTCGCACACCGGCCGATGGTCAGAAGTTGGTGGCCTACCTGCCGACACTCTACACCGACCGTGCGGCCTTCGAAAAGCGGGCCGCCACGATTCGCCGCGAGGCCCGCGAAAAGCTGGAGGTGGATAAGCTCCTGCCGCAACGCGTCGAGCCGAAACCGATCCTTTCGAAGGTGCGCAAATACGACGGCTACACGGTGCAGAACTTCGCCCTCGAAACACTGCCCGGCCTCTATGTCTGCGGATCGATTTACGCCCCCGCGAAAAAGGGGAATTACCCCCTGATTCTCTGCCCCGTGGGCCACTTCAACGAGGGTCGCTATCGTCGTGACCAGCAGCTGCGCATGGCCACCTTTGCCCGCATGGGTGCCGTGGCGGTCGATTACGACCTCTTCGGCTATGCCGAGTCGGAGTTGCAGGTATCGAGTGCTGCCCACCGCACCCCCTATGGCGGGACGATTCAAATCATGAACGGCATCTCGATTCTCGACTACATGACTACGCGCGAGGATATCGACACGACCCGCATCGGTGTCACGGGTGCATCGGGCGGTGGCCAGCAGTCGGTCGTATTGAGCGTGGTGGATGACCGCTTCACGGCCCTCTGCCCCGTGGTGAGCCTCTCGTCGTGGTTCGACGGCGGCTGCCCTTGCGAGAGCGGCATGCCCGTCACGATGGCTGCCGGCGGAACCTGCAATGCCGAGATGGCCGCCATCTTCGCTCCGCGCCCGCTGTGTGTCATCTCCGATGGCAAGGATTGGACGAAGAGCGTCCCCACGGTCGAGTACCCCTACCTCGAGAAGGTCTATGCACTCTGCAAGGCAAGCGATAAGCTCGAAAACGTACACCTGGCCACCGAGGGCCACGACTACGGCCCCTCGAAGCGGCAGGCGGCCTACGCCTTCTTTGCCAAGCACTTCGGCCTCGACAGCTCGAAAATCGACGAGGCGAAGGTGACCGTCGTACCGACCGCCACCCTCTGCTCGTTTGGCAAGGGTGGGGAGCTGATGCCCGAGGGGGCAATCCGCTCGGTGAACGAGCTGGCCCCCTACTTCGGCAAGGAGCGTGTGCGTGCGGCAGCGGCCGACGAGTCGGTCTATCGCAAGTCGCAGGAGATTATCGCCAAGCTCCAACTGGAGGATGCCACGGCCATCAGCATCGCCACGACGGCCGTCTATAACCACCGTCGCGCCGTGCGCGATTGGCACAACAGCCACCCCTACACCATCATCCCCGAGGTGGACAAGGCAACGGGGCGGAAGCTCTCGAAGGTCGAGCGCGAGATGATGGCCGACCGCACCATTCCCCTCAAGGAGCGTGAGCGGCTGATGAAGGAGCTGCGCCGTGTGCTGACCGACGAGCAGATTGAGCAGGTCTTTGACGAATACACGGTGGGCAAGGTGGCCTTCACGATGCAGGGCTACCGCTCGATTGTCCCCGATATGACGGCCGAGGACGAGCAGGTGCTGCTCGGCCACCTGAAAGAGGCCCGCAGCGAGGCCATCGACTGCAAGTCGATGAAGGCCATCTCGCAGGTCTTCGAGATTTACAAAACCAAGTGCGAACAGCACTTCACCAATACGGGTCGTCCGTGGCGACAGCTCTTCAAGACCTATGTCGATAAGCGCAATGCCGAGAAGAAGGCCAAGAAGGATGACGAGAAGTACATTGCCCGCTCGGAGGAGATTGTGGCCGCGCTGAAGCTCGATGCGGAGCGTGCGGCCCGTGTCACGGAGCTGGTTAAGGCCCACCGCACGGCCGTTGTCGAGTGGCACAACGCCCACCCCTACACCTCCTACCCCGAGGTGGAGGCCAAGACGGGGCGCAAGCTCAACGAGGTGGAGCGCGAGATGTTGGCCGACCAACAGATTCCCGCCTCGGTGCGCAAAACGCTCCTCAAGGGGCTGAAAAAGGAGGGGCTGACGGCCGAGCAGCTGATTCAGCTCTGGGACGGCTACACGATTGGCAAGGTCGAATTCACGATGAAGGGCTACTACGCCATCATCCCCGACCTAACGGAAAAGGAGGCTGCCGCCCTACGCAAGTACCTCGAGCAGGCGCGCGAGGAGGCCCTCGAGTGCCGTCGCATGAAGGGCATTTCGCAGGTCTTCGAGGTCTATAAGACCAAGTGCGAGCAGTATCTGAATGCCAACGGCCGCGATTGGCGCGCCCTGTTCAAGGCCTATGTCGATAAGCGCAACGCCGAGAAGGCCGCTCAAAAGGCTGCCGAGAAAAAATAGCAAGCAACCGAAAATCAATCAATAACAATAAAAAAAACAGACAACCATGAAAAAACTCTTTGCAATCCTCAGCCTCGCGCTGCTGGCTGTAAGCTGCGCGCCACAGGCCGAGCAAGTAGAAAAGACCCTGCCGTGGGAGAACGGCAAACTCATCGTGTCGGAGAACGGCCGTTTCCTCCAGCATGAAAACGGCACCCCCTTCTTCTGGTTGGGCGAGACGGGCTGGTTGCTGCCCGAGCGTCTGACGCGCGAGGAGGCCATCTACTACCTCGATGCCTGCGAGAAGGCCGGCTTCAACGTCGTGCAGGTGCAGACCATCAACGCGGTTCCCGCCACGAATGCCTACGGCAAGCTCTCGCACCCGAACGGCTACGACTTCTCGCAAATCGAGGCCGAGGGTGAGAACGGCTATTGGCAGAACATGGACTACATCATGGAGGAGGCCTCGAAGCGCGGCATCTATATCGGCATGGTCTGCATCTGGGGCGGCCTGGTGAAGAAGGGGCTGATGAACCCCGAAGAGGCCAAGGCCTACGGTGAGTTCCTGGCCAACCGCTACAAGGATACGCCGAATGTCATCTGGTTCATCGGTGGCGATATCAAGGGCGATGTGGAGACCGAGTCGTGGGAGACGCTGGCCCGCACCATCAAGTCGATTGACAAGAACCACCTGATGACCTTCCACCCCTTTGGTCGCACCTCGTCGGTACGCTGGTTCCACAACGCCGACTGGCTCGACTTCAACATGTTCCAATCGGGTCACCGTCGCTACGACCAGACGCGCGGCGATGGCGACGATACGGCCCAGGCCTCGGTAGCCGAGGACAACTGGCGTTATGTGGAGGAGGGGTTGGCCCTCGAGCCGCAGAAGCCCATCCTCGATGGCGAGCCTTCGTATGAGGAGATTCCGCAGGGTCTGCACGACCCCTCGGAGCCGTGGTGGAAGTCGTGGGATGTACGCCGCTACGCCTATTGGTCGGTATTTGCCGGTTCGTTTGGCCACACCTACGGCCACAACTCGATTATGCAGATGCACAAGGGTGGCGACAAGCCGGGCGGCTATGGTGCCATCAAGTCGTGGAAAGAGGGTCTCGAGGACCCGGGCTTCAGCCAGATGCAGTACCTGAAGAAGCTGATTCTTACCTTCCCCTTCTTCGAGCGCGCGGGTGACCAGTCGGTCATCGCCGGTGAGCATGGCTTCCGCTACGACCGCGCCATCGCTACGCGCGGTGAGGACTACCTCTTGGTCTATACCTACACGAACCAGCCGATGCAAATCGACCTTCAGAAGATTTCGGGCCAGAAGAAGAACGTATGGTGGTATTCGCCCGTGGATGGTTCGCTGAAGTATGTCGGCGAGGTGGAGAACGGCATCCGGGAGTTCCAGGCCGAGGGCGAGGTAGGTCCCGCCAACGACCATGTGCTGATTGCCGTCGATGCATCGAAGAACTACATCTGCAAGGAGCAGCTTTCGCTCTAAACACCTTTCGAAAAAACAACCATGAAACGAATCTTATTACTCGTCGCCACCCTCGTTGCGCCCCTGCTGGCATTGGCAGGGGTCGAGGTGGGACAGCTCGAGGTGGAGCAGTTTGCCCGCCCGCTCTCCATTGAGCGGGCGCAGCCCCGCCTGAGCTGGATCATCCGCTCCGATGAGCGCGACGTGATGCAGACCGCCTACCATGTGTTGGTGGCCTCGGAGCCGACCTTGCTCGAGGAGGGCAAAGCCGACCTGTGGGATTCGGGGGTGGTGGCCTCCGATGCCTCGATTTGGGTCCCCTACAACGGCCGCAAGCTCCGGAGCAACCAGCGTTGCTTTTGGCGCGTGAAGGTCTATACCACGCGCGGCGTATCGGCATGGAGCGAGGTGGGCGAATGGGGCATGGGCCTGCTGGGCGAGACAGCCTGGGGCGGCCGCTGGATCGGCTGGGAGGGGGCCTTCCCCTGGGACAAGGAGACGACCCACAGCGAACTCAGCGCACGCTACATCCGCACCGAATTCGACCTGCAACCGAAGGCCATCAAGCGGGCCACGGTCCACATCTCGGGGTTGGGCATGTACGAGCTTTTCATCAACGGTCAGCTCATCGGTGACCAGGTGCTGGCCCCCGTGCCGACCGACTACCGTCGCACGGTGACCTACGACTCGTTTGACGTAACGGAGCAGTTGCAAGCCGACCGCAACGCCCTGGGCGTGGTGCTGGGCAACGGCCGCTGGTACACCATGCGCCAGAACTACAAACCCTACAAGATTCCCAACTTCGGCTATCCGAAGATGCGCCTGAATCTGATTGTGGAGTACGAAGACGGCTCGATGCAGCGCGTCAATTCGGAGCCGGGGTGGAAGCTCACGGCCGAGGGTCCGATTCGCAGCAACAACGAGTACGACGGCGAGATTTACGATGCCCGCATGGAGTTGGGCGACTGGACGAAGGTGGGCTACGACGATACGAAGTGGCTCCCCGCGCAGCGCGTGGCCCTGCCCTACGGCACGTTGCGCGGTGCGATTTCGCCCAACATGAAGATTATGAAGCGACTGCCCGCCAAGACGGTGACCCACTACGCGGGGCGCACGATTGTCGATTTCGGGCAGAACATGGCCGGCTGGGTGAAGCTCAACGTGCGCGACACGCAGGCCGGTGATACGATTCTGATGCGCTATGCCGAGCGACTGACCAACGGGGGCGACTCGCTCTACACGGCCAACCTGCGCGATGCGTGGAGCCGCGATATCTACGTTGCCAACGGCCGCGAGGAGCAGACCAAGTGGAGTGCGCGTTTCTCCTATCACGGCTTCCGCTACATCGAGATTACGGGGCTGAAGAACCCCACGGTGGAGGATTTCGAGGCCGAGGTCATCTACGACAATATGCCTACGCTCGGCAGCTTCGAGACTTCGAACGAGGTGCTGAACACGGTCTATCGCAACGCCTGGTGGGGTCTGAACTCCAACTACAAGGGCATGCCGCTCGACTGCCCGCAGCGCAACGAACGTCAGCCCTGGCTGGGCGACCATGCGGTCGGCACCTGGGGCGAGGCCTTTATGTTCGACTGCGGTACGATGTACGCCAAGTGGATGGAGGATATGACCGAGGCACAACGGGCCGACGGGTGCATCCCCGATGTCGTACCCGCCTTCTGGAACTACTACACGGACGGCATGGTGTGGCAGTCGGTGCTGCCGATTATCTGCGATATGCTCTACGAGCATAACGGCAACATCGAGCCGCTCAAGCGCAACTACGCCACCATGAAGCGTTGGTTGGACCACATGCAGGAGTGCTACATGACCGCCGACGGGTTGGTGACGAAGGAGAAGTATGGCGACTGGTGCGTACCGCCCGAGAGCCTGGAGCTGATTCACAGCCAGGACCCCCTGCGTGTAACCAATACGACCCTCATCGCCACGGCCTATTACAGCATGGTGTCGAAGATGATGGTTAAGTTTGCCACCCTGCTGGATGAGCCGGCCGACCGCGAGGAGTATGCCGCCCGCGCCCAAAAGACGAAGGAGGCCTTCAACCGCCACTTCCTCCGCGTGGAGGAGGGCAAAGCCCCCGTGCGCTACGACCATCCGCTCTACCCTGATGCGGTCTATTACGACAACAACACCGTGACGGCCAACCTCTTGGCCGTGGCCTTCGACCTGGTTCCCGAGGAGCATCGCTCGAACATCGAGAAGCAAATCCTCAAGAAGCTCTTGGTCGATAACGGCGGCCACATCAGCAGCGGTGTCGCCGGTCAGAATTGGACGCTTCGCTACCTGACGAAGATGGGGCGTGGCGATGTGGCCTATCTGTTGGCATCGCAGAAGACGTATCCGAGCTTCGGTTACATGGCCGAGCGCGGTGCGACGACCATCTGGGAGCTGTGGAATGGCGATACGGCCAGTCCGAAGATGAACTCGGGCAACCACGTCATGATGCTCGGCGACCTGATTCCCTGGTTCTACCGCGACCTGGCCGGCATCAACCCCGCCCGTCCCGCCTACAAGGAGATTCGCCTCCAGCCCGACCTCTCGATTCAGAATCTGGAGCGTGTCTCGGCCTCCTACGAGTCGCTGCACGGCACGATTCGCAGCAGCTATGTAAAGAGTCCTATGCTCCTCGAGTGGGATATCGAGATTCCCTGCAACACGACGGCCAAAGTGGTACTTCCGACCCTCAATCCGAACGCCATCGAGGCGGAGGGCATCCGCTTCGTGGGCGAGGAGCAGGGGCTCGGCGTATGGCGTGTGCCGTCGGGCAGCTACCACCTCCGCGTAACGCTCGACCCCGCACATGGCGAGGAGCGTGCGGGGATTGTGCGCGATGAGTTCCTCTACGAGCAGGCCCCCTTTATCGAGTGCCACGCCTCGACCATCGAGGAGCTGCCGAATGGCGATTTGATTGCCGCCTACTTCGGTGGCACGAAGGAGCGCAACCCCGATGTCTGCATCTGGACACAGACCAAGAAGAAGGGGAGCGACCGATGGTCGGAGCCGAAGCTGGTGGCCGACGGCATCCAAAACGACACGTTGCGCTACGCCTGCTGGAATCCGGTGCTGTATCAGGTGCCGGTGAAGGGGGGCGAGCTGTGGCTCTTCTACAAGGTGGGTCCCAACGTGCCGAATTGGAAGGGCTACCTGATGCGCTCGAAGAACGGCGGCAAGAGCTGGTCGAAACCCGAGCAGCTGCCCGACGGCATCTTCGGGGCGATTAAGAACAAGCCCGTCTGGGTCGATGGCCGCATCCTCTGCCCCTCGTCCGACGAGCAGGGTCGTTGGAGTGTCCATTTCGAGTGGACCGACGACCTGGGTAAGACATGGCACCGCACCGAGCCGCTCGATGCCGAGCTGAACGTGCCGACCCGTTTCCGCCCCCTGGCCAAGACGAAGGCCGACATCGGAGCTACGCCCTACGACAAGCAGAAGGAGCTGCCCATCGAGGCCATTCAGCCGACGATTCTCAAGCTCCGCGACGGCCGTCTTCAGATGATGTGCCGCACGCGCAACGGCAAGACGGGTGTGGCCTACTCCTCGGACCGAGGCGAAACGTGGACCAAGCTGACATTGACGGATTTGGAGCATACGCAGTCGGGCATTGATGCCGTGACCCTCCGCGATGGTCGCCATGTGTTGGTGTACAACAACTTCGAGACGATTGACGGCACCCCCAAAGGGCCACGCACGCCCCTCTCGGTGGCCGTTTCGGAGGATGGCACCACCTGGAAGCACTGCATCACGCTGGAGGACAGCCCCATCAACCAATACTCCTACCCGGCGGTGATTGAGGCCGCCGATGGGACGATTCACACGACCTACACCTGGCGTCGTCGTCGCATCAAGCACGTTGAGTTTAAGTTATAGCCTCGAAAGGCGAACAAGGCATGAAAGGCGCGAAGGGGTCTCCCCTTGCGCCTTTATTTTTTGTAAATTTTGAATTCTAAATTTTGAATTCTAAATTATATCCTCTACCTTTGTTGCCGTAAGGTTCTCCGCGAGCTGTCCGTTCGGCCGAGGGGTGAAAAGGAAATTCGGTGAAAATCCGAAACAATACCTGTTGCTGTAAGTTCCGCAAAGTTTGATGCTTTCGGCCACTGGGAAACCGGGAAGGCGCATCAAAAAGGAATAAGTCAGAAGACCTGCCTACAACATGATGAAGAAGCCTGCAGGTGTACGGGCCAAGCATCAAAGCCGAGTGTAAGCCCGATGGATTGGTGGTTTTGCGGACGGTTGGAGCGGTGGGAACCGCGACAATGCAGGATGAGGCAAAATGGGCAGCACGAACGAGATGTTCGTTTTCATTCGGTTTTGTTTCTTGACGTCGTATTCCAAGCAGGGATGCGACGATTTTTTTTACCCATGATAAAAAGAGACAAAACCATGAAAACGATGTTTCGTTATCTGTGGCTGCTGATGGCAAGTTGTGCATTCGTAGCCTGCTCCGAGAGCGATGATGAGAATCCCAACGGGCCTACCATCTGTCCGGAAGATTCGCCCAAAGGGGTCTATGTGGTCAATGCCGGCAACTACAACGCCAGCAACGCCTCCCTTTCGTTCTATGACCCCGAAGGAAACGGCTACGAGAACGGGGTTTTTGCCAAGGCCAACGACTACAAGTTGGGCGATACGGCGCAGTCGATGGCCATCCACAACGACGCGGGGTGGATCGTGGTAAACAACTCGCACATCATCTACATCATCGACCTGAAGACCAACAAAGAGAAGGGCCGCCTGACGGGCATCACCTCGCCCCGCTACATCTGCTTCCTGTCGGACGAGAAGGCCTATGTAAGTTCGATGTACAGCGACCAAATTACCATCATCAACCCCAAGACCTACACCATCACGGGGTCGGTGACCGTACCGAAAAACACGGCCATTGCGGGCCACACGGGTTCCACGGAGGAGATGGTCGTCATCGGCAAGTACCTCTATGTAGCCTGCTGGTCTTATGAGAAGAATATCGTAAAAATTGATACGACTACCGACAAGGTGGTCGATATCGTGGAGGTCGGCATCCAGCCCACCTCGCTCGTAGTTGATAAAAACGGCAAGCTGTGGACCATCTGCGATGGCGGGTACGAGGGATCGCCCGTGGGCTACAAAGCTCCCGAACTCTGCCGCATTGACCCCGAAACGATGCGTGTCGAGGCGCGTTACACCCTTGCGAAGGGCGACTTTGCAACCAAGGTGCGCATCAATGGTACGGGTGATACGCTCTATTGGCTCAACAACGGCGCCCCTTATCGGATGAATATCTCGGCCACGGAGCTGCCCGCGACTACGGCCTTCGATACGAAGGAATATTACTTCTCCGCCCTCACAATCGACCCCGAGAACGACGATATCTACCTGGCCGATGCCATCGACTACCAGCAGGAGGGCATCGTCTATCGCTACACGGCGGCGGGCCAATGCCTTGTCAGCTTTTATGTCGGTGTGATTCCGACCGAATTCTGCTGGAACAAATAGCCCCCACGCGCGTGAAAAAGCTGCTACATACCCTGCTTCTGCTCCTCGCTGTCGGAGCGGCGCATGGCCAAGAGGCCATCGACTCGCTCATCCGGATCGACGAGGTGGCGATTGTGGGCCGTCGTCCGATGAAGCAAATCGGTGTGCAGCGCACGGAGTTCGACTCGGTGGCCCTCAAGGAGCATATCGCCCTCTCGATGGCCGATGTGCTGACCTTCAACTCCTCGGTCTTTGTCAAAAGCTACGGCCGTGCCACCCTCTCGACGGTGGCCTTCCGTGGCACCTCGCCCTCGCATACGCAGGTCCTGTGGAACGGCATGAAGCTCAACTCCCCGATGCTCGGCATGACCGACTTCTCGATGATTCCCTCCTACTTCATCGATGAGGCCTCGCTCCTGCACGGCTCTTCGTCCATCAGCGAGACGGGGGGCGGCCTGGGCGGTGCGGTGAAGCTCTCGACCCGTCCGAAGGAGTATGAGGGGTTTCACCTCCAATTTGTGCAGGGCGTGGGGTCGTTCAAGACCTTCGATGAGTTTCTCCACATAGGCTATGGCAACGACCGCTGGCAACTCTCGACACGCCTGGTCTATGCCACCTCGCCCAACGACTACAAATTTGTCAATCGGGATAAGAAGCTCAACATCTACGACGAAAATCACAACATCATCGCCCAATACCATCCCACGGAGCGCAACCGCAACGGGGCCTTCAAGGATTTTCATGCCCTGCAGGAGGTCTATTACCGCCTCACGGAGCGCGACCGTCTCTCGCTCACGGCCTGGTACACCGCCTCGGACCGCGAGTTGCCGATGATTTCGACCTCCTATGCCGAGGAGGAGGAGGTTGAAAACCGCCAGCGCGAGGAGTCGTTGCGCACGCTGCTCGGGTGGGAGCGCATCGCCTCCGAGGGTCGCCTCTCGGCCCGGGCGGGTTATATCCACTCCTGGTCGGCCTACGATCGACGCATCACGCACCGCGGCAACACCTCGGAGGGGGGCGATGCGGGGTTGCCGGATGGGACGATGGAGTATTCGCGCAACCACCTCAACACGCTCTATGGTGCCTTCAGCGGCGAGTATATCCCCTCCGAAAGGTGGCTCTTCTCGGGCGAGGTGGTGGCCCATCACCACCGCAGTCGTGCCACGGGCAAGGAGCTGATCGACAGCGAGGGGGCGCATCGTGCCGGCATGAAGCAGGAGCGCACGGAGCTGACCGCCACGGCCACGGCCCGTTGGCGGGCGATGCCCTGGTTGGGTGTCGGGCTGACCCTGCGCGAGGAGCTATACGACAAGGAGTTCTCGCCCCTGATTCCCGCCCTCTTCCTGGATGGCGAGTTGGTGCGGGGCGGACGGCTGCTGCTCAAAGGCTCCCTGTCGCGCAACTACCGCTACCCGACCCTCAACGACCTCTACTTCCAGCCGGGCGGCAACCCCGACCTGAAGCCCGAAAAGGGGTGGAGCTACGATGTGGGGGTGGATTGGCACCTGGGCCGAAAAGAGCGTTTGGCCGTCGATGGCTCGCTCACCTGGTTCTCGTCGCGCATCGAAGATTGGATTTTGTGGTACCCCAAGGCGATGGGCTACTACACCCCCGACAACGTGAAGGAGGTACACTCCTACGGCATCGAGGTCGAGGCCTCGGCCACCTGGCGACCCGCCGAAAGGTGGCTCATCGCTCTCCACACCTCCTACGCCTGGACCCTCTCGCTCAACGAGGGCGACCCCTTCTCGTCGGCCGACCGCTCGGTCGGGAAGCAGCTGCCCTACGTTCCCGAACACTCCGCCTCGGCCACCCTGCGCCTCGAATGGCGGCGTTGGGAGCTGGGCTACAAGTGGTACGGCTACAGCAAGCGTTACACCCTGTCGAGCAACGGGGCAAGCATCGACGGCTCGCTGGCGGGCTATGCGTTGAGTAACCTCACCCTCGGCCACACCCTCTCGCTTGCCTGGTGCGACCTCTCGCTGCGCGGGGCGGTGAACAACCTGCTGGACAAGGAGTATGTTACGGTGCTCTCGCGCCCGATGCCGGGTATCCACTACGAACTTTTCATCGGCATCACCCCCAAGTGGGGCAAAAAACGAAGATAGACCCACGGGGCAGGGGGCGCACCGATTGTTGAACACCGCGTTATTTGCCATAACTACGCCACAACGCCCCCTGCCCCGCTTTTTTTGAACGCATGAAACGACTTCTCATCCTTACGCTGGGTGCGCTTCTCGTGGCCTGCACCGCCCGGGGGCCTTCGTTGGAGGCCTTCAACGAGGCGTGCTACACCCCCCGCTATGCCGAGGGGTTCACCCTGTGCCGCACGGCCACGGGGGAATCGACCCTGCTGACAACCGCCAGCCCCTGGCAGGGGGCGACCGCACCGACCCACCTCTTGATTCGACGCAACGGCGAACCCCTCCCGAAGGGCTACACGGGGCAGGTCATTGAGGGCGAGGCGCAACGTGTGGTGGCCATGTCCTCCTCCTATGTGGCGATGCTCGACAAGGTGGGGGCGGTGGATTGCGTGGTCGGTGTCTCGGGGGCCGACTTCATCTCCAACCCGACGATTCGCGCCCGCCGTGAGGAGGTGGGCGATGTGGGCTACGACGGCAACCTGAACTACGAGCTGCTCCTCAGATTGGAGCCGGACCTGGTGCTGCTCTATGGCGTGAGCGGCACCTCGGAGATGGAGGCGCGCCTCAGCGAGTTACAGATACCCTATGTCTATGTGGGCGAATACCTCGAAGAGCATCCCCTGGGCAAGGCCGAGTGGTGCATCTTCGTTGCCGAGTTAGTCGGTCGGCGCAGCGAGGCCGAGGCCCTCTTTCGTCCGATGGTCGAGCGATACAACGCCCTGGCCCAACGCCGTTTCGAGGGGGCAAAACCGCGCGTGATGTTCAACTCGCCCTACCGCGATTCGTGGTTCATGCCCCCCGCCAACAGCTACATGGTCCACCTCCTGAACGATGCGGGGGGCGCGTACCTCTATGCCGACGATGGCGACAACCGCAGCGATGTGATTGACCTCGAGGAGGCCTACCTGCTCGCCTCGGAGGCCGACTTTTGGCTCAATCCGGGGGTACTCTTCTCGCTCGAGGAGCTGTGCCGTCGTTTTCCGCGCTTCGCGGATGTGAAGGCGGTAAGGAATCGTGCCGTCTGGAACAATACGCTACGGATGCAACCCAACGGCGGCAACGATTTTTGGGAGCGCGGGGTGGTCGAGCCGGATATCATCCTGCGCGATTTGCAGCACCTGCTCCATCCGTCGCTCGACCCCGATTACGAGTTTACCTACTATACGCGGCTCGAATAGCCTTTTTTTGCTATCTTTGTACTCGCCATGAAGTCACGCACCACGCTCTCTTTCCTCCTGCTCTCGCTGCTCATTGTCGCGCTCTTTGTCGCAGACCTGGCGGTGGGTTCGGTGGCCATACCCCTCCGCGAGGTGTGGGCATCGCTCACGGGGGGCGAGGTGGCTGCCTCGACGGCCAAGATTGTCTGCTCGATTCGCCTCGTAAAGGCGGTGGTGGCCCTCCTGTCGGGTGCGGCATTGGCCGTGAGCGGTCTTCAGATGCAGACCCTCTTCCGCAACCCGTTGGCAGGCCCCTTTGTGCTGGGTATCAGCTCCGGTGCGAGCTTCGGCGTGGCCCTGCTGCTGCTCGGCGCACCGCTTCTGGGGTTGGGAGCCTCACCCCTTCTCTCGTCGCTCGGCATGGCCGGTGCGGCCTGGGTAGGCGCGGCCGCCATGCTGGCGTTGGTTGCCCTCTGCAGCCGTCGCATCAAGGATATCATGGTCATCCTGATTTTGGGCATGATGTGTTCGTCGGGCATTGATGCCGTGGTGCAGATTCTGCAATACCTCTCGAGCGAGGGCGCGCTCAAATCCTTCGTCATCTGGACGATGGGGTCGCTGGGCGATGTCACGACCCTGCAACTGGGGCTGCTTGCGGCGGCCGTTGCGGCCGGATTGGTGCTGGCCGTCGCGGTCATCAAACCGCTCAACCTGCTGCTCCTGGGCGAACAATATGCCCGTACGATGGGGCTGAACATCCACCGCACCCGCCTTCGGGTCTTCCTCTCGACCACCCTCCTGGCCGGCACGGTGACCGCCTTCTGCGGACCGGTGGGCTTCATCGGATTGGCCGTACCGCACCTGGCGCGCATGCTCTTTCTGTCGGCCGACCACCGCATCCTGATTCCCGCCTCGGCCCTCACGGGCAGTGCCGTGCTGCTGCTCTGTGACCTCGTTTCGAAACTCTTCACCCTGCCGATTAACACCATGACGGCCCTGATGGGCATTCCGATTGTGGTGTGGGTCGTGCTGCGCCATAAAACGATTGCATAAACCATGATTCGCCTTGAACATATCGCCTTAGGCTATGCCGACCGACCGCTGTTGAGCGATGTTTCGACCTCGTTTGAAGTGGGACGACTCACGGCCCTCATCGGACGCAACGGCTCGGGAAAATCGACCCTGCTGCGCGCCCTGGCCGGTCTGGGGAGCTACACCGAGGGGGTAATCCGCATCGGGGAGGAGCCTATCGAACGGCTCGATGCCCACAGCCTCTCGACGCGCATCGCCTTCGTGACGACCGAGCGTGTCCGCATCGCCAACCTCCGTTGCCGCGATGTGGTGGCTCTGGGTCGCGCCCCCTACACGAATTGGATTGGGCGGATGCAGGAGGAGGATCGGGCCGTGGTGGCGGCTGCGCTGGAGGCGGTCGGGATGGGCGATTTTGCCGACCGCACGATGGACCGCATGTCGGACGGCGAGTGCCAGCGCGTAATGATTGCCCGCGCTCTCGCACAGCAGACCCCCGTCATCCTGCTCGACGAGCCGACCTCGTTCCTCGACCTGCCGAACCGCTACGAGCTGTGCCGGCTGCTCGGTCATCTGGCGCACGAGGAGCAGAAGTGTATCCTCTTCTCGACCCACGAATTGGAGATTGCCCGCACCCTCTGCGACTCGATCGCCCTTGTGGATAACCCCCACCTACACCACCTCACGACCGGCGAGATGGTGCGTAGCGGTCTTATCGAACGCACATTCGGCCTATAAAGCACATTCGACCTATAAAAGAGAGAGGGTGTCCCCAACTTATCGGGACACCCTCGTTTCGATTTAGAATTCGTATAACAAGAGCTATTTTGAAGCTGCTCGAAAGCCGAAAGAGCCTTGTTATACGGATTCTTTTTTAGAAGAAGAGCAGTTGCATAACTACATAGACGGGGAGTAATATCACCAGCGAGAACTTCACCATGTAGCCGAAGAACGAGGGCATCTCAACACCCTCCTGCTCGGCGATGGCCTTGACCATGAAGTTGGGGCCGTTGCCGATGTAGGTCATCGCACCGAAGAAGACGGCACCGAGCGAAATCACCTTCAGCAACACCTCCGGAATACCGGCCACATAGGGAACCCCCTCCACCGTCGGCAGACCCGAGGCCACCGTATGGAAGGCCACGGCCGTCGGGGCATTATCCAGGAACGAGGACAGGACACCCGTCGAGTAGTAGAACTGCCACGGCTCGGTCAGACCCAACGAGGGGGCATGGGCGTTCAGGTAGAGCAGCGCGGGGGTCATCGTCGTAAAGATACCCACGAAGAGGATGGCCACCTCGGCAATCGGCTCCCACGAATAGTGGTTGGCCTCGCGCACCTCGCGGCCGGTCGTCTTGAGCGAGAGGAGGATAATCACCAGGAGCGCAATCTCGCGCAGGAATTTCACATAGAGCGGAGCATCATGCTCGGCCATGGCGGGGATGTAGGAGGCATTGAGGAAGACCACGCAGGCAATCACGGCAAAGAGCCAGATGAAGTTAATCGAACCCGAAACGTGAATCGGCTCCTGCTCCTTCTCGTCGCGCAAACGCATCTCGTGCGGCTCACGGGCATAGTAGTATTTGTCGCAAATGGCAAAGAGGGCCAACAGCACACACCCTACAAAGGCCCATTGGGGCAGGAGCTGGAAGAACCACTCAAACGAGGCACCGCGCAGGTACAACAGGAACAACGGGGGGTCGCCCAGCGGGGTCAGCAGACCACCGCAGTTGGCCACCAACGTAATGAAAAACAGCACCGTATGGACGCGGTGTTTGCGCTGCTGGTTAATCTGCAACAGGGGGCGAATCATCAGCATCGCCGCACCCGTCGTACCCATGAACGAGGCCAGCAGCCAGCCGCCGAACAACAGCAACGTATTGACCGTAGGGGTGGCGGCAATATCGCCACGGATGTTGATGCCGCCCGTCACGACAAAGAGTGCCAGGAGCAACATGATAAAGGGGATGTAGTCGAACAAAAGTTGGTGTTCGACATTCTTGCCCAGCCCGGCGCAAACGAGAATAATGGCCGTCGGGATTGAGACAAGCAGGGTAAAAATCAGCTTATTGCTGTTCTTTTCCCACCAATGTTCCGCCACCAGCGGAGCCACGGCAATCGTCAAGAGCATCACCACAAAGGGGATGAGCATCCAAAGTTGAACTTGTTCCATTTTGTTTTTGAGATTTTTGCAATAGCAAAGATAGCAAAAATTTGGCTCGAACGACAAAAAAAAGCGAGAATCCGGTCCTCGGATTCCCGCTCATAGAACGGCTAAAGGCGATTACTCACCCTTCACAACCTTGGCAACCTCCTCGGCAGCCTTGTTCACGGCCTCAACGGCAGCCTCCTTGGCGGCAGCCTCAACCTTATCAACAGCCTCGGCGGCAGCCTCCTTAACGGCACCCTCGATGGTCTGCTCCTCGGCAGCAGCCTTGCAAGCGTCGCACTGCTCCTCGGCAGGCTTCGTGCAAGCCTCACCCTCTACGCACTCCGTGCACTCACCGGCGGCCTCAGCCGTCTTATTTGCGTTACCTGCGCAGCTAACCATAGCCGTAGCGGCCAATACGATGGCGAACATGTAAATCTTCTTCATAGCTCTAATTCTTTTAAAATGAAAAGTAATACTGGCGCAAATATATGTATTCGGACAGTATTTGCCAAGAAAAAAGTAAAAAAAATGGCAAAAACTTACATTTTATTACTCCAAAAGGTCGCTCAAGGCCAACTCTTCGCTCTTCGGGAAGGCTTTCGGGAAGTGGGTGGCGAGTTTTCCTTTCAGAATGACGGCCTCCTCAATCGTGAGGCAATTGCCCACCGTGACCCTGAAATAGGGGTTTTCATACTCCATATAGAGCTTCACATCGGGGAAATGCTCCTCGAAGAGCTGTTTGGCCTCCATGGCACCGGCACGCGCATCCTGCCCGTTGTCGAAGAAGATGCAGACCCTATATCCGCGTACGCGCGCGCTCGCGTTATTACGATTCGAAAGATTGCGCACCGCCTCGGCGGCCGAACCCATCTCCGTCACCTCGACACGCGCCCCCGCGGGAGCCGCCTCCGAAACCACCTCTCGTGCCAACTGCTCCTTAAAAGCGGACAAAGATTGCGCTTCGGCCATTCCGAAAAAAGCAAACAGAAAGAGGACTGAAAGCACTATTTTCTTACAAATCATAAGCAATCCGATTTAATTAAATATATTTGTTAATGATTTTGCATCCACGCCAAAGGTACGCAAAAAATCCGACAACGGCATCTTCTCGCGCGAAAGATTGACCGGCACCGGACCGCCGCGCCCCTCCATCTCGAGGTCCACCCACAGCTCCGACAAATCGCCCGCACGCACCTTGCCCAGAATCGGGAGCAGTGCGAGGGGATTGCCCACATCGACAAGCCAATGGCTCGTAAAGAGGTCGCTGTCGGTGCGACGCGGCACCTTGACCTGCTCCTGAAGGCGCAACGAGCCAACCTCCCTGTCACGGTAGTAGAGGTGTGCCACGGCATCCTGCAGGTGGAGGTTGTAGGCCGTCTGGTTCTTGATGCGGACATCCATCCGAATCGTCGAAAGGCCGGTCAGCTCAACCGACTCGATGCCCTGGAACTGCACCTTGCGACGCATCTTCTGCACCGTGTTCGAACACGAACCGAGCGAGAGCATCATCGCCAGCATGAGGCTCATCATGAGCCATCGTTTCATCGTCTTTATCATCGTTCTCTATTTTTGAGCCGTATAAATATGGGCAATGCCGAGACATTTGCGCTCCTTGCGCACCTCCGTAAAGCCCGCCTCCTGCAACATTTCGACCACCCGCTGTGGTGCATGGAAGGCCCGAATCGAATTCGGCAGGTAGCGATAGGCCGCCTTGTCGCGCGAAATCAGCCCGCCAAGCAGGGGGATGAAGCGAAAGGCATACAGCTCGTAGCACCACCTCACCACCGGATTTTGCGGTGTGGAGAGTTCGATAATCATCACCCGTCCACCCTCGCGCAAGATGCGGTACATCTGCTCGAAACACAACGCAAGACGGGCGAAGTTTCGTATCCCGAAGGCGACCGTCACGGCATCAAACGAGCCGGCATCGAAGGCCAACGCCTCGGCATCCCCCTCCCTGAGGGTCACACGCCCCGTGAGGGACTCTTCGGCCACCTTTTGTCGCCCCACCTCCAGCATCTCGGACGAGAGGTCCACCCCCACAATCTCCGCATCGGGCAGCTCGTGCGCCATGTAGATGGCCAGGTCGGCCGTACCGGTGGCCAGGTCCAAAATCCGCTTCGGAGCGGCCTCGCGCAACAACCGCACGCCCCGCTTGCGCCAACCGCGGTCGATGTTGAGCGAGAGGATGTGGTTCAACCTGTCATAGCTCGGAGCGATGCGGTTAAACATCTGTCGCATCTGCTCCTTCTTGCCTCCCGTCGGGGTTTTAGGGCCGTTTGCGGAGTTATTCATAGCGCATCGTCTCATCGGGTTTTACGGTCGCCACAACCGAGGTCGGCAACATCATCAACAGGAAGATGGCCAACGTGAAGCCCACGTTGAGCAGGAGCCACCAACCCCAATCGAGGTCAATCGGGACCACCGAAAGCATATACCCCTCGGCATCGAGCCGAATGGGTTGCAGGTATTTCTGTACAAGCGCAATCGCCAATCCGATCGCGTTTCCCCACGCCAGGCCGCGCAGGGCAATCATCGAGGCGCGGTAGAGGAAGATTTTGCGCAACGAACGGTTCTGCATACCGAGGGCCTTCATCAGGCCGATCATGCGAATCCGCTCCAACACCAAAATCAGCAGCGCGGCCGACATATTGAAGAAGGCGACCACAAGCATAATCAACAGCACCACCACCGCATTGACATCGTGGGCCTTGAGCCAATCGAAGATTTGGGGATACAGCTCCTCCACCGCCACGGCCGTCACGTTGCCCGCCTCGATGCGCTCGTCGTAGAGCAGTTGGTGATCGAGCCGCGCCGCCAGGGCCTTTCCCTCGGCCAACGACGAGGTGTAGATTTCGTAGCCCGAAAGCTCCTCCTCGTCCCACTGCGAGAGGCGTTGCACGTTGCGAATATCGGTCAGCAGCATCGTTCGATCCATCTCCTCTAACCCCGAGGCATAGAGGCCCGACACCTTGAAGCGGTCGCGGTAGGGGGCCTCGTCCGGCTCCACGAAGAGCATCTCGATCCGGTCGCCCACCCCGACCTGCAACCGCTCGGCCAGCTGCTTCGAGAGCAGCACATCCTTCGTGCGTATCGAGTCCCCGACACGGGGCAGTTCGCCCTCCCGAAGCCAACGCCCGAAGTGCGACCAATCGTACTCCGCACCCACCCCTTTGAGCAGCACCCCCTCCACGGCATCGGCACTGCGCACCACGCCGCCGCGACGGGCATAGCGTTGCAGGTGCAGCACCCCCTTGTCGGCCCGCAGCAGCGAGTCGAGGGCCTTCTCTGCGCGGATGGGTTCGGCATCGGTGCGATACAGCCCCCTTACGTCGGTCACCACAACGTGTGAGGCGAAGCCCGACATATTGGCACCGATTTCGCGCTTAAAGCCAAAGACCACGGCCAGGGCCAGGAGCATCACGGCCATGCTGACCGCCACCGAGAGGACGGCAATACGCTCCATGACCGAGGGTCGGGAGCCGTCCTTCGATTGCGCCATGCGGCGGGCCAGATAGAGTTCGAGTGATGCCAAAAGTGGTTTTTTAAGGAATTATGATGCAAAGTAACACATATTTTCGTATTTTTGCCCCATATTGAGTCCCCTTTTTCAAAGAAAAAGGAGGAAAAAATGGTAAAACGCAAACTATAAGCAGATGACAACATTGATGATGAACCTGTTACAGACAGGATACGACTACGGCATGTACGCTCCGCAAACCCTCTCGTCGGGCGGCATGTACCTCCTGATGATTCTCATTGGCGTGGTGGGCTACATCGTGCAGGCCCGCCTGCAATCGGTCTTTAAGAAGTATTCGCAGGTGATGTTCCCGGGCGGATTGACCGGTGCCGAGGTGGCCGAGAAGATGTTGCGCGACCACAACATCCACAACGTCAAGGTGACCCACGTCAAAGGCCACCTCACGGACCACTTCAATCCCCAGACGATGACGGTCAATTTGAGCGATTCGGTCTATTCGTCGCGCTCGGTGGCGGCCGCCGCCGTGGCGGCTCACGAGTGTGGCCATGCCGTGCAGCACGCCCGTGCCTATGCACCGCTCGTGTTGCGTTCGCAGCTGGTGCCGATTGTCAATTTCGCCTCGTCGCTCGCCACCTGGGTCATCATTGCCGGTCTGGCCATCCTGGCCGCCACGCAGAACGAGCTGGTCTGCTGGATCGGCATCGGCCTGATTGCCGTCTCGGCCCTCTTCTCCATCGTCACTCTGCCCGTCGAGTACAACGCCTCGGCCCGCGCCCTGGAGTGGCTGCGTGCAAGCCGTGTGATGGGTGAGGCGGAGCTGGAGCAGGCCTCCATCTCGCTGAAGTGGGCCGCCCGCACCTACCTCGTGGCCGCCCTGAGTGCCATCGCCTCGGTACTCTACTATGTAATGATGATTCTCGGCCGCCGCGACTAACCCTCTGCCCTTCGACCCACCATGAAGAGACCCACGCAAGATTATATGCTGCGAGGCTGGAAATGCGCCTTGTGGGTATTGATTGTGATGCTCGGCGTAAGCCTCATTCCCCCCGTCACGGTGGGGGGCGTGAAGTTGCGCCGCGCCAACATCTTTTCGGACCTCTACCGCTTTGAAGAGCGAAGCGGGGAGGCCGCATCCGAGGAGCCGCTCTTCGACGAGGCGGACTTCGACGTCGATTTCGAGGCCGTGAGCCAGCAGGTCGAGGCCGTGCAGCAGCAGTTGGCACAGGCCGACAGCCTGCCCCTCGAGGTGCCGACCGAATACCGCTGGGAGGCAGGCGCGAAGCACACCCCGCGCGAGGAGGTCACCATCAACCCCGCCCGTTACAGCTCACGGCTCACCCCCATCGAGGATTTCAGCTCCGAGCAACGCTTTGCCACCTTCTGCGATACGCTCATCGAGGCCGACCGTCCGATTCGTATCGCCGTGCTGGGCGACTCGTTTGTCGAGGGCGACATCTTAACGGCCGACCTGCGCGAAAGGCTCCAGACCGCCTTCGGAGGTCGTGGCACGGGCTTTGCCCCGATGGCCTCGCCCCTGACCGGCTTCCGCCGCTCGATTAAGACCCAATCGAAGGGGTGGACCTCCTACAACATCATGCAGCACAAGAGCGTTCCCGCCCCCTACAACGAACAGTTCTTCGTCTCGGGCTGGGTATGCCGTCCGACCGATGGTGCTTCGACCCGCTGGGAGGAGACCACCTTCCGCAAGCAGCTCGACTCCTGCTCCACGGCCCGCATCCTCTTCCGCTCCCCCCGTCGGAGCCGCATCCAGCTCATCGTGAACGACTCGCTCACGCGCGAATACACCATCGAGGGGGCCGACAAGGTGCGCCAGGCGGTCATCGAGGTGGCGCGGATTCGTTCGTTAGAGGTAAAGGTGCTGGAGGGTGCCGCGGAGTGGGTCGGCTATGGCGCGATATTCGGGGAGCGCGGCGTGGTGGTGGACAACTACTCGGTGCGCAGCAACAACGGCCAGGCCATCTTCCGCACCAACCCCGCCATCAATGCCGAAATCAACGCCCTGTGGGGCTACGACCTGGTAGTGCTGCAATACGGACTGAACATCATGCAGTCCGGTGTCCATAAATACACCTCCTACGGGCAGCAAATCGAGAAGGTGATTACCTACTGCCGCCAATGTTTCCCCACGGCCGCCATCCTCGTCATGGGCGTGAGCGACCGCTCGATTAAGAACGAAAACGGCGTGGAGACGATGGATGCCATCCCCTACATGATTGAGTGCCAACGCTCGGCCGCCCGCAACCAGGGGGCCGCCTTCTGGTCCACCTTCGATGCCATGCAGGCCGAGGGGGGCATGGCGGAGTTCGTGGCCAAGGGGTGGGCCGGCAAGGACTATACGCACATCAACTACGGAGGCGGTCGCCGCGTGGCATGGGCCTTGTTCGATGCCATCAACCACGAAGCGGCCAAGGCCGTCGAGCGCAGAAAGCGCCGCATCGAGGCGGCCCAACCCGTCATCGACTCCATCGAGCAGATTCAGCACCTGCTCCAGCCGCTCGAGATAGCTCGTCCGACCCTGACGGCCGAGCGCAACCGGATTTCAGAACAATAAACTGTCGGCATGGAGAGCCTTTGGTTAAAGTTGCAGAGTCTGTTGAGTTATGACCCGCTTTCGCCGCTGATTTTCAGCAGCGGATTGTTCCTCTACCTCTTTGTCGGCTTTCTCCTGGGCTATTGGCTGCTGCGCAACACCACGCGGCTGCGCATCCTCTATGTGGTGGCCTTCTCGCTCTACTTCTACTACAAATCGAGCGGCTTTTACTTCGTCTTGCTGCTCCTGGCGGCCACCTACGACTACCTGATAGGCTACTCGCTCTACTTCTCGAAGAGTCCCCGCACGCGCAAGTGGCTCGTGGCGATGAGTGTGCTGCTTAACCTTGCGATGCTCGGTTACTTCAAGTACACGAACTTCCTGGTCGATATGACCAACGAGCTGTTCGGGGCGGGATTCCTCGAATTTCAAAACATCTTCCTGCCGGTCGGTATCTCGTTCTTCGTCTTCCAGTCGATGAGCTACACGATTGATATCTACCGAGGACAGTTGCGCCCGCTCGACAGCTGGTTCGACTACCTCTTCTACCTCTCCTTTTTCCCGCAGTTGGTGGCCGGCCCGATTGTCCGCGCCAGCAACTTCATCCCCCAGATTCGTCGCAAACCCGTTGTCACGCGCGAGATGCTCGGCACGGCCCTCTTCCTCATCCTCACGGGTCTGTTTAAGAAGGCCGTTATCTCGGACTACATCGCGCTGAACTTCGTGGACCGCATCTTCGACGAGCCGTTGCTCTACTCGGGTTTCGAGTGCCTGATGGGCATCTACGGCTACGCGCTGCAAATCTACTGCGACTTCTCGGGCTACTCGGATATGGCCATCGGTCTGGCCCTGATGATGGGCTTCCGCTTCCCCAAGAACTTCGATGCCCCCTACCGCTCGGCCACCATCACCGAGTTCTGGCGCAGGTGGCATATTTCGCTCTCGTCGTGGCTTCGGGACTACCTCTACATCTCGCTCGGCGGCAACCGCAAGGGCAAGGGGCGCACCTACCTGAACCTGCTGCTGACGATGCTGCTGGGCGGTCTGTGGCACGGCGCGGCCATCCGCTTCATCCTCTGGGGTGCGCTGCATGGTGTGGCGTTGGCCCTGCATAAGGTCTGGTTGCAGGTGGTGCCGGGGGCCAAGCCCTTCGGTAAGGATATGAACCCCGTGATGCGCCTGTTGGGCATTGTGTTTACCTTCCACCTGGTCTGCCTGGGGTGGCTCGTCTTCCGTGCCGACTCGATGCAGACGGCCGGCCTGATGTTGCACCAGATCTTTGCCGCCTTCGATACATCGCTCATTCCGCAGGTGATTGAGGGCTATGGCGGTGCCTTCCTGCTGATGGCCGTCGGCTACCTGCTGCACGCCATTCCCGACCGAGGGGACGGGTGGCTGCGCGGGGTGATTACGCGCGCCCCGATGGGCTGGCAGGTGGCGATGGTAGTGGCGATGGTTTGGCTCGTGATGCAGGTAAAATCATCCGATATTCAACCCTTTATCTACTTCCAATTCTAATGTTCTTTTCCTTTGACACCATTGAGTTTATGAACATTAGAATGAAATATATCGACCATCCCTCTAAATCTCCCTTTGAAAGGGAGACTTTGAAGTCACCTCCACCCCATCCTTTTGCATTCTGCAATCTAAATTCTAAGCACTGAATTCCACATTCTAAATTCTAAACTCTGAATTTTACATTCTAAATTCTACATTCTAAATTCTGAATTTCAGCCATGTACACCTTTGACCATGACCTTTTTTTGGCCCTCAACTTCGATGGCGGTGAGCTGATAGACGAGGCGATGTTGGCCATCTCCGGAACGGCACTATGGATTCCGCTCTACCTGCTGATTTTCTATCTCGTGGAGCGCAACTACGGCTGGAAGGCGTTGGGCCTCTTCATCCTGCTGTTAGCCGCCGCGATGGGGTTGGCCGATGTGGTGGCCGGCATCTTCAAACACAGCGGGCTGTTAGGCGATCTATTCCCCGCCTTTGAGCCGCGCTGGCGACCCATGTTCGAACCGGCCCTCGAGGGGCTTGCCATTACGCCCGACTCGCTGCGCACGCTGCGCGATGGTGCGCTGCTGGCCGACCCCGATGTCCATGTGCCGATGGAGGCCCTCGGAGGTCGCTACGGAACGGTCTCGGCCCACGCCTCCACCGTCTGGGCCTTGTGCATCCTCGCCGCAGGGGTGATTCGTCGTCGCTGGTTCACGATTTTGATGCTCCTCTGCACGCTCCTGATTTGCTACTCGCGCATCTACCTGGCGAAGCACTACCCGATGGATATTTTTTGGGGTACGCTGCTCGGCATCCTTTTAGGATGGATTGGAAATCTGCTATTTTTTCGTTACTTTTGCCGCACGAAATAAGACAACAATAAAAACGAGATAAAACTATGGCTTTCGAACAATTAAGCGAACAAGAAGTTTTGCGTCGCAACTCGCTCAAGGCGTTGCGCGATTTGGGCATTGAGCCTTACCCCGCCGAGCGTTTCGATGTGACGGCCACGGCGGCCGAGATTGCCGAAAATTTCGACCGCGAGCCTGCCCGCTTCGAGAAGGTGCAGATTGCCGGCCGTATGCTCTCGCGCCGCATCATGGGTAGTGCCTCGTTCTTCGAGCTGCAGGACCACACGGGCCGCATCCAGGTCTATATCCGCCGTGACGATGTCTGCCCCGAGGGGGAGCCGACGCTCTACAACACGGTCTTCAAGAAGCTGCTGGATATCGGCGACTTCATCGGTGTTGAGGGCTTTGCCTTCCGCACCAACACGGGCGAGTTGTCGGTACACTGCCGGAAGTTCACCGTCCTCTCGAAGTCGATTCGTCCGCTCCCCATCGTGAAGGAGAAGGACGGGCAACAGTTCGATGCCCTGACCGACCCCGAGGTGCGCTATCGCCAGCGTTACGTCGATTTGGTCGTAAATCCCAAGGTGCGCGAGGTCTTCGTAAAGCGTGCCAAGATTATCTCGACCATGCGCAACTACTTCAACGAGCATGGCTGCCTGGAGGTCGAGACCCCCATCCTGCAACCCATTCCGGGTGGTGCCGCCGCCCGCCCCTTCATCACGCACCACAACGCGCTCGATATCGACTTCTACATGCGTATCGCCACGGAGCTGTATCTGAAGCGTCTGATTGTGGGCGGCTTCAACGGTGTCTATGAGTTCGGCAAGAACTTCCGCAACGAGGGCATGGACCGCACCCACAACCCCGAATTTACCTGCATGGAGATCTACATCGCCTACAAGGACTACAAGTGGATGATGGAGTTCACGGAGCAGATGCTCGAGCGTGTATGCCGTGCCGTGAATGACGACCGGACGGAGGTGGAAATCGACGGCAAGACCATCTCGTTCAAGGCCCCCTTCCGCCGCCTGACGATGACCGATGCCATCCGCGAGAAGACGGGCTACGATATCACGGGCCAGACGGAGGAGCAGCTGCGCGAGGCCTGCGCCCGCCTCAATGTCGAGGTGGACGACACGATGGGCAAGGGCAAACTGATCGATGCCATCTTCGGCCAATACTGCGAGGGCGACCTCATCCAGCCCACCTTCATCTGCGACTACCCGATTGAGATGTCGCCCCTGTGCAAGCGTCACCGCGAAAATCAGGACCTCACGGAGCGTTTCGAGCTGTTCGTAGCCGGCAAGGAGCTGTGCAACGCCTACTCGGAGCTGAACGACCCGATTGACCAGCTGGAGCGTTTCCAGGAGCAGATGCGCCTTTCGGAGCGTGGCGACGACGAGGCGATGTTTATTGATATGGACTTCGTCCGCGCCCTGGAGTATGGTATGCCCAACTGCTCGGGTATGGGTATGGGCATCGACCGCCTGACGATGTTCATGACCGGCCAGCCGACGATTCAGGATGTGCTGTTCTTCCCGACGATGCGTCCCGAGAAGAAGCCGACCATCGACGACAAGGAGAAGTATATGGCCATCGGTGTTCCCGAGGAGTGGGTCGAGGTGATTCAGAAGATGGGCTATGTGACGGTCGAGTCGCTCAAGAAACTCGCCCCGGGCAAGTTCTACAACGACCTCTGCGGCTTCAACAAGAAGAACAAGCTCGGCCTGAAAGCCCCCTCGATGGAGGAGGTCAAAGGCTGGTGCGCCACAGAAGAGTAAAAGAATTCTGAATTTAGAATGTAGAATTCAAAATTTAGAATTGGGGTGTGTAAGTGGTAGATGCCTTTCGTCGGGCATAACGTCCGTCGAGGAATGACGTAAAAAAAAGATAAACGTCATTCCCCGGAGCGAAGCGACGATGGGAATCAACCTTATACCGAACGTATGGAAAAGTCGTATGTCTATATCTTGACCAACCAAGATAACAACGTACTCTATACGGGGGTAACCGCCCATCTCGAAGAGCGCATCAAACAACATCGCAATCAGGTCGGCAGTGCCTTTACAGCCAAGTACAACACCCACAAGGTGGTGTACATCGAGCCTTGCCCCCATATTGCAGATGCCATTCGACGAGAGAAACTGATAAAAATGCTGCCTCGACGCCGTAAAATCGCGCTCATCGAGCGCACAAATCCCGCATGGCGCGATTTGATGGAAGAGTAAGCGGTAGATGCCCATCGTCGGGCATAACGCCCTCCGGGGCATGACGTGAAAATGTATTATTAACCATAAACAAATTAGTTAGCAAAATGAGAAAGAAGATTGTAGCAGGTAACTGGAAGATGAATACCCTCCCTGCAGAGGGCGTTGAGTTGGCACAGGGTGTTGTGGCCAAGAGCGCAGAGGTTTGCGACTGCGTAAACTTCATCGTATGCCCCCCGTTTACGCACCTTTCGCAGGTAGCCGAGGCCCTGAAGGGTTCGAAGGTGGAGCTGGGTGCGCAGAACTGCGCCGCCGAGGCCAAGGGTGCCTACACGGGTGAGGTAGCCGCCTCGATGATTGCCGCCCTGGGTTGCAAGTATGTCATCCTCGGCCACTCGGAGCGTCGTCAGTACTACGGCGAAACTTCGGAGACGCTGAACAAGAAGATGGAGCAGGCCTACGCCAACGGCCTTACGCCCATCTACTGCGTGGGTGAGAACCTCGACGAGCGCGAGGCCGGCAACCACTTCGCAGTCTGCAAGCAGCAGATTGAGGAGGTGGTCTTCAACCTGACGGAGGAGCAGTTCAAGAACCTCGTAATCGCCTACGAGCCGGTTTGGGCCATCGGTACGGGTAAGACCGCTACGGCCGAGCAGGCACAGGAGATTCACGCCTACATCCGCGAGGTGCTGGCTTCGAAGTTCGGTGAGCTGGCTGCCGAGTGTCCGATTCTCTATGGTGGTTCGTGCAAGCCCTCGAATGCTGCCGAAATCTTCGCCAAGGAGGATGTGGATGGCGGTCTGATTGGTGGTGCCGCCCTCAAGGCCGAGGACTTCATCGCCATCGGCAAGGGCTTCATGGCCTAATCCGCTACGCAACACAAGACGAGGGTGTCCAATAAGTTTTGGGCACCCTCTGTTCTTTCCGGAATTCGTGTAACAAGCGTTATTTGAAACTGCTCGTAGTCCGAAAAAGCATGGTTAGACGGATTCGTTTTTGTGTCATGAACGCAAAAAAGGAGAGGTACCGCGAACAACGAACCCCCAATTTGCCTATCTTTGCTTTCGTAAAACAACGAGCAAGATGATGAAACGACTGTTCCTACTCCTGCTGCTGGCTTGCGTTGCAACAGCGTGCGACAAGGATGAGAAGGGCAACCTGCTGTCCCGAAACTACCTCACGGCCACCATCAACGGTGTGGAGTATATTGACCGCCAGCCCTTCAACCTCTGGCATACCACCACCCCGAAGGCGACCTACTCGGCCTACCATGTAGCAAGCGACCTGTCAAAGATTCTTGTGATTGAATCGGAATTGACCCCCAAAAGGGAGGGCGACGGAGCGACCTATCGTCTGATGCTCTACATCCCCGACTTCGATATGGAGGGGACTTGGCGCGGATTGGATGTCACCTTTGAAGCCATCAGCGAACCGGGAAATTTGGAGGAGTTAAGCTCCCTGGCCTCCCACCTCAAAGCGGGCAAGGCCGTAGCCATCCTGCAGTCTTCAGCCACCGACCGGCACACAGCCTCCGGCACGCTCCGCATCCGAGAGCAGGAGGGAGAATGGTTCCGCGCCGAGGTGTCGTTGTCGGAGGCGAATTTCCAACTCCGGGGCGAACTTTACACCTTTATCAAGGGGTGCTAAGAGCACCCTTTTATGTCCCTTTGACACAACAAAAAAACGGAGTTCTTGCGAACTCCGTTTTTATGAAATGCAATAGCGAGCGTTTGGATGGTTGAGCTATTTTTAGGCCCCCGAAGTGACAAAATGCGGAGGGGTGCTAAAAGCACCCTTCTATGTAACCTTTGACAGAACAAAAAACGGGACCCGTACAGGTCCCGTTTTTATAGGAATTTCGTATGAGGTGGGGATTTTAAGGCTTGGGGTGCTAAAAGCACCCTTTTATGTTTCCTTTGACAGAACGCAACAAAAAGCGGGACCTATACAGGTCCCATTTTTATGAAATGCAATAGTGAGCGTTTGGATGGTTGAGCTATTTTTAGGCCCCAGAAGTGACAAAATGCGGAGGGGTGCTAAAAGCACCCTTCTATGTTTCCTTTGAGAGAACGCAACAAAAAACGGGACCCGTACAGGTCCCGTTTTTATAGGAATTTCGTATGAGGTGGGGATTTTAAGGCTTGCGATGCAGCCGAAACCGGAGCATACTTTCCGTATGTGAGGATTTCGGATGCGAGCGTAACGCAGAAATCACCCCTCAGACAAATTCCGAAGAATTACATCTTCTTACCTACATTGGTCTTCTTTGCCACCTTCGGAGCCGAAGCCTTGGCAGCCTTCGGAGCGGCCTTCTGGGCAGCCTTCTTCTCCACTACGGTAGCATCCTCAACGGCATCCGTCGTCTTCTTCGAGCGCGAACGACGCGTCTTGGGCTTGGCCTCGGCAGCAGCAGAGGCCGGCGTTACGCCCAGCGTGTAGGCCTCGTTGAAATCAACGAACTCGATGATGCACATCTCGGCAGCGTCACCCAGACGGAAGCCCGTCTTCAGGATGCGCGTGTAACCGCCGTTGCGCTCAGCAATCTTCGGGGCAATCGTGCGGAACAACTCCGTAACGGCCTCCTTCTGCTTCAGGTACGAGAATACAACACGACGCGAGTGGGTGGTATCCTCCTTCGACTTGGTTACCAGCGGCTCAACGAACTGACGAAGGGCCTTGGCCTTGGCAACCGTGGTCTCGATGCGCTTGTGCAGAATCAGCGACGATGCCATGTTCGACATCAACGCCTTGCGGTGACCTGCCTGGCGACCGAGGTGGTTAAAGTTTTTGTTATGTCTCATAATGCTTTAATCTTTGTCAAGTTTGTAGATTGATACGTCCATTCCGAACTTCAAGTTCAGCGATGCCAGCAGCTCGTCAAGCTCCGTGAGCGACTTCTTACCGAAGTTGCGGAACTTCAGCAGGTCGTTGCGGTTGAGCTTCACCAAATCGCCAAGCGTATCCACGTCGGCGGCCTTCAGGCAGTTCAGAGCGCGCACGCTCAAATCCTGGTCCGAAAGTTTGGTCTTAAGCAGCTGTCGCATGTGCAGAACATCCTCGTCGAACTCCTCGGCGCCGTTCTTATCCTCCATGTTCACCGTAATCTTCTCGTCGGAGAAGAGCATGAAGTGCTGGATGAGAATCTTTGCGGCCTCCTTCAGAGCATCCTTGGGGTGAATCGAACCGTCGGTAGTAATTTCCAAATTCAGTTTCTCGTAGTCCGTGCGCTGCTCTACGCGATAGTCCTCAATCGAATACTTCACGTTCTTAATCGGCGTGAAAATCGAGTCAATCGCAAGCGTACCAAACTCGGCATCGGCCGGCTTGTTCTCCTCGGCGGGTACATAACCACGGCCCTTGCCAATGGTGAGCGTAATCTGCATCTTGGTTCCGGGAGCCAGGTGGCAGATCACCAAATCGGGGTTCAGTACTTTGAAGAACGACAGGTAATTCGAGATATATCCGGCAGTCAGCTCCGTCACACCCGCTACGTTGATCGACACCTTCTCGGTATCCTGGTTGTCCACCGTGCGGATAAATCGAATCTGCTTCAGGAAGAGGATGATGTGTAACATATCCTCCTTCACGCCGGGGATGGCGGCGAACTCGTGGTCGACACCGGCTACCTTTACGGTCGTAATCGCATAGCCCTCCAACGACGAGAGCAGGATACGGCGCAAGGCATTACCTACAGTACGACCGAATCCGGGCTCCAGCGGTCGGAACTCAAACTTTCCGAACGACGAAGTAGATTCGAGCATAATGACCTTTTCAGGCTTCTGGAATGCTAATATTGCCATAATCTTGAATTTGTTTTATTTACTACTTCGAGTACAACTCGACGATGAGCTGCTCCTTGATGTTCTCGGGAATCTCCTCGCGCTCGGGCTTCTGCAGGAACTTACCACTCATCGTGGCACCGTCCCACTCGAGCCATGCATAGCGGCTCTTCGAACCACCGGCAAGCGAATTGGTAATTACCTCCAGGCTCTTCGACTTCTCGCGTACCGATACTACATCACCGGCGCGCAGCGAGTACGAAGGAATGTTGACAACAGAGCCGTTTACGCAAATATGGCAGTGCGAAACGAGCTGACGGGCAGCAGCACGCGTCGGAGCAATGCCCAGACGATATACTACGTTGTCCAGACGGCACTCGAGCAGCTTCAGCAGGTTCTCACCCGTGATACCGCCCATGCGGGCTGCCTGCTCATAAGTGCGCGAGAACTGCTTCTCCAAAAGGCCGTAGGTGTACTTTGCCTTCTGCTTCTCGCTCAACTGCGTACCGTACTCCGATACCTTCTTGCGCTTGCGTGCCAAACCGTGCTGTCCGGGAGGATAGTTACGCTTCTCGAGTACCTTATCCGCACCATAGATAGCTTCGCCAAACTTACGGGCGATCTTCGATTTAGGTCCAATATACTTTCCCATTGTTTTCTACTTTTTTTTAGTTTGTTTTTACTCCTTACCTTTCGTGTGCGGATAACGCATTATACCTTACGACGGTTAGGAGCGCGGCAACCGTTGTGCGGCAGCGGCGTAACGTCGATAATCTCCATTACCTCGATGCCGGCACCGTGGATCGTACGCACGGCCGACTCACGACCCTGACCCGGACCCTTCACATAGACCTTCACCTTGCGCAGACCCATGTCATAGGCCACCTTGGCGCAATCGGCAGCCGACGTCTGGGCTGCATACGGCGTATTCTTCTTCGAACCACGGAAGCCCATCTTACCGGCCGACGACCAGCTGATGACATCACCGTTCTCGTTCGTGATCGTGATAATCACGTTGTTGAAGCTCGAATGTACATAGGCGTTGCCCACCAGGCCCACCTTAACAACCTTCTTCTTCGTTGTAACAGTTTTCTTTGCCATAATTCTCTAAAGATTACTTCGTTGCCTTCTTCTTGTTTGCTACAGTCTTCTTCTTACCCTTGCGCGTACGAGCGTTGTTCTTGGTCGACTGACCACGCAAAGGAAGACCCAGACGGTGACGGATGCCGCGATAGCAACCGATATCCATCAGGCGCTTGATGTTGAGCTGTACGAGCGAACGGCACTCGCCCTCAACCTTCAGACCCAGGTCGGCAATCGTCGAACGAATTGCACCTACCTGCTCATCGGTCCAATCCTGGACCTTAATCTCGTAGCTGATACCTGCTACGTCGAGAATGTGGCGTGCCGTCGAACGACCGATACCATAGATATAGGTCAGACCGACTTCGCCTCTCTTATTTTTGGGTAAATCTACACCGACAATACGTGCCATAATGTTTCTTTTTCTTCTTTAATTTGTTTAACCTTGGCGCATTTTAAACTTAGGATTCTTCTTGCAAATCACGTAGAGCTTACCCTTACGCTTCACGATTTTGCAATCCTCGCTACGCTTCTTAATGGATGCTTTTACTTTCATGGTTTTTCAAGCAATCTGGTTAATTTTCACCTTTGTTATTTGTAACGGAACGAGATGCGGCCCTTCGTCAAATCGTAGGGAGTCATCTCCACCTTTACCTTGTCTCCGGGAAGAATCTTGATGTAGTGCATTCGCATCTTTCCCGAAATGTGGGCCGTCAAAACGTGGCCATTGTCCAACTCAACGCGGAACATTGCGTTCGACAAAGCCTCGATAATCGTCCCATCGCGTTCGATAGCAGCTTGTTTTGCCATAGAGTTTCTTAGTGTTTTATAGCCTGTTCGATGATGCTGAAATCCGTCAGCACGTCGGGGCCGTTTTTACGAATCGCTACTGCCCACTCATAGTGTGCGGCAGCCTTGCGATCTCTGGTACGAACGGTCCATCCGTCCTCTTCAAATACTACCGTCTTACTGCCCTGGGTAATCATCGGCTCAATGCAGATGACCATACCCTCCTTGAGCAGCGGGCCGCGGCCGCGCGCGCCGTAATTGGGAACACCCGGGTCTTCGTGCATCTTTCGACCAATACCATGTCCCTCCAACTCTCTCACGACGCCATAACCGAACGACTCGGCGTATTGTTGCACAGCAGCCGAAATATCGCCTACGCGATTCCCGACCTTGGCTTGTGCTGCACCCTTACAAAGAGCCTCTTTGGTGACCTCCATCAGCTGTCGTACTTCCTCGGCAACTGCTCCTACGGCAAACGTATATGCCGAATCACCAACAAACCCCTTCATAAACGTACCACAATCTACAGAGACAATGTCGCCCTCCTTCAGAACAACCTTGTCCGACGGAATACCGTGAACCACCTGTTCGTTGACCGAAATGCACAACGACGCGGGGTAGCCCTGGTATCCTAAAAACGCAGGAACGGCTCCGTGGGAACGTATGAATTCCTCGGCTATGCGGTCCAACTCCTTGGTCGTGACACCCGGCTGAATGTGGCGACCCACTTCAGCCAGTGTCTCCGATACCAAGATGTTGTTTTCGCGCAGGAGCTCAATCTCCTCGTTTGTCTTCAGATGTATCATCTATCTGTAGCTAAGATGCTCTAAAAGTTCCTCCTGTTAGTGACGACCCTGAATACGGCCGGTCTTCATCAGACCATCGTAGTGGCGCATCAACAGGTAACTCTCTATCTGCTTCAGAGTGTCGAGTACCACACCCACCATAATCAGCAACGAGGTACCGCCGTAGAAGTAGGCGAACTCCTGCTGAATACCGAGGAATCGAATGGCCAGGGCGGGCAAGATTGCCACGATGGCCAGGAAAATCGAACCCGGCAGGGTGATACGCGTCATGATAGCGTCGATGTAGCTCTGGGTCTGCTTACCCGGTTTCACTCCCGGGATGAAGCCGCCGTTTCGCTTCATGTCATCGGCCATCATTTGAGAATTGAAGATAATCGCCGTGTAGAAGTAGGTGAAGGCGATTACCAACACAGCCAGCGTAAGGTTGTACCAGAAACCGGTCATCGAGCTGAAGGCAGCACCGAAGGCCGTACCCGAGAACAACATCGGCACAAACATCAGGGCCTGGGCGAAGATGATAGGCATCACATTGGCCGTGTTCATCTTCAGCGGGATGTACTGACGCACACCGCCATACTGCTTGTTACCGATGATACGCTTGGCGTACTGAACAGGCACCTTGCGGACAGCCTGCACCAGCGCGATCGTTGCCATGAAGACCAGGAAGAGCAGTACCAGCTCGAGAATCAGCATGATGGCGCTACCGGTTGCCGTCTGGAAACGGGCGTTGACCTCGGCCAACAGCGCGTGGGGCAGACGTGCCACGATACCAATCATGATAATCAACGAGATACCGTTACCGATACCCTTGTCCGTAATCTTCTCGCCGAGCCACATGATAAACATGGTACCGGCAATCAGAATCGTCGTTGCATAGCAAACGAAACCGAACGTATTGCCATAGACGAACGCCGTGGGGGCCTGGTGGTAGAGGTTGGCAATGAATGCCGGACCCTGCAACATCAGCACACCAATCGTCAGGAAACGAGTCCACTGGTTCATCTTGCGGCGGCCGCTCTCACCCTCCTTCTGCATCTTCTGGAAATACGGGATCATCATACCCATCAGCTGGATGATAATCGAGGCGGTGATATACGGCATGACTCCGAGTGCAAAGATGGCAGCGTTACCAAATGCACCGCCAGAGAAGACGTTCAACAGACCCAGAAGTCCGTTGCCCTCCAACTGGCTGGCATACGCCGAACCCTCGCCCAAGACGTTAGGGTTGATACCCGGAATCACCACGAAACTACCCAAGCGATAGATCAGAAGCAGACCAATCGTGTAGAGTACACGCTTGCGAAGCTCCTCGATCTTGTAGATATTCTTGAGCGTCTCGACCACTTTCTTGTTGGTTGCCAAAAGAGCGATAACCACTATAAAGACAAGACCAACAACGAGATATTGATTCATAAAGTTTGGTTAATTTAAGGTTTTACCTTAGAGTTTCTCGACGTTACCACCGGCAGCCGTGATGGCAGCCTCTGCGCTCTTCGAGAAGGCGTGAGCCTTCACCGTGAGGGCCTTCGTCAGCTGACCGTTACCGAGAATCTTCACCTTGTCCTTCGACGAAATGAAGCCGGCACCAATCAGCGTCTCAACGGTTACCTCCTGCAGCTCCTTCTTCGAAGCAAGCTCCTCGAGCGTCGAGAGGTTGATAGCCTTGAACTCTACGCGCTTCAGGTTCGTGAAACCGAACTTCGGCAGACGACGCTGAAGAGGCATCTGGCCACCCTCGAAGCCGAGCTTGCGCGAGTAACCCGAACGCGACTGGGCGCCCTTGTGACCACGCGTAGCCGTGCCACCGTGGCCCGAACCTGCACCGCGGCCGATACGCTTGTCGTGGTGCGTAGAACCCTTTGCGGGTTTCAGATTATACAGTTCCATTCTCTTTCTTACAATTACAGGTTAAACATTAGGCGAGCTTCTCGACCTTTACGAGGTGCTGTACACGCTCGATCATGCCCTTGATGATTGCCGAATCATCGTGCTCGACCGTTGCACCGATCTTCTTCAGACCGAGTGCGTCAAGGTTGGCGCACTGACGCTTCGTAGCACCGATGCGGCTCTTGACCTGGGTGATTTTCAATCTTGCCATTGTATTGACTCAAAATTAACCGTTAAACACCTGATTCATCGAGATACCACGCAGACGGGCAACGCTGGCGGCATCACGCAGCTCGCACAGGGCGCCTACGGTGGCCTTTACCAGGTTGTGGGGGTTCGACGAACCCTTGCTCTTTGCAAGCACGTTCTTCACGCCGAGCGACTCCAGAACGGCACGCATGGCACCACCGGCGATGATACCGGTACCCGGAGCGGCCGGACGAATCATCACCTCCGAACCACCGAAGCGGAACTCCTGCTTGTGGGGAATCGTACCGTTGATTACGGGAATCTTCACCAGGTTCTTCTTGGCATCCTCCACGCCCTTGGCGATGGCGGCCTGAACCTCCGAAGCCTTACCCAGACCATAACCGACTACGCCGTTCTCGTTACCTACTACGACGATTGCCGAGAAGCTGAACGTGCGACCACCCTTCGTTACCTTCGTAACGCGCTGAATGCTTACGAGTCTGTCCTTAAGCTCGAGGTCGCTGGTGCGTACTTTCATATTGCTGTTAGCCATAATATTTGCTTAGAATTTAAGTCCGCCTTCGCGTGCTGCTTCGGCCAGCTGTTTAACTCTTCCGTGATACAGGTAACCATTACGGTCGAACGATACCGTCGTGATGCCCTTCGAGGCAGCACGCTCGGCAGCCAACTTACCCACCAGGGCGGCTACCTCCGACTTGTTCTTGCCTGCGGCGGCCTCGACAACCTCCTTCTCGAGCGAAGAAGCCTGTGCGAGCGTTACACCTGCCAGGTCGTCGATGAACTGTACGTAGATCTGCTTGTTGCTGCGGAACACCGTCATGCGGGGCTGAGCGGCCGTACCGGTAACGATCTTACGGATGCGCATCTTGATGCGCTCTCTTCTCTCTATCTTGTTCAGTGACATAACTTCAGATTATTTACTATTTGGCACCTGCCGACTTACCGGCCTTGCGACGAATTACCTCGCCGACGAACTTGATACCCTTGCCCTTGTAAGGCTCCGGCTTACGCAGCGAGCGCAACTTGGCGGCCACCTGGCCTACCAACTGCTTGTCGATACTCTTCAGCGTCACGATAGGAGCACCCTTCTTCTCCGTAACGGCCGTAGCGGTTACCTCCTTCGGAAGCAGGAAGTGCGTATCGTGCGAATAACCCAGGCTCATCTCCAGCACCTGGCCCTTCACCTCGGCCTTGAAACCGACGCCGACCAGTTCCTGCTTGATCTCATAACCCTTCGTTACGCCTACAATCATGTTGTTGATCAACGCGCGGTACAGACCGTGCATCGAACGGTGGCGGGGCTGATTCGTCGGACGCGTTACCAGCACGGCGGGCTTCTCCTCCTCCGAGCGAGCGTCCTTGTGCGTGCCGACCGTAACGGTAATATCCGAGTCAACCTTCTGACTCAACGTACCAAGAGGCCCTTTCACGCTTACCGTATTGTCGGCAGCGACCTCTACGGTCACGCCGGCAGGCAGGTATACAGGTAATTTACCAATTCTTGACATTGTGTTGATTGTTTAATTAGTTTGTTTTTCGTTTTCTGAGCGACTCACGATTAGTAAACGTAGCAAAGCAGCTCACCACCTACACGCTCCTTGCGAGCCTTGGCATCGGTCATGATACCCTTCGACGTCGAGAGGATGGCGATACCCAGACCGTTCAGCACGCGCGGCATCTCATCTACCGAGGTGTACTGACGAAGACCCGGACGCGATACGCGCTTCAGGTCCTTGATTGCATTGGTCTTCGTGGCAGCATCCCACTTCAGAGCAATCTTAATGGTCGGGTGACCCTTCTCGTCGTTGTCAAACTTGTAGGCAAGGATGTAACCCTGCTCGTAGAGGATCTTCGTGATCTCTCGCTTAATTTTGGAACCGGGAGCTTCAACCACCTTGTGGTTGGCTTTCACCGCGTTTCTAATTCTGGTCAGAAAGTCCGCAATAGGATCAGTCATAACGAATAAGAAGTTAAAATTAATGTTAAAAAATAAGTTAATGTGTTCTGTTTCTTTTGCTTACGCCCCTCAAAAGCTCTCTTTCTCGGACGCATAAGCGCGCAAATATACGCATAATTTCACAAAAAACCAAGCCAAAAGCGTGATTTTTAGCAACTTTGCGTATTCGGTCCGAAACGGAGCATGCCGGCAACCCCATTTGTTTTGCCAACATCACTCACAAAATCGTTCAAAAGCACACCACGCACATCGCGCCTACCACCCTGTCATCCAGGCCATTTCAAACCGAAACGCCCTACTGACACAGGTCGCACACACCTCGTGGTGTCCCTTTGTCGGACCCTTTGCCAAATGCCGAATCCCTCATCCGAGCCACGCAACCGAGAAGTTATCGTTCCGAGAACGACACTTTCCCCGGCATTGCGACTCCGACTACACGGAGACTGCACCCGTATTGACCGTCACCTTCCCTTGAAGAGCCACGGACAAAGACCACAAATGAGGACCTATATAATATATATCCACCACGCTTTACGCGGACAAACCGCGCAACAGCAGCCATCTCCTCATCATGTAAGCCTTTGCGCGCTACCCCTTCATGGGCCATACACCCGGGGAGCGGTGGGTCGGGGACGAAGTTCTTGACTGACGGTTCATGGGGCACAGCCCCTACACTGCCTTTCAGCCAATTTTTTGGCGAACTTCGCAAGAAAAATGAGGGTGGAAGGAGCTTCGTGGCTCCCTCCCCCTCACGTTGTTACTACCAGCTTGCCTTCGTAACGCCCGGGATGAGGCCCTTCGAGGCCATCTCGCGGAACTGAATACGGCTGATGCCGAACTGACGGATGTAGCCCTTCGGACGACCCGTAATCTTGCAGCGGTTGTGCTGACGGATGGGGTTCGAGTTGCGGGGCAACTTCGACAGTGCAATCCAAGCCTCCTCGTGGTCGATCTCACCGGCCTTGAGCTGGGCGGCGATCTCCTCGCGCTTATGAGCGTAGCGATTAGCGAGCTTTACACGCTTTACCTCGCGTGCCTTCATTGACTCTTTTGCCATGGCTTAGTTCTTTTTAGCGTTCTTGAAAGGCAGACCGAACTCCTTCAGAAGAGCGTAGCCCTCCTCGTCGGTCTTGGCCGTCGTTACAAAGGTAATCTCCATACCGAAGATCTTCGTAATCTTGTCGATATCGATCTCGGGGAAGATAATCTGCTCGGTCACGCCCAGCGTGTAGTTACCCTGACCGTCGAACTTCTCGTTGATACCCTTGAAGTCGCGGATACGGGGAAGTGCTACGGCTACCAGACGCTCCAGGAACTCGTACATCTTCTTGTCGCGCAGCGTGACACGCACACCAATCGGCATGCCCTTGCGGAGCTTGAAGTTCGAGATATCCTTACGCGAGCGGGTCTGAACGGCCTTCTGGCCCGTGATGATCGTCAGCTCCTCCTGAGCCACGTCGATCAGCTTCTTGTCGGCGATAGCCTGACCCATACCCTGGTTGATGACAATCTTCACCAGCTTCGGGCACTGCATCACGCTCGTATAGCCGAACTGCTTCATAAGGGCAGGCAGAATCTGCTCCTTATACTGTGTCTTGAGTGTAGGAATATAAGCTGCCATTATTTAATCTCCTCCCCTGACTTTTTAGCGTAACGAACTAATTTACCTTCGGCATTTGCCTTGCGGCCCACCTTCGTCGGCTTGCCGCTCTTCGGGTCGAGTACCTGGAGGTTCGATACATGAATCGGAGCCTCCTTCTCGATGATACCGCCCTGGGGGTTCTGTGCATTGGGCTTCGTAGCCTTCTTGCAGAGATTCACGCCCTCGACAATCGCGCGCTGCTTCGACACCTCGACCTTCAGGACTTTGCCCTGCTGGCCCTTGTTGTCACCGGCGATCACCAGAACCGTATCCCCCTTCTTAATATGCAATTTAACTGACATATTCGGAATGTTTTTTAAGATTACAGTACTTCGGGTGCCAGCGAGATGATCTTCATGTACTGGTCACGCAGCTCACGAGCCACGGGGCCGAAGATACGGGTACCGCGCATCTCACCCTGATTGTTAAGCAGCACAACGGCGTTGTCGTCGAAACGAATGTACGAACCGTTGGCGCGACGAATTTCCTTCTTCGTGCGGACTACCACAGCCTTCGATACGGCGCCCTTCTTGACGTCGCCCGACGGGGTAGCGCTCTTTACAGCTACGACGATCTTATCACCAATCGATGCGTAGCGACGCTTCGTACCACCGAGTACGCGGATGCAAAGAACCTCCTTGGCACCGCTGTTATCGGCTACTACGAGTCTTGATTCCTGTTGTATCATAACTACTTAGCTCTTTCAATGATTTGTACTAATCTCCAACGCTTCGTCTTGCTCAGCGGGCGGGTCTCCATGATACGTACGGTATCGCCCTCCTTGCAGGTCTCGTCGAGACACTCGGCGGCGAACTTCGTCGTCTTGTTCACGAACTTGCCGTAGATCGGGTGCTTCACCTTACGTGCTACTGCAACCACAATGGTCTTCTCCATCTTGTTGCTGACAACCACGCCAATTCGCTCTTTTCTCAGATTTCTTTCCATAGTTGTTCTCCTTATTTAGCGTTCTTTTGACGCAGAATCGTCAGCATGCGAGCGATGTCTCTGCGGTTCTTCTTGATGATCGACGGATTCTCGATCGGCGACACGGCGTGCTGCACCTTGAGCTTGGTCAGCTGCGCCTTCTCAGTCTCGATGCGCTCAACCAAATCCTTGGTCGCGATATCCTTAATTTCTGCACTTTTCATATCGTGTCTCCTTTCTTAAAGTGTGGTCTCGACGTAGTCACGTCGTACAATAAACTTCACGGGGATAGGCAGCTTCTGGGCGCCCAGACGCAAAGCCTCCTGTGCTACTGCCAAGGGCACACCCTCGGCCTCGAACAGAATACGACCCGGCGTAACGGGAGCTACGAAGCCCTCCGGATTACCCTTACCTTTACCCATACGCACCTCGGCCGGCTTCTTCGTAATCGGTTTGTCGGGGAAGATGCGAATCCAGAGCTGACCCTCACGCTTCATGTAACGCGTGATGGCCTGACGGGCGGCCTCGATCTGACGACCCGTAATCCAGGTCGAGTCGAGCGCCTTGATTGCGAACGAACCGAATGCAAGTTGGTTACCTCTTTGAGCCACTCCCTTCATACGGCCTTTCTGCATTCTTCTAAATTTGGTCTTTTTCGGCTGTAACATGTTTGTTCTGCTTTAAAAAGGTCCTACTTACTATTTGTTGTTCTGGCGACGGCCACCGCGACGACGGTCACCACGACCGCGACGCTCACCGCGCTGCTCACCCTGCGGAGCCTGGGCCGAAGCACCCTGCATCTCGAACAGGTCGCGCTTGCCATATACCGTACCCTGGCAAATCCATACCTTGATACCGAGGATACCGACCTTCGTCAGGGCCTCCGTCAGGCAGTAATCTACATCGGCACGGAACGTGTGCAGCGGAATACGTCCCTCCTTGATGGTCTCCTTGCGGGCCATCTCGGCGCCACCTACGCGGCCCGAAACCTGCACCTTGATACCCTCGGCACCCATGCGCATCGTCGAGGCTACGGCCGTCTTCACGGCGCGGCGGAACGAAACGCGGCCCTCGAGCTGGCGGGCAATGTTCTGACCTACGATCACGGCATCAACCTCCGGACGCTTCACCTCGAAGATGTTGATTTGAATCTCCTTACCGGTGAGCTTCTTCAACTCCTCCTTCAGCTTGTCAACCTCCTGGCCGCCCTTGCCGATGATGATACCCGGACGTGCGGTCGAGATGGTTACCGTAACGAGCTTCAGCGTACGCTCAATGATAATCTTCGAAATCGAAGCCTTCTGCAGACGGGCGTTCAGATACTTGCGGATCTTGTCGTCCTCTACGATCTTGTCGCCGAAGTTCTTACCACCGAACCAGTTGGAATCCCAACCCTTGATGATACCAAGGCGATTTGCTATCGGATTAACTTTCTGTCCCATCTTCTGTTACTTGTTTTCTACGGTTACCATTTTGTCTACTACAATCGTCACATGGTTCGAACGCTTGCGAATGCGGTGAGCGCGGCCCTGCGGAGCGGGCTGAATGCGCTTCAGCATACGACCGCCGTCAACGAATACCTCCTTGACGCACAGTTTCGTATCCTCCAGACGCTCGGTCTCGTTCTTTGCCTCCCAGTTGGCAATTGCCGACTTCAGGAGCTTCTCCATGCGGATCGACGCCTCCTTCTTCGAATAGCGAAGGATGCCCAATGCCTTGTTGATCTCTACGCCGCGGATGATATCTGCAACCAGACGCATCTTGCGGGGCGAGGTCGGGCAGTCGCGCAGAACGGCGATGGCCTTCTGCTTCTTCTCAGCCGAGCGCTTCTCGGCTGCCATTGCTTTTCTTGCACCCATATTCTACTTACTTTTTCTTGTTACCGGCGTGGCCGCGGAAAGTACGCGTGGGAGCGAACTCGCCGAGCTTGTGTCCTACCATATTCTCGGTTACATAAACCGGGATAAACTTGTTTCCGTTATGCACGGCAATCGTCTGACCAACAAAATCAGGCGAAATCATGCTTGCGCGCGACCAGGTCTTGATGACCGCCTTGTTGCCCTCGGCAGCGGCGATGACCTTAGCCTCGAGTTTCGGATCGATATACGGTCCTTTCTTTAATGAACGGCTCATTATGTACTCTTATTTAATTACTTTTTCTTCTTGGAAATAATAAACTTCGAAGTGGTCTTCTTCGGGTTGCGCGTCTTGTAACCCTTAGCAAGCAGACCCTTGCGCGAACGCGGGTGACCACCGCTGGCGCGGCCTTCACCACCACCCATCGGGTGATCTACCGGGTTCATCACAACACCACGGTTGTGCGGGCGACGGCCCAGCCAACGCATGCGACCAGCCTTACCGGCCGACTCCAGATTGTGATCAACATTCGATACAACACCCACCGTGGCACGGCAAGTTACGAGTACCATACGAGTCTCGCCCGAAGGCAGCTTGATGATGGCAAATTTGCCCTCACGAGCCAGCAGCTGGGCGTACGAACCGGCCGAACGAGCCATAGCGGCACCCTGACCGGGGTAGAGTTCAATGTTGTGTACTACCGTACCCAGCGGAATCTCGCTCAACGGAAGAGCGTTACCTACCTCGGGTGCTACACCCGAGCCGCTGATTACAGTCTGACCAACCTTCAGGCCGTTCGGTGCGATGATGTAGCTCTTCTCACCGTCGGCATATACCAACAGAGCAATGCGTGCCGTACGATTCGGGTCGTACTCGATTGCCTTTACAGTTGCAGTAATACCATCCTTCGCGCGCTTGAAGTCGACGTTACGGTACATCTGCTTGTGACCACCGCCAATGTAGCGTACGGTCATCTTACCGTCGTTGTTGCGGCCGCCCGAGCTCTTCTTTACGCTCAAAAGCGACTTCTCAGGCTTCGACTTCGTGATCTCGTCGAATGCGCTGATTACCTTATGTCTTGTACCTGCGGTAACAGGCTTAAATTTCTTTACTGCCATCTTCGTTAGATATTACTGTAAAAATCAATCTTATCTCCCTCCTTCAAGGTGACGATAGCCTTCTTGAAGTTGTTGGCACGGCCCTCCAGCAGACCCGCCTTCGTGTAGCGGCTCTTGAGCTTGCCCATGCAGTTAATCGTGTTCACATCCGTAACAACGACGTTGTACATCTGCTCTACGGCCTGACGAATTTGCAGCTTGTTAGCGCGCACGTCAACGATAAAACCGTAGCGATTCAACTTTTCGCCCTGAATCGTCATTTTCTCGGTCAAAACCGGCTTAATAATAATCTCCATGGTTGTCTTGCGTATTATGCTAACAAAGTATTCAGTACATTCTCGGCACCCTCCACCATTACGATTACCGAGGCGTTCATCACGTCATAGGTGCAGACGTTCTGGGCCAGAACCGGCTTGATGTAGGTGAGGTTGCGGCACGAAAGCTGCAGATTTACGTTGCCCTCCGGCAATACGAGCAGCACCTTCTTGTCGGCGACCTTCAGGGCCTCGGCCAGAGCTACTGCGGCCTTCGTCTTGGGAGCCTCGAGCTGCTGTGCCTCCAGAGCGATGATCTGACCGGCCTGGGCCTTGTAGGTCAGCGCGCTGCGACGAGCCAGCTGCTTGAGCTTCTTGTTCAGCTTGAAGCTGTAATCGCGGGGAACCGGACCGAATACGCGACCACCACCCGGGAACAGGGGCGAGAGAATCGAGCCACAGCGTGCGCCACCGGTACCCTTCTGACGCTTCAACTTGCGCGTCGAACCGGCAACCTCGTTACGCTGCTTGGCCTTGTGCGTACCCTGACGCTGGTCAGCCAGATACTGCTTCACGTCGAGATAGATAGCGTGGTCATTAGCCTCCACGCCGAAGACGGCCTCCGAAAGGACTACCTTGCGGCCCGTCTCATTTCCTTGTGCGTTCAATACTGCTAATTCCATACTACTTCTCAATGGTTAAGTAAGCACCCTTGGCACCCGGAATCGAACCCTTTACGAGAATCAGGTTGCTCTCCGGAATTACCTTCAAAACTTTCAGGTTCAGCACCTTTACCTGATCGCCACCCATCTGACCCGGCAGACGCTTGCCCTTGAAGACACGCGAGGGGTACGACGATGCACCCAGCGAACCGGGCTTACGCTGACGGTTGTGCTGACCGTGCGTCTGGCCACCTACACCGGCAAAGCCGTGACGCTTTACAACGCCCTGGTAACCACGACCTTTCGAAATCCCGGTCACGTCAACCCAGTCCTCCTCGGTGAAGAGATCGACGGTGAGCGTGTCGCCGAGATTCACTTCAGGCATGCCTTTGAACTCGGCAAGCTTGCGCTTGGGAGTCGTGCCGGCCTTCTTGAAGTGACCTAACAAACTGCTGGTGGTGTGCTTTTCACTCTTCTCGTCATAGGCAATCTGGACTGCCTCGTACGAATCCTTCTCGACAGTCTTGATTTGCGTAACAACGCACGGGCCAGCCTCAATGACAGTGCATGGAATATTCTTTCCCTCGGCACTGTAAACGGAAGTCATTCCGATTTTCTTTCCAATAAGTCCTGACATTTTGTTGTCAATTTGTTTGTTATAAATGTTTTTAAGTGAAGTGTTTCAACTTCTTTTTACCTTTCCAAAGGGCGCAATACGGGCCAAGAGCCTGGTTTTTTGACGGCTCGCACCTATATTATATATAAGCCCCTCGAAGAGGGTGGGCAAAACGCTTTGCCCGCGGGTGTTGCCTTACGGCGCGACCCAAAAGGTTGGGGTCGGTGGGCAAGGCGACTGCCTCGCCCACGCACCCCCGCTTATCACACCTTGATCTCGACCTCAACGCCCGAGGGAAGCTCGAGCTTCATCAGTGCGTCGATCGTCTTGGGCGTCGACGAGTAGATGTCGAGGATACGCTTGAAGGTGCAGAGCTGGAACTGCTCGCGGGCCTTCTTATTAACGAAGGTCGAGCGGTTCACCGTAAAAATCTGCTTGTGGGTGGGCAGGGGTACCGGACCGCTGACGATGGCACCCGTGCTTTTTACGGTCTTAACGATCTTCTCGGCCGACTTATCGACGAGGTTGTGATCGAACGACTTTAACTTGATTCTGATTTTCTGATTCATATCGTTTGCTTATTCTATATCCTTACGTTTACCACTCGCCTTCTCGATAATCTCCTTGGCAAGACCGCCAGGAACCTCCTCAAAGTGCGAGAACTCCATCGACGAGGTAGCGCGACCCGACGAAATCGTACGCAGCACGGTGACATAGCCGAACATCTCCGACAGCGGCACCTTGGCCTTTACAACGCGAGCCGTACCCTTCGACTCCATACCGGTAATCTGACCGCGACGCTTGTTCAGGTCGCCGATGATATCACCCATATTCTCCTCGGGGGTAACAACCTCAACCGACATAACCGGCTCCATGATAATCGAACCTGCCTTGGGAGCAGCGGCACGATAACCGTTGCGGGCGGCAATCTCGAACGAGAGCTGGTCCGAATCGACGGGGTGGAACGAACCATCCTTCAGCGTAACCTTCATCGAGTCCATCGGATAGCCGGCCAAAGCACCGTTGGCCATAGCGGCCTCGAAGCCCTTCTGTACCGAGGGGATGAACTCGCGCGGAATGTTACCGCCCTTCACCTCATCGACGAACGTCAGACCCATCTTGCCCTCATCGGCGGGACCGATCTCGAAGATAATATCTGCAAACTTACCGCGACCACCGGTCTGCTTCTTGAAGACCTCACGGTGCTGTACGGTCTGCGTCAGAGCCTCCTTGTAGTTCACCTGCGGAGCACCCTGGTTGATCTCAACGCCAAACTCGCGGCGCAGACGGTCAACGATGATATCGAGGTGAAGCTCACCCATACCGCTAATCACCGTCTGACCCGAATCCTCATCGGTGTGAACCGTGAAGGTGGGGTCCTCCTCGGCCAGCTTACCCAGCGCGATGCCGAGCTTGTCGAGGTCCTTCTGGGTCTTCGGCTCAACGGCCAGACCAATCACCGGCTCGGGGAAGGTCATCTGCTCGAGGACGATAGGTGCGTTCTCGGCGCAGAGCGTATCACCCGTGCGAATCTCCTTGAAACCTACGGCGGCGCAGATATCACCGGCGGTTACAACCTCCAGCGGGTTCTGCTTGTTGGCGTGCATCTGATAGATACGGCTGATGCGCTCGCGCTTGCCGCTGCGGGCATTCAGCACATACGAACCGGCGTCGAGCTTACCCGAGTAAACGCGGACGAAAGCCAGACGACCTACGAAGGGGTCGGTAGCAATCTTGAACGCCAGACCGCAGAACGGGTCGTCGTCCGAAGCGTGACGTACCTCGACCTCCTCGGTCTTGGGGTTCGTACCCTCAACGGCGGGAACATCCAGCGGCGAGGGGAGGAAAGCCATCACATAGTCGAGCAGCTTCTGAACACCCTTGTTGTGGAACGACGAACCGCAGAGCATCGGCACAATCTGCATCGACATGGTAGCCGTGCGGATAGCCTTCAGCAGCTCATCGGGGGTAATCGAATCGGGGTCCTCGAAGAACTTCTCCATCAGCGCATCGTCGGTCGAAGCGACCTCCTCGATGAGCTTCATACGCCACTCCTCGGCCTCGGCCTTCATGTTCTCCGGAATCTCACGAATCTCGAAGTTGTCACGAACGGTCTTGTCGTCGAAGTAGTAGATGGCATTATTATAAATAAGGTCAACCAGACCCTCGAACTTATCCTCTACGCCAATGGGCAGAACAACGGGCAGAGCCGTCGTACCGAAGTGCTCCTTAATCTGCGAGCAAACGGCATAGAAGTCGGCACCCGTGCGGTCCATCTTGTTGACGTAACCGATACGGGGTACGTTGTACTTATCGGCCTGACGCCATACGGTCTCCGACTGCGGCTCCACACCACCTACGGCGCAGAACGTGGCAATGGCACCGTCCAGCACACGCAACGAACGCTCTACCTCGACGGTAAAGTCAACGTGTCCCGGGGTGTCGATCAGGTTAATCTGGTACTGCTTACCCATGTAGTTCCAGAAGGCCGTCGTGGCGGCCGACGTGATGGTGATACCACGCTCCTGCTCCTGAACCATCCAGTCCATGGTAGCAGCACCCTCGTGCGTCTCACCAATCTTGTGGGTCTTACCCGTGTAGAACAGAATACGCTCCGACGTGGTCGTCTTACCGGCATCGATGTGAGCCATGATACCGATATTACGCGTGTAAGTTAAGTCTCTTGCTGCCATTGCGGTACTCTGTTAGAAACGGAAGTGAGCGAATGCCTTGTTTGCCTCGGCCATGCGGTGCATCTCCTCCTTACGCTTGAAGGCGGCACCCTGCTGGTTGTAGGCATCCACGATCTCGGCGGAAAGCTTCTCGGCCATGGTTTTACCGGCGCGCTTACGCGAGAACAGGACAAGGTTCTTCATGGAAATAGAAATCTTGCGCTCCGGACGAACCTCCATAGGAACCTGGAAGGTTGCACCACCGATACGCTTCGACTTCACTTCGACTTGGGGCGTGATGTTCTCGAGGGCCTGTTTCCAGATTTCCAGCGGAGACTTATCAGCATCCTTCATCTTCTTACCTACAAGCTCCAATGCATCATAGAAAATCGTGTAGGCAATACTCTTCTTACCATCCAGCATAAGGTTGTTCACGAAACGGGTCACAGCCACGTCACCGAACTTCGGATCCGGAAGTAGAATTCGCTTCTTAGGCTTAGCTTTTCTCATTGCTTTAAAAAATTCTTTGTTGTTTAGTCAGATTACTTCTTAGCGGCCTTGGGACGCTTTGCACCGTACTTCGAGCGACGCTGACGACGACCATCTACACCGGCCGAGTCGAGCGCACCGCGCACGAGGTGATAACGAACACCCGGGAGGTCCTTCACACGACCACCACGGACAAGCACAATCGAGTGCTCCTGCAAGTTGTGACCTTCACCGGGGATGTAGGCGTTGACCTCCTTGCCATTGGTCAATCTTACACGTGCCACCTTACGCATAGCCGAGTTAGGCTTCTTCGGGGTCGTCGTGTACACACGGGTACAAACGCCACGGCGCTGCGGACACGCGGCGAGAGCAGGCGACTTCGATTTGTCCTCCATTGCTACTCGGCCGTTACGAACTAACTGTTGAATAGTAGGCATTTTTTTGTCCTTTAGTTTGTTAATTTTTCTATCTCCATTGTCCAAAATGGACTGCAAAGGTAAGCATTTTTTTTCAAAACACAATATATATGGGGTCTTTTTCAGCCTTTTTCGTGCTTTTTTCGTGGTTTTGTCATTCTTTTTGCTTATTATTTTTACAGAATTATTTGTTTTGTTTATGGTGTTTTTACTAAATCGCTGATTTTATGGACGTTCTGCATTTCGCCACATTGCGAGGCCGAAGAGCCGAAATGGCGGAAGGAATGAGAAGATTGAATTTTGTCAAAAACATAAATTCAAGTAGCAAAAAAGAAAAACCGAACCCGACAATCGGGCGGTGCCGGAATCCTCCTAAATGAGCGAGTTAGCCGATTTGCCCAACCGCAACAAAGCCAAATATCGGGGATGGAGACACGCCGCAGGCAGGCGGCAAATTCGGATATAGCCGACCAGACATCGGGGCATGCAAAAGCACCCCGAAAGGGGGCAAAATCGCCCCCGAAAAGGGATAAAAAAGCCCGACTTTTCGGGGTCGGGCAAGGGGTTAAAAGAGTCTAAAAAATCAAGCGAAGAAGGAGGCGTAAACCAGGTATATGGCCACACCGAAAATGACCACCGACCAGACCACCGTAAGGGCTCCGTCGAGCCACTCGATGCGCCGCTTCCAGGGTTCACTCAGGCGCGGCCCGATCTCTTTGCCGCGCGCCGTCTGCACACAAATATAGACCACGCGAAAAGCGTTGCAAAGAGTACCAAGGCATAGGGGATCGCCACTACATCCTCCCAAACACCCGACAGGGGCACAATCAGCACCAAACCCAGGATGAGCATCGAGCTCAAAACCCGATACAGCGCATCGAATCGGATTGCATCGTAGTACTATCCATACGCACCTTATTTATTAATTATGCGCAAGTTACAAAAAAATGCAAAGTCGGCAAGGGCGCAGGGGGAAAGAGATTAAAGAAATTAAAGAGATTAAGGATATTAAGGAGCGCCCTTCGTTAATTTCATTAATAACATTAATCTCTTTAATCTCGTTATCAAAGGGCGCTTAGAAGTTCATAGCGACGTTGCCTCATACACGGGAATTCTACTTCACAAGATGCACACGCCAACCCTTGCCATAACCGCTTCCGTTCGAGACACCATCCACCCAAACCTCATCCTGGATGTGTGGATAGTGTTTTTTGTCCCATTGGAGCACCAGATCAAAGGAAATCTCCGTGGAAGTACCATCACCCCAAAAGACCTCAAATGTTTCGCCCTGATAATCCGAGGGGGCAAACTCCCCAAACGAGACAAACCACTGCCCATCCGGATGGAGGCGCGCATGACGAAAAGCAATCGGGAGCGGAAAGGTTGCACGCGTCTGTTCCATCTCCTCCTCATAGATTACGCCCGGCGGGAGCAACGGATAGCTCTTCCCCTGGTAGGCCACATAGGCCGACTCGACCACATTCCCAGCGACCGACGGATCGCACAAATCGGCACCCGTTACCTCATCGGTCACAAAGAGCATCACCGAGGGGTTAATAAAATCCCAGATATAGTCCTCATAATCTTCGTCATCCGAACAAGCAACAAACATCGCCAACAACAACGGCAACATGGCCATTTTCCACCACTGATTTTTCATAACTAAACGAGTTTGCTTTATAATAAAACGGCCAAAAGGCAAAATACTGCACCACAAAATTAAAAGAAATCTCAGCGCATCCAACACACAGCCCATGAAGCGACCTACGGCATCGCCTTGCACCCTCATTGCGCACTCCGATTTTGAATTCTAAATCCTAAATTTTGAATTTCTTTATAATATATGTATCTTTGCCCATTAAACGAGAAAACAATAACACAAAATCCATGGAATACAATTTCAAAGAGATTGAATCGCGCTGGCAGGAGCGTTGGCGCGAGGATAAGACCTATCAGGTCGAGGTGGATGCAACCCGCCCGAAATTCTATGTACTCGACATGTTCCCCTACCCCTCGGGAGCGGGTCTGCATGTGGGTCACCCGCTGGGCTACATCGCCTCGGATATCTACTCGCGCTACAAGCGGTTGAAGGGCTTTAACGTCCTCCACCCGATGGGCTACGATGCCTTCGGTCTGCCGGCCGAACAGTATGCCATCCAGACGGGGCAGCACCCCGCCGTGACGACCGAGAAGAACACCGCCCGCTACCGCGAGCAGCTGGACAAAATCGGCTTCTCGTTCGACTGGGAGCGCGAGGTGCGCACCTGCGACCCCGCCTACTACAAGTGGACGCAGTGGGCCTTCCTGAAGATGTTTGCCCACTACTACGACCGTGCGGAGCAGAAGGCCAAGCCCATCGAGGAGCTGGTGGCCCGCTTCGAGCAGTCGGGCAGCGAGGGGGTAGATGCCGCCTCGACCGTCGAGCTGCACTTCACGGCCGCGGAGTGGCAGGCCAAGACGGAGGCGGAGAAGGAGCAGGTGTTGCAGAACTACCGCCTCGCCTTCCGTGCCGACACGATGGTCAATTGGTGTCCGAAGCTCGGCACGGTGCTGGCCAACGACGAGGTGAAGGATGGTCTGTCGGTACGCGGCGGCCACCCCGTGGAGCAGAAGCGCATGAAGCAGTGGCTGCTGCGCGTGACGGCCTACGCCCAGCGCATGTTGGACGGGCTGGAGAAGCTCGAGTGGAGCGACTCGCTGAAGGAGATTCAGCGCAACTGGATCGGCCGCTCGGTAGGTGCGCAGGTCTTCTTCGACCTGGTCGGCAAGGAGCAGAAGCTCGAAATCTTCACCACGCGCCCCGATACGATTTTCGGTGTTACGTTCATGGTCATCGCCCCCGAGCATGAGATGCTCAAGGAGCTGACAACCGCCGAGCAGCAGGAGGCCGTCGAGGCCTATATCACGGAGGCCAAGAAGCGTTCCGAGCGCGAGCGCATGGCCGAGACGAAGCGCGTGAGCGGTGTCTTCACCGGCTCGTATGCCATCAACCCCTTCACGGGGCGCGAGATTCCGATTTACGCCTCGGACTACGTTCTCTCGGGCTACGGCACGGGGGCCATCATGGCCGTACCGGCACACGACTCGCGCGACTGGGCCTTTGCCCGCCACTTCGGGCTGGAGATTACCCCCGTGGTCGAGGGTGGCAACATCGAGCAATCCTCCTACGATGCCAAGGAGGGTCGGATGATTAACTCCGACTTCCTGAACGGCATGGATGTCAAGGAGGCGATTCCGATGATGTTCCAGGAGGTGGAGAAGCGCGGCCTGGGCAAGAAGCTCATCAACTACCGCCTGCGCGATGCCATCTTCTCGCGCCAGCGTTACTGGGGCGAGCCGTTCCCGATCTACTACAAGGAGGATACGGCCTACCCGCTTTCGGAGCAGCAGCTGCCGCTCGAGCTGCCCCCCATCGCCAACTTCGGCCCCACGGAGCAGGGCGAGCCGCCCCTGGCACGCGCCGAGGGGTGGTGCAACGAGGAGGGCTACCCCTTCGAGCTTTCGACCATGCCGGGCTTTGCCGGTTCGTCGGCTTACTTCCTGCGCTACATGGACCCGAAGAACAACGAGGCCCTCGTAAGCCGTGAGGCAAACGACTATTGGCGCCAGGTGGACCTCTATGTGGGCGGTATCGAACACGCCACGGGCCACCTCATGTACTCGCGCTTCTGGAATATGTTCCTCTACGATTTGGGCTACATCTGCGAGGAGGAGCCCTTCCGCAAGCTCGTCAACCAGGGCATGATTCAAGGCCGCTCGAACTTCGTCTATCGCGTGGTCGGCACCAACAAGTTTGTCTCGCTGGGGCTGAAGGAGCAGTACGAAACGCAGGAGATTCACGTCGATGTGAACATCGTGAAGAACGACATTCTCGACCTGGAGGCCTTCCGCCAATGGATGCCCGACTTTGCCAATGCCGAGTTCATCCTCGAGGATGGCAAGTACATCTGCGGCTGGGCCATCGAGAAGATGTCGAAGTCGATGTACAACGTCGTGAACCCCGACTACATTGTCGAGAACTACGGCGCCGATACGCTCCGCATGTACGAGATGTTCCTCGGCCCGCTGGAGCAGTCGAAGCCCTGGGACACGAACGGCATCGACGGCGTGCATAAGTTCCTGAAGCGTCTGTGGCGTCTGTTCTACGACCGCGACGGCAAGTACCTCGTCACGGAGGAGGCGGCCACCGAGAAGGAGCTGCGCACCCTTCACAAGACGATTAAGAAGGTCTCGGAGGATATCGAACACTTCTCGTTCAACACCTCGGTAGCCGCCTTCATGATCTGTCTCAACGAGCTGGGCGACTGCTCGAAGCGCGAGATTCTGGAGCCGCTCGTGGTGCTGCTGGCCCCCTTTGCGCCCCACATTGCGGAGGAGCTGTACCACGCGCTGGGTCACACCACATCGGTTTGCGAGGCCGTGTATCCCGTGTGCGAGGAGAAGTACCTCACGCTTTCGACCTTTGAGTACCCCGTTTCGATTAACGGCAAGCTCCGCTTCAAAAAGGCCTACGATCTGAACCTCGACCCCGCGACGATTCAGGCCGATGTGGTCAATCAGCCCGAGGCACAGAAGTGGATTGAGGGCAAGACCCCGAAGAAGGTGATTGTCGTCAAAGGCAAGATTATCAACATCGTTATTTAACGATATTGAAATTCAAAATTTAGAATTTAGAATTTGTTGGTTATGAGATACCTAATAACCATTTTGAGTGTTCTGATGCTGACCCTGTCGGCTTCGGCACAGGATATGAGCGGAGCCACGCAGGTCATCCGCATCTGGGACAACGACACCGCCCCCCACTCGAACGAGTTAGCGGTGGCCGGTGAGGTAAAAAACAGCCGTCCCGCGCTGACCACCGAGGCGATTCTCTACCTCTACACCCCGAAGAGCGGTCGTCACAACGGCCGTGGCGTGGTGATTTGCCCGGGTGGCGGTTATCGCCACCTCTCGATGGAGAACGAAGGGGCCTTCATGGCCGAGTGGTTCGCTTCGCACGGCTATGTAGCCGCCGTGCTGCAATACCGCATGCCCAACGCGCACCCCGAGGTGCCGCTGGAGGATGCCACGGAGGCGATTCGTCTGCTGCGCGGCAAGCGTGAAGGGGTGGCTGCGGAGTGGCAGGTCGAGCAGGTCGGCATCGTCGGCTCGTCGGCCGGTGGTCACCTGGCGGCCATGACCTCGACCATGGGCAGCGAGCGTCCCGACTTCTCGCTCCTGTTCTACCCCGTCATCTCGGCCGGTGAGGGCCGTCAGCACAAGGGTTCGTTCGACAACCTGCTGGGGGCCGACCGCACGGAGGCCGAGAGCGCATACTATTCGCTCCAAAATCGCGTTACAAAGAGAACGCCACCCGCCTTCATCCTCTTTGCCGATGACGACCGCACGGTTCCCTCCATCAACGGGCCGCTCTACTACATGGCTCTCAAAGAGCAGGGCATCGCGGCCTCGATGCACATCTACCCCTATGGCGGCCACGGCTTCGGTATGCGCGACACGTTCCACTACAAGCACTCGTGGATGCCCCTGATGCTGGATTGGATAGATACGATTTTGAAGTAAAAAAAGAGAAACAAACACACAAAATAAATGGCAGATAACAGCATTTTGATTCGTCTGGACGGTCTGAAACTCAAATACGAGGAGATTGGCCAGAAACTGACCGACCCCGAGGTCATTGCCGATGTAAAGCAGTTCATCCAGCTCACGAAGGAGTACAAGGAGTTGGAACCCATCATCTTCACCTCGGAGAAGTACCGCACGGCCATCGCCAACCTGGCCGAGGCGAAAGATACGCTCCTCAACGACAAGGATGAGGAGATGCGCGAGATGGCCCGCGAGATGGCCGCAGAGCTTGAGCCGGAGATTGTACGGCTCGAAGAGGAGATTAAGCTCCTGCTGATTCCGAAGGACCCGCAGGACTCGAAGAACGCCATCGTCGAGATTCGCGGTGGTACGGGTGGCGACGAGGCCGCCATCTTTGCCGGCGACCTGCTGCGCATGTACACCAAATACATCGAGTCGAAGGGGTGGCGATATGAGATGACCTCCTCGTCCGAGGGTGCTGCCGGCGGTTACAAGGAGGTGGTGCTGAAGGTGACGGGCCAGAACGTATATGGCACGCTCAAATACGAGTCGGGCGTACACCGCGTGCAGCGCGTACCCCAGACCGAGACGCAGGGCCGCGTACACACCTCGGCCGCCTCGGTGGCCGTGCTGCCCGAGGCCGAGGAGTTCGATGTAGAGATTTCGATGAACGACATTCGCAAGGATATCTTCTGCGCATCGGGTCCGGGCGGTCAGTCGGTCAATACGACCTACTCGGCCATCCGTCTGACCCACATTCCCACGGGTATCGTCGTGCAGTGCCAGGACCAGAAATCGCAGCTCAAGAACTTCGACAAGGCCTTCGAGGAGTTGCGCACGCGCGTCTTCAACCTCGAGTACTCGAAGTACCTCGACGAGATTGCCTCGAAGCGCAAGACGATGGTTTCGACCGGTGACCGCTCGGCCAAGATTCGTACCTACAACTACCCGCAGGGACGTATCACCGACCACCGCATCAACTACACGATTTACAACCTCTCGGCCTTCATGGATGGCGACATCCAGGACTGCATCGACCACCTGATTGTGGCCGAGAATGCCGAGCGACTGAAGGAGAGCGAGTTGTAAAGAGTAAAGAGCAAAGAGCAAAGAGCAAAAAGCAAGGAGCAAAGAGGAGAGATGAAAAGAGTTATATTTCTGCTCTTTATCGCATTTTCGGTTGTTGTTCCCGCGAGGGGACAGCAACCGCTGTATATTGTCAACGGGGTGGAGCGGAGCGATATTCGCGACATCGACCCCGATGTAATTGAGCGCATGGAGGAGCTACCGGCCGATGAGTTCACCATCGCCAAATATGGCGAGAAGGGGGCTAACGGGGTCATCCTGCTCACGCTGAAATACGACACGCCGGCCCGCTTTGTGGCCGACACGGTCGGCTTTGCCCGCTTCGTGGCCCGCCAAATCAAATGGGGCGGCACGGACCCCACGGCCCGCGTGGTGATGCGCTACCGCATCGAGGAGGATGGGTCGCTCACCCTCCTCGAGACGATGCAATCGACCGACAACCGCTTCAAACGACGGGTTGAGAAGGTGGTCGAGGCCTCCCCGCGCTGGGAGCCGGCCCGCAAGGCGGGTCAGCCGGTGGCCACGGAGGGCATCCTGCGCCTGCAACTGCCCGAGGGGCGACGACTGCCCCGCGAGCTGGAACTCGTCATCCGCTAACCCCTACCGCCATGACACCGCGCCCACACCTTACCCTGCTGGAGCTGCAACGCCGCGTCAAACTGACCCTCAGTGAGCAGTTTGCCCTGCCCGTGTGGGTGAGTGCCGAGATTGCAGACCTGAAGGTAAACTACTCCGGCCACTGCTACTTAGAGCTTATCGAGAAGGAGCTGAAGAGCGACAACGGGGTCCCCGTGGCACAAGCGCGTGCCGTCATCTGGCGGTCGGCCTACACCCGCATTGCCGCCTACTTCGAGGCCGAGACGGGACAACGCCTCGCCCCGGGCATCCGCATCCTGGCGCAGGTGGTGGTCAATTACCACGAACTCTACGGCTTCTCGCTCCAAATCACCGACATTGACTCCGCCTACACGCTGGGCGACATGGAGCAGCAACGACTTAAGACCATCGCCCGCCTCCAAGAGGAGGGGGTCTGGGAGATGAACCACGAGTTGGCGTTGCCTCTGGTGGTGCAGCGGCTGGCCGTCATCTCCAGCGCACAGGCAGCCGGCTACCAGGACTTCTGCAAGGAGCTGGCGCGGTCGGGCTACCGCTATCACCTCACCCTCTTCGATGCCTTCATGCAGGGAGCTGCGGCCGAGGAGTCCATCATCGAGGCCCTGGGGCGCGTAGCCGAACGACAGGAGCAGTTCGATGCCGTGGTCATCGTCCGCGGAGGAGGCTCGACGAGCGACCTCAACTGCTTCAACGCCTACCGCCTTTCGAGCCATGTGGCCCAATTTCCGTTGCCCATCCTCACCGGCATCGGCCACGACAAAGACCAATCGGTGGTCGATTTGGTGGCCCATACCGCCCTCAAGACCCCGACGGCCGTGGCCGGCTGGCTCAACGAGCGGATGGAGCGCATCGAGGGTTGGCTGGAGGGGGCGGCACAGCAACTCGCCGAGCTGACCATCAGCAGGATGCGCGAGGCGGAGCTGCGGCTCGAGCAGCGCATGAGCGAACTGAAACAGACCTCCGTGGAGCGCACCTTGCGCGAGAAGATGCACCTCGAAAAGCTCGAGGAGCGACTGCCCGAGCGGCTCCACCAGGCCCTGCACAACGAGCGACAACGGCTGGAGCGGGCGGCCGAGGTGGTTGAAAGCCGCTCCCCGCAACAGATTCTGCAACTCGGATTTGCCATCCTGCGTGCCGACGGGAGGGCCATCCGCACGACAGAAGCCCTAAAGAGACAACCGCGCCTTCAGGTCGAGCTTGCCGATGGCACAACCGAAATAACCATAAAACAATGAGACACTTAACGATTCTATGGCTGCTCTGCCTCTGCACAATGGGGGCGCAGGCACAAGAGAAAATCGACCTCTGGGAGGGGACGACGATGCCCAACACGCGCGGCGTGGAGGTCACGGACAGCATCGCCAACCAGCGCGTCTATAAGGTGGGACGTCCGGCCATCTACCGCGTAGCCCCCACCGCGGAGAAGAATCGCGGCATTGCCGTAGTCATCTGCCCAGGAGGCGGCTACCAACGCTACGCCTGGGAGGTGGCCGGCTGGGACATCGCCCGCTGGCTGGCCGAGGAGGGCATCACAGGCTTCATCCTGACGGCTCGTCTGCCGAACTCGCCCGATGCCGAGGACCCCTCGATCATCAGCACACAGGACCTGCAACGCGCCTTGCAGGTGATTCGCTCCCGTGCCGAAGCGTGGGGCATCGACCCGAACAAGGTGGGGGTTGAAGGCTCATCGGCCGGAGGCCACCTGGCCGCCACATCGGGGGTCGAGACCTCGCTCCTCTACCCCGCCCGCGATGCCATTGCCCAAGAGCGATTCATGGCCGACTTCATGATTCTGGTCTCGCCCGTGATTTCGATGGATTTGGCCTACACCCACCGCGGCAGCCGCGAGATGATTTGCGGCAAGAACCCCACCATCGACAAGGTGTGGCGACACTCGATTGATTGCCAGGTGTCGGAGAAGAGCCCCACAACCCTGCTCATCCACGCCGACAACGACCCCGCCGTCTCGCCCATGAACTCGATACGCATGTACGAGGCCCTGCGCCGACACGGGGTGCCGGCCTCGCTCCACATCTTCCCCGAAGGGGGCCACGCCATCTCGCTCGAAGAGCAGCCCGCCGGCACAGAGCTGTGGAAACCGGTCGTGGAGCGGTGGTTGGACCTGCTGTACGGAATTAAAAATTAAAAATTTAGAATTAAAAATTTAAAATTCCGATTTCAAAATCCATAATTCAACATCTGGGAATGGCAAAGAAGCAAACTTCCATCAAGTATAGCGAGGCGATTCAGGAGATTGAACAAATCCTCGAAAAGTTCCGCACCGAGCAGCTCGATGTGGATACGTTGGCCACGGAGGTAAAACGCGCCTCGGAGCTGATTGTAGCCTGCAAAAAGCGGCTCAAGGAGGTCGAAGAGGAGGTCGGAAACATCTTGGACCGCGCATGAAAGGGCTGATTAAGTGGGTGTTGAACCACCTGCCGCGCACCCTGCTGCAACGCATCGTGGGGTGGCTGATGCCCCTCGTGGGGCTACTCTATCGGGGCAACCGCTATGTCTGCCCCCTCTGCGGTCGCAGCTACCGCAAGATGCTCCCCTACGGCTATGTCACCCAGCGCGAAAATGCCCTCTGTCCCCACTGCCTTTCGCTCGAAAGGCACCGCCTGCTGTGGCTCTTCCTGGAGCGCGAAACCACGCTCTTTCAGTCGCTCCCGCGGCTGCTGCACATCGCCCCCGAGGTCTGCCTGATGCGCCACCTCAAGCCCCGTTACAAATCTTCGCCCGAAAGCTACCAAACGGCCGACCTGGAATCGCCGTTGGCCGATTTACATTTTGATATTCAACAAATTCCGCTCCCCGATGAGAGCTTCGAGGTTGTTATCTGCAACCACCTGATGGAGCATGTCGAGGAGGACAGAAAGGCGATGCGCGAACTACATCGCATCCTGCGCAAAGGGGGTTGGGGCGTACTGCTCTCGCCCGTTGATTTGCAGCGCGAGGTCACCTTCGAGGACGACACGATTACCGACCCCAAGGAGCGCACGCGCATCTTCGGGCAGTATGACCATCGCCGCATCTACGGCAACGACTTTGCGGACCGTCTGCGCGAGGCGGGATTCGAGGTCGAGGATGTGGATTATGCCGCCCGCCTCACGGCCGAGGAGCGCGCCCGCTACGCCCTCACGGAGGACCACATCTACTTTATCCGTAAATAAAAGTCACTTTTTTACCCCCAAAGGGGGTATTTTCCATTCTCTTTTTCTATCTTTGCAAAATTAGTTAGGTTTTGCAAAGATGGCATTAGCACGTTACGATAAATTGCGCCGCCAGGTGCAGGAGTCCTTTTCGGCCGAGACAGTCGCCAAGGTGGAGGAGGCATTGTCCTATGCCGCCGAGCAGCTCGGCGGCGAGATGCGTTATGACGGCCGCCCGATGTTGGACCATGCCGTCGAGGTGGCACGGATTGTCATGCAGGAGGTGGGGCTGGGTCGCAACTCGACCATCGCCTCGATTCTGCACGATGTCGTGCGCCTGGGCCACAAGCGGCTCACGGCCGAGGAGTTTTTGGCCCTCACCGAGGAGATTCGGGAGCGTTTCGGCGAGCAGGTGGTGGGCATCACCGTCGGGCTGGCCAACATCTCGGAGCTCAAGCTCAAGGTGGCCAAGGAGCAGGCCGAGAACTTCCGCGACCTGATTGTCAGCTACTCGGAGGACCCGCGTGTGATTCTCATCAAGCTGGCCGACCGCCTCGAGGTGATGCGCTCGTTGGAGATTTTCCCGCCCGAGAAGCGTCGCAAAAAGAGCTGGGAGGCGATGAATCTCTACGCCCAGATTGCCCACAAGTTAGGTCTGTACGGCATCAAGAGCGAGCTGGAGGATTTGGCCCTCAAATACCTCGAACCGAAGGATTTCGAACACATCACCCAGAAGCTGGAGGAGAGTGCCGAGGAGCGTCGGGCCTTCATTGCCAAGTTCCTCGTCCCGATTGAGATGAAGCTCCGCAACCTGGGCATCAAATACCACATCAAGAGCCGCACCAAGTCGGTCTATTCGATTTGGAATAAGATGCGCAAGCAGCACGTTCCGTTCGAGGGCGTGTATGATATCTTCGCCCTGCGCATCATCATCGACTGCCCCGTGGAGTTAGAGAAGCCCCAATGTTGGACCGTCTATTCGGTCGTCACGGACTTCTACACCCCCAACCCGAAGCGTATGCGCGATTGGATTTCGATTCCCAAATCGAACGGCTACGAGTCGCTGCACACCACCGTATCGGCCGAGGGTCGTTGGGTCGAGGTGCAGATTCGCACCGAGCGCATGGACGAGGTGGCCGAGCGCGGTATTGCCGCCCACTGGCGTTACAAGGGGGTACAGCAGGGAGGCGAGACGAGCGAGCAATGGTTGAGCCGTCTGCGCGCCGCGATGGAGGAGACCACCCACCAGCTGGCCCAGCGTTTCGATGCCAAGCCCGCCTCGGGCGAGATTTTCGTCTTCACGCCCAACGGCGATTTGAGAAAGCTGCCCGAAGGGGCCTGCGTGCTGGATTTCGCCTTCGATATCCACTCCAACCTCGGAGCCATCTGCTCGGGCGGTAAGGTCAATAACCGCTCGGTGCCGATTCGTGAGGTGCTGCACAACGGCGATATTGTCGAGATTCTGACGCAGAAGAACCAGACCCCGAAGGCCGATTGGCTCTCGTTTGTCGTCACCTCGAAGGCCAAGAACAAGATTAAGGCCTACATGCGCGAGGAGCAGGCCAAGCATACCCGCATGGGCCGCGAGGAGCTGGAGCGCAAACTGAAGAATTGGAAGCTGCCCCTCACGGTAGATGAGGCGGTGAACTACCTCTCGAAGCACTACAAGTTGCGCCTGGGTACGGAGGTCTATGCCCTGATTGCCACCGGCAAGCTCGACTTCCTCTCCATCAAGGATATTCTGAACCGTCACCTCTCGGGTGAGGCCGAGGAGGAGCGTCGTGCAGCCGCCGCCGAGGTCGAGCGGCAAAAGCAGGCCCTGGCCGCCGAGAAGGCCGAGCGGCGCGAGAAGAGCGAGAACCGCTCGACCGATGCCCTGATTATCGACGACGATATCTCGAAGATTCAGTACAAGCTGGCCAAGTGCTGCAACCCGATTAAGGGGGACGATGTCTTCGGATTCATCACCATCAATGCCGGCATCACGATTCACCGCACGGACTGCCCCAACGCCAAGCGCATGAAGGAGAACTACCCCTACCGCATCATCGACGCCCGTTGGCGACAAAATTCGGACGGGGCCTTCCGCGTCACGATTCGCGTCGTGGCGGCCGATACGACCGGCATGGCCAACCACATCACGGAGGTCATCAGCCGCGAACTGAAGCTCAACATCCGCTCGATGGCCTTCGAGCTGGGCAAGGGGGGCATCGTATCGGGTACGATTGCCGTCGAGGTGCCGAGTGCCGGTGCTGCCGATGTGTTGATTCACAACATTCTGAAAATTAAGGGTGTTCAGCGGGCTTTCCGTCTGAACTAACAGATAACAAACAACAAACGAATTACTATTCGAGCCAAACTACAATGAGTAACAAAGCTATCAGCGTCGTTTTTGCCGAGGAGGAGCATGCCAAGTATGCCGAGCGCATCTGCCAGCTCATCTATGAGTCGGCACTGCAACGTGGCACGGGTATCGCCAAGCGTTCGCCCGACTACATCGCAGCCAAAATCAAGGGCGGCAAGGCCGTCGTCGCGCTGGAGGGAGAGAAGCTGGTCGGATTCAGCTACATCGAGTGTTGGGAGCATGGCGATTTCGTCGCCACCTCCGGTCTTATCGTGGACCCCGATTATCGTCACATGGGTCTTGCCGAGCGCATCAAGCGACGAACCTTCGAGCTGGCCCGACGACGATTCCCCTATGCCAAGTTATTCTCAATCACCACCTCGTTGCCGGTCATGAAGCTCAACTCACGAATGGGATACAAACCGGTGACCTTCTCCGAGCTGACGGAGGACGACGAGTTCTGGAAGGGCTGCGAGGGGTGTCGCAACTACGACATCCTGCTGCGCAACAAGCGTCGTATGTGCCTCTGTACGGGTATGTTGTACGATCCGGCCAAGGAGGAGGAGAAGCATTGGCGACTGAAGCCTTACCTGATGTATGTAGGCAACGCCTTTAAGAAAATTTTCCATTTGAAGTAAAACCGAAAAAGATAAAATCATGAAAAAGAAAGTTGTTCTCGCCTTCAGTGGCGGTTTGGATACCTCGTTCTGTGTCAAGTATTTGAGCGAGGAGAAGGGGTACGATGTCTATACGGCCATCGCCAACACGGGCGGCTTCTCGCCGGCGGAGTTAAGCAACATCGAGCAGCGCGCCATCGCGCTGGGTGCCGTCGAGCATGCCACGCTCAACATCGAGCAGGAGTACTACGAGAAGTCGATTCGCTACATGGTCTATGGCAACATCCTGCGCAACGGCACCTACCCCATTTCGGTCAGTTCGGAGCGCATCTTCCAGGCCATCGCCATCATCGAATATGCCAAGCAGATTGGTGCCGATGCCGTGGCGCACGGCTCGACGGGTGCCGGCAACGACCAGGTACGTTTCGACCTCACGTTCCAGATTCTCGCTCCCGAGATTGAGATTATCACCCCGACGCGCGATATGACCCTCACGCGCGACTACGAAATCAACTACCTCAAGGAGCATGGCTTCGAGGCCGACTTCCGCAAGTTGGAGTACTCGATTAACAAGGGGCTGTGGGGTACGTCGATTGGCGGCAAGGAGACCCTGAAGTCGGAGCAGACACTCCCCGAGGAGGCCTACCCGAGCCAGGTGACGAAGCACGAGGAGGAGAGCCTGAAGCTCGGCTTCACGGAGGGTCGCCTGACCACCATCAACGGGGTGGAGTACACCGACCCCGTGGAGGCGATTCGCAAGGTGGAGGAGATTGGTTCGGCCTACGGCATCGGCCGCGATATGCACATCGGCGATACGATTATCGGCATCAAGGGCCGCGTAGGTTTCGAGGCTGCCGCCCCGATTTTGATTATTGCCGCCCACAAGATGCTTGAGAAGCACACACTGACCAAGTGGCAGCTCTATTGGAAGGAGCAGGTGGCCACCTGGTACGGCATGTTCCTGCACGAGGCGCAATACCTCGAGCCGGTGATGCGCGATATTGAGGCGATGCTCGAATCGTCGCAGCGCAACGTGACGGGTACGGTCGAGCTGACGCTCCGTCCGCTGGGCTATACGCTCGTAGGTGTCGAGTCGTCGTTCGATTTGATGAAGACCGACTTCGGTGAATATGGCGAGGTGAACAAGGCTTGGACGGCCGACGACGTGAAGGGCTTCACGAAGATTCTCGGCAACCAAATCAAGATTTACCACAACGTCCAAAAGCGCAACAAGCGATGATTCGCGCCGGCATCATCGGAGGGGCGGGCTACACGGCCGGTGAGCTGATTCGCCTCCTTGTGAACCACCCCGAGGTGGAGCTGCGGTGGGTACACAGCACGTCGAACGGCGGCAACCTGCTGACCGATGTCCACGGCGGTCTGGAGGGGGAGTGTTCGCTCCGCTTCTCGTCGGAGTATGACCTCAACGAGGTGGATGTGCTGTTCCTCTGCTCGGCCCACGGCCAAAGCTCGGTCTGGATGGCCGAGAACACACTGCCCGAGGGGGTGAAGGTGATTGACCTAGCACAGGACTTCCGCGACGAGCATGACGGCTTTGTCTATGGCCTTGCGGAGTGGCAGCGCGAGAAGGTGCATCAGGCCACGCGCATTGCCAACCCGGGTTGTTTCGCCACGGCCATTCAGCTCTCGCTGCTGCCCCTGGCGGCGGCCGGCGTGCTGCAAGACGAGGTACACATCACGGCCGTCACGGGTTCGACGGGGGCGGGGGTGAAACCTTCGGCCACGACCCACTTCAGCTGGCGCGCCTCGAACCTCTCGGTCTATAAGAGCTTTACCCACCAGCACCTGAACGAGATTGGTCGCAACCTCCGCCTGCTGCAACCCTCGTTTGACAAGGAGTTGAACTTTGTCCCCATGCGTGGCGACTTCACGCGCGGCATCCTGGCCTCGGTCTATACCACCTGCCCACTCACGGAGGAGGAGGCCGTACAACTCTACGAGACCTACTACGCCTCGGCCGAGTTCACCCACTACACGCACCGCGCCGTGGACCTCAAGCAGGTGGTCAATACGAACAAGGCGTTGGTTCATGTGGCCAAATACGGCACGAAACTGCACATCACGACCGCCATCGACAACCTGCTGAAGGGGGCTTCGGGGCAGGCCGTGGAGAATATGAACCGCATCTTCGGACTCGACCCCGCGACGGGTCTGAAGCTCAAAGCCTCGGCTTTCTAACCGAACATACGTTATGGAACTTTTCAATGTCTATTCACTCTATCCGGTAGAGCCGGTGCGCGGCCGAGGGTCGAAGGTCTATGACCGCGAGGGGCGCGAGTACCTCGACCTCTACGGCGGCCATGCCGTCATCTCGATTGGCCATGCCCACCCCCACTATGTCGAGCTTATCAGCGAGCAGGTGGCCAAGCTGGGCTTCTACTCCAACTCGGTCGAGAACTCGTTGCAACAGCAGCTGGCCGACCGGCTGGGTGCGATTTCGGGCTACGACGACTACCGCCTCTTCCTCTGCAACTCGGGGGCCGAGGCGAATGAAAATGCGCTGAAGCTGGCCTCGTTTGCCACCGACCGCGCCAAGGTGTTGTGTTTCAAAAAGGCCTTCCACGGCCGCACTTCGGGCGCTGTGGCGGCTACCGACAACCCGAAAATCAACGCCCCCTTCAACCGCACGGACAAGGTGGAGTTTGTCCCCCTGAACAACACGGAGGCGGTCAAGGAGCGGTTGGCAACGCGCGAATTTGCCGCCGTGCTGATTGAGGGTATTCAGGGTGTGGCCGGCATCCACTGCCCCGAAGATGACTTCCTGCGCACGCTCCGCGAGGAGTGTACCCGGACGGGGACGATGCTCATCCTGGATGAGATTCAGTCGGGCTATGGTCGCTCGGGTCACTTCTTCGCCCATCAAAAGTCGGGCATCCGCCCCGATCTTATCACGATGGCCAAGGGCATGGGCAACGGATTTCCGATTGGCGGTGTGCTGATTGCCCCCCACTTCGAGCCGTGGCCCGGCATGCTCGGCACGACCTTCGGCGGCAACCACCTGGCCTGTGCCGCCGCGATTGCCGTCCTGGATGTGATTCGGGAGGAGAAGCTCGTCGAGAATGCCAACCGCGTGGGCGAATACCTCCTTGCGGAGCTGAAGAAGATGCCCCAACTGAAGGAGGTACGCGGTCGCGGTCTGATGATCGGCATCGAGATTGACGGCTCGGCCTCGGAGCTTCGCAAACGGCTGTTGTTCGAGAAGGCCATCTTCACGGGCGGAGCGGGTCTCTCGACCGTGCGCCTGCTGCCCGCGCTGGGGCTGACGAAAGAGGATGCCGACACCTTTTTAACTGCTTTCAAATCGCTCTTATAAGATGAAAAAATTTACCTGTGTAGAAGATATCGGCGACCTGAAGGTGGCCGTCCAAGAGGCGTTGGAGCTGAAGCGCGACCGCTACCAATTCGCGGAGCTGGGGCGTAACAAAACGCTGTTGATGCTCTTCTTCAACTCAAGCCTGCGCACCCGCCTCTCGACCCAGAAGGCGGCCATGAACCTCGGCATGAATGTCATGGTGCTGGATGTAAACCAGGGGGCCTGGAAGCTCGAAACGGAGCGCGGGGTCATCATGGATGGCGACAAGCCCGAACACCTGCTGGAGGCGATTCCGGTGATGGGTTCCTACTGCGATGTGATCGGCATCCGCTCCTTTGCCCAATTCAAGGACAAACGGGAGGATTACGAGGAGCGCATCCTGGAGCAGTTTATCCGCTACTCGGGCCGCCCCGTCTTCTCGATGGAGGCCGCCACGCGCCACCCGTTGCAGAGCTTTGCCGACCTAATCACCATCGAGGAGCATAAAACCGTGGAGCGTCCGAAGGTGGTCCTGACATGGGCGCCCCACCCCAAGGCACTGCCGCAGGCCGTCCCCAACTCCTTTGCCGAGTGGATGAATGCCACGGACTACGACTTCGTGATTACCCACCCCGAGGGGTACGAGTTGGATCCCCGATTTGTGGGCAAGGCCCGTGTCGAGTACGACCAGCGCAAAGCCTTCGAGGGGGCCGACTTCATCTACGCCAAGAATTGGGCCGCCTACCGCGACCCGCACTATGGCGAGGTACTCTCCAAGGACCGCGCCTGGACCGTGGATGACGAGAAGATGGCCCTGACGAACAACGCCTACTTCATGCACTGCCTGCCCGTAAGGCGCAACATGATTGTGACGGATTCGGTCATCGAGTCGGAGCGTTCGCTGGTGATTCCCGAGGCCGCCAACCGCGAGATTTCGGCCACCGTAGTACTGAAACGACTGCTCAAGGGACTTAAATAAGAGGCTATGATGGAGCAGATTACGGTCATCAAAATCGGAGGCAACGTCATCGACAACGAGGAGGTGTTGGATGCCTTCCTCGCCCGCTTTGCCGCCATCGAGGGGGCGAAAATCCTCGTCCACGGCGGCGGAAAACTCGCCTCGCGCCTGCAACGGGAGTTGGGGCAGGAGGTACAGATGATTGACGGCCGTCGCGTGACGGACCGCCAGACGCTCGATGTCGTGACGATGGTCTATGCCGGCCTGGTGAACAAGCAGATTGTGGCCAAATTGCAGGCCGCAGGGTGCAACGCCATCGGCCTTTCGGGGGCGGATGGCAACATCGTCCGCGCCCATCGTCGCCCCGCCACGCCGATTGACTACGGCTTTGTGGGGGATATCGACGTGGTGGATGCCGAGATGCTGCGCAACCTCCTCACAGCGGGGCTTACCCCCGTCTTCTCGGCCATCATGCACGATGGCGCGGGGACGCTGCTGAACTGCAATGCCGACAGCGTAACGCAGGCCGTGGCCCTCGGTGCGGCACGCCTTGCCCCGACCGATTTGGTCTTCTGCTTCGAGAAAAGGGGGGTGCTGCGCGATGCCGAGGATGAAAGCTCGGTCATCGAGCGCATCACGCCGGCCGGCTACACCGCCCTCAAGGCCGACGGCACGGTGAGTGGCGGCATGATACCGAAAATCGAGAATGCCCTCCGCGCCGTGAGCGAGGGGGTGCGCACCGTCCGCATCAAACACGCCGACGACCTGCTGCATGAGGCCGGCACCACCATCTGTAACGAATAACCTTTACCCCCATGACCCCTGCCGCACAACGCGCCACGGAGCTACTCAAACAGCTCATCGCCACCCCGTCGCACACGCGCGATGAAGGGGCTACGGCCGACCTGCTGGCCTCCTTTTTGGAGCGCGAGGGGGTCATCGTGGAGCGCATCCACAACAACCTCATCGTCCGCAGCGAGGAGTTCGACCCCGGGCGGGATACGCTGCTGCTGAATTCGCACCACGACACGGTGCGACCGGCCGCCACCTACACGCGCGACCCCTACGCCCCCACCGTGGAGGGCGACCGCCTCTACGGCTTGGGGGCCAATGATGCGGGGGCTTCGCTCGTCTGCCTCATAGAGACCTTTCTCGCGCTGCGCACCGCGCAGCTCCCCTTCAACCTGATGCTCCTCCTCTCGGCCGAAGAGGAGTGCGGAGGCGAGAGGGGCATCCGCGCCGTGATGCCGCGCTATGGGGAGCAAATCACGATGGCCCTGGTCGGTGAGCCGACCTCGATGCAGGCCGCCGTGGCCGAGCGGGGGTTGGTCGTGCTGGACTGCGAGGCCAAGGGCAAGAGCGGCCATGCCGCCCGTGGCGAGGGGGTCAATGCCCTCTACATCGCGCTGGAGGATATTCAGGCCCTGCGCACGATGCGCTTTGACCGCCAATCGGAGGTTCTGGGGCCTATCCACCTCACGACCACCATGATTTCGGCCGGTACGCAACACAACGTCGTCCCCGACACCTGCCGCTTTGTGGTCGATTGCCGCACGACGGATGCCTACACGAACGAGGAGCTGGTCGAGCTGCTGCGCCAGAGGTTGCAATCGGAGCTGACCCCCCGCTCGACCCGCATCCGCGCCTCGGTCATCGACCCGGTGCATCCGCTGGTTCGCTCCGCCATAAAGGCCGGAGCCACGACCTTCGTGTCGCCCACCACATCGGACCGCACGCTGATGCCCTTTCCGGCCCTGAAAATCGGCCCGGGCGAGTCATCACGTTCCCACACGGCCGATGAATATATCCTCCTCACGGAGCTTGAAGAGGGGATACACACCTATCGTCAAATCATCGAAAATTTAGCAACCGAATATGGCAACCAAACTTTGGGATAAGGGCTTCGACACCAACGCCCTCGTAGAAGATTACACCGTAGGCAACGACCAGGAGCTGGATATGCGCCTGGCAAAATACGACGTGCAAGGCTCGTTGGCACATATCCGCATGCTCGAATCCATCGGCCTCTTGACGGCCGAGGAGCTTCAGGTACTCGTCCGCGGGCTGGAGCAAATCGCCTGCGAGATTGAGGCGGGCGACTTCTGTATCGAACCCGAGTCGGAGGATATCCACTCGCAGGTGGAGCTGCTGCTGACCCGTCGGCTGGGCGATGTGGGCAAGAAGATTCACTCGGGCCGCTCACGCAACGACCAGGTGCTGGTCGATTTGAAGCTGTTCCTGCGCGAGGAGCTGAAGGGGCTGGCCACGGAGATTCGCACCCTCTTCGACCGCCTGCAGGAGTTGTCCGAGCGATACAAGGAGGTCCTGATGCCGGGCTATACCCACCTCCAGATTGCCATGCCCTCGTCGTTCGGTCTGTGGTTCGGAGCCTATGCCGAGACGCTCGTGGATGATATGCGTCTGGTGGCTGCCGCCTACGAGATTGCCAACCAGAATCCCCTCGGCTCGGCGGCCGGCTACGGCTCGTCGTTCCCGCTGAACCGCACGATGACCACCGAGCTGTTAGGCTTCGAGACGATGCACTACAACGTCGTGGCCGCCCAGATGAGCCGTGGCAAGAGCGAGCGTGCCGCCGCCAACGCCATTGCCGCCGTCGCTGCCACCGTGGGGCGTATGGCGATGGATTTGTGCCTCTTCATGAGCCAGAATTTCGGCTTCGTGAAGCTCCCCGACAGCCTTACGACCGGCTCGTCGATTATGCCCCACAAGAAAAACCCCGATGTCTTCGAGATGATGCGCGGTCGCTGCAACCGCCTGCAAGCCGTGCCGAATGAGATGGCCCTCATGCTGACCAACCTCCCCGTGGGCTACCACCGCGAGATGCAGCTGCTAAAAGACATTCTCTTCCCCGCCACCGAGGAGCTGAAACGCACGCTCCGCATGGCCAACTTCATGCTCTCGAATTTGCAGGTCAATGAGCAGATTTTGGAGGATGAGAAGTACAACTACCTCTTCACGGTCGAGGATGTGAACCGCCTGGCGCTGGAGGGTGTCCCCTTCCGCGAGGCCTACCGCACGGTGGGTATGCAGGTGCAAAAAGGCGAGTATAAGCCCACCCGCGAGGTACACCACACCCACGAAGGGTCGATCGGCAACCTCTGCACCGAGCAAATCCGCGCGAAGATGGAGCGGGTGATGCAGGATTTGGCAGAGGCCAAATAAAGGCAAAAGGCCACAACAAAAAAAGAGTCCCGCGGGACTCTTTTTTTGTTGTGGTGGGAAGGGCGTGTAGGGCGGAAAGGGCGAGAAAGGGAGCTAAAGGTTGCTAAAGGTTGCTAAAGGCAACTAAAGTTTTCAACTCTCTTTGCTCTTCGCACTTTCCACTTTGCTCTAAAACAAGCGAGCGGGTGTCCCAAAAATTTGGGACACCCGCTTCGTTTTCAGGAATTCGTATAACAAGCGCTATTTTGAAGCTGCTCGAAGTCCGAAAAACCGCAGCATACTTTCCGTATGTGAGGATTTTTCGGGCGAGGCAGATGCCGAAAGAGCCTTGTCAGACGGATTCTCGCGTTTATCATTTTAAGGTCTTAATCCTCATCCTCGTCGGTGTAAGCCTTCAGCAGCTTATCCTGTACATCGGCCGGAACCTGCTCATACGAAGCGAACTTCATCGAGTAGGTGGCCGAACCCGACGTGAGCGACGACAGGGTGGTCGAGTAGCGATACAGCTCGGCCAGAGGCACCGTGGCACTCAGGCGGTCGAAGCCCTTATCCGACTCCATACCCAGAATCATGGCGCGGCGGTTCTGCAAATCCGACATCACCGAACCCATGTACTCGCTCGGTACCAGCACCTCGACATTGTAAATCGGCTCCATAATCTTCGGGCCGGCGTTGCGGAAGGCCTCCTTGAAGGCGTTGCGGGCAGCCAGCTTGAAGGAGATTTCATTCGAATCTACCGGGTGCATCTTACCGTCGTAAATCACCACGCGGATATCGCGGGCATAGGAACCCGTCAACGGGCCCTGGTCCATCTTCTCCATCACACCCTTCAGGATGGCGGGCATGAAGCGGGCGTCGATGGCACCACCTACGATGGCCGAGTAGAACTGGAGCTTACCACCCCAAGCCAGGTCGTACTCCTCCTTGTTCTTGATGTTTACCACCAGCTCACCCTTGCCGCCTACCTTGTAGTTCTTCGGCTCGGGCATACCCTCGTAGTAAGGCTCTACAATCATGTGTACCTCACCGAACTGACCGGCACCACCCGACTGCTTCTTGTGGCGATAGTCGGCCTGGGCCACCTTGGTAATGGTCTCGCGGTAGGGAATCTTCGGGGCAATGTAGTCGAAGGCAATCTTGTTCTCGGTGAGGATGCGCGAACGCAGGATGTTGAGGTGATGCTCACCCTGACCCTGGATGATGGTCTGCTTCAACTCCTTCGAGTAGTCCACCAGAATCGTCGGGTCCTCGTTCTTGGCATCGTTGAGAATCTTGCCCAGCTTCTCCTCGTCCGACTGCTCCTTGCACTTGATGGCGGCACGGTAGCGCGGCTCGGGGAATACGATCGGCTCAATGGTCACCGGTGCGGCGGGGGCTGCCAACGTGTCGTTGGCCTTCGTACCCTTCAGCTTCACCGTGCAACCGATATCGCCGGCCGAAAGCTCGGTCACCTTCACGCGGTTCTTGCCGGCCACGGCGAAGAGCTGCGAAATCTTCTCTTTGTTCTGCGTGCGGGTATTGACCACCTCGGCACCCTCCGTAATCTTACCACGAATCACGCGGAAGTAGGTAATCTCGCCGATGTGCTGCTCGACCTGGCTCTTGAATACGAAGGCTACGGCCGGCGCGGTCTCGTCGGCTACCACCTCCGAGCCGTCGGTAGCGAGGAATGCGGGGGCCTTCAGCGGACCCGGGGCTACGTTGATGATGAACTCCATCAGACGCTTCGTGCCGATATCGCGCTTACCGCTGGCACAGAAGATGGGCATCACCTCGCGGTTGGCCACACCAATCTTCAGACCGGCACGGATGTCGTCCTGCGTCAGCGTACCCTTGTCGAAGTAGAGCTCCATGAGGGCCTCATCATGCTCGGCGGCCATCTCGACCAGCTCGCGGTTCAGCTCCTGGGCCTTCTCCAACTCCTCAGCCGGAATATCCAGCTCCTCGCGATGGCCGTCGTTGTCCTTGAAGCGGTACATCTTCATCAGCAGCACGTCGATAAAGGCGTTGAACTCGGCACCCTGGTTCACGGGATACTGCACGATGACGGGCTTCACGCGCGAAGCGGCCTTGATGGACTCGAAGGCGGCCTCGAAGCTGGCCTTATCGCTGTCGAGCTGGTTGATGACACCAATCACGGGCTTGTTCAGCAGACGGGCATAGCGGGCCTGAATCTCGCTACCTACCTCCCAGCCGTTGGCGGCGTTGAAGCAGAAGACACCCACGTCACCCACCTTGAAGGCCGAGAAGAGGCTGCCGCAGAAGTCGTCCGAACCCGGGCAGTCGATGATGTTGAGCTTGCGCTCCATAAATTCGGTGAAAAGGATGGTCGAATAGATCGAGCGTTTGTACTCATGCTCGATATCCGTATTATCCGAGAGCGTGTTGTTCGTCTCGATACTACCCCTGCGGTCGATTACTTTACCTTCATAAGCCATCGCTTCGGCAAGGGTAGTTTTTCCCGAGCCGGGCGCACCAATCAGAACGATGTTCTTAATCTCTTTTGCTGAATAGTTTTTCATATTGATTCGTTTTAAGGTTTTCGGTAAAAAGTTTTACGGACTATAAAATTACAAAAAAATCGAGAAAACCAAAAAAAATCGCCCAAAATTTATAAAAGAGGAGAGAGGAAAGAGCGAAGAGGAAAGAGAGGTTAGAGTTGAGAGAGGATAAGGTGACTTAAGGGTGCTTAAGGGTACTTAAAGGTGCTTAAAGGTTTTCTTTAGTTGCCTTTAGCAACCTTTAGCTCCCTTTTCGCCCTTTTCTGCCCTTTCTCGCCCTTTCCGCCCACCCGTTTTTCATTTTAGGCGAGAAGATTTCGCGCTGCACGAAGTAAGCCCCGGATGGGTAGTACTTGGCGTACGTCCCATTCGGGGCTTGCGAGTAAAGTGCGGAAGGTTCCGCATAAAATGGAAAACTATCGACCTACGACGGCTTCGAGTTCCTCGACCGTCACCGGTATCTTCTTCTCGCCACCTATCATGCGGTTGCCCGTTTCGGTGACGATGAGGTCGTCCTCGATGCGGATGCCGCCGAAGTCGTAGTAGTCAAGGAGGTGGTCGTAATCGACGATGCCCTTGTACTTACCCTCGGCCTTGCACTTCTCAATCAGGGCGGGGATGAAGTAGAGACCCGGTTCGTCGGTCAGCACGGTACCCGGCTCCAGCCGCCAGGTGGCGCGGTGGATGCAGGTGGCCGAGCGGGCGGCACGGTCGGCAATCGAGGAGAAGTCGAAGGAGCGTTCCCCCATCGCCTCGCAGTCGTGGACATCCATGCCGAGGCCGTGACCCAGGCCGTGCGGCATGAGCATCGTCATCGCTCCGGCCTCCACGGCATCTTCGGCCGTGCCGTGCAAGAGACCAATCGAAATCAGCCCCTCGGCCAGCGTGAGGTAGGAGGCGCGATGTACCTCGGTGTACATCATGTGGGGAGCCACGAGGTTGGCCACATCGTCGTGGGCCTTCAATACTATATTATATATATCGCGCTGCTTGTCGGTGAACTTACCACTCACGGGGTAGGTGCGTGTATGGTCGGAGCAGTAGCCGCTGAGGGTCTCGCCACCGCCATCGACCAGCAGCAGACGACCCGCCTCCAGCACCCCGTCGCAATTCAGGTTATGGAGCGTCTCGCCGTGTTGCGACACGATCGTGGGGAACGACACACCTTGGCCGTGGGCCTTCACGATGCCCTCCACCGCGCCGGCAATCTCGCGCTCGACAACGCCCGGGCGGCACATCTTCATCGCCAGCGTGTGCATCGCATAGCCCAGCTCGAAGGCCCGCTCCATCTCGAGCAGCTCCTCGTCGGACTTCTTCTCGCGCATCTCGGCCACGGCCATCATCAGCTCCACCGACTTATAGTCGTGCAGCTTGGCCATGTTGTAGCCCAGCAGCTCCATGAGCTGGAGCTTCGTCTCCCCGCGATAGGGGGGCAGGTAGTGGACTCTGCGACCGAGGCGAATCGCTGCGGCGAGGTGGTCGGCAAGCATAGCCAGGGGGTAGCACTTCCCGACCCCCACCGCTGCGCCCATCTCGCAGAGCGTGGGCTGCGGACCGGTCCAGATGATATCCTCCACCGTGAAGTCGTCGCCATAGAGCGCGGCCTCGCCCGTCTCGGCATCCAAAAGACCCATCAGCGTGGGGGTATTGAGGCCGAAAAAGTAGCGGAAGGTGGAGTCCTGACGGAAGTAGTAGGCGTTGTTGGGGTAGTTGTTGGGCGAGAAGGTGTTGCCCGGGAGCAGAATCAGCCCCGAACCCATCTTTTCGCAGAGCGTCTTGCGACGCGCGATGTAGGTCGAAGGTGCAAACATATCAATTTCGGTTTTTCGAGTTTTTCAAAGGTAGCGAATTATTTTGAATTTTTCCCCTCGCGCACCCCTTTTTTTGGTTGCAGGGCCTCGGGCAGGGGGAGATGAAGGCGAGCGAAGCTCACAGCGGCACCCAGCGCGGCAAAGAGGGCGGCCAGGTGGAGGGCCATGCGCGGGCCTTCCCCTCCGAAGAGGTGGAAGAGCAGCGCCACCAGGGCTGCACCCACGGTCTGTCCCAACAAACGTGCCGTGGCCTGCACACCGCTGGCCGCACCACTGCGCGCGGTGGGCGAGGAGGCAATCAGCACGCTGTTGTTGGGCGACTGGAAGAGGGCGAAGCCGGCACCGCAAAGCACCATGCGCCAGATGAAGTCGCCCCGTGTCGGCTCCTCGGGCATCCACCCCAGCAGCGCAGCACCCACGGCCATCGCCGCCAACCCCACGCCGCCCAACCAGCCGGCATGGACCCGCTCGACGAGCCACCCTGCCACAGGCGAGAAGAGAATCGTCACGGCCGGCCAGGCGGTCAGGAGCAACCCCGTAGCCAGCTCCGTGTAGCCAAACGAAAGTTGCAGGTAGAAGGGCAACGCCACCAAGGCCAGCATCTGCCCCAGGTAGGAGCAGACGGAGGTGAGCACCGTCACCGAGAAGAGGCGGTCGCGGAGCAAATCAAAGGGGAGCAACGGATAGGGGGCGCGAAGCTGTTCGCGGATGTGCAGCACGGCCGTCACGCCCCACGCAAAGGCAAGGAGGGCAATCCACCGCCCCGCAAGGCCGTGCGAGAGCCCCTCCACCACGGCAAAGAGCAAGCCGAAAAAGAGGGCATTGAGGAGTGCCTCGCCGAGGTTGAAACGGCGGCCCGTAGCCCGATGGGGGTTCATCGGGAGGTGGCGGTAGCTCAACAGGAAGGCGATGCAGCAAATCGGGACATTGATGGCAAAGAGCCACTCCCAGCCTGCCACCGAGAGGATGGCGGCCGCCACCGTAGGGCCTGCCACCGACGAAAGGGCCACCACCATGGCGTTGATGCCCATGCCGCGGCCGAGCTGGGCAGCCGGAAAGATCAGTCGAATCAAGGTGGAGTTAATCGAGCAGAGGGCCGCCGCACCGAATCCCTGCACCACGCGCATCGCAATCAGCATCGTGAGGGTGCGGGCCAAGGCGCAACCGAGCGAGGCACAACCAAAAAGGAGGATGCCCCACAGATAGACCTTGCGATAGCCCACCGTATCGCCGAGCGACGAGAGGGGCAGCAGGAAGAGAATGGTGGCAATCTGGTAGGCATTGACCACCCAGATAGAGGCGGCCTCCGTGATGTGCAAATCGCGCACCAAGGAGGGCAGGGCCACATTGACAATCGTGGCATCGAGGACCGAGACACCTATCGAGAGGGCGATGGCCAGCATGGCCCACAGCCGTCGGGGCATGGGCAGGCCGTCGCCCATCGCGGTATGGGGACAGGCGGCCATGGGCTACTCGACGGGAACGAATTTGTAGAGTTGGTCACCGCGACGAATGAGGGTCGAGGTGCGAATGGCGCAGAGCTGTCCCTGCTCCACGCGGCGTGTCAGCTCCCCGTCGGGTCCGTGCAGCTCCTCGCACTTCTGCTCCACGACACCGGTCGTGGCTCCGAGGAAGAACAACTCCTCTCCGACCTCCAACGGAGCGGCCTCGACCAAGACCTCGGCCACCGAAATCTTCTTATAGAAATTGACCACCTTGCCCACATAGACCTTGCGACGCGTGGCGGCCGAGCCGTAGTGTTCGCTCTGTTCGGCCACGGGACGACCGGCATAGTAACCCTCCCAGAAGCCGCGATTGAAGACCGTGCGCAGCTGCTCCTTCAATTCGGCAGCCGAGGCGGCATTGTAACTTCCCTCCGCCAACATCCGCAGGGCGCGGTCGTAACATTCGACCACCCGCTTGACATACTCCGCACCGCGGGCGCGCCCCTCGATTTTCAACACCTTCACACCGCTTTGGATGAAGCGGTCGAGAAAATCAATCGTGCAGAGGTCCTTGGGCGAGAGGACATAGCGGCCGTCGATATCGAGTTCGGCCCCCGTCTCCTTGTCGCGGACGGTGTATTTGCGGCGGCAGAGTTGGCGGCAGGCCCCGCGATTGGCCGAGCAGTTGGTTTCGTAGAGCGAGAGGTAACATTTGCCCGAAATCGACATGCAGAGCGCACCGTGGGCAAACATCTCAATCTCGACCAGCTCCCCCTTCGGGCCGCGGATATCGTTCTCGACGATGGCGCGGTGAATCTCGGCCACCTGCTCGAGGGTCAGCTCCCGTGCCAAGACCACCGTATCGGCCCACTGGGAGAAGAATTTGACCGCCTCGGAGTTCGAGATGTTGCTCTGGGTCGAGATATGGACCTCCTGCCCGATGCGACGGGCGTAGAGGATGGCGGCCATATCGGTTGCAATGATGGCATCGACCCCCTCCCGACGGGCGCGGTCGATGACCTCCTGCATCGTCTTCAGCTCGTCCTCATAGACCACCGTATTGACCGTCAGGTAGGCCTTCACCCCCGCCTCGTGGGCCGTTCGCACAATCTGCGCGAGGTCGTCGAGCGTGAAGTTGGCGGCCGAAGCCGACCGCATATTGAGTTTCCCGACCCCGAAATAGACCGAGTCGGCACCCGCCTCGATGGCGGCCGTAAGTGCTTCGTACGACCCCACGGGGGCCATCAGTTCAATGTCGCTGCGCTCCATTGACAATTAAAAATTAAAAATTAAGAATTAAAAATTATCTCCTTTTTTACGCCCTACGAGCCATTTATCGAATTTCGAACGCCAAATGCAGCATTCCACATTCTGCATTCTACATTTTGCATTCTCAATTCCAATAAATTCTACATTCTAAATTTTACATTCTGAATTCTACATTCTCAATTTACTTATTCCTTCCCATCAGGCTCTTGGCATAGGCGCGGAGCGGCTCCACGCGGGCGGGGTCGGCCTGCAACGTGTCGAGCTGGGCCAGGGCGCGCTCGAACCGAATGGCAATCTGCTGCTCGGTCAGGTGCGGCACGTCGAGCGCATCATAGACCGCCTTCACGCGGGCAATCTTCTCGCTGTTGGAGCATTTCGTATCGAGGTGCGTCGTGCGCAACACCTCGCGCTGCGCTTCGTCGGCACGGCTCATGGCCGTAATCATCAGGTAGGTCTTCTTGCCCTCCAGAATATCGCCGCCGATGGCCTTGCCCAGCCGCTCGTCGCCGTAGCTGTCGAGCAGATCGTCCTGCAGCTGGAAGGCCAGGCCCAGCTCGATGGCAAAGCGACGCAGGGCCTTGCAATCCTCCTCCGAGGCACCGCCTAACATGGCACCGATGACCACCGCACCGGCCAGCAGCACGGAGGTCTTCAGCTCAATCATGCGCATATACTCCACCACCGAGACCTTCTGCTTGGTCTCGAAGTCCATGTCGTACTGCTGCCCCTCGCAGACCCCGATGGCCGTATCGGAGAAGACCGAGAGGATGGCTTGCAGGGCCGGGGTCTGGGTGCGCCCCAGCAGCTGGTAGGCGGCAATCATCATGGCATCGCCCGAGAGGATGGCCACATTCTTGCCCCACTTGGCATAGACCGAGGGCTTGCTGCGACGAATCAGGGCGTTGTCCATAATATCGTCGTGCAGGAGCGTGAAGTTGTGGAATACCTCGATGGCGGCCGCGGCCGGCAGGGCGCGCTGGTAGTCGTCGGCAAAGAGTCCGTAGGCAAGCATCAGCAGCACGGGGCGCAGGCGTTTGCCGCCCCCCTCCAACGAGTAGGCAATCGGGGTATAGAGCAGTTCCGGTTCGGCCGGCATCTCTATCTGTGCCAGGTAATTCTCCACCTGGTCGAGCAGTTTTTCGGCGTAAAGCATCTTCTTAAAAGCCTTATTAAATTGAATTCTGACCCAAAATTAAGAAAAATCTTTGTTCCTGCCGAATTTTGCCGTAACTTTGGTGTCAGAAATCTACATAAACAACAAAAATACCCATGAAAAAACTTGCAATCGGTATCGACATCGGCGGCATCAATACCGCCTTTGGCTTGGTTGATGAGGCAGGCAACGTATATGCCGAATCGGTCATTTCGACCCGTAAATATCCGCTTTTGGAGGACTACCCGACCTATGTGAACGATTTGAGCGAGGCGTTGCAGACCCTCTGCGACAGCCTGACGTTCGAGTACGAGTTGGTCGGCATCGGCATCGGTGCGCCCAACGCCAACATCTACTCGGGCATGATTGAGCAGCCGGCCAACCTCTGGAAGTTCCGCAAGGAGGAGACCGACCGCAACGAGCAACGCCGCTTCTTCCCCCTGGCCGAGGACCTCTCGAAGCGTTTCAACGGATTGCAGGTCCTCATCACAAACGATGCCAACGCCGCCACCATCGGCGAGATGGTCTATGGCAACGCCAAGGGGATGAAGGATTTCATCATGATTACCCTCGGCACGGGGTTGGGTTCGGGCTTCGTCTCGAACGGGCAGATGATCTACGGCCACGACGGCTTTGCCGGTGAGTTCGGCCATGTGATTGTCGAGCGCGACGGCCGCATCTGCGGTTGCGGCAGAAAGGGTTGCCTGGAGGCCTACGTCTCGGCCACGGGCATCAAGCGCACCGCCTTCGAGCTGATGGCCACGATGAACGATGCCAGCCCCCTGCGCGAGATCCCCTTCTCGGAGTTCGATTCGGCCCTGATTTCGGCCGCCGCCGAAAAGGGCGACCCGATTGCCTTGGAGTGCTTCCGTCTGACGGGTGAGCGACTGGGTCGCGCCCTGGCCGATGCCGTCACGGTCACCTCGCCCGAGGCGATTTTCCTCTTCGGTGGTCTGGCCAAAGCGGGCAAATGGATTTTCGAGCCGACGGCCCGCTACATGGAGGAGAACATGATGTTTGCCTACAAGAATAAGGTGAAGCTGCTGCCGAGCGGCATCCAGGGCAAGAATGCCGCCATCCTCGGTGCTTCGGCCCTCATTTGGCAACAGAACGCATAAAAAAGAGGCTGAAAGATGGATACATTACAGGCTATCCTGCTCGGCATCGTGCAGGGTATCACGGAGTTTCTGCCCGTCTCGTCGAGCGGCCACCTGCAAATTGCCAAAGAGCTGCTCGGGGTGGAGCTTCAGAACAACATCACCTTCGACGTGACGCTCCACGCCGCCACCGTGTTGAGTACGATGGTGGTGCTTTGGCGCGAACTGTGGCAGTTGGTGAAGGGGTGCTTCTCGCGTCGCTTCAACCAGGAGCAGGCCTATGTGCTGAAGGTGGTGCTTTCGATGATTCCGGCCGGCGTGGTCGGGGTACTCTTTGCCGATGAGATTGAGGCCCTCTTCTCGTCGCTCTGGTTCGTGGGGCTGATGCTGCTCCTGACGGCCGCCCTGTTGAGCTTTGCCTACTACGCCAAACCCCGCCCCAAGCAGGAGATCTCCTACCGCGATGCCTTCATCATCGGCATCGCACAGGCCGCCGCCACGATGCCCGGCCTCTCGCGCTCGGGTTCGACGATTGCCACAGGACTCCTGTTGGGCAACGAGAAATCCTCGGTCGCCAACTTCTCCTTCATCATGGTCATTCCGGTCATCCTGGGCAAGATGTTGTTGGACATCCTCTCGGGCGAGATGGCCTCGATGGCCGTCCCCACCCCTGCGCTGGTGAGCGGTTTTTTGGCCGCCTTCCTCTCGGGTGCCTTGGCCTGCAAATTCATGATTGAGGTGGTCAAGCGCGGCAAGCTCATCTGGTTTGCCCTCTACTGCGCCGTGGTGGGTCTTGTCTGTCTCGTTGGAACGCTCTAATTCCCGCTTTTCACATGGCTTACACGGAAGAGCTGCGCGGCATCAATTTCGAGGAGGGCTACATTGCCGTCATCGACAAGCCCCTCTATTGGACCTCGGCCGATGTGGTGCGCAAGATTAAATATGCCCTGCGACGGTGCGGATATCGCAAAATCAAGGTGGGACACGCCGGCACGCTCGACCCGCTGGCTACGGGCGTACTGCTCGTCTGCATCGGTCGGGCCACGAAGCTGGTGGATGCCCTGCAGGCCGAGGAGAAGGAGTATGTGGCCGAGCTGAAATTCGGTGCCACCACCCCCAGCTACGACCGCGAACACACCATCGACCACACCTACCCCTGGCGACACATCACCCGCGAGGGGTTGGAGCAGGCCCTCACCGCGCTCACGGGCGAGAGGTTGCAATCCCCGCCCCTCTACTCGGCCAAGAAGGTCGAGGGGTTACGGGCCTACGAGATTGCCCGCGCGGGCGAGACGGTCGAGCTGCGGCAGTCGCTCATTCACATCTACGAGATGCAAATCGAGCGGTGCGAACTGCCCGATATGACCCTGCGCGTGCGATGCAGCCGAGGCACCTACATCCGTTCGCTGGCCCACGAAATCGGCTGCGAGGTGCAGAGCGGTGCCTTCCTGACCTCGCTGCGACGCACCCGAAGCGGCGGCTTCACGGTCGAAAACGGGTGGCAATTGGAAGATTTTTTGGAAAAATTACAAATTTTTGAAACAAAATAGCCGTTTTTGCGTATTGTGTTAGATTGTTTTAACCCAAAAAGAAAAGGTTAACCTATGAAACTTTCGCAATACGGATACGACTTTACGCCCGAGATGGCGCAATATCCGACCATCAACCGTGACGATTCGCGGCTGATGGTCGTTCATCGTTCTACGGGTGAAATCGAGCACCGCATCTTCAAGGATATTCTTGAGTACTTCGACGAGAAGGACCTCTTCGTCTTCAACGACACGAAGGTCTTTCCGGCCCGTCTGTACGGCAACAAGGAGAAGACGGGGGCCGAAATCGAGATTTTCCTGCTCCGCGAGCTGAACCGCGAGCTGCGCCTGTGGGATGTGCTGGTGGACCCCGCCCGCAAAATCCGCATCGGCAACAAGCTCTACTTCGGTGACGACGACCTGCTGGTGGCCGAGGTTATCGACAACACCACCTCGCGCGGCCGCACGTTGCGCTTCCTCTTCGACGGGTCGCACGAGGAGTTCAAAGAGGCCCTCTACGCCCTGGGCGAGACCCCGCTGCCGCGCTGGATACGCGAGAAGGTGGAGCCGGAGGATGCCGAGCGTTACCAGACGATTTTCGCCGCCAACGAGGGTGCCGTAGCCGCCCCGACGGCCGGCATGCACTTCTCGAAGCACCTCTTAAAGCGTATGGAAATCAAGGGGGTGGACAGCGCATTCCTGACCCTGCACGTCGGCCTGGGCAACTTCCGCACGGTCGATGTCGAGGACCTCTCGAAGCACAAGATGGACTCCGAGCAGTATATCGTAACGCCCGAAACGGCCGAGGCCGTCAATCGTGCCAAGCGCGAGGGTCGCAAGATTCTCTCGGTCGGCACGACCGTCATGCGCACGCTCGAAACGGTCACCTCGACCGGCGGCATGATTAAGGCCGACGAGGGGTGGACCAACAAATTCATCTTCGCGCCTCACGACTTTGCCGTAGCCGATGCCATGGTTTCGAACTTCCACCTCCCCTACTCGACGCAGCTGATGATGGTGGCCGCCTTCGGCGGGTACGACCTGGTGATGAAGGCCTACGAAATTGCCCACGAGGAGGGCTATCGTTTCGGCACCTACGGCGATGCCATGCTGATTCTGTAAAAAGAGCCTCAAAAAGGGATTCAAAAAGGTTTTTTGCCCCTCGCAGAGGGAAAAAAGAGCCTATTTTTCAGATTTTTTCACTATCTTTGCACTTGTAAAACCAGCATAACATGGCAAACAAGATTCTGTATATGTGTCAGGAGATTACTCCCTATCTGCCCGAGACGGAGTGCTCCACGCTTTGCCGAACACTGACCCAGGCAATGCAGGAACGCGGCAACGAAATCCGCTCGTTCATGCCCCGCTACGGCTGTATCAACGAGCGTCGCCACCAACTGCACGAGGTGATTCGCCTCTCGGGTATGAATCTGATTATCGACGACAACGACCACCAGCTCATCATCAAGGTCGCCTCGATACCCTCGGCGCGCGTACAGATATACTTCATCGACAACGACGACTACTTTGCCCGCAAAGCGGCACTCGTTGACCCCGAGACGGGCGAGGGCTTCGCCGACAACGACGAGCGTGCCATCTTCTTCGCACGCGGCGTGTTGGAGACGGTCAAGAAGCTCCGCTGGGCCCCCACGGTGGTCCATTGCCACGGATGGCTGACGGCCGTAGCTCCGGTCTATCTGAAGCGTGTCTTCTCGGACGACCCCATCTTCCGCGACGTGAAGGTGGTCGTATCGCTCTACGGTGACGAGCTGCCCGGTAAGTTAGACCCCGCATTTGCATCGAAAATCGCCAGCGAGGGCGTGACGGATAAAAATTTGGATATTTTGAAGGAGCCTTCATACGAAAACCTCTGCCGTTTCGTTCTTGATTATGCCGACGGCGTGGTGCTGGCTTCGGAGCGCATCTCGGAGGAGGTGCTGCAAATTGTCCGCGAGAGCGGCAAGCCGACGCTTGCATACCAATCGCCCGAAGCGCCGGACTTTTTCGATAATTACAACCGATTCTATGATGAAATTCAATAAACGCAGTCGGGGCCTCTTCAACCCGCGAACCATACTGGCCGTCTTTGCCGCATTGGCTTTGGCGGCCTGTGATGTGATGGTGGATGAGACGCTCGGCTCGAACCTGATGCCTGAAAATCAGCAGATGAAGGCAGGCTATTTGGCCCTCGACAACCTCAACCCGCGCCACTATGTCGAGACCCGTCTCTACCAGACCGATTCGATTATCAGCTCGAATATCGCCATGGGTTACATGGGTTCGATGAAGGACGAAAAGTTAGGTCGCCGCGAGGCCGCCTTCCTGACCCAATACACCAACTACTACACGGTGGATTCGGGCTATTTCGGCTACCTGCCCATCTTCGACTCGGCCCAGCTGTTGCTCTCGATTGACACCTGGGGCGGCGACACCACCGTCCTGCAACGCTTCGGCATCTACGAGGTACTCTCGAACGACTACCTCTCAAAGAGCGAGGATACGACCTTCTACCTGCGCTTCGACCCCGAGGCCGAGGGGATCGTTTCGTCGGAGCCGCTCTTCACCTTCGAGCTGGGTGGCGAGAAGGGTCCCGCCACGAAGGCCGTGACGCTCACCCCGACCGAGAGCGGCTACGCCTACCTCGACCGCCTCTTCCTCAAGGAGGGCAACTACAAGGGCGACTACTCGATTTACAGCACCGACAGCCTCGAGCAGTGGTTGGAGGAGTTCAAAGGTCTCTACATCAAACCCTTCGAGCAGCCCGAGGGAGAAGGTTCGATGTATGTCACGGAGCTCGAATCGTCGGCCCTTTCGATTTATGGCCGTAACCGCCGTAAGGAGGACCCCTCGCTCATTCAGGATACGATTGGCATGGTCTATTACTTCACCGACCCCTACCAACTGAACCAGAATGTCTCGATTAACCACATCACGCACGACTACACGGAGGGTTCGCTGAACCTCGACGTGGCGACCATAAACGAGAGCGCGACGGAGCGCGAGGAGGCTGCCCAACTCATCGTGGAGGGCATGGGCGGTGTCGTTTCGGAGCTGCGCTTCACGCAGGAGTTCTTCGATACGCTGGATAAGATTCTCGCCGACGAGTATGCCGCCTCGAAGAAGGAGTTTAAGACCTTCGCCTTCTCGCAGGCCATGATGTACCTCTACTTCCCGTCGAGCATCTACGACTACCTCTCAATCTCGCCCGCACTGGGGGCGCAGTACGATGCACTCATCGAGGAGATGGATGGGGCGCAGGAGCGTCTGGGTCTCTACACCGACTTCAAGAAGCTGACCGGCATCTCGGATTACGCCTACGCCTACGAGCAGCAATACAGCACGACGCTCGACTACGGCGGCTACATCAACCGCAGCCACGGCTGCTATGCGATGAACATCACGGGCTACATGCAGCAGCTCTGGAATGCCTATCGCAAGGAGCGCGAGACGGCCACGGAGGAGGGTCGCGCGGTGAACCTCGACAACGTAAAGAGTCGCACGATTTACCTCGCACCGGAGGCCTACGCCCTCTACACCTTTAACTATAGTTACCTCCAGGGAACAAACAACAGTCGGGACGAAGAGCTGACGGCTCCCATCCGGATTACGTTAACCTATAGCATGGTTCTTTAACGAACTGAAAATCAAGCCAAAGGCGAAACCTGAGTCCCGGACTTGGGTTTTCGTGTTTTAAGAAATCGGGGTCCTCGCGGACACCCACAGAGAAGATAGAAACAGCTGTTATGCAGGAAAATTTAGTCATTGTCGAGTCACCGGCCAAGGCCAAGACCATCGAGAAATTTCTGGGTGGCGACTTCATGGTTCGTTCGAGTTTCGGACACATCCGCGACTTGGCCAAGAAGGGGTTGGGCATCGAGGTAGATGGGGGCTTTGCTCCCGTGTATGAGATTCCCACCGACAAGCGCAAGGTGGTCAATGAACTCTCGAAATTGGCCAAGGACAAGACCGTATGGTTGGCTTCCGATGAAGACCGCGAAGGAGAGGCCATCGCATGGCACCTGACCGAAGTGTTGGGTCTCCCGGTCGAAAAGACGAAGCGCATCGTCTTTCACGAAATCACGAAGAAGGCCATCTTGGAGGCCATCGAAAAACCCCGCACGGTCAATATGGACCTGGTGAATGCCCAGCAGGCACGCCGTGTGCTGGACCGTCTGGTCGGCTTTGAGCTGTCGCCCGTGCTGTGGAAGAAGGTGCGCCCGTCGCTCTCGGCAGGCCGCGTGCAGTCGGTGGCCGTGCGCCTGATTGTGGAGCGTGAGCGCGAGATTATCGCCTTCCGCTCGACCCCCTATTTCCGTGTGGTGGCCCAATTCTACGCCCAGAACGACCCCGAAAAGAGCCTCTTCCGCGCCGAACTGTCGAAGCGTTTCGACACGGCAGCCGAGGCCGAGGAGTTCCTCCTCTCGTGCAAGGGGGCCTCGTTCCGTGTTATTAAGAGCGAGGAGAAGCCGGCACAACGCTACCCCGCACCGCCGTTTACCACCTCGACCCTCCAGCAGGAGGCGGGTCGTAAGCTCGGCATGAGCGTATCGCAGACGATGTCGGTGGCCCAGCACCTCTACGAGCAGGGTCTTATTACCTATATGCGTACCGACTCGGTGAACCTGGCCGTGCAGGCCCTGGCGCAATGCAAGGAGGAGGTGACGAAGCACTTTGGCGAGGAGTACCACCGCTGGTTCAACTACAAGACCAAGAGCAAGGGCGCGCAGGAGGCTCACGAGGCGATTCGTCCTTCGTATATCGACCGCCAGACGATTGAGGGTACGACGGCCGAGAAGCGTCTCTACGACCTGATTTGGAAGCGCACGGTCGCTTCGCAGATGGTTCCCGCCGAGCTGGACCGCACGACCATCACGATTGAGATTGGCGGCTCGGAGTACCAGTTTGTAGCCCAGGGCGAGGTGATTCGTTTCGATGGTTTCCTCCGCCTCTACTCCGAATCGACCGACGAGGAGCAGACCGCCGAGCAGGGCGAGGGGCTGCTGCCGAAGCTCACGGCGGGCGATATGCTGACCGCCAAGCAGATTACCGCCACGGAGCGTTTCACGATGGCCCCCTCGCGCTACAACGAGGCCTCGCTCGTGAAGCGGCTCGAGGAGCTGGGCATCGGTCGTCCTTCGACCTACGCCCCCACCATCACGACCATCATCAACCGCGGCTATGTCGAGAAGCAGAACCGCGAAAGCCATAAGCGCAACTACCTGCAACTGACCCTCTCGGGCAACAAGCTCACCTCGAAGCAGATGACCGAAAGCGTCGGCAAGGAGCGCAACCGCCTCTCGCCCACCGATATCGGTATGCTCGTAAACGACTACCTGGAGGCGCAGTTTGGCCCCATCCTGGACTACAACTTCACCGCCTCGGTCGAGAAGGAGTTTGACCGCGTGGCCGAGGGCGAAATCACCTGGCACAAGATGATTGGCGACTTCTACGGCCCCTTCCACAAGATGGTGGACGAGGCCATCGGCACGCAGACCGACCGCACGAGCCAGGTGCGCGAGCTGGGCATCGACCCCGCAACGGGTCATGTCGTACGCGCCCGCATTGGCCGCTATGGTCCGATGGTCGAGATTGAGGGCGAGGAGGGCGAGAAGGCCCGCTTTGCCTCGCTGAAGAAGGGGCAGCTGATTGAGTCCATCACCCTCGAAGAGGCCCTCGAGCTGTTTGCCCTACCCCGCACGGTGGGTGAGCTGGATGGCGAGGAGTTGGTGGTAGGCATCGGCCGCTACGGTGCCTACATCCGCCACGGCAAGTCGTTCACCTCGTTGCAGAAGGGCGACGACCCCTACACGGTGAGCTACGAGCGTTGCGTGGAGCTGGTCAAGGCCAAGGAGGCGACGGCCGCTGCCGCCCGCACCCCGCTGCGCACCTTCGAGGAGGACAAAGAGATGCTCGTCAAGCAGGGTCCCTATGGGGCTTACATCGCCTACAAGGGGAAGAACTACCGCCTGCCGAAGGGGGCCAAGGTGGAGACGCTGACCCTCGAAAAGTGTCTGGAGATTGTCGAGAAATCGAAAAAACGCGCCTAACGTAAAACCTTAAAACCAAACGAATATGAAGAGATTGTTCACCTTGCTCGTTGCGCTGTGCGGCCTGTGGTCGCTCCAGGCGCAGACCCCCGAGGCCGAGAAGCCGGAGGGTTACCAATTCACCGACATCAAGGTAATGGAGACGACCCCCATCAAGAATCAGAACCGCAGCGGCACCTGCTGGTGCTATTCGACGGTCACCTTCCTCGAGACCGAGATTCTGCGTGTCGGCGGCGAGGCTGTGCATCTCTCGGAGATGTTTGTTGCGCGCTATGCCTACCTGAAGAAGGCCGAGCTGTATGTACGCATGCACGGTGCGCTGAACTTCGCCGAGGGTGGTGCCGCGCACGACGTGACGGAGGTCATCAAGGAGTACGGCATCGTTCCCAACGAGGTCTATACGGGTATGAACTACGGCACGGAGCTGGCCGATTTCCACGAATTTACCCCCGTCATGAAGGCCTACCTGGATGCCGTCATCAAGGCCGGCGATACGTCGCGCCATCCCCTCTCGACCGCCTGGAAGCGTGGTTTCGAGGCGATTCTCGACGAGTACTTCGGTGAGCTGCCCGAGAGCTTCGAGTGGCAGGGCAAGCAGTACACCCCGAAGTCGTTCGCCGAGTCGTTGCCGCTCGATTTGGACGAGTATGTAGAGATCAGCTCCTTCACCCACCACCCCTTCTACGAGGAGTTTATTCTGGAGGTTCCCGACAACTGGATGTGGGGCAAGGTCTATAACGTGCCGATGGAGGAGATGATGCGCGTGGTGGACTACGCGCTGGAGAACGGCTACACGCTGGCCTGGGGTACGGACGTGAGCGAGAAGGGCTTCAGCCGCACGAAGGGTCTGGGTGTGATTCCCGAAACCGACCCCAAGTCGATGAGCGGCACGGAGGCCGAGCGTTGGGGTGCCATGACGGCCAAGGAGCGCGAGGCGGCCCTCTTCACCTTCGAGGAGCCGATGAAGGAGCGCGAAATCACGCAGGAGATGCGCCAGGAGGCCTTCGACAACTACGAGACGACCGACGACCACGGCATGGTCATCATCGGCACGGCCAAGGACCAGAACGGCACGCCCTACTATAAGGTGCAGAATTCGTGGGATACGGTGAAGCCTTACGACGGCTTCTGGTACTTCTCGAAGCCCTTCGTGGCCTACAAAACCATCGACCTGATGGTCAATAAGAAGGCCCTGCCGAAGGATATCGCCAAGAAACTCGGCCTGTAAACAAGGGTTGCAGAGTAGAAAAAACACGTCATTCCGCGAAACATGCGGGATGACGTGTTTTGTTTTTGGAGGGGGCGGAAAGGGCGTGAAGGGCGGAAAAGGCAACTAAAGATTTCACCTTTCACTTTTCACCTTTCACTTTTCACCTTCTAAATAATGTAGCTCATGATATACTCCTCGTCGAGCTGCTCGACCACAAGGCGGAGGGGTTCGCCCCCACGCACGCGCAGGGTGATGCGGTCGTTGTCGTAGCAGAGGATTTCGACCTCCTCGAAGCCGAGGTCGCGGATGCCGGCCCACTTATAGGCCGCCTCCTTGGCACACCAGGCGGCGGCATAGAAACGAATATCGGACGAGAGGGCCTGCTCCGCGGGGGTGAGGTACTTATGCAGAATACGGTGGTAGCGACGGCTCATGCGCTCGATATCGACCCCCGTGGGTTGCATCGAGAGCAGAATCGCCACGCGGTCGGCGGCATGGCTCACGGAGAGATGCTCCTCGCGCTCGGGCAGCACGGGTGCGCCCAGCTCGTTGTAGCCAATCTTCAGCTCGCGCCCCAGCTCGCGGCGGAGCATGGCCCGCCAGGTCAGGAACTCGCGCCTGCGCTGCTCCGTACCAAACGATGCGGCCTGCTGCAACTCCTCGTCGCAGACCCATAAAGCGGCCTCGGCCTCGCTCATCAGCGGGCCGACGAGGAGCCTTTGTCCGCTCATAAGATCTCTACTTTGATTTTGTCGATGCGGTGATTCTCCATGGCCGTCACCGTGAAACGGAGTTGGTGGGCCGTAAAGCTGTCGCCCTTGCGCGGGAAGTCGCGCTTCAGCTCCAGCATCAGACCGGCCAGGGTCTCGGCCTCGCCCCGCAGGTCGGAGAAGGTATCCTCGTCCAACTCCAGGATGCGTTCGAAATCGACGATGTGGGTCTTGCCCTCGAACAGATAGGTGTTGGGCGAGAGGAGCGTATAGAGCTTCTCGTCGGCATCGCTCTCATCGGAAATCTCACCGATAATCTCCTCGATGATATCTTCGAGCGACACCAAGCCGAGGGTCGAGCCGTACTCATCGACCACGATGGCCATGTGGACCTTGTTCGATTGGAAGTCCTCCATCAGGTCGTTGATTTTCTTATGTTCGGGGACGAAGTAGGGCTTGCGGATGAGCTGTTGCCACCCGAACTCGTTGCCACGCTTGAGGTATGGCACCAAATCCTTGACATAGAGCGTACCGCGGATGTTGTCGATATCCTCGTCATAGACCGGAATGCGCGAGAAGCCCGACTCGATAATCGTGCGCTTGACCGTCTCGTAGTCGGCCGTCAGCTCCACGGCCGTGATATCGACACGGGGTTTCATGATGGCGGCCGCCTCCGTATTGACAAAATTGACGATGCCGGAGAGCATCACGCGCTCCTCGTCGCTCTCGGTCTGGGTCATATCGACCGCATCGGCCAGCTCATCGAGCGAGATCTCCCGTCGCAGCGAGGCCCGTTCGCTGATGCGGTTGCCGGTGCGCACCAGAATCATCGACAGGGGGCGGAACACCGCCTGCATGAGGCGCAACGGACGGGCCGCAAAGGCGGCAAAGCGGGCGGGCGAGGTCTGGGCAAAGACCTTCGGCAACACCTCGCCAAAGAGCAACAGCAGGAAGGTGACCAGCACCGTTTTGAAGAGGAAATCGAAACGGTGGAAGGTGAAGAGCGTGTCGATGATGGAGGCCGTGAGAATCGTGATGCAGATATTGACCAGGTTATTGACCACCAGAATCGTTGCCAGCAACAAATCCACGTTGCCCAACAACCCCACCACGCGGTCGGCCGACTCCGCATCGCGCTCCTTCAACGCCTGCAAATCGGTGTGCGAAAGGGAGAAATAGGCCGTTTCGGAACCGGATACGAAGGCCGAAAGACACAGCAGGAGCAGTGTCAGGCACATCATGCCCAACACGCTGCTTTCAAATCCGTTGAATACAAGCCACGAAGCCTCTGCCATCAACCTCTCGCTTTAATTAACCGAAGAGCGAACCGCCCTCCTCCTTCTTCACATCGGCCGGCTCACCCGACTCGTCGCGCAGCACCTCCTTGTTCTTCGTGGAGGTCTTGACGACAAACTTCGAGTTGCGGGCCTGGTAGGCGGGCTTGGCCAGAATCTGACCAATCTTATCGTAGCGGTTCGAGCGTGCGCCCAGTACGGCCGGCTCCTGCGGACGCTGCGGCTGCTTGGGCTGGATAGGTTTAATCGGCTCCAAGACCGGCTCCTCCTGCTCGGCCTTCTTCACAGGCTCCACCACGGGGGTCGTCACGATGCGCTCCATGGCCGAATTGACATCCTCGTTCTCCCCCTCGAAACCGGTAGCCACCAGCACAATCTCGAGCTGGTCGCCCAGCGAGGGCTTCACGCTGTTACCCCAGATGATGTTGGCCGTGTGGATCACCCCGTTCTCGTCGCGCACGCTGGCGTGCTGCTGGATGAAGGTCAGAATCTCGATTACCTCGTCGTAGATCAGGTGGTCCTCGTCATCGACCGAGATGTTGAGCAGGATGTTCTTCGCACCGGCAATCTGGTTGTGGTCCAGCAGGGGCGAATTGAGCGTGGCGGCGGCAGCCTCCTGGGCGCGGTTCTCGCCCGATGCGGCCGCTACGGCCATGTGGGCGCGACCGCTGCCACTCATCACCTTCGAGACATCGGCAAAATCGACATTGACCTGCGGACTCTCGACCGTGATAATCTCGGCAATACCCTTCGTGGCCAACGACAGCACCTCGTCGGCCTTGCCGAAGGCCTGACCGAGCGACATGCGGCCATACAGCTCGCGGATGTTTTCGTTGTTGATAATCAGGAGCGAATCGACCGTCTTACGCAACTTCTCGATACCCTCCTGGGCCTGCTTGTAGCGGTCGGCACCCTCCAGTGCCAGGGGCGAGGTGACGATGGCCACGGTCAACAGACCCATCTCCTTCGCCAGCTCGGCAATCACGGGCGAAGCACCCGTACCTGTACCACCACCCATTCCGGCCGTGATGAAAATCATGCGCGCACCCGCCTCCAGGAGGGCCTGGCGCACCTCTTCCAGCGACTCGATGGCCAAATCGCGTCCTTTGGCCGGGTCGTTACCTGCACCCAGACCATCCTTGCCAAGCTGAATCTTCTTCTCGACATCGTTCTTGTGCAGCGCCTGGCTGTCGGTGTTACAAACCATGAAGGTCACACCCTCGATACCCATGTTCCACATGCGCTTTACGGCATTACCGCCGGCACCGCCGACACCCATCACCGTAATAATCGAATTCGACCCGCGCTCGGCCTTTACCTGGGCCATTAAATCCTCTGACATATCTTTTCTCTATCGTTGTACGCCTCCCCAGGGGGAGGATGTTGATTATCGTTGTTGGCTTAACTCGTTGTTGTTGGCTTAAATCTCCTCGTCACCCGGGGTCTCGAATCGCTCGGTGATTCGCTTAATGAACCCCCAGAAGCCGCCCTTGTCGGCCGGCTGCTCCTCGTAGATATCCTCCTCGTCCTCCTCCGGCTCGTTGTCGGTGACCTCCGAGGCGGGAACCACGGGGGCTACATAGGGGCGTTGCGTGGCAACTTCCGACGTACGCTCGGTAGGTTGCGAGGCGACGGTCGCTTCACGCTTCTGTTCGGTGGCGGACTGCGACGCAGGTTGTGCGGGCTGCGTAGGTTGAGCGGGCTGCGCAGGGGCCGGTGCGGCCGGCTGCTGCGGCTCCGCCACAACGGGGCGTGCCGTCGGGGGCAGGACGATTTGGCTCTGGGTCGATCCGCGCATCAAAAGACCTACCACCGTGGCATAGGTCGGGTCATTGACCTGCTCACACGAAGCCTCCGTGAGGTTGATATCGGGCTGTGCCACGCGCACATCGAGTTTCGTGCCGAGGCGGAACAGCTCGTCGATATCCTTCAGGTTGGCCGAGCCACCCGTCAGGACGATGCCGTAGCCGAGTTTACCGGCATAGCCCGAAATCTTCAGCTCCTCGTTCACCAGGTCGATGATATCCATCGCACGGGCCTCAATCACGGTCGAGAGGTTACGCAGCAGGATGTCGCGCGACTCGCGGGGCGTGCGCCCCGTCACACGAATCAGCTTCTCCTCCGAGACACGCTCCGAGACGGCCGAGCCGTATTTCTGCTTCAGGCTCTCCACGAAACGCTCCGGCACGCCCATCGTGCGGATGTCGTGGTTGATGGCCGAGGCACCAATCGGAATCGAGGCCACATAGCGGACGATGTTGCGATAATAGACCGTCACGTCGGTTACGCCGCCGCCGATATCGACCACGGCGACACCCTCCTCCTTCTCGTCGGCCGAAAGCACCGCCTCGGCCGTAGCCAGCGAGTTGGGAATCACCCCCAGCAGCTCGACACCCACACGCTTGAGGGCCATCTCCAAACGCTGAATCGGGGTGCGCTGGCAGAGGATGAAGTTAAAGGTCGAGGAGAGCTTCGCACCAAACGAACCGATGGGGTTCTGCACCTCCTGGTTCTGGTCAATCACATAGTTTTGGGGGATGCGCTCCATGATGGTCTCATCGTCGGGCGCCTGGAGGTTGCGCATACGGTCGAACAGCCCCACCAGATCCTGCTTGCTCACGCCGTTTTTGGGGTCGGCCACAAAGACGTAATCGGTATGACGGGCGCAACGCACGAAGTCACCCGAGATACCGGCATAGGCCGACGTGATGCGGATGCCGGCCTGTTGTCCGGCCTCCTCGAAGGCCTTGCCCAGCACCGAACTCACATCCTCGATGTTCTCGATGCGGCCGGCCGTCACCCCTTTCACGGGTTTCGACACCAACGCCTGAATCTCCATCGTTCCATCCTCGGCCTTCGCGGCGACACCCACCACGACCGCCGTAGAACCCAAATCGACAGCAACTACATAATTTTTCTTTTCCACGGTCTCTATCTTGTTTTTATTTTTTTTCGTCCAATCAATCGGCGCAAAGGGCGTAAAAGGCTGAAAAAGGTTGCTAAAGGCTGCTAAAGTTTTCACTTTTCACCTTTCAGCTTTCAGTTTTCACCTTTCACTTTTCCTCTTTGCTCTCTCCTCTTTGCTCTTATCTACACACTACGCGGTCCGAGAAACGTACATCCACCTCGCGGTAACGCTCCCACCCCAATGCGGGCAGCCCCTTGCGATAGAATGTTTCGAGCTTCTCGAGCTTGTACTCCACCTCTTCGAGGCGGCCGAAGCGAATCGTAAAGCGACCGCTGCGGGGTATAAACGACAAATCCAATGCCCCACCGGCGGTCCTTGTGGCGCAAATCTCGACCACCTCCGACCTCCAGAAGGCATCCTGCTCGATATGTTCTACAAAGGTAAGGAGTTTCACGAAATCTTCGTAGTATTTTTCCAACTTTTTTTGCTCACGTTGCAAGCGTTCCTGCTCGTCGGTCAGTCGGTCGATGCGACTTTGAATCTGGCGACCGATGTAGCGGAAGTGACGACGCAGAGCCGCCTTCTCGGCCTGCTTCGCCTTCACGCGCTTGTCGAACTCCTCCTCCGGCTCACGACCGAAGAGAAATCCGTGGCGTTTGACACGCAACCGACGCACCGAGTCGAGGCGCAGGTCGTTCTGCCTTTCGGCCCGATAGTGGGGGTACTTCTCGCGCTCGAGGTGCAGAATCATTGAGTCCATGACCGCTATTTGGCGGTCCACCTCCTCGCGCAGCGACCCGTTGAAGGTCACCTCCACGGGCGGGCGGTAGTCACCCGTCAGGACGGGCAGGTAGAGCGACGAGCGGGGCGGCGTGGTGAAGATGTACCCCTCGCGCGTGACATAGCTGTTCATCCCCCCCGAGAGGAGGCGCAACATGGGGCTGCGCTGACTCAAGTCGATCTGCAACACCCCCTCTTCGGTCATGTAGGCCCGCACCTCGCTCACGAAGCCGTTGCGCAACAGGGCCTCCTCGATGGCTTGCAGGCGGATGCTGTCCACGGGGCGATTGACCAGGCTGAGGCCGAGCCGCTGCAGTCGCTCGCGCACCTCGCGCTCGCCCACCAACGAACCCTGCGCCGTGCTGTCGATGAGGCCGACCCGCACTTCGCTTACGCGCTGCTCGCTGCGGTGGGTGCGTGCAAGGGTTGCCGCATAGAGAATGTATGCCGCCACCACGACCCACAGCAGGGTCACCAACACTGCACGCAGTACCCGATTCATCTTCGTTACTCGCTCTTTATCTTCGTTTTCAGCACTTCGGCCACCCGCTCGCAGCAGGCATCAATGTTGCCCGCACCGAAGGTGACCACTACGTCGGTCTCCATCTTTTGGAGTGTCTCGGCCAGCTCCTCGCGCTCCACGATGCGACAAGGGGCGGTGACCCGCTCGGCAATCAGCGCGGTGGTAACCCCCTCGATGGGCAGTTCACGCGCCGGATAGATCGGCAGCAGCACCACCTCGTCGGCGTGCGAGAGGGCCTCGGCAAACTCCACATACAAATCGCGCGTTCGCGTGTAGAGGTGGGGCTGGAAGACGGCCGTCACCTTGCGATGGGGGAACATACGGCAGACCGACGTCAGGGCGGCCGCAAGTTCGCGCGGATGGTGGGCATAGTCATCCATATAGACCTGCTGCGGGGTGTTGATGTAGAACTCGAAGCGGCGCTTCACACCCGAGAAGGAGGCCAACCCCTGCCTGAGCAGCTCCGGGTCCCAACCCGCCCCCTCCTGACGAGCGGCACACCAGAGCGAGGCGATGGCGGCCACGGCATTTTCGATATTGACCCAGCCCGGGATGCCGAGCGTGCAATCCTCCACCACGCCGTCGGGCAGCACCACATCGAAGCGGTAGTGACCACCCTCCATGAGGCGGATATTTCGGGCGTAGAAGTCGCAGGGGGTGTCGTAGGCATAGCGGTAGCAGGTAATCTGCTCGTTGCGGAGTTCGATATCGACCCCCGCCTTGAGGATGAGCGCACCTCCCGATTTGATTCTCTCGACAAACTGCGAGAAGGCCTCCTTCACCGCCTCGTAGGTGCCGTAGATGTCGAGGTGGTCGGGGTCACACGAGGTAACAACCGCCACATCGGGATTCAGCCGCAGGAACGAGCGGTCGAACTCGTCGGCCTCAACCGCCAAGCGCGCCCCCTCGCCCAGGACGAGGTTGCCCGCGAAGTTCTTCGAGATACCCCCCAGGAAGGCCGAGCCGCCCCCCGTCACCACGCGGTTGAGCCACGCCACCAGGGTCGAAGTGGTGGTCTTGCCGTGTGTGCCGGCTACGGCCATCACGCGCTTGCCCACGGAGAGATGGCCCAACATCTGGGAACGCTTCTCGATACGAAAACCCTGCTCGCAGAAGTAGCGATACTCCGCATGGTCGGTCGGCACGGCCGGCGTATAGACCACAAGGGTCGTCTTCGGGTCGCGCATCTCGACGGGAATCAGCTCGACCGACTCCTCGTAGTGAATCTCGGCCCCCTCGCGCTCCAACTCGGCCGTCAGGCGCGTCGGGGTGCGGTCGTAGCCCGCCACGCGACACCCCTCGTGGAGGAAGTAACGGGCCAAGGCACTCATGCCGATACCGCCGATGCCCAGAAAATAGTAGTTTCGCTGCTGCATAGCTATTCGAGTAGTTTTACAATTTCATCCACAATCTCTTCGGCCGCACGGGGTCGCGCCAAACGCTCCAGGTTGCGGCTCATCTGCGCCAAGGCTGCCTCGTCGGAGAGCAGGCGCAGGGCCTCCGGTATCGCCTTTTCACGGCATTCGCTGTCGGTGACCATCGCGGCCGCCCCCTCCTTGACCAGGGCCTTGGCATTGGCCGTCTGATGGTCCTCGGCCACGTTGGGCGAGGGGACAAACAGCACCGGCTTGGCCACCAGGCACAGCTCCGACACCGTACCCGCGCCACTGCGCGAGAGGACCAAATCGGCCGCCGCATAGGCGTAGTCCATGCGGTCGATGAAGGCCCCCTGCCAGATGTGGGCGGTGGGGTGCGCCTCGAGGAACTGCTGCATCTCCCGTTCGTAGTATTTGCCTGTCTGCCAAATCACCTGCACGGGCGACTCGCCCTCGAGCTGTGTCAGCCAATGTTTCATCATCTCGTTCAACGAGCGCGTGCCAAGCGAACCGCCCACCACCAGGAGGGTCTTGCGCTCGGCCGTGAAGCCGAAGTGGGCCAGGGCCTCCTCGCGGGCAGCTCCCTGTTTTGAGAAGCGGCCGCGCAGGGGATTCCCCGTCAGGCGGATGCGGTCGGCAGGGAAGAATCGCTCCATCCCCTCGTAGGCCGTGCAAATCTTCTTGGCCCGCTTGGCCAGGATTTTATTCGTCAGCCCCGCGTAGGAGTTCTGCTCCTGAATCAGGGTCGGCACCCCCATTCGCTGGGCGGCCCACAAGACGGGTGCGCTGGCATAACCGCCAAAGCCCACCACCGCATCGGCCCCGAACTCGCGGATGGCCCGTCGCGCCCTCCGCAGGCTCTTCAAGACCTTGAACGGGACGAGCAGGTTGCGCCAGTCGAGTCGGCGTTGCAGACCGGCAATCGGCAGGCCGACAATCCGATACCCCAGCGCAGGGACCTTCTCCATCTCCATCTTCCCCTCGGCACCGACAAACAGCAGCTCCACCTCGTCACCCAGACGACGCTTCAACGCCTCGGCCACCGCTACGGCCGGATAGATGTGGCCACCCGTGCCACCTCCGGATAGAATCACTCGTTTCATCATTTCTATCATCGAAAGGCCCAAAAGCCCCAATTTTTAATTTTAATTCGGAATTCTAAATTTTTAATTCTAAATTTTTAATTCTAAATTTTTAATTCTAAATTTTTAATTCTAAATTTTTAATTCGGTCACACACCCCAATTTCCTCTGTCGAGCGAACGATAGCCGATGGCCTCGGCCACATCGCTCTGCGCGATTCTTTCACGGCCGGCCAGGTCGGCAATCGTGCGGGCCACCTTCAGGATGCGGTCGTAGGCACGCGCCGAGAGCGACAATCGCTCCATGGCCCGCTTCAGGAGTTTGTCCGAGGCCTCGTCCAGCACGCAGTAGGTGCGCACCATCGCGGCATTCATGCGGGCATTGGTATGCACCCCCTCCATCCCCTCGAAGCGTTTGCGCTGAATCGCACGGGCGCGCATGACCCGCTCACGCACCACCGCGCTGCGCTCCCCCTCGGCGGCCGATTGCAGCTCCGCAGGCTCCACGGGGGTCACCTCGATATGCATATCAATGCGGTCCATCAGCGGCCCGGAGATGCGCCCCATGTAGCGATTGACCGACCCCGGGGAGCAGGTACACTCCTTCGTGGGGTGGTTGTAGTAGCCACAGGGGCAGGGGTTCATGGCCGCCACCATGGTAAAGTTGGCCGGATAGACAACGCTGTAACGGGCGCGCGAGACGACAATCTCGCGGTCCTCCAACGGCTGGCGCAGCACCTCCAGCACCTGACGGCCGAACTCGGGCAGCTCGTCCAAAAAGAGGATGCCGTTGTGGGCCAACGAGACCTCCCCCGGGCGGGGCGACTGTCCGCCACCGATGAGTGAGACAGGCGAGGCGGTATGGTGCGGGGCGCGGAACGGGCGTTGCACCATCAGGCCGGTGAAGCGTTGCAGACCCGCCACGGAGTGAATCTTCGTGGTCTCCAACGCCTCCTCGTTTTGCAGCGGAGGCAGGATGGTCGGCAGCCTTCGGGCCAGCATCGTCTTGCCCGAGCCGGGCGAACCAATCATCAGCACGTTATGCCCTCCGGCAGCGGCAATCTCCAGCGCACGTTTCACATGCACCTGTCCCTTCACGTCGGCAAAATCCTCGGCATAGGGCGAGGCCTCATCGGGCGAAAGCGGCTCCACGGGGGCTGCCGGACAGAGGGTCACCTCGCCATTTAAAAAGTCGATGGTTTGGCGCAGGGACTCCACACCCAGGACCTCCAACTCGCCCACCACGGCCGCCTCGGCCACATTTTCACGCGCCAGAATCAGCCGTTTCAGCCCCGCCTTGCGGGCCGCCAACGCCAGCGACAGCACACCGCGCACGGGTTTCACCGTGCCGTCGAGCGACAGCTCGCCCGCCAACATCGTCTCGTCGAGCATCCCCACCTCAACGCGCCCCATGGCGGCCAGGATGCCGATGGCAATCGGCAGGTCGAAGGCCGCCCCCTCCTTCTTCAGGTCGGCAGGGGCCAGATTGACCACCACCTTGCGCCCCGAGAATCGCTCCTCGGAGTTCTCGAAGGCGGCACGGATGCGCTCCTCGCTCTCCTTGACGGCACTATCCGGCAGACCGACCAGGTACAACCCCAGCCCGCCACCGGCAATATTGACCTCTACGCTCACCGGAACGGCATCAATACCGACCAACGCTCCGGCATGGGTTTTCACGAACATAGGCGCAACAAATCATTGTTTAGAAGGGGACATCGTCATCAATCTTCGGGGGCGCGGGGTTGAAGGGCTGACCGGCAGGGGGCAGACCAAACTCGTCACCGCCCGTAGCACCGCCCAGACCGCCGCCCATCGCGCCGCCCATCGCACCGCCATTTGCTCCGCTGGCGTAGTCGTCGTAGGCCTGATTCATCTCGGCCGCCTGCTGCGGGGGGAGCATCGTATCGTCGGGGTCCATGAAGCGGGCCTGCTCCTTCACGAAGCGCAGGTTCACATCACACACCGCACCGTTACGGTGCTTGGCCAGGATGATTTCGGCCATGCCGGCCGTCGGCATACCGTTCTCGTCCTGGTGGATGCCGTAGTATTCGGGGCGGTGGATGAAGGCCACGATATCGGCATCCTGCTCGATGGCTCCCGACTCACGCAGGTCGGAGAGCTGCGGACGCTTCGAACCGCCACGCATCTCGGTCTGACGGCTGAGCTGCGACAGGGCGATAATCGGCACGTTCAGCTCCTTGGCAATCGCCTTCAGCGTACGCGAGATGAAGGCCACCTCCTGTTCGCGGTTGCCGTTCTTCGAGTCGGTCGTACCGGTCATGAGCTGGAGGTAGTCGATGATGATGATTTTAATATCGTTGTGAATCTTCAGACGGCGCGCCTTCGAGCGGAACTCGAAGACCGACAGGGCCGGCGTATCGTCGATAAAGAGGGGGGCATTCGAGAGGGGCTTGGTGGCCGACTCGAGATGTCGCCACTGCTCGGGCGAGAGGCGGCCCGACTTCACATCGTTGCCCGACAGACCCGTCTCGGCCACAATCAGACGCATCATGAGCTGCACGGCCGACATCTCAAGCGAGAAGAAGGCCACCCCCTGGTCGTAATCGACCGCCATGTTGCGGGCCATCGACAAGACGAAGGCCGTCTTACCCATCGAGGGGCGGGCCGCAATGATAATCAGGTCCGAGAGCTGCCAGCCGAGTGTTACGCGGTCGATGGACTTAAAGCCCGAGGGGACACCGTTGAGCGACGAATCGTTCTTCGAGGCCTCCTCAATCTGGGCCAGGGCGCGGGCCAGGATATCCTTCGAGTGCTGCACCGAGCGTTTCACATGGCCCTCCGAGACCTTGAAAATCTCGCCCTCGGCAAAGCCGATCAGCTCCGTTACGTCGGTCGATTCGTCGTAGGAGCGTTTCTGAATCTCGGTGGCCGAGCGAATCAGCTCGCGCTGCACATACTTCTGGGCCACAATCTTGGCGTGGAACTCCACGTTGGCCGCGGCGGCCACCTTCTGCGTGAGCTGGGCCAGATAGACCGCCCCGCCCACCTTTTTCAGCTCGTGCTTCACCTTCAGCCGCTCGGTCACCGTATAGAGGTCGATCGGCTTCAGCTCCATCGACAGCTCGCTGATGGCGCGGAAAATCAAACGGTGTTCTTCGGTGTAGAAGGCCTCGGGGGTGAGGTACTCCTGGACGGCAATGATGGCATCCTTTTCGAGCATCAAGGCACCCAGCACCGCCTCCTCCAGCTCAACAGCCTGGGGAGGTACGTTGCCGGGCAACTCGGTCATCGCCTCGTAAGCGGCCCGATTGCGGGCTGCGGGGGTATATTCTTTCGCCATGTTCGGGATTTGTTTCGGAAATCTATTATCAACAAACAACAAAAGTAGCAAAAGCGAGCGACATTTCAAAGTCGAACCTTTAGGTTCGGTGTCAAAAAGTGTGTTGATAACCGACCAAAACGGCACCACGCCCCACCCACAGGGGTTTCGGCTGTCGAAAAGTTTTGAAAAAAGGGGGATTGCGGGGCTACTCCTCGCCCAGCGGAGCGCGCGGAGCCGCCAGCACGGCCACGCTGATACGGCAGTCGGGAACCGCCTGGCGAATCGCCTCGATGAGCGAAATCATCGTGCTGCCCGTCGTCAGCACATCGTCCACCAGCAGCAGGTGTCGGCCCTGCAACAGCCGAGGCGTGCGCACCGAGAAGGCATCCTCGACATTCGAGGCGCGTTGGCGCATCGGGGTCTGCGCCTGCGAGGAGGTGTTGCGACGACGACGCACCGCCCGCCGTGCCACCCGCAACCCCATCGCCGAGGCGATGCCTTCGGCGAGGTAGGAGGATTGGTTATAGCCGCGACGGAGCTGTTTCAACGGGTGCAGCGGCATCGGGACCACGAGGTCGATATCGTCGTACAACCCGCTTTGGCGCAGGCGGTTGCCGTACCAAATACCCATTTGTCGGGCGATGCGCCAGGCTTGGTGGTACTTGAAGTCGTGGATGAGTCGCTGCCAGCCGCTCTGCTGCTGAAAGAAGAGCATGGCCGAGGCCCTTTCGACCGGCACCAGCCCATCGAATTTGGCCAGCACGGGGTTCAGGGCCTCCCGCTCGTAGCCGGTCAGGGGAGCCGTGATGCGACACAGCGTGCAGAGCAGCTCCTCGTGGTCCGTAAGTGGCTCCCCGCAGACGGCACACGCAGACGGATAGAGGAGTTCGCCCACCTCCGCCAAGAGCCTACCGAGGGTCCACATTGATACTGATTGTTAGGGTCTTATACTCCGCCTCAGCGAGCAGCTCATTGACCTCACGGGCCATCAGTTCGTTGGCACGAAGGCGCGAGGCCGAGGCCTCGATTTTGAGCATCAACTGCATGAGGTACTCCCCCCGCACGCGGTCCACGACCGGCGCAATCGGCCCCAGCACGCGGCTGTGGAATCGCCCGCGCAGCCGTTGGGCCAACGCGGCCGCTCCGCGGCGCACCAGTTGGACATCCGGATGTTTGAGGGTCAGCACCGTGAGGCGGGCATAGGGGGGATAGAAATAGCTCTGTCGCTCGGCCAGCTGTTCGCGGGCCATCGTGGCGTAGTCGTCGTTCAGCACCTGCCGCAGCAGCGGATGCGACGGGTCGGAGGTCTGAATCACCACCTCGCCCTCTCTCTGCCGACGACCGGCACGCCCCGCCACCTGTTGCAGGAGCTGGAAGGCCCGCTCCGAGGCGCGGAAATCGGGGTTGAGCAAAAGGTTGTCGGCATTCAGCACACCGACCAGCGTAACATCATCGAAATCAAAGCCTTTGGTTATCATTTGCGTACCGACCAGAATATCGGTCCTGTGGGCGGCAAAGTCGTTGATGATGCGCTGAAAAGCCCCCTCCGAGGTGAGGCGGTCGCGGTCGAGGCGGGCCACCCGTGCTTCGGGGAAAAGCTCGGCTATCTGCTCCTCGATTTTCTCCGTGCCGAAGCCCATCGGTTGCAGCTCGACCACCTTGCACGAGGGGCAGCGCGTGAGGGCCGGCTCCGTATGGCCGCAGTAGTGACAGAGGAGCTGCGCATGGTATTTGTGGTAGCTGAGCGTCACGTTGCAATGGGGGCAACGGGCCGTCCAGCCGCATTGGGGACATTCGAGGTAGGGGGCAAAGCCGCGCCGATTCTGGAAGAGCATCACCTGCTCACCACGGGCGAGGGTCTCCTCGATTTTGTCAATCAGCAGCTTATTGAAGTGGCCGTGTCGCTCGCCCCGTTGGGCGGCGCGGCGGGTATCCGAGAGGTAGATTTTCGGCAGCACGGCATCGCCATATCGCTCCGTGAGGGTCGCCATGCCATACTTGCCCGAGATGCCGTTCAGCCACGACTCCAGGGCGGGCGTGGCACTGCCGAGCAGGGTTCTGCACCCCCGTTGGCGGGCCATCCAGACCGCCACATCGCGGGCCGAATAGCGGGGCGCGGGGTCGGCCTGCTTGTAGCTCGCATCATGCTCCTCATCGACGATGATGAGTTGCAAACGCTTCAGGGGCAGGAAAATCGACGAGCGCACCCCCACCACAAACTCCCCGCCCGACGAGCGATTCAGCCGCAGGTAGTTCTCCGAGCGGCGTTGGTTCGTCAGGCGCGAATGGTAGGCCGTGAGGCGCGAACCGAAGATGCGCTCCATGCGCTCGATCAGTTGGGCCGTGAGGGCAATTTCGGGGACCATGAGCAGCACATCGCCACCGGCGGCCAGCACCTCGGCAATCAGGTGGATATAGATCTCCGTCTTGCCCGACCCCGTCACACCGTGCAGCAGGGCGGTGGTTCGACCCGCCGAAAAATCGGCCTTGAGCTGCGCCAAAGCCGCCTCCTGGTGTCGGGTCAATGTCGGCAGACGGAACGACGGGGTGCCATACTCCAGGTCGGGGGTATGCTCCCGAAGGGTCAGGATGCCCTTCTTCACGAGGGTCTGCAAGGGGGTGGCATCGGCCGAAAGCAGACGGCGCGCCACCTCGCCCGACCGCTTGCACTCGTCGCTCGTGACCACCTCCAACAACGCCTCATAAAGGCGCGGAGCGCGACGCTCCAGCCGGTCGAAGGCCTCGTTCAGCAGCCCCTCCTCCTCGTAGTCCGCCGCCAGCGCGTAGTAGCGTTCCGTGCGCTCGTGGTAGCTCTCCTCCAAGAGTTGGCTTGCGCTGTCGGCCGAGGGTTTAATCAGCGACGGCAGGGCGCACCGCATCACCTCGCCCAGCGTGCAGAGGTAGTACGAAGCGATCCACTCCCACAGTTCGCGCTGCCTTTCGTCGAGCAGCGGGCGGTCGTAAATCCGGGCCGTGAGGCTCTTCACCCGCTTCACGTTCGGTCGCTCGTTGTGCAGTCGCCAGACGATGCCCGTATAGTATTTCCGCAGACCGAACTGCACCGACACAGCCTCTCCGACCCGCACCTCCATCCCCTCCGGAACGGCATAGGTGTAGGCAGGTTGTGCCAGCGGCAGAACGATATCGGCGAACAAAGACAAAATTTAGAATGTAGAATTTAGAATTAAAAAATTGGGGTAAGGGCGAGAGCAAAGGCAAGAGCAAGGTTGCGATTAAGGCGAGCGCAGAGGCTGCTTGCAGACTTTACCGAGCCGAAGTAAGGGCGAGAAACAGAAAAGGGTGCTGAAAGAGACCTTAAGAACCTTTCAGTACCCTTAAGTACCCTTTTACTACCTCGTCGGGTTAGATTTTGTTGAGCGTCTCGAAGCCCTGGCCATAGACCCCCATCACCGAACCGACGGTCATAAAGGCACCCGGGTCCACCGACTTCACATACTTCAACAGCATCGGCGTTTCGCGCTTGCGGCAAACCACCATCACCACCTTCGTATCCTTCTTCGAATACCACCCCTGGGCATCGAGCAACGTCACACCGCGATGCACGTTGCTGGCAATCGCCTCGGCCATCTTCTCGGGGTCCTGCGAGACGATAAGCACCTGGTTCGACTGCTGGCTGCCGGCCTGAATCATATCGACCGTATAGCCCACCACGGCCGTCATGATGTAACCATAAATCACGGTCGCAATGTCGTAGCCCACGAACAGGGCCGAGCCGATGATGAACAGGTCGCTATAAATCAAAATCTTACCATAGCTCACCGTGCGGTAGTGGTTGATAATCACGGCCGCGATATCCGTACCTCCGGTCGAGCCGCCCTGCGCAAAGCAGATCACAATACCCAGACCGGCACAGACACCACCCAGCACAATGGCCACAATCGGGTCCTGCAGACCGAGGAAGTTGCCCGGGGGCAGCACATCAATCCACATATTCATACTCAAGGAGAGTACCACCACGCAATAGATGGTCTTAAAACCGAAGTTCCACCCCACGATAAAGCCCGAAATAAGGAGCAAAATACCGTTGATAATCAGCACCATCGTACCAATCTGAAGGTCAGCGATTCCGGCCTGCGCAAACGCCTTGCAAAGCACCAGCGCAAGACCCGATGCACCACCACCCGTACCATCGTTGGGGAGGATGCAGGCTACCCAACCAAACGAGTAGAACAACATACCGGCGGCCATGAAGATATACTCCTTGGCTACGTTGAAAATTTTGTCAAACGAACTCATCGTCGCTCTGTTTAATGAATAAATCTCTGTTTATCGTTTTTCTTCGGGCAAATGTATAAAAAATTCGCCTTGATAGGTTCTCTTTTCGGCCAATCTTTTTTCGAGCATGGCCCACAACTGCTCGTTGCGAATCAACCCCCAGGTCGGTCCGGCATGAAAGCGCGGCGGGGCCTCGGAGGCAAAACGCTCGACCACCACATCGGGGCGCAGGCGACGGAGCAACTCGACCACCAGGTCGATATACTCCTCCACCGACCAGAAGTGAAACCGCTCGGGGTGCAACCGATACTCCTCGGCCATCGCCGTTTGGTGAAAGAGTTGCAGCTGGTGAAACTTCACGCTCGTCAGCGGCAGGGCGTTGATGCGCTCCACCCCCTTCAGCAGCTCCTCCTCCCCCTCCCCGGGCAGCCCCAGGATGAAGTGCGCACCGCAGTGCAAGCCGCGCTCGGCGGTCATCCGTACCGCCCGCTCGGCCGTGGCGAAGTCATGTCCTCTATTCACCGCCCGCAGCGTTCGGTCATCCACCGACTCGATGCCGTACTCCACCGCCACATACTTTTCGCGGGCCAACGCGGCCAGATAGTCCAGCTTCGCCTCATCCACGCAGTCGGGGCGGGTGCCGATGACCAACCCTTCGACCTCGGGGTGCGACAAGGCCTCCTCGTAGCGCGCCCGAAGCACCTCCAAATCGGCATAGGTGTTCGAGAAGGATTGGAAATAGACCAAATAGCGTTGCGCCTCGCGGTAGCGACGACGATGGAAGGCGATGCCCTCCTCGATTTGGCGCGTTATCGACAGCCCCCGCCGACAATACGACGGCGTGAAGGCATCGTTCGAACAGAAGGTGCAGCCCCCCGTGGCAAGCGTTCCGTCCCGATTCGGGCAGCTGAAGCCCGCATCGACCGAGAGCTTCTGCATCCGTCGGCCGAAGAGGCGACGAAAATAGCCCGAGTAGGAGTTATACCGCCGCTCGTCACCCCACGGATAGGCCATCGCAACCGCTCGTTAGAAGGTCCAATCCGAGAGGTTGTAGCTCTCCTTCGGGGCGTTGGGGACGTTGCCGAAGAAGGTGAGGCCCGTAAGCTCCTCCATCTCCTTCACGGTCAAGAACATACCCTTCTTCTCGTAGTCGGCCGGCTTCGGCACTTCGCTCTTCTCGTAGGTGCGATGCTCGACAATCACGGCAATACATTGCAGCTCCTCCTTCGTGCAATCCACCACCCACTTGTTCTTGTGGTTCTTCGTGCGCAGCAGCACCTTGTAGTAGTGGGTCGGGATCTCCGTACCGCTCACCTTCTTGGCACTTACGGCGGGGTCCCAATAGCAACCGATGACCTGATAGGTCGTGTCGGCCGCGCCTACCCATTGCTTATCGACCCACTCCTCCAACGTGTTCCAGGCACCACCGCCCGTGTTGAAGTAGGTCTGGCTCTGGGGCGCGATGTTCGAGTAGTAGAAGGCCTGCTGGTTCGTCAGACGGCTCACCAGTCGCTCGGCTGAGCCGAGCAGGTGACCGCGCGTATAGCCCGACCACTTGCCCGGCTGGGTCACCGGAATCTTCGGGTCCTGGCCGTAGTCATCCGTGCGGTCGGAGTTCTTCTTGGCGTAGAAGTCGTGCATCGGGGCGGCAACCCAGATGGCACACATCTTCTCGGCCGAGTAGCAGACCGAGTAGTTGCGGGCATAGTGCGCACCCGACTTTACGTCGGTGATATGGTAGGCATAGTGCCAATTCGAGCGGTCGAGGGTCGTCGGCAGCTCGGGCCAGGCGGCATTGAGCGTGTTGCCCGAGGGGGTCGGCGTGGGGTCCGGCTCCGGTTCGGGTTCGGGTTCGGGTTCGGGTTCAGGTTCCGGCTCCGGCTCCGGCTCGGCCTCACCGGCCGGCTGGCTGATGGTCACCACCACGGGCGGACAATCGCCGTAGGAGATGGTCAGCTCCGCCTTGCGGGCCTCCCCGCGGTTGGCCATCGCTTCGTAGGTGATGGTGGCCGTGAAGGTGGTCTGACCCAGGTTGTTCGTACCCAGCTTGCCCTTGGTCGAGAGCTTCGGCATCACCCAGCCGGCATTGCTCTTGGCCGTGGCAATCATCTCACCAAAGGGGTTCACGACCGTGTAGTCAATCTCGCCCTCGGTCGCATTGGCACTCGGCAACGCAATGGCGGGGTTGCACGAAATCGACAAAGCGGGTTCGGCAGGAAGCATCATCACCTCGTCCGAATCATCGCAGGCAAAGGTAGATACACCGACCCATGCCAGCAGACAGCTCCAAAGTAAAAATCTCTTCATATCGGGTTTCTTGTTAAATCTCTTATGCTGTGGCCGTAGTCGCTATCGGCTCTTCGAATCCATCCAGATGGTCACCGGACCGTCGTTGATGAGGGCAATCTGCATATCGGCCCCAAACTCGCCCGTGGCCACCTTGCGCCCCGTCAGCTCCTCCATGCGCGCCACGAAGCGTTCATACATCGGGCGCGAAACCGCCTCGGAAGCCGCCGCGATGTAGCTCGGACGGTTGCCCTTGCGGGTCGAGGCCAGGAGCGTGAATTGGCTCACGATGAGCAGCTCGCCACCGACCTGCCCCATGTCGAGGTTCATCACCCCGTTTTCGTCGTCGAAGAGGCGAATCTTCAACAGCTTCTGCGCCAGGTACTCCAAATCCTCCTCCGTATCCTCGTGCGTAACCCCGACAAAGACCAAAAAGCCCCTCTCGATAGCCCCCTTCACAACGCCCTCAATCTCGACCGAGGCGCGCTTTACACGTTGAATCAACAGCCGCATCGCTACAAGGTTTCAAAGTAAGCCCACAGGTTATCCCCCTTCGGCACGGGGGCTGTCACCTCGACCCATTCGTGTCGCACGGGGTGGTCAAAGCCCACTCTGCGCGAGTGGAGCGAGATGCCGCCGCCCGCAATCGAGCGTTTGGCCCCATACTTCAAATCGCCCCGAATCGGACAGCCGATGGCCGACAGCTGGGCGCGAATCTGGTGGTGGCGACCCGTCAACAGCTCCACTTCGAGGAGCGTGTAATGGGTGCCGGCCCCCTGCATCGTATAGTTCAGCCGTGCCTGCTTCGCATCGCCTTTGGGTTGCAGGTAGGCCTTCGAGCGGTTCGTGCGTCCGTCGCGCAGGATGTAGTGCGTAAGCGACCCCGACTCCGTTTCGGGGCGGTTCTCGACCAACGCCCAATAGTATTTCTTAATCGCGCCGGCCCGAATCATCTCGTTCAGGCGCACCAACGCCTTCGAGGTCTTGGCAAAGACCACCGCCCCGCTCACGGGTCGGTCGATGCGATGCACCACCCCCAAAAAGACACGCCCGGGCTTCGCATCGCGCACCTTCAGGAAGGCCTTAATCTGGTCTTCGAGCGCGCTCTCGCCCGTGGGGTCGGGCTGCACCAGGTCGCCGCTGTGCTTATTGACCACCAGCACATGGTTGTCTTCGTAGAGGATATCGTCGGGTGAAAACATCGTCGTTTAGAGGATAAAGGTGAACGGGAGGAGCAGTTCGGAGGAGCGCACCACGCTGGCCGAACCTCCGCCATACATGATGATGCGGATGGGCGATTGTTGGCGACGCTCGACATCGACCAACACCTGGCGGCACTGCCCGCAGGGGTAGCACTCGCGCTCCGAGGGGTCGGAGGCGATGGCGAGGGTCACAATCGGGTCGTCGGCATAGTTTGCCTGGGCGTAGAACAGGAGCGACCGCTCGGCACACAGGCCGGCCGGGAAGACCTCGCTTTCGGAGTTGCTCCCCGTCAGGATGCGCCCGCTACGCAGACGTGCCGCCGCCCCGACATGGAATTTCGAGTAGGGGGCATAGGCATTGCGGGTGGCCTTTACAGCCTCCTCGACCAGTTGGCGGTCCGCTTCGGCCATCTCGCCGAGCGAGGCATACGCCTCGTATTGAAAGACGAACTGTTTTTCCATAGCCTTTCGCTTAAGTGGATAATCGGTCAAAGATAACAAAAAAAAGTGGAAAGAGCAAAGAGGAAAGGGGAAAAAGCAGAAATGAGAAAGGAGAAATGAGAAATGAGAAAGGAGAAAGCAGAAAGCAGAAAGGAGAAATGAGAAAACTGAAAGGTGAAAACTGAAAACTGAAAACTGAAAACTTTAGTTGCCTTTAGCCTCCTTTAGCAACCTTTTCGCCTTTTCCGCCCTTCCCGCCTTTCCTCCTCATTGCTCTTTCTTCTTTGCTCTTTGCTCTTTCCGCTTTCCTCTTCAAAATCTCTCTTTGCTCTTTCCTCTTTCCACTTTCCACTTTCCTCTCTTTCTCCTTTCTCCTTTCTTTTTCAAAGGTTATACTACTTTGCCCGCTTTTTGCGTTGAGTATAAAAACCAAAAGCAAACAGCGATGAAAAAGATGATGTTCCTTCTGGCGGCCCTTGTGGTTGCCCTTTCGGCCTCGGCACAGCAGACGGAGGCCTTTCCGAGTTATATCGAGGTGACGGGTGTGGCCGAAAAGGAGATTGCACCCAACGAAATCTACCTCTCGATTACCATCAACGAGCGCGATTCGAAGGGGAAAATTTCGATTGACGAGCAGCAACGCGAGATGCTTGCCGCGCTGAAAAAGTTGGGCGTGAAGGCCGATGAGCAGCTCAAGATGGTGGACCTCACGAGCAGCTATTTCAAGCGCGGAACCGCCTTGGCACGAGCGCAATACGAGCTGAAGCTCACCTCGGCCGTGGAGGTGGCCCGCGTATGGCGCGCACTCGACCTGCTGGGCATTTCGCAGGTCACCGTGCAGAAGGTTTCGCACAGCGAGATGGAGCGATTCAAGGCCGAGACGCGCGACGATGCCATTCGTGCCGCACGCGATAACGCCCGTGCCCTGGCCGAGGCCATCGACCAAAAGGCGGGCAAATGTTTCTGGATTGCCGACTACACCACCCCGACACGCACCACCTTTGCCGCCGTGGCCAACATGAAGGCTCGTGGTGTGGCCGAAGACTCCATCGCCTTCGAGGAGTCGGTCGAGGAGGCCGGCCTCGAATTCCAAACCATCCACCTCCAACACCGCGTCCAGGCCAAATTCGTCCTGGAGTAACCCGACCTATGGGTGGGTGACCCTTTGCTCCCACCCCACCAAAAAATCCCCCGCCTTGCCTCGCAGGACGGGGGTTTACCTTAATAAATAGAGGGTTCCGTGTTTCCCCGAATCACCGGAAATTTCAGGTGAGCCCAATTTATGCCCCACACTTGCGGGGGCATAAAAAGCAAAAGGGTCGGCTTAAAAAGCCAACCCTTTGAAGTGCCCAGGACAGGAATCGAACCTGCACGCCTTGCGGCACACGCACCTGAAACGTGCGCGTCTACCTATTCCGCCACCTGGGCATTTCGGAATTGCAGGGGCAAAGGTAGTGAAAAAAACACAACCTGCAAGCGTTTTTCAAAAAAAATCGCAAAAATATCCTCGTCGCCGCTCCGAAGCCGGTGCAGAACGGGCGGTGCGGTCTGCGGCTACTTATTCAAATATTTGAAGTGGAAGAGCAGCAGATAGACCACCGCGACCGAGATATAGCTGTCGGCGAGGTTGAAGACCGGGCCGAAGAAGTAGTTGTTCTGGTCCACGAGGAAGGAGAGCCACTCCGGGCAGCTATTCCATTGGAAGAGCGGGAAGTAGAACATATCGACCACCTTACCCATCATAAAGCCGGCATACTCGCCGCCAAAGTGGGCCACGGTCATCGGGGTCGAGGCGGAGAAGCAGAGGCCGTAGAAGGCCGAGTCGAGGATGTTACCCACCGCACCGGCCAGAATCAACGCCAGGGCAATCAGCACCCCTTTGGGGGTATCCTTGCGGCGATTGAGGTAGTAAATCAGGTAGGCGATACCGCACGAGGCCGCGATGCGGAACAGCCCCAGGATGAGCTTGCCCCAATCGTAGCCGTCGCCCGTCATGAGGCGCATACCGAAGGCGGCACCCGGGTTCTCGATGAAGCGCAGCTGGAACCAATCGGGGCATACGATGATGCCCTCACCAAGGGCGAGGTGGGTTTTAATCCAAATCTTGAGGGCTTGGTCGGCGATAAGCAACACGACAACCAGCCAGGCAATAGCTTTCATGTTGAGTTTCATAGGGCAAAAATAGCGCAAAATGAGCAAAGAAACAACAGCCATCCCCTTTTTGCCCGATGCTTTGGCTGCAAAGGGGCTAAAAATCGAAGTGGAGGCTGGCGTTCACCGAGAAATTCTGCGGTTTGTGGCCGTCGGGGCGCGTGGCGCGGTGCGAGAGTCGCCAGATGAAATCGACGCGCAGCAGGCGGAAGATGTTCTCGATGCCGAAGCCCGCCTCGAAGTAGGGTTTCGTCACGGAACCCATGCCGACGGGGAAGAGGAGCTGCGCCTCGGTGGCGGGCAGCGAGCCGTCGTTTCGCTCGCTCAAATCGCCCCACACCCCCTTGGCAACCAGCACCTCGCGCAGGTTGAGCCGCTTGAGAAGGGGTATCTTGCCGAGCAGCGCACCGCCGAAGTGATGCTCATAGAAGCAGGCCACCCAGCGGTCGGAGGCAAATTCGTAGTAGTCCATGCACGAGAAGGCGTAGGGGTCGTAGAAGTAGGTGCCGTTGCCCTCGTGCAGCTTCAGCAGCGGATAGGGCAGGCGACCCCAGACCTTACCGGCCTGAATCAGCAGCTCGGAGCGACCCATCGGGGGCAGCTCGGGACGGAAGAATATCGAGCCATCGACGCGATAATATTCGGGGCTTTGGGGCAGGAGACCCTTCAGGCCGGCCGTCGCGCTGAGGGTCAGAATCGGATAGTCCGACCCCAACGAATTTTTATCGAAGGCCGAGCGGTAAATCTTCTCGTTTTTCGAGAGGCGAATCCCCACCGACAGGGAGGCATCGTCCACCGACTCAATGGGTTGCGGCAGCTCACCGGAGCGCACCATCGGGACGTAGCGGTTGCTGTAAATGCGGCGCATCTGGCCCGTGAGGAAGGTGCTGACGCCGTGAATCCACTCGTGTTCGTATTGCACCTCCCCGCGGTCCACCATCGAAAGCCGCTGGTCGCCACGCGAGAATATCGACGAGAGGATGTTGCTCTCGGTGAGGGCATTGGCACCCGCGCCGAGCTGCATCACATCGTGCGCACCCCGCAGCGTGAGCTTGCGCGTGAGGCGACGGCTGAACGAAAACTCCACGCCGCCGCCCCCCTTCCAGCGTTCATCCTTCGTGCCATAGGCCGCATAGCCCGAGAAGCGCACCCGACGGCTGAATTGGGTCGTCGTGCGGCCGCCCAGCTGGGGACGGAAGCCCTCCAAGTCGTTGAACGAGGCAAGTTTATAGTAGGGGCCGATGCCGATATATTTCGTGTTGTAATGGCCCACGATGAACATATTGATCATCGTGTAGATGTTGCGATAGAGCGGGGCCTGCTGAATCGAATCGACCATATTATAGATGTTCTTCTCGCGCTCGGAGAGGGCATAGGGGCGCACCGAATCCCAATAGGCATCCTCGTTGGTCTCCTCGCGGGCCTCGACATAGACGTTGTTGTCCATCGCCAGCACCTCGCGCGGAATCTCAACCCCGATGCGGGTGTTACGGTACGACACCTCGCGCGTGCCGATAAACGAGTTGAGCTTCGACGAGTCGCGCATGGCAATCGTAAATTCGGCCTGCACGCGGTCACGACGACGCATCCAATGCACCGAATCGACCCGCTCGTTCTCGTTTTCGAGGACGAGGTGTTTAATCCAGTTGATGTTGGCACGGCGCGGCAGGCGGGCCGTCACGCTCTTCAGGGCGTAGCTCTCGGCGTCGATGTGCATCTCACCATCCAGCACGGGGGTCGAAAGCCCCTTCGGGTGGAAGCGAATCTTGTAGCTCTTGCGCCCCTCGATGGGGAGGCTGTCGATGAGGAAGTAGTTGTAGAACATCCGTCCGCCATCGGCCAGGGGCGAGGCAAAGCGCACGTTGAAGATGTCGATGAAGTTGTGGTAGAAATTGACGTTTCCGGGCATCTGACCCGTGAATTGGGCCACCGAGAAGGTGTCCTCGACACCCGACACGCGGTTGGCGCGAATCACCTCGCGCTCGACCGAGGGCGAGAGGGCGTGGTAGTAGTCGGCTTTCGTCTCGGAAATCATCGCCGGCAGGTACCTGCGCCCCGTGAGGGCCGACGTATCGACATACTCGAAGATGAAGCCGAAGTTACGCTGCATCCGTCGGTTTTTGAACTCCTCCTTGATGTTCGTAAGACCCAACTCCATCTTTGTATAGGTCTCGGTCGAGTAGCTCGCATAGTGGTCGGGGTTGTTCAGCTTTTTGCGGGCAACGATGCTGTCCAAAATCGGGAAGGCGGGGTTCTCACCCGGGGTGACCACCACCTGGTCGATGGCAAAATCGGCCGTTTGGAGGCGGAACGAAAACTCGTTGTAGCTGCCGCGCTTGACGGCCCGCGACTCGCTAATGAAGCCCATCATCATCACCTGCAACGTATCCACCTCCTCGCGTGTCTCGAGCGAGAAGAGACCCTCCTCGTCGGTCATCATGCCGACCGTCGTCCCCTTGAAGACCACCGAGGCGAACTCCAGCGGTGTACCCTCCGCATCGGTTACGCGACCACGCACACGGGTCGGCTGTGCCACGGCCGAAAGGCTGAGGCAGAGCAAGATAAGGGGCAGGATATGTTTCAATAACAGTTTCATAACGAATGGGGGTAGCAAAGTTCTTGAAAATTTTGCATTCAAACAACCTCCGCTCCAAAAAAGAACAACAAAAGACCAAGATTGACAAGAGGAAAGAAAAGTGAAAGGTGAAAACTGAAAACTGAAAACTGAAAACTAAAAGGTTAAAGGTGAAAACTTTAGCAGCCTTTAGCCACCCTTTCCGCCCTTTCACGCCCTTTCTGCTTTGACCTGCCTTCGGCAGCTCTTGGTTGCTTCGGCTCGGCATAGTCTGCAAGCAGTCTCTGCACTCGCCTTAATCGCA